>QGLW01000126.1_pt1 | contig 22210 bp, 24 predicted proteins | sample 1725341 | NCBI WGS metagenome assembly QGLW01 (sample SAMN05439265, study PRJNA331180) | Hot springs metagenome, whole genome shotgun sequencing project. | isolation source: microbial mat of Apron and Channel Facies of Mammoth Hot Springs | place: USA: Wyoming, Yellowstone National Park | collected... | reverse complement strand
CTTTAGAGGGGGGAGGAGGCCACATAGGTGGTTCCCGGCTGGGGTGAGGTTATCCATTTTGGCAAGAAAGGACTTTCGCAAAACAAAGAATCGGGGTGATTTTATAAAATCGCTTTTGCCATGTGCTATAAAGATTATACAGATCTAAAGGTTTATATCTAAAGGTTTAAGGTTTTAAAGGCTAAAGAGTTTTAAGATCTTAGAGTTTTAAGATCTTAAGGTTTAGGTATTGTACAGATCTAAAGGTTTATATCTAAAGGTCTAAGGTTTTAAAGAGGTAAGTACTTATTAAGGGGTTTAGTTTAAGGATTTAAGGTTTAAAGACAGGTAATCTTGGTTTGCCAGGTAAAAAATTCTCTTCGATCAGGTGCCTTCAAGTGTACAAAATCCAAAAAGTTAGGCACCGTCAAGCTCAAAAGCCGAGCTCAAAAGGTCTTTTACTTTTACTCAATTTGTGAAGGGGGCATCCAAAGAAGCCAATCAAGAACCTATTCTCGATGCCCTCGCTACCTCCGTCCGGCAAAGGAGGAGACAGGTACCTTTCTCTACTGGGAGGAGGTGTCGGGCCTTGGTATTTCTTAGCCATATATACTTAAAGCGTGCTAGGTGAGGTTATACTCGAAGACGGTGCCTCTCTTAAAAGGGCTTTAGATAAACACCGCTCCTTGGTAAGCCAGGTAAAAGAAGCAACAGAAGAGATCGGTCGAGCCTTGGAAAAGGTGCTCAAGGACATCCTTCCAGACGTTTTCGTAAGAGCAGGCTGGGAGGAAAGTGGGCCAGAGACTCTTTGCGTTTTTGCTCCAAGCCATTCTCTAGAAAAATTCTTAGGAAAACGGGTTGGCAAAGATGGCCTTGTGGACTTGAGCAGTCTCTTGCGGGAGGAGATGCCCGAAATCTACAACGTAGAATGCCCCTTCGGGGTTTACCTTGACAAAAAAGAAGCCGAGGAAGTGCAGATACGACTTCGAAAACTACGAGCGTCAATTGGGCTTCCCGTGTAATGTTCTCTTACCTCGTCCCCTAGTTTTGGGGCCGCCAACCCCAACAATACAATCGGCCAGGCCCAGAAAAAGAATGCTGGGGCCAGCTTGCAGTCGTTATTTGGTCACAACCACCAAAAGATTATGCTCGTCTCTATAAGGGCGCTTAGGATAAGAAGGAGCAGAGGAAAACCTAGCTTTGGGAATCGCTCGTGTTTCTGAGCTTCTATCCCTTCGTAGGTCGCATAAGCAAAAACCCAAACTTCTAAGAGACCTACGGGAAGGACTTTTAGGGTATAGGCGACTCCTTGAGGGGCAAGCCCAGGGCTGGTGATAGCTCCTATCAAGAAGGCCAAAATGACTCCATAGGGGCGCACGTAGTCGTAGCGCCCCCTAAAGAAACGCTTCGCTAATGTTGGCAAAAAAAATCCCGCCACGAGAAGTATCCCTATGTTTTGGGGGAGGACCTCAAAAAACGCATAAGTGAAATGCAAGTCCATATCTACAAAGGGTTTGGAGGCGAAAGGTTTCCAAACCCAGCGCTTAAAGGGTGCCGTGAGATCGCCTTCTAGCCAAATGACATACAAAAACCCAAGAAAGTATGCGGCAAAGGAGAGAGTTAGGTACGTTCTCCAACCCCTACCCTCCTGGCTTTTTCGTATTTTTCCGGTCGCCATATCTCCGAAGATACAACACCCAGTTGCTCCTTTGTGTATAGTAGACACATGGAGTACCGTTACAGGGCGAGGACAAGAAACGGGGAGCTTGTCCAAGGGGAAATAGAAGCGGAAAGCATCGTCAAGGTCAGAGACGAACTTCAAAAGCGCGGTCTTTTTATTGTAGAGATTACCCCTAAGGGTACTGGCCTAAAAAGGGAGGTGGGTCTAAGGGACTTCCTGAAGTTCCTTTCCTGGGGAAACAGGATTACCCTTAAAGACCTCGCCCTCTTCGCTCGGCAGATGAGCACCATCCTAGAGGCGGGCATAACGATTCTTCATGGGCTAACCTTGGTGGAGAAGGAAAGTTCTAACCCCGCCCTTAAGTCTGTTGTGCGGAGAATCCGAACCGATGTAGAAGACGGAGCGAGCTTGGCGGATGCTATGGCTAAAACCAAAGCCTTTTCCCCGCTCTTCCTGGGGCTTGTGAGAACAGGAGAGGCTGTGGGTAAGTTGGATGTTGTGCTTTCGAGGTTAGCTCAGTTTCTCGAGCGAGACCTTGCCCTCTTGGGCAAGATCCGCTCCTCTATGGTCTACCCAATCTTCGTTCTGGTCTTCGCTGTTCTTGTCTCTTGGTTTTTGCTTGTCTTCGTTGTTCCGCAGTTTGCGAACATCCTAACTTCCATAGGCGGCGAACTCCCCCTCTTTACCCGCTTCATCCTGTTTGTTTCTAGCCTCCTGAAGTTGGCTGCGCCACCTCTTGTAGTTCTAGGTATTTTTGGTTTTCTTACGCATCGCCGCCTTTATCGTTCATCTGCAAAATACAGGGAGCGAGTGGACAGTCTAAAACTCCGCTTGCCGCTTTTTGGGAAGATTATCCGGATGTCTATTATGGCCCGCTTATCTCGGGCCACCGCTCTTTTGATAGAGGGGGGAGTCGGGGTGCTCGAGACCTTATCTATCGTGAGGGGCGTTGTCGGGAACGCCGTCGTTGAGAAGGCCTTGGATAAAGCCTACTTGGCGGTAAGCGAGGGGGCGAGGTTCACCGACTCGCTAGATCAGAAGGTCTTTCCCGCTATGTTGGTTTCTATGGCATCTATCGGCGAGGAGGGGGGGCTTCTTGGGGAAATGCTGGACAAGGTGGCCGACCACTACGAACGGGAAACCGAGGAGTTGGTAGCAAGCCTCGCTTCCCTTGTGGAACCTCTTCTCATTGTCTTCTTGGGCGTGGTGGTGGGGAGTATCGTGATCGGGATGTTCCTGCCCCTCTTCAAGATCATCGAAGTTCTCTCCGCTCAATAGCTCCCTCTAAACTTCTAACATGAGACCGAAAGCCTTAGCCTACCTGATCCTCACGGGGTATCTCTTCATCCTGGTCATGTCCGCCGCCCACTTAGCGAGTTGGTTCGCCCTCACATCGAAGGGCCTTCCCTCGATTCTGCCCTGGGGCCTTGCGGGGGTCCTCGAGGGGATGGTGTTTTTGTTTGCCCTGGTTACCCACCTCTACCCGGGAGCTTCCAAATGGTCGCCTCCCGCCACCTATTTCGCCTTGGGGCTTGTGTGGCTTGGCAACTACCGGAGCATGCGGTCCGCTTATGGAGGGGATTGGGCCCTGGAGCCCTTAGTTCAGAGCCTTTTCGTGGTGATGAGCGTCTTTGCGGGCAAGGTAGCGGGAGAACTCCTTCGCAGAGAAACTGAGCCTCTCCCCTCAAGGGAAACCAGCTCTCGGGAAGAGAGGGTTAGTCCTCCTCAGGCGCTTCCAGATGTGGGTCCTTCTGAGCGTAACTTGGTCCGGGCCCTTTTGGAGGCGAACCCCGCTGGCCTTAGTGTAGATGAGGCCTCTTTCTTTACTGGTCTTCCTGTGGACAAGGCTATGGGGGCGCTTGAAATGTTGAGGAGAGAGGGCGTGGCCCGCCTGGAAGGGGGGAGGTACCTCCTTGTGACACCCCTTCTTGAAAGGGGGTAGACAGTTTATGTTAGAATCTCCTTGATGGCGAAAAAGCTCCTCTTTCTTATCTTTCTTTTTGTTGGCGCCTTCGGCTGGGGGTGTGGGAAGATAACCATGGAAATGTGGGAAACCACCAAAAGGTGGGCTAAGGCTTACGGGTTGGAACCAGCTCTTCTGGGTGCCGTGGTGTGGGTGGAAAGCAAATATTGCCCCCAAGCGATAGGGAGCGCAGGTGAGGTAGGGCTTGGCCAAGTGCGCCCCAAAACGGCCGAGTGGTTCGGCGTTCCATCGGGCTATCTTCCGCATCCAGAATGGAATCTCGTGGCTACGGCCCGCTACCTTCGCTACCTTTACGGCCGCTATGGAGACTGGCGAAAAGCCATCGCCGCTTACAACGCTGGCCCTGGTAGAGTGGACTCGGGGTACATCCCGCCGTCTACGCAGATATACGTGCAAGCCGTGCTTACGACATATGATTATATGAAGAGGCGCTACCCCTAGGTAGAGGGCGCCACGAGGAGAAGGAGGGACGAAAAGATGGTTACTGCCGAGGATAGACTTTCTTTGGTAGAGGCGGCGAGAAAAGGGATTCCTGAAAAGATCAAGAAGCAACCCCGCTGGGTGCTCTGGGCCAAGGGTGAAGGGGGGAAGCCAGTTCTTTACCAGGCCAGCGAGCACATTTTGGCGCAGGCGGATCCCAGGGACCCGTACACCTGGACGGAATTTGAGACCGCTCTAAAAGCCTTCACCTACAACTCGGCCTATGAGGGGCTCGCCTACATCAACTCTCCCAATCGCCCCTTGCTTATCATTCGCCTCTTTCGGGCGATTCAGGGGAAAAAGATCGCTCCTTGGGCTTTCCGTTACCTGGATATGCTTGGGGCGTACGCCGAAGAGGGCCACGTCCCAGGGAGTATAACCATCTTGTGGGAAGGGCCCCTTCCCGGAGAAAAGTCGTTTACGTCCTCTTCTGCAAGCCTTTCTCAACCTCCCTACATTATCTTCACCCTCCGGAAAATTCCCGGGACCCCTCCCGTTGTGGGGAGTTCCCCTAAGCGGCTGACGAAGTTTTTGGAGACTGTGCAGGCGTACACAGAAAAGCTGGGCGAAAGACGTGTTTCGCAGATGGCCTCCTTGCACCCCCTCCTTGGGGTTTTGGCGGAAAAGTTGAAGCGAGGGGGGGTGGTCCCTAAAGGGGATCGGGCTTGGGTGGGCTTCTGCCCGGTGTGTCAGGTCCGCAAACCGACCCTTCACATCGCCTACAAAGAGGGGAGCGCAAAGATACTTCTCTATTGTGAAAATGGGTGCCCAAAGGAAGAGATCCTTAGCCGTCTCGGGCTTTCTTCGGAGGAGGGGAGCTTTTATACCCCATCCCAGCCCGCCGTAGAGGAATCCCTCCCGCCCATTCCTGAGGATCACCCTGCGCTTCCTGAAGTGGAGCTGAGCGCAGTGAGGCTTTTTAGCCCCGAGGGAGAAGAGCTAGCCAGAAAGCTTGGGGTGCCGTTGGAGGCCCTGTCTGCGCTTGGGGTGGGGGTTACTCAAGAGGGGAACCTGCTCTTTGTGGCTCGGGATCCCCAGGGCAAGATAGTGGGTCTGAGAAGCTACGACCCTGAGGGAAAAATGTTGGGGATAGCGTACCCCGGGCATTTGACTCCCGCAAGCTTCCTTCTGTCGGGGGAGCCTCCCCTGGAGTACCTTTACTTGGTGCCGCAAGACCTAATGGCCCTGAAGCTTTCGGGTGTTCTCTGGGGGTCTCCTAAGCCTACGGGGGTCGCGTCCTACGACGAGAACGTACCGATTTCTTGGATAAGGGCCCTTCGTCCAAAAAGAATTTACGTGATTTTCTCGGGAGGGGCCTCCACGGAAGAGGCTTACACGTTGAGGGAAACCCTGAAAGGCTGGAAGGGGGAGAAGTACGTCACCATCCTCCCCCCTGAACGCCTGGCGGAGGAGGGTAAGGAAGCCCTAAAGCGAGCCTTAGAATCGGCTCGGCCCCTTTGAGGGGGAATCGTGCCTCAGCTTTCTTCTAAAGCGAAGAAAAGTCTTCTCCTTGCGGGTATTGGGGTTCTTCTCATCGCCCTGTCACCCCTCTTCAACCAGATAGAAGCCCGCTTCAGGCTTACCTCTCAAAAGGTTTTGGCTTCTGCGAAATACGATCCAAGCTCTTCCCTTCTCTCCTTAGGGAGTGGCGGGGAAGAGGTGGTGGTCTACTTTTGGTGGAGGTGCCCCCACTGCAAGAAGCTTTTTCTCGAGTATCGGGATGTCTTCCCCCGCCCGCCAGCGGGCAAGAGGTTTCTTCTAAAACCTGTGAGCTTTGGCCCGCAGGATACCTTAATGACGGCGAGTGTCCTTTGCGCCGCCCAAGGGGAAAAGGCGAGGGTGTTTTTTGACATGGTAGAGGGCAAGTCCCCTAAGGAGGTTTCGGAGGCGTGCGTCAAAGAGGCGAAAAGTCTAGAAGAGAAGGTTAGGGCCGAGTGGGAGGGGGCTGGGTTCAAGTGGACACCCGCTTTGATCGTGAAAGGGGCCCCGATCCCTCTAGATAAAATGACGGAGATGACAAAGGAGGACTACAATGAACTCTTCGGAAAAACAAGCAAATAAAAGCCCTAGTCACCTTCCCTGGGAGATGGTCGTGGCTCCAAGGTGGAGGGTCGGGGAGCGAGGGGGGATGCCCTTGGATGTAGCCGTCCTCGTGGCCCGCCTCGCCATGGCCCCCGAAGAAGTGGCTTTTGAATTGGGCGAGGATGCGACAATAGGAGGCGTGTGGGGTGTGATAGAAGTGAAAAATGGGGGTTCCTTGGCCCTCCCAGGTGGGGTAAATCCGTGGAAGGACCCCAGCTTTTATCGGGAACTGGCCCCCGGCAAAAACGAAGCCGCTCCCGCTTGGAGGTTGTATGTTCTTTCGGATAAACCTCTCGCTGTGGAGGGGTACAGGAGCGAAGGAAGCGTACGGCCGGCCTTTGGTAGGCCGAGATTGGGTGTGCGCCTCGTAGATCTTAGAGGCGTGGTATGATGTGCGCAGGAGGTAGACGCATGTTTGCGAGGAGAAAAACGGTTTTCTCTCCGGCGCTTGTGGCCCTAACGAGCCTTCTTCTTTCCCTTGGTCAGGCCGGTCAGGCCCAGACCCTCATCACCTACTACGCCGATGACCTTGAGAAGGTTCCTGGGGTTATCAAGGTGAGTAAGGGCTTCAATACGATCCTTCAGTTTTACGACAAGGTTGAGCATATCACCGTAAGCAAGTCGGAGATTGTGCAAATCAAGGACCTGGACCCCTCCACTTGGTGGCTCACCACGGGGAATAACTCCGGGACCACAGGTCTTACCGCCTTTGTTAATGGAAGGGTGTTGCAATTTATAGTGCGAGTAGAGCCGGGTAGCACAAACCGGACCTACCGCATAGAGCCCTCTCGCCCCTCTCAGGTAGCTTCCCCCAGCAGTTCTTCTTGGACACCCCTTTCGCCTCCTCCGGCCTCGAGGGGAGCTGCGCTTCCTCTTCGGGAAAGCCCTTCTTCCTCCTCGCAAGAAAAACCTTCTACACCGCCTCCACCTACTCCGCAAAAGGCTTCCCCCGCTTCTCCTTCTCAGCAGCTGGTTAACTTCACCATCACTTACGCCCCCGCTCCTCCGCGCGGTTACCAGGTTAGGTTCACCCTCCAAAACGTTTCGGGGGAGGCCGTCTACGCCGATCTGGGCAGGCTGAGGTTTATCCAGGGGGGGAAGATTCTTACGTACACGATAGATAGGACACCCGCTCGGGCGCGTTTAAACCCTGGGGAGACGCAAACTGGTACCGTTTTTGTGCGGGCCGATCCGAGCAAGCCTGTCACCTACAGGTGGGCTTTAGTTACTGGCGATGGCAGGAGCCAGGAACTCTCTGGCGAACTCCTCCCCTCTCCAGAAAAGTAGTTCGTAGCGCAAACCGCAATCGGAATGCCTTCTTGGGGGACACCCTGGGGGAATCCAGGGTGTCCTCTTTTGGGTGGGGCAGTTGAGTTACAGTACATAGCACAAAAGGGGCCACAAAAAGCCATATGGTGATGTTCTGTGTGCGATTTTCGCACAGGACAACGTTTCAGCTTTCGTTTCCCTAAAATAGGAGCGGTATGGGACAGGTACCAGGAATCCTAGTGGCCGATGAGGTAGGTAGGCTGAAATACTTAGGGGGGAAGCCCTTTGAGGACTCGGATGCCTTTTCTCCTCAAGTGGTGCGGGATCTCTTTCCCAAAGAGGGGGAGGTGACAGCTTTTCGGTGGGATGGGGAGCAGGTCCTCGTCCTCTCCACTCGGTCTGGGGGCGCTTTAGTTCGTGAAAGGGAGGCTAGTTACGCTGTTTCCCAGCTTTCCGATGGAACCCGGGTGGTGGATGTCTACGGTCCTCAGGAGAACCTTCTTCTCTCCCTATATGCCCGGGAGAAGGAAAATGGGGAGGAAATAGCGGTGCTATTCCACTCGCCGAGAGGGATTGGGGCCCTCGCTTGGGGCACCGTAGAGCCGGGTGGGCAAGCCAGCATGAAGGCCATTCCGGAGGAAAACTCTTTCCTCGCTCAACGGGTGGAGGAGGCCTACAAACACCGAGAAGAAGGTGCGCTCATAACCGCCCTCCTGGGTGCCCATAGAGAGTGGGAGTCCACCATCGAGGAATACGCTCCCCCCGATCCAGCTACTGCGAAAGTGGTCAGAGTTGAGGGGAACACCCTCAACACCGATTTTGGAAACTGGGAAGTGGTGGTGGTAGCCCTTCAGGACTCTCGTGAACCCGATAAGGAGGACTTCGTTCTCTTGGTCAAGGGTCCCGGAGAGGAGATGTACAAAGGCGGGCGCTTTTCAGCCACCCCCGAAAACGTAGAGCGAGTAAAGCTCGCCTTACGAAACGGGGATGAAACGATAGCCGCTGAGGTCCTCGATAGGGACTTTGAGCGCAAGGTGGTTAGGTACGTTCAGGAGGCGGTCGAAGAGAACCCCGAGAACGCCAAGAGGCTCAAACACCACGAGGTCCTACCTCAGGCGGTTCGTCGGGTGCTGGAGGAAGTGGAAAGCGAGGTCCCGTCGAGGGAGGGGAGGGGAAGAGAGCCCCACTTCTAAAAGCGCTTCAACCCCCAGGGCGCTCCTGGGGGTTGTTCTTTTCCTTTTGGCTATTGGCCTGGGGGAGCCACGATAACCCCTACTGGGGTATCGGAGTCTAACCTCCAGATGCGAACGATGGATGTGCTTTCGGGAGGGGCGACCAGTTGCTCCGTGAGGCCTGAAAGGATAGTGAGCCCCAAGGGGGGAGGCGTAGAGGAACTGACTACCCCCGTGCCAGGGACAATCGTAGTGGTAGTGCTCTTGGCGAAGAAGTCCACGTAGGCCTTCACCCCGTTCAACGCTCCCCTGATGAGGTTTAAGGCCAAATTGGGAGCGATTTCTTCGCCCCTCGCCTCTACACCTAGGTTATTTTTGGCATCCAGCAAGTAACCTGTGATCACGTAGGCTGCGTTCCCCACGTAGGTGCGGTCAAAGCGGACGGTCACACGGTTTGTCCTTGGGTTGAGGGTGGCACCCCCGAAGAAGACGAGGTCCTTCCCGTCGTACGTCGCCTTTACCAGAATGGGAAGAGTGCCAATATCGCTGGAGAACACAAGGCCGTTTAGAACCTTACCCTTGAGAATTGCCCCAAAGGGGATGGGGAGTTCGCTTTTCGTTCCCACCAGCTCCCCTTGCTCTCTTGCTCCGCCTGACGGAGAGGGGCGCTGAGAGTTTTGAGAAGGGGGTTGCGAAGGGGCTTGCCTAGCTGGAACTCCCTGGACTGTAGAGGGAGTTCCCGTGGCGAGAGAAGGCGGTGGCGGGGGCGGGGAGAAGCTTTGGGAAGGGGTGGGTAAAGAAGAGGGGGAAGGCGGAGGCGCCGTGGTTCCCCCCTGAGCGGTGGAGACGCTGGCAGGCCTTTGCGTGGGGGGGGCTCCAGTATCTGGGGGCACTCCTCCTTGCGCTTCTCCGCCGGGACGGTAGAGAGCTGGTTGGCTGGCCCCCTTTTCTTTGAGGGATGAGCCCTTTTCTCCTGAGGGGGCTGTCCCTTCACCAAAAAGCCTTGGCCCATAGGAACTGGGTTCGCTGACGTTGGCAGTCTGACCGCTCCCTCCGCTTGCGGTGTTCCCCCCACTCGGCGCATTTCCGCCGCTCGCTCCTCCTGGGGCGAAAAGAGCACCGCCGCTTCTTCCTTCCCCAGAGCTACCGGAGGAAGGGCTAATGGCGACCGCTCCTCCGCTACCGTCGCCTTCGGCCTTAGTAGGGGTGATGAGGGTTCCTCCAGGAGGAGGCGGCGCTGGAGTTGGGGCGGAGGCCCCGCCCCCACTAGAAGGAGGCGGGGGAAGCTCACCTCCGTACTGGGGGAGTTGTGGCGGTGAGGGGGTAGTGGGTGGGGGAGAGGGCGGTTCTTCCGCCGCCTTTTTCTGATCTTCGGGTGGGCTCGGAGGAGGCGGGGTTTCTGTGGTGGGGGCTTGCTGGGAGTTGGTGGCTTGCTGGTTGGCGTTTTCGGGGCCAGTGGTTTGCGGGGGCGCTTCCTCCTTTTTTTCTGGAGGAGGCGGGGGCTCGGGGGGCGTGATCGCCCCGGAGGTTTGTTGCTCCGCCAGTGGCGTAGTGGCCTCCTGGACTGGGGTTGCTCGCCTCTCTAGCGCCCGCTTTATATCTCCCCAGAAAACCGAGATGAAAGCGAGGAGAACAAAGGCCCCAAACACCACTAGACGGAGTTTTTTGATGTCAGGAACCCACCGCTTGATGTTGGGGTCTATGGTCTCTAAGAGTTTTCGCCAGAGGGCTTCGGCCCTCTTTCTTTGCTGGACAAATTTCTTGTACTTATCCGGGGAGCCCTCTTTTCCTAGGGGTTTTTGTTCAGAAGATTTTGCGGGTTTACGGTGGCCCTTTTTCGCCCCCTGCTCGGCCTGAGTTCGCCCTTCCTCCTTAGGCGATTCCTTTTCTTGGGGCGGGGCTGGTTCTTGGGATATGGGCCTGGGGGATTGTGGTGTGGGCTTGGTTTCTTCCTTAGGCGAGGATGCCCTTATTTCCTCCTTTACGGTGGTGGAGGCCTCCCTCACAGGCGGCTGAGAGAGGTCTGCGTTAAGGACCTGGCGGTAGTAGTTGTGGAGTTCCCTTGCGAGCGCAGGGTCAACCCTGTTTACGTGGATAAAGAGTTTTGCGAAATCTTCGGAACCTGGGAGGGGTAGGGGTTGCCCCGTCACCTCCATAATCTTTCTTTCGAGTTCAGAGCGGTCCATCTCTGTTCCATATTAAGGGAAAAAGGGAAGAGGGGTTAGGTGTTGTTGGGGGGTGGTCGTTCAAAAGCCCGGGGGTGTCCGTGTATATCGCTTTTTTATTGGCCTCTTGACATGGGCGAAGGGGATGCGGTAGGATTCTCCCGCCATGGGGTCGAGCGAAAGGGAGGTACGCAACTCGGATAAGAGGGGGCGGTTAGATATCCCCTCTTTTTTGGTAGAGAAAGACATAGAGGAGGCGGTGTTGGGTACCCTTATACGGTACCCCGAACTCCTGGAGCAAGCCTTGGAGTGGGTAGATGCGGAGCCTTTCTTTATCCCCCTCCATAAAAGGGTGTGGGAGGCGTTGCGAGAGGAGGCCATCTTTTCCCCCCCCGAGCACTCCCTTACCTTAAAAGGACTTTTGAAGAGTAGGGTCCCCTCTCTAAGCGAGGTTGCGCTAGCTTCGTGGGAAGAAAAAGCGGACCCCGATCTTATCCCTGAGGCCCTTATCTACCTCGTGGACCTCGATGCGAGACGCAGAACCTACCTCTCCCTCGAGGGTGCCCTTAGGACTCTTCTCAAGGGAGAAGCGCCCGAGGTGGCGCTAGAAGAACTCTCCCGGTCTTTAGGGGAGTTATACGCTCCCTTGGCGCCAGCTGGCCTGGAGGGGGCCTACGAGCGGGCTTTGCGCCTCTTGGAAGGTGGACGGCGGATACCCACAGGGTTTAAGGCCTTGGACAAGCACCTTCTAGGCGGGCTTCCCAAGGGGGGGATGAGTGTTCTCGGTGCCCGCCCTAGCGTGGGGAAGACCTCGTTTGCCAGAAAGGTGGTGCGTCACGTTTTGGAGCAAGGTGGTAGGGTGTACTGGGCCTCCTTCGATCAAGCGAGCGAGCAGATCCTCCTCATGGAAGCGGCGCTCCGGTGCGGCCAACCTTACGCCCTTCTAGGAGATTTTCCGAGTGGCAGAGCGCAGATAGAGCGGGCGTTAGCCGAACTTGTCAGCGCTTACGAAGGGCGTTGGATTTTGGACGACCGGGTGGCCTCGGCGAGGACTCTAGCCTCCAGGATCAAGAGGGTCCACAAGGCTTACCCCATAGACCTCGTGGTTGTGGATTATCTTCAATTTCTTCCGTCGGACACTCCCAAAGGAGACCTCGAACGGGTAAGCGAAACGAGCCGCATCTTGAAGAGGTTGGCCATAGAGCTAGACCTAGCCGTCCTCGCACTTGCCCAACTCTCTCGGAGTGTTGAGTACCGCTCGGAAAAGCAACCTGTCTTAGCGGACCTGAGGGACAGCGGACAGATAGAGCAAGATGCGGACGTGGTGCTCGCTCTTCACCGAGATACGACCCTAAGCGGGAGCGCCGCCATTCCGGCCAAGGTGCTTGTCCTCAAGAATAAGGTAGGCCCCACAGGGGAGGTCCTTGTCGGCTGGGACCCGACCTTTGCGGAGTATAGGGAGTCTCAAGAAGATTAGGACCATGGGTTTTCCAAACATTCCGACGGCGATCTCTGAGGGGTTTTATCCGGCCCCGTGGTTGTTGGACAGACTTCTTCCCGGGTACGTCCTTCGATACAGCAGGGATGAGGTTTGGGTGGTGCGGGATTTAAAGCGGGGCATCGTTCTCGCTAAAGGCCGCCCTCTTAGCGTGGAGGACCCCTCGCCTTTCCCAGAAACTCTCCTCCACGCTCTGAGTTTTTTCCTTGTCGAGGAAGTCGCTCCCGCTTTGCCCCAGGAAGCGTTAGAGGTCATTAGGGTTGGGGCGGAAGTGTGGCTGGAGAGGTTGCGGAGGGGGCTTACCCCCACAAAAATGGCTCAGCAACACGGTATCCCGCTCTCATCTTACCTGGAGGTTGAGCGTGGGGTAGCTTCTCACTCGAAGTCTATTTGGGTGAGAGGGGTTATCTTCGATGGCGCTAGTCTTCCGCAACAGCGAAGGAAGAAAAGAAGACCTCCTTCGTTTGCGCTAGATCCCCTCTAGAGGCCAAAACAAAAGACCGCCCGAAAGGCGGTCTTTTTCGCTCACTTGGTTAGGGCATTGTGGAGGATCCTGTAGAGCCTGCGAAGCTCTTCCAGGGGGAGATCCCGGAGAGCCTCCACATTAGCCCTCCCCGTTAACTCAGCGGGGTTTATGCCCCGCTTCTCCGCCTCCGCCCACAGGGCCCCCAGGTATTTGAGGGCCTTCTTCTTCCCCTCGTCCGGTGGTTCGGAAGGGGGGGCTTCAGGAGCTTCGGCTTCCCTCACTTCTTCCTGGGGGCGGTTCCGAGCCCCCACATGGAGGCCTCGAAGCCTGAGGGCGGAAGCGATCGCCTTTTCGGCGAGTTTGTCCATGTTGTCCGAGGGCCCGACGGCGAACCCCGCCCATCGGCGCCCCTCGCGATCTACGACCACCAGGGAAAGGACGATGTCCCCCTGGTCATTCAAAACTATGTTGCCAGGAAGGACTTCCATGATGTCTGCGGTGCCCATTTTCCCTCCTTTCTCACCTATTTTAGGGATCACTCCACAGCTTCGGCTATCGCCTTGAGAAGGGTCTCCTCATCTCCCTCGACTTGGAGGAGATGTACGCCGTTCCTTTTGTATACGGTTCGGTAACTCCCTTCCCTTTGCTTTTCCTTCCACTTGATGATGAGGGTCTTAGCCCGCACGCCGCCTTTGGCGTTCATGGGGACAAATACCTCGTCCGGGAAGATTAGGACTAGCGTTTTACCCACATGTAAGCTCGCCGAGGAGGGCGTGTCTCCTAGGTAGATTGGATAGGCGAAAGGAAGGGCGAGGATGCTCAACGCTTCTAGTTTTTTAGCGAGGCGATCTGAGAGTTCTTTTTCCTTCGTCCCCAAGGAGAGGGCAAACATCTGGGCTTGGATAAACTCCAAGGGAACTTTCCCCACAACCAGGTACCCCCCGTGAAGAGGAAAGGCCCCTTCGTCCCGGAAACCAGCGAAAGGCATCCAGAGGATAGATCTCTCGTGGATGAAGTTTAAAAGAAGACGAGGGAGGGAAGGAAGCCAGTACTTACTTCCCTCCCGAAGCTCCACTTCGTGGGGGACCACGATGAGTTCCAGGTTCCCATCTGTCACTTTCCACCCTCTAGTCCAAACCCGAAGGCGGACCAAGGAGTGCTCTTCCCAAAAGACTCTAATGGGCTCAGTCCTCCACCCAGCGCCCAAGAGTGCTACTAGGTCTTCCGCCAGCGTTTTTGCCTCCCGAACCCTGTTTCCGGGGAAGACAAATCGCTCCAGGTTCCAGAGCAACCAGCTGTACATGATGAGGGGGAAAGCGAAAACGAGGGTCGTTAAGGTGTAGTAGGCGCTTTGGAATATAAGAGCGCTTCCTAAGGTAATGACGATGATTGCAGGCAAAGACCTTCCGCCTAGGAGGATTACCGGAGCTATAAGGGTGGGGACGGCGAGGAGAAAAAGCACCTGGTTGAGGTCCACTTCTGGCAACACCTTGTATTTTACAAAAGGAGGGAGTGTGAAGGAGCTATAAAGCCCCCTCATTCCAATGGGGGAGATACATGGACTCGTCCACGCACCACATACGCCGAAGGTTGGCACATCACACCAGAAGGGGGAGCCCCCCTTCTTTAGAGGGGAGGGTCGCTTCACTTGGTATCCCCAAGGTTGCGAAAGGGGTGGGTTAGCCCCGAGGGGGCTACCTTGCGGATAGGCGTAACCCTCGATTCTGAGGGGCGGGTGCGCCAATGTGCGCTTTTGCCGACTAGGCCGCAAGCCTTTGTCTACTGGGGTATTCTGGTAAACGTGAAGGTGGGCGAGTTTACCTTGAGCGGGACCGTAGATGGGGGGGTACTCTTCTCCAGCGTAGGAGGATGGGAACGAAGGTTCCCCATTCCCTTTGAGGTCTCTCCCGGCACCCCCGTCCTCCTTCGAGGCTATTTGGATGTGGGGGAGGAGGGCCTCAAGCCTGTGCCGGAGACCGTCTTTCCCCTTAGTAAAGGAGCGGAGATAGACGTGAACGAGGCTTGGGCGCTCTTTCGTCCAACGGAAGGGCTGTCTGTAGTGGTCTACAGCGGGGAAGATCCTTGGGGAAGGCGCTTTCTTGTAGAAACCCAGCTTCCCCTTCTTTCTGGGGTTCCTTATTGGCTGTCGGGCCTTCTTACCGTGCGCAACTACCCGCTCTTGGGCACTCGCTGGGTCTTTAAGGCAGGAAGAGTCTTAGCTTTGAGGGAGTTTCCTAAACTATAGGTGATGCGGAGCGTCATGGAAGCGCCAACCACTTCGCGGTTGCAGGTTACGGGTCTCTACGGCATGCCCTCTTGGGGCCAACCGTGGGAGGGGACAAACGTTCCCCTCGCCATAGAGGAAAGGGGGACAATACGGATTCCCCTCTCCAACCTTGTAGAGCGCCCTCTTCGAGTTGAGGCTCCTCGAGGGTCTGTTGAGTTCCTCGCATCTTCCATCAGGTACGTAGGACTGGTCCGTCCCCTGTACGTGGCCCGTATTGAGGGGACTCCCAACTACGAGGTTTTGGATGGGAACCTTCGCCTTCAAGCCCTAAGGACGATCGATCCTAGCGGGAAGCTCAACGTACCTTGCCTGGTGGTTCACGGCGATGAAAGGAAGCGGGTTCTTCTTCAGCACGCTTCGGCGGTCCAGTACCGTCACAGCCCGTTCGAACTCTTCTACTCGTTACGTAAGCACGTTTTGGCCCACATGGACGAGGAGCGTTTTTTGGAGGCCCTTAAGAGCCTCCTCAAGTACAGCGATGGGCAGGGTGAGGTGACAGACCCTGTGGTCTATGCGAGCCTACTGGTGCTTTCTCGGGTAATAGGAGCCTACGGTCTCACTCCCTACGAGGCCTACAGGCAGTGGAAGTTCTATCAAAGGGTTCCTCCCAAGGTGAAGAAGCTCTTCGAGGAGGGAAGGCTTTCTCTCTCCCTCATGAGGGTGCTGGCTTCCAGAAAGACCGCCCTCCTTCCAGAGGAGGTGCAAGAACGCCTTATAGAGATGGCCCTCACCCTTGAACCAACCCCCTATGGGGTGGCAAAGCTACGGAAAGCTGTGCGAGAGGAGCTGGAAGCGCACCTTGGGGGGTACCAGGTGGCGAAAATCGCCTCCCAGCTTCGGAGGCGGTACGGGCAGGAAGTTGTCAAGGAGTTGGCGCGTCTCCTTTCGGAGGAGGAAGAAACGCAAGCAACTGGAAAATAGCCCACAGATTTCCCTTCTTGGGGGCGTGGGGGCGAGGCATCTCTCCTTTTGGAAGAGCCTAATATAGGGAGGGCGTCCGCCTTCGATGGAGGGAGAGGACCCTCTTTGAGAGGGGAGACCTAACGCACGAACCCCGCTATTCTGTCCTTGATCTTCTGGAGGGCCTCCTCGAGGGTGGAAAGTTTGCGCCCCATCTCCTTAATGGCCTTTTCCGTCTCCTCTAGGCGCTGGTTGAAGTGATGCAAAGAGTTGTTAGCGTAGCGCACGTGCTCCCTCCAAACGTTCACCTCCTTTTTTACCTCGGCGAACTCCTCGCTCAGGAAAGCTGTCGCCTTGCCCACTTCGCTGTCTAGCCCCTTGCGGACAATGGCAGGAAAGTCCTCTAGGAGGAATTCCTCGAGGTTTTTAAAGCGCTTCTCCAGCATGTCCAGACGGGCAATGAGGTCATCTAAGGTGGGGGAGACCAGGTCTTGGGTTCTCTTTACGTTCCTTTTCTTCGGCTCTCCCTCTTCCCCTTTGTCCTCTTTCCGAGGGGGCGATTCCGGGCGGCCTCCCGCTTTAGCCTCCGTTTTTTCCGCCTTGACCTCCGCCTTATTGGGGGCGGGGGGGACTTCCACTACCACTTCTAGGAGCCCCATGACCTCAGGCCAAGCGGGGCCAACGAGGACATCCTCTAGGACCTTAACGTAAGAGCCTTTCTCCGGGGGCAGGCCCTTCGCCCACATGTAAAGGAGGTAGGGGAGCCCCCTTCCTCCTACGGCCCCTTCCGTCCTTTTGACAGGGATATCCGGGTCCGCTTTCTGCAGGTAGCTCTCTATCGGCTCACTACCTGCAAGTCCTCTTTTTTTAAGGGCGTTGGCGAGATCCTCTACTCGGTAGAGGTTGTGCTCGGAGAACCCATCAGAAAATCCAGCTCGCATCCCCATCCTCCTTAAGAAGTCCGCTTCGCTTTTTCTCCCAGGGGGGGAGGTTTCCTGACGTTGCGGCTCCCCGTGGGTCCAACAAGCTCGGGTCTAGACCTAGGGATTTGAGCTTTTCCTCGATTTTGGCTTTTTCCTCCCGGTACCTCTCCTCCAGAAGGTGAGCCTTCTCTTCTACGGTGAGGTCCTCTCGGGCCCAGGTCTCCATTTCGAAGACGTAGTAGTCGGCCACCTGGCGGACTATGGGCTCCAGTATCCTTCTCAGGGAGAAGGGCATTTCTTGGAGGACGGTGCGGTACATGCGGATCCAGAGGGCTCGTTTGCCGTTTTCCAGAAATTTTGACCAATAGGGCGATTTTTTCGCATATGCGTTGGGGTCCAGGTGGATGAAGTTTTGAGCGAAAACGACAAAATACCTCATGTAGTCAAAAAATGTCCCTTTATCCTTAGAAGCAAACACCTTGAGCCTAAGCGCATAGAGGTCGTCCAAAAGGGTATGGATTCCAAAACTGTTGCTTTCGGGGTCATACCTGACAAGAAGCCCTTCCGCTCCTTTTTCCAGCGCCTTTCTCGTCCGCTCGGGGTCCAAGGAGACGAGTCCCAACAGCAGTTCCTTGTAGAGCAGTTTTTCCTCGGGCTCCGGCGAAAAGAAACGGACGAATTTGAGTTCCGTTTCTCGCAGGGCCTTTTCCCAAGAGTCTATGGGGATATCCGGGAGGGTAACCTCGTCGCTCATCCCTTCTATTCTAAGCGGTCTCTGTTAAAAGCGAGGTACATTGTTCTCTTCTGGGCGGCTCCTCTTGGATGCCGGTATGCGCATGGGCTTAAAGACAAGGCCCCCTCGGAAAACCGAGGGGGAGTGCGCTAGAAGGGGAGCTCCTCTTCAGGGGGGAGGTCCTCAAACGAGGTGGGAGGGGGGGCGGGAGGGGGTCCCTCGGGTGCCCCTTTGCCTCTGCGCACTAAGGGGATAAGGGTGCTAAGTTCCGCCTTCAGGGCGTACCTCTTCTCCCCCTCCTTGGTGACCCACGACTCCCCGTAAAGGTGACCATGGAAGGCCACCAGTTGCCCCTTCTGGAGGGAGTCAGCGAGGCGCTCCGCCATCTCTCCCCAGAGGGTGAAGGGAAGGAAGTGGGTCTGCTTGGTCTGCCCGGCGGTGTTGTCGGTGATGGCTATGGTTCCAGCCATCACCGCCCTCCCCGTGGGGGTGTACCTGAGATCTGGTACGGCCGTGAGGTTGCCGAGACCCCAGATCTCGGGGCTTGCCCCAATGGGGAGGTCCTTTCCCTGTGTGGGGAAGGGTACCTCAAGGGTATAGCCGTAGATGGCCGTGAGCCCCAGCCCCTTCCCCCCCTCCCGGCGGGGGAAAGAGTTGAGGCGCACCAAGAAGAAGACCTGGTCCCCCTCCTTCCAGGGGAAGGCTTCGCCCTTTGGGGGGAAGTAAGAGAGGCGGAGGTACCAGGGTACCATTTGCCCGGTACCGGGCCTTGCCCCCCCGAGGGCGATCTCGTACCGACCTTTGCCCCTGTCGGTTGCCCCCAAAATCTTCCCAGTAATTCTTATTTGATGGTTCATGCTCACCTCCTTAGGTTCCCCCTTAGAAGGGGGGCTCGGGGGGCAAATCGAGGTCGAAGGTATCCATCTCTTCGCCCTTGGCCTCAGCCTCGGCTCCCTTCTCTACCTTCTCTAGATAGAAGATGTGATCGAGGAGAAGGAAGGGAGTTCCGTGTCCCGCCACCTTTGCCCTGAGGTAAGCGGTTCCCTCGGGGAGGCGGTCCGCAGACTTATGATACACCCTTACCGAGGCGTTAGAGGCAAAGGCGAGAAGTTCTCCCTTTTCGCCCCACTTGATGTGGAGGATACCGGAGAGCCACACTCCGCCCTCCTCGGGGTTCCCCCTTCCAGGGTGGAAGAACTTAAGCACAAAACCCAAGGTAGGGCGGCTGTTAAAAGCTTCCTCTACCCTTCCTCCCCCGAAGCCGTAAATCCCCTCCGGGGGGGTGTACTGGGTTCCTAGGTGGAGGGGAAGGAAGACCTTCTTTCCCCCCGGAAGAGGGGCTTCGAGGAACGTCCCCTTTTGGGTTCTTCGGACCACGAAGAACCCCTCCCACGATATAATTGCCCTTGTGCTTCGCTTCATCCCTTTTCTCCTGCTTTGGCTTTCCCAGGCTGGGGCCCAAGTAGACCCCACCTGGCTCTACGCCGTGGCCCAACGGGTGGTAGGGTACCCCTACCTTTGGGGGGGGAACGGCTATGGGGGCTTCGATTGCTCGGGGCTTGTGGTCTACGTCTACCGCCACCTGGGCGTTAATCTCCCCCGGACAAGCCGGGAGCAGTACGCCCAGCTTCCCAAGGTAACAGACTACCTCCTTCCCGGGGACTTGCTCTTCTTCTCTAGTAGTGGAAAGCGGGTAGACCACGTAGGCATCTTCCTCTATGCGCAAGGCGGAAAGCTTTGGATGCTCCACGCCTCGGGCAAGTGGGGGCGGGTCGTGGTAGAGCCTGTTGAAAGGTACTTGAGGCTCTACGTTGGGGCCGCTAGGCCCCTCCCGCCCCAGTCCGCCCAACCCCCGCTCTCAGGGCGAGGAAGGTAGCGTAGGCGTTGCCCAGGTACTTCCCCCAAAGAAGGAGGTTCTCGGGGGTTAGCCCTTTTTGCGAGGGGAATGGCGTCTCTTCTAGTTCTCGCCACACCTCCAGGGCTACGCTTACGTAGTCCTGGGTGGGCGCCCCCGCCTTTTTCCGCTCTAGCCCTTCGGCTATGCGGGCGACCCGTTTGACGATTTTCGGGTCGGGCTCGAAGGCCTCGTGGGCGGGGAGTTCCTCGGCGAACTTCCGCACGTACTCATAGACCTCCTCCAGGTCTATTACAGGGTCGATGTTTAAGACTGGGACTGTATGCGTAGCCTTCCTTCTCTTCATGTTTACCTCCTTCCTAAAGGATTTTAGTCGGTTTGACTTAAAAAGCCCCCCGCCGGAGGCGGGGGGAGACTCTTAAGCTGAAAGGGAAAGGGCTTCTAGCGGCTCAGGGGGTTTCCCCTGAAAGACCACCACAAGCCTCCTTCTGGCCCTGGTTAGGGCCACGAATACAGCAAGGAGGTCATCCGGGGAGAGGTGCTTTTTCCCAGCGGGGGGGAGCACCACCACTACCCGGTCGAACTCCAGCCCCTTGGCCCTGTGGTAGGTCAGGACGGAAACGGGACGCAGGGACCCCTCGCTTTCCTCCAAGAGGAGTTTCAGGGCCTCTTGGAGCGCCTTCTCCCCTGTTTCCCCGCCGAGGAGGTTCTCCAAGAAGGCGAGAGTGGGGTCTGCGCCCACAGGGTCGTAGGAGAGGGCTTTGCGGAGCGCATCCCGTTCGTCTCCAAGGGTGGAGCGCCCATGGCGCACCCGGTTAAGGGCGTGGAGCCCCGCCAAGAGGATCCTGCTCCCAGCCCCTCGTCCCCATAAGTGGTAGGGGCCTCGGGCGTGGATGATGGCCTCCTTGAAGGCGTGGGGGATGCTTTCGACTTCCAAGAGTCTGCTCACCCCACGCATCTCCTCGGGGAAGAGGACCAGCTCGATTAGGCCGGCCAGGAGTTTGGCGGCCAGCGTTTCTCCTCCCTCTTTGAGGAGGCCTACGGCCTCGAGGTACTCCGTGAAGTTCCGAACGGCCTCGTTGGAGCGCCCCAAGACCGCCACCCCTTCCCCCAGGCGGAGGGCTTCGCCCACCTCCCTCTCGATGACCCCCTCTATGTCGGAGGGGGCACTAGCCCACTCCAGGACCACTTCGCCTTCCTCCTTTCGAGTGGGGACCATCGGTACCCCCCTGATGGGAGGGAGAGAGATGATGCGGTTGGCGTACTCGATGATCCTTCGCCCGCTCCTCCAGTTCTCCTGGAGGTAGTGGATCCTCGCATTCGGGAAGAAGGCGGGGAAGTTGGTGATGATGGTCCGGTCCCCTCCCCGCCACCCGTAGATGGCCTGGTTGGGGTCGCCCACGGCGAAGAGGGTCAGGGCGGCCTTCCGGATGGCCCTGAACTGGCCCCAGTCGATGTCCTGGAACTCGTCGATGACGAAGTGGTAGCGGTCTTGCATTCCGTCCAGGACCTGGACTAGGTCGGAAAAGTCCAGGAAGCCCAGGGCCCCCTTCTTCTGCCTGTACCTCTCCATGACCCCCCTGGCCTCCTCGGGGGGGTCCCAGCCTTTCCCTAGGAAGAAGCCCACCCTCCTGAGGAGTTCCTCGGTTCCCCCCGCTTCCTTCCAAAGGCGGAGAGAATCCTCCGGGGAGAGGATTTTGGCCTCCAACCCCTTTTTCTTGAGGATTTGGAGGCCGAAGCTATGGAAGGTGCCGACAAACACCTCCTTTGCGGCCTCTCCCACAAACCTCTCGAGGCGCTCTCGGGCCTCTCTCGCCGCCTCCCTAGTAAAGGTGAGGACGGCGATTCTCCTGGGGTCGATGTTATCGGCCATAAGGAGGCGGTAGACGTAGTAGATCATGGTCCTAGTCTTACCGCTCCCCGGCCCCGCCAAGACGAGGTTGTACCCCAGGGGGGCGGAGACGGCTTTGAACTGGGTTTCCGAGAGCTCCTCCCGGATTCCCTCTAGAATCCGGATCCCCTCTAGAATCGGCGGCATGCTCTTAGCCCTGTCTTCCTTGCGCCTCAAGAACCTCTCTATGAGGCCCAACATTTTCCCTCCTTTCCCGAACAGTTTAGGGAAGCAGGAGAAGTAACGGCTTTTGGGTGGTCCCCTCTAAGGGGGCTTCTTCCTCGTGGGAGGCTCACGCAGATATAGAGGCTAGACCCCAAGATCTGCGCAATGACCTCCCTCTCCAGAGGCTTAAGCTCGGGCTGGTCCAGCCCTACAGCCTCTTCCGGGCTCGGGGCAAGCCCTTTTCTAGAGGATGACCAGGGCACCGTTGTGGTCCCTGTCGCAAGCCCGGCTACGCCCGCGCCGGGAGACTCCGTCCCCAAGGGTACCCCCCGCTGAAATGAAGGCGTTACGGCTCTCCCACGCCTCTCGAGTCTGCCCTCAGAACAGCCATGGCTCAGGCTCTTTACCCACGAGGCGAAGACCAGGCTGGGGCGCTGGGCTGGGCTCGTGGGTTGCGGGGGCCTGGGGCCACCTGACGGGCCCTACCGGGAGTTCCCAGGAAGTAAAGCCCGCGGAAATCCTGCTGGCGGCGGAACGGCTCTCTTGAGCTGGTCTACGAGCTATGGGGCGGTGAAGCGGGAAGTAGCCCGCCATCTTCGCCCTTTTGAGAGGTGAAATAGATGATGATGGGTTACAGAAAAGAGGGGGTATGGGGGAGCTATAATGCCCCCCCATCTCGG
>QGLW01000124.1_pt1 | contig 22348 bp, 20 predicted proteins | sample 1725341 | NCBI WGS metagenome assembly QGLW01 (sample SAMN05439265, study PRJNA331180) | Hot springs metagenome, whole genome shotgun sequencing project. | isolation source: microbial mat of Apron and Channel Facies of Mammoth Hot Springs | place: USA: Wyoming, Yellowstone National Park | collected... | reverse complement strand
GTAAAATTATAATGAATATAAAAATATTTACAATGGGTAGGTGGACGAAATGGCATCCAAAGAACTATTAGATCTTTTAAATGATGCTATAGCAAGGGAGATCCAAGTATCCATTCAATACATATGGCAACATGTACAATGGAAAGGTCCTGAACATTTTGCTGTAAAAGATGAACTAAAAAAAATCTCAATACAGGAAATGAAACATGCAGAAATTATAGCAGAAAGACTATTTTACCTTGGGGGAATTCCTACTACTAAACCATCCCCTATATTCGTAGGAGAAAACTTGAAAGAGATGTTAGAGCAGGATGTTAAAGATGAAGAAAATGCTATAAATCTTTATAAAAAGATTATTGAAAAAGCAAGATCTGAAGGAGACATTACTACAGCAAAGATCTTTGAAGAAATATTAAAAGATGAGGAAGAACATCACGATACCTTTACTTCTCTATTAGAAAAATAACCTCTTGAGGAGGGAGATATTAAATCTCCCTCCTTCCTTTAGTATTCTTTCTTTAATTCTATAATGAGCCAAAAATTCCTCTTCATCATTCAATTTAGAAAGTTCAATCTCCATATTATATTTTCTCTCTAATGCCCTTTTTATAATAAAATCAGCAAGATGAGGATTTTTGGAAAGAAGAGGTCCATGGAGATAAGTACCTATAAGATTTTTATAGATAATACCTTCAGTAAAATCTTTTCCATTATTTCCATATCCTTTAATAACTTTACCTAAGGATTTATAATTGTGATATGTCCTTCCACCATGGTTTTCAAATCCAACAAGAGTCTTTGGATATATAGGAAGATCCACCTCTATAAGTATATTTCCTATAAGTCTTCCCTTTTCAGCCCGCGTATAAAAATTTAATATGGATAAACCCTCAATCTTATTTCCATAAGCATCTAAGTAATATTCGCCAAGAAGCTGATAACCTCCACATATGGCAAGAAATACTATATTTTCTTTAATCAAATCTTTTAGTATATCTCTAAACTTAATTATATGAGAAAACAGAAGTTCTTGTTCCCTATCAGAGCCTCCACCTAAAAAAATAATATCTGCCTTCTCTATATCTTCCTCTTTATCTCTTGTAAAATTTAAAACCTCTACTTTTATTCCTCTCCATCTTGCCCTTCTCTCAAGAACTATAATATTTCCTCTATCTCCATAAAGATTTAAAAGATCAGGGTACATATGAAGAATTTTAAGTTCCATTTCTCAACCTCTTCATTATCAATTTTCTACTCTTAAAGAGAGCAGTATAAGTAGGAAGAATATATGTTTTAGCCTTAAAACTTAATATTTTAAGAATAGCATTATTAAGATTATTCTCTAAAACAATCTTATTAAGGGGTACTTCTGCATATTTCAATCTAACTAAAAGATCTTCCGCCCTTGTTCCTGAACATATTATGGCGGAAATATTATCTTCTCTTATCTTCTCAAAATCCACATCCCATATCCAGGATACATCTCTACCATCTGCAATATTATCGTTTAATATTAAAAGAAGTACTTTTTCATTAGGATCATCTTTAATAGTATCCAACACTTGATTATAACCAGCAGGATTTTTTACAAGTACAAGAATTCTCTCATATCCCTCATAGTTAAATTTTTCCAGTCTTCCTAATCTAAAAGAAAAATTAGAAATTATATCTTTTAAACTTTCTTTATCTATACCCAAAACCCTACCAACAGAATAGGCAGAGACCACGTTATACAAATTATAAACACCAGGATATATAAAGGTTAAAAAAAGGTCTCCATCCCCATCTTTTATATGGATAAACCACTTATTTTCTTTATATTCTGCTGATATTATATAGTAATCATAATCAGGATTTCTAAAGCCACATTCACAAAAGTATCTACCAAGCTGAGCATAATTAAAAAATTCATAATGAAGTCTTTTTCCACACTTAGGACAATATATACTCTCTTTTATTTCCTCTGTATCCTTTTCTCTTATCTTCTTTCCTATACCGTAATAAATTTTTCTGTTAGAAAGGTCAGAAAATCTGGAAACAAAAGGATCATCAGCATTGAGTATTAATATCTGTTTCCTACTATCTTTTATACTCCCTTTAATTTTCTCAACGGTAGTATCGATCTCTCCATATCTATCCAATTGATCTCTAAAAAAATTAGTAATAACAACATAATCGGGTTTAAGATCTTTAAAAACAAAAGGAAATATACCCTCATCCACTTCAAAAACCCCAAAATCGTAATAAGATGGATCTCTAATAAAAGTAGTAGCAATACCAGTTCTTAAATTTGCACCCTCCAGATTTCCTAAAGCCTTAAAACCTGATTTTGTAACTATTTGAAAAATAAGATTATTAGTAGTAGTCTTACCATTTGTACCTGTAACAAGAATAATCCTATTAAATCTATCTTTTATCTTTGTTAAAAATTTGGGATCTATCTTTAAAGCTACTTTACCAGGAAAGGTTGTAGCATCCAATCCTAAGGTTTTCATAAAAAAATACACAAGTCTTCCTAAAAATAATGCTAAATAAAATCTAATTTTTTCTAAGTTCATTTCTCAAACTTTTTAGTATCTCTTGATAATCTGCTTCTCCATTTTCTACTTTATCCATTAAACCTTCTAACTCACGTGTAAAATCTTCCTTAACAAATCTAAAACGATCTTCATTAGAATTGAGATAGTTATAAACCTTCTCACCCAGTGATGTAGGTATCAAATATCCGTTCTTCTCTATGACATATCCTCTCTCAAGAAGTCTACTCACAATGGTAGCATAAGTAGATGGCCTACCAAGACCTCTCCTTTTCATTTCTTCTACTAAGGATCCTTGGGAAAATAGTGGTACCTTAGGTACAGTATAGAAGAATTTATTATTTATCACATCTACTTCACCTTCTGGAACTCTCACAATTTTTATAGGAAAAACCTTATTAAAACCATCTTGTATTATCTCTTCAAATACTTCCATACTTTGTACCTTATCAAGAGCCTTTATTGTGACATCATAACCTTTAAGTACAATATTTCTCATCTGAGATGCTATAAATCTCTTAAAGATAAGATCATAAACAACTAAATGATCCTTAGTAAACCCCTCCAGCTCTCCTGAATATATCATAGATTTAATATCTTCCATATCAAGAACTCTTGTAGGTCTTATACATTCATGGGCTCCACCCTCTCCCCACGTTCTTCCCCTAAAATACTCTTCCCCAAATTGTTCCGTTATATATTCTTTAGCTATATTTATTCCTGTATCAGATACTCTGGTAGAATCGGTTCTATGATAGGTAATAAATCCCCTCTCAAAAAGGTCCTGAAGAACTTCCATAGTTCTTGAAACTGATAATTTATATCTATCAGATGCATCTTTCAAGATTACATCCGTTGTATATGGAGGTAAAGGAGTCTTTTCTTCAACCTTTTCCTTTTCCTTTAATACCTCTATTTTAGTTAAAGAATTAAAGAATTTTTGAGCTTCTTCTTTATTTTCAAATTCAAATCTTAGTTCCAATCCCTTTCTCCTAATAATTACCAAATATATCCTTTTACTATGTTCCTTAGCTCTTTCTATTACCCAACCAAGAACTGGAGCCTGTACTCTTCCAGCAGATAAATAGTTTCGAGAAAATACCCTTTGAATAAACTGAGAAAGCTCAAATCCTACCCATCTATCAGATATTCTTCTCACCACCTGAGCCTTAACTAAATTTTCATTTACATCTCTAAACTCTTTTAAAGAATTTAATATTGCTCTCTTTGTGACCTCATGAAATTCCATTCTCTTAATATCCTTAGCAAAAACAGCACAAAGATTCTTAAGATCCCATGAAATTTTTTCTCCTTCAGTATCAGGATCGGTAGCTACAAGAATCTGATCAAACTCTTTACTGGCTTCCCTTAATGCATTTACAATATTTTCTTTTCCTTCTATCGTTTCATAAACTGGAATAAACTCTCCATTTTCTAATACTCCAAAATATCCCATCTCTTTATTTAAATCAAAAATATGTCCAAAGGATGATGTAATAACCAAGTATTTATCTTCTGTTATAACCTCATAGAGTTCCTGACAATCTATATTTCTGGAAATAGGTTTTCCAAAGAAATTTGCTATAGTTCTTGCCTTATGAGGAAATTCCACAATCACCATTACAGGTCTTAGGAAGTCATCTCTTCTTCCCTCTCTTCTTCTAATCCTTATCCGATCCTCATCTATCTCTTGTAGGATCTTATCTATATCTACTGTACTTGCATTCTTAAAAACTATATCTGAAATAAACCACCAGCGTGCTTTTCTTATCAGGTTATTAAATACCTTCCTATCATCCACAAGTATATAACTTAATCCTTTTGATATTCCTCCTACATACAACCTTGAGGTTCTACCTGATGCTTGCAAATAGTCCGTAATATCAGCTACTACAAGAGACCATTTTCCATCTTCCTCTCTAATTGAGATATCATCAGATGTATTTATCTTTTGATATATTTCTTCTGAAAGAATAAATCTTTTTATATTATCTCTTAATTCATCTACTTTATCCTTTGGAGGATTTATCATGTTGGAATACCTATTTAAAGTTTTTAACCATCTATCAACAGTAGCTATGTGTTTTTCAAGATTTTTATCCCTTGCAATAAGTGGTCTTAAAGAGGATAAGACTAAAAGCAAATGCTTTACATTGCCTTCCAGATCAAGATTTACTGAAATTTTAGGTACACCGTAAAAAATTGCATATTTAATAATTTCAGGAAGATCAAGTCCTCTTGCTAAAGGATTTCTATAAGAGGATATACCAATAAGAACTTGTATTTTACCTTGTCTATAATCCTCTAAGACCTCTTCTGTAAGATTATCATAAGATTCACAAGAAATATTATTTTGACTTAAAAGATTCTTTATTCTATCAATATGCTCCCTTCCAAAATCCGATGACAAGAATACTAATCCACCCTTTCCAAATCTCTTAACCCTTTCAATAAGAATCTTATCCAAATCATCTACCTCTTCATAAACATCTTCCACATTTCTCAAATAAAACACAGGCCTACCCACATCAAAAGATAAAAGCTCTTTAAACAACCTTATCCTTTCCGATCTTGGATTACTGGTAGCAGAAGACACTACCATTACACCTTTTGTTTTTTTGGCTATCTTTCGTATCTCTTCTTGAAGAGTTTTTATCTCTTCTTGATTTTCTTCACTATAATTCCTTCTAAGTTTAATATACTTTAAAGTTTTCTCTATATCTTCTTCAGTAAAACCTAAAAGATACAATGCCTTATCAATATTTTTCGCAGTTTTCAGAAAAGAGTCTACATCATCTACAAATATAAAAGAAAAATCTCGAGGAATTATATCCACATTTTTATAAAGAAACATAGAGGTCGTAATAAGGATTTTAAAATCACCATTAATAAGCCTTTCCCTTTTTTCTTCCTTTTCCTTCTTAGTTTCATCAAGACCAAAAACTAAAAGGTCTTTTTCTCTTACCTTACCCTTCAACTTTTCATAACTTTGAAGTATTAAAAGCCTTGTAGGAAGAATAAGATAGGACTTTTTACCCTTCTTAGCAAAGTATATGGAAAATGCAAGCCCTAAGGATGTTTTACCTATACCTGTTGGAGCAAGAAGAGCAAAAGATCTATCAAGAAAAAGTTTCCTTGCCCAGAATTTCTGTAATTCCCATGGAGAAAATCCAACAAAATTCCAAAATATTTCTTCCCATTTTTCGTACTCATCCTTTAGCTTACAATAATCCTTTAGACCTTTAAGAGATGTCAAATTACAAAGGGCTTCCCTGTCTCCTTTTTCAGGCATACAATTTTTGCAGGGAAGCCCTTCAAGAAGTCTTTCTGAAGATATATCTCTACCACAGTTTGGACAAAGATTCCTAAATACTGCTTCCATCATCACTCCTCTAAGGTTAGGCCTATATTATGAGCTCCAAGAAGTGGTGATAATGTAGCAATAATAACTTGTCCTGTAAGATTGGAAATGAATCTTTCCAATAAATGGGCATCTAAAACATTTACAGGTTCATCAAAAAGGAATACAGGCTCGTAATGTTTTGTCTTTTCTATTAAACTCTTAAAAGCAAGAACAATAGAAAGATAAAATAATCTTTTCTGCCCCTCTGAAGCATAATATTTGGCTGGATTTCCCTTATAATAGAGAATATAATCATCCTGAGTGTGAGGCCCCACAGTAGTAACACCTCTTGCTATATCTTCTTCGATATAATCTGCAATATTTTTACCTTTGAACTCACTCTTATATTCTATCTTAAATATAGGATCAAGATATTGAGACAATTCCTCTATCATCTTTTCCCTCTTCTCCACAATCTTTTCTGCCAATGGTTGCATCTCTTTTGCTAAGTATAACACATAATTTTTATCTATTTCATCCATTTTAAGATTTTCATTTCTTTCTTCTAAAAGTTTTTCATAACCTCTTAATGTCTCATAATAATCCAAATCAATCAAAGAGAATATATCATCAAAGAAATCTCTCCTTTGGGTTGCAGATCCATCAATCATAGAATAGTTTCTAAAGCTAAAAGGTATGGCAATAAAAATCTCTTGGATATCTCTAAACCTTTTAACTTTAAATCCATCAAGATAAGCTGTCTTTTCCCTTTTACTTTCATCTTGCCAATAGGTTATCTTTATTACATGTTTCTCATCTCCACTTAATACTTTACCTTCTACCTCAAAATAATTCTCACCAATTTTTAAAATTTGAAAATCCCTTGCCCCTCTAAAAGATCAGGGATTTGAAAGATAGGCAATAGCCTCTAATATAGATGTCTTACCAGAACCATTTGGACCATAAATTACATTTACTCCATCTTTAAAATTTACAGAAAAATCAGTGAAATTTCTAAAATTTTTAACTTCAATTCTTCAATAAGCATTCTCTTCTTATTCATGATATCCCCCTCCCTTCATATATATTAATTTTTACTATATATATTTTAGCTACTTATGAAATTGAAATCAAGCCATTTTATATTCTCTTGACATTATTAATATAAATTATAAACTTATATATGGTTTAGCAGTCCCATTTAAAGAGTGCTAAAATTAAAAAATAGAGGTGAAAGACATGGAGGAAAAAGAGATGGAAGTAAAAAAGGATGAAGTAGTCTCAGAATATCCCAAAGAAGAAGATTGGGAAATTAAGTATATAAGACTTCAAGCAGAATTTGAAAATTTTCGTCAAAGACTTAGAAGAGAAAAAGAAGAATGGCAAGAAATTGCCAATGCAAGACTTTTAAAAGAAATTATAGATATAATGGATAATTTCTCCTTAGCTTTAGAAACCATAAAACATACAAGGAAGAAAGATGCTATTATAGAAGGGATAAATATGATTTATAGACAATTTGAAAACCTTCTTCAAAATGAAGGAGTTATAAAAATGGAGGTTATTGGTAAGCCATTTAATCCATCCTTCCATGAGGCAGTGGGAATTGAAGAGGTGAAGGATGGTGAGGATAATTTAATTGTTAAAGAGATTTCTCCAGGATATCTTTTTAAAAATAAATTATTAAGACCTGCAAAGGTTATTGTATCTAAAAAAATAGAAAAAAAGGAGGTAGAGAACAATGGCTAAAATTGTAGGAATTGACTTAGGAACTACCAACTCCCTTATAGCCTATTTAGAGGGTGGTAGACCAGTTATAATTCCTAATGCGGAGGGAAGTAGATTAACTCCATCTATTGTTGCCTTTACAAAAGATGGACAACTTTTAGTAGGAGAACCTGCAAAAAGGCAAGCTATAGTAAATGCAGAAAGAACCATAAAATCTATTAAGAGACATATGGGAACCAATTATAAAGTAAAGATAGATGATAAAGAATATACTCCTCAAGAAATTTCTGCCATGATACTTAGGAAACTCAAAAAAGATGCAGAAGCCTACTTGGGTGAGCCTATAGAAAAGGCGGTAATAACATGTCCTGCCTATTTCTCCGATGCCCAAAGACAAGCCACAAAAGATGCAGGAGCTATTGCAGGATTAGAAGTAGTAAGAATTATAAATGAGCCAACAGCAGCTGCCCTCGCTTATGGACTTGATAAAGAAGGACACCAAAAGATTCTTGTATTTGATCTTGGTGGTGGTACCTTTGACGTGTCTATATTAGAGATTGGTGATGGAGTATTTGAAGTAATTGCAACAGCTGGAAACAATAGACTGGGAGGAGACGATTTTGACGAAAGAATTGTAAATTGGCTTATAGATAACTTCATGGAGGAACATGGAATTAATTTAAGAGAAGATAGAACCGCCCTTCAGAGACTATATGAAGCTGCAGAAAAAGCCAAAATAGAACTTTCTTCAAAATTATCTACAGAGATCAATCTTCCATTCATAGCTATGAAAGGAAATACTCCTCTTCATCTTTCCTATACTTTTACAAGAGCAAAATTTGAAGAATTAACATATGATTTAGTAGAAAAAACAAAGGAGCCCACAGAAAGAGCATTAAAAGATGCAGGGCTTTCTCCATCCCAAATTGATAAGATAATTCTTGTGGGTGGAGCCACAAGAATGCCATGTATTCAAGAATGGATAAAGAAACATTTTGGTAAAGAGCCTCAAAGAAATGTTAACCCAGATGAGGCAGTAGCCCTTGGTGCAGCTATACAAGCAGGAGTAATAGGTGGAGAGATAAGAGATATAGTCCTTGTTGATGTAACTCCTCTCTCCCTTGGAATTGAAACTCTCGGTGGAGTATTTACAAAAATTATTGAGAGAAATACCCCTATTCCTGTATCAAAGAGTCAGATCTTTACAACAGCTGCTGATTATCAGACAAGTGTAGAAATTCATGTACTACAAGGAGAAAGAGCCCTTGCTAAGGATAATATATCCCTTGGAAGATTTATATTAGATGGAATTCCACCTGCCCCTCGTGGTGTACCTCAAATTGAAGTAACTTTCGATATAGATGTTAATGGAATTGTCCATGTATCTGCAAAAGATAAAGCAACAGGAAAAGAGCAGAGAATAACAATCTCTAATGCTATAAGACTCTCTGAGGCTGAGATCAAGAGAATGACCGAAGAGGCAAAGAAATTTGAAGAAGAAGATAGAAAGAGAAGAGAAGAGATTGAGACAAAGAACCAAGCAGAACATCTTATTTATACCTCAAGAAAGACCATAAAAGATTATGGGGATAAGGTAAGCAAGGATTTAGTCCAAAAAGTGGAAGATAAAATTAAGAATTTAGAGGAATTAATTAAACCGGAGAGAATTAATGTGGAACAAGTTAAAAGAGGAATGGAAGAATTAACCCAAACTCTTGGTGAGATAGGACAAGTAATGTATCAATCTGCAGGCTCAAGCTCAAATCCAGGATCAACTTCTGAAAATCCTGGAGGAAAGACCATAGACGGAGACTATAAGGTGAACTAATATGCCTAAAAAAGATTACTATGAAATCCTGGGTGTGCCAAGAAATGCCACCCAGGATGAAATTAAACAAGCTTATAGAAGGCTTGTTAGGCAGTACCATCCAGACCTTAATAAAGATCCATCTGCCCATGAAAAATTTAAAGAGATAAATGAAGCATATCAGGTGCTCTCTGATCCTCAGAAGAGAGCCCAATATGACCAATTTGGAAGTTCCGATTTTTCCTATGGCGATTTCCAACAAGGATGGAACCCCGGAGACTTTGATTTTGGAAATTTTGGAAGAACCTTTGAAGATATATTTGAAAATTTCTTTGGAGATAGCATCTTTGGGGACCTTTTTGGTAGAAGAGAAAGGCAAAGATCTCCAAAAAAAGGTGCAGATTTAAGATATGATATCAATATAACCTTAGAAGAGTCAGCCTTTGGTGAAAAAAAGGAAATCTTTGTAACAAGATTGGAAACCTGTCCTGTATGTAAAGGAGAAAGAGCAGAACCAGGATCTAATCCAATTACCTGTGATATGTGTAACGGCACAGGTCAGGTACGAACTACAAGACAAACTCCTTTTGGGCAATTTGTTCAAATAACCACATGTCCAAAATGCCATGGAGAAGGAAAAATAATTACAAATCCATGTCATGAATGTCATGGAACTGGAAAAATTAGAAAGAAGAGAAAGATTGAATTTAAAATACCAGCAGGTGTAGATGAAGGCTATGTAATAAGACTTGCAGGAGAGGGAGAACCAGGAGAAAACGGAGGACCAAATGGAGATCTTTATATCTATATACATGTAGAACCCCATAAAATATTTAAAAGAGATGGAGAAGATATATGGATGGATTTTCCTATAGATTTTATTACAGCCATTTTAGGAGGAGAAATAGAGATCCCTACCTTAGAAGGAAAGGAAAAGATAAAAATAAAGCCGGGAACTCAAAGTAATGAGATAATAACATTAAAAGGTAAAGGAATACCCAATTTAAATAATCCCGGAAAAAGAGGAGATCAAAAAATTAGAGTCTATATCACAGTACCCACCAATTTATCTCAAAAAGAAAAGGAACTCATTCTTGAGCTTGCAAAAATTAGAGGAGTAAAGATAGAAGAAAATAAAAATTTCTTTGAACAAATTAGGGACGCATTTAAGAAGTAAAAAGTAAATAAAAAAGCCCCCCGAGAAAATTCGGGGGGCTTTTTGTTTTAAGTGGTTAGAACCCAACCATTAATTTGCTTTCTGCGTATACTTTTCTTCTTACGTCAAAGCCCCAAAGGTCATCTGCTTCAGTCAAGTTACCTCTATTAATTCCTTTGTTGCTATAATCATCATAGTTAAAACTATAACCTACTAAGAGATCGTGGGTTACTCCACCGCCAAGAGATACAGACCATTTACCAAATCCACCAAAGAGTATATCTGGACCATTAGCTAATTCTGCTACAAGGGATAAGGATCCTACTGGAACTGGTAAAGAAGCAGTGACATAACCAAATAATGTATATGTTTCTGCAGTATTGTATTCAACATATACCTTTGATACGTTTGGTACCAAATTGTCTCCGCTAACAGAGACTTTTAACCTTTGAGCTTGAACTTTATAGTTAGCATCAACGGTAACTTTTCCATCAAGAGCCTTAACTGTTGCACCAACAAGTTGCTCTGGTTCTTTTGCTGCTTCTCCGTAAACAGTTAGGCTTACTGGAGTTGTTACAGGAGTTACAGAACCACCTACTGCCCAATCTGTTATAGTCATTGTTTCTACTTCTTTATTTATTAATCCATATACTGAAAGTGCCACTGGTGCATTAACAGAAACATCTGCTCTTGCTGTAACTTTAGCATTTAATGTGAATTGATCAAGCATTCCAGTTGTAGTTGTAGCAGTTGGTACCCACCAAGTATCGTTTGGTGATATACCAACAGTAACTTTAACTGGTGCCACATCTGCTACTACACTTATACCAGTAGAACTGATTAATAAGCTACCAACAAGATTTGTTCCAGAAACACTTAATGTTCCCTTATGGAAGGATACGGTTAATGGTGTATTGAATACTTTAGAGAATGTAATTGTTCCAGACACCCAGTTATTAGAGAATACTGCATCAGGTAAATCGAGTGCTACATTAGCATTTACATTAGCATTAACACTACCAAGATTAGAGCTTCCAGACAAGGAGTAATTAATACTTCCAGAAGCCCAAGTTCCCCAAATTAAATAGTATTGACCATAATATGGAACAAATCTTGTATGGAAGCCTACACCAATCCAATTAGAAGTGCTTAAATTAGCAGCAAATGCTGGAACCACAAGAAGAGCTAAAACTAACAACCATACTAATTTCTTCATCTTTCTTTGACCCCCTTAGGATTTAAATTTTTTATATTTTTTATGACTACCTGGTAAGTGTCGTAAACTTACCTTACCAGTTTGATTCTCACGAGTGGCAACCTAAAGGTCCCTTCTTCACCTCCTTTCTTGCCACTCAGAAAAGCTTTAACTGATTGTTATTTTACTAAAAATCTTTTTTATGTCAAGTACCTTGAAAAAACTTTATTTTAGTTGATATAGATTATGTTATAATAATTATTATGAGAGTTTACAAAACATATTTAAGTAAAAAACAAAAAGAAGTTTTAGATTTTGTGATAGATTTTTTGAAAAAAGAACGAAGAATGCCTACTGTGAGAGAAGTGGCAAAAGCCCTTGGTTTAAAATCTTCAGGATCTTCCTATTTTCATTTAAAGGCTCTTTTAGATAAAGGCTATCTCGTACAAGATAAAAATGGAAGATTTCATTTAAGAAGTAATGATGGAGAGGAATATTGCATCTTACCTCTTGTAGGCACTATAAGAGCAGGAGTTCCTGTTGATTCTCCTGAAAATACAGAAGAATATATACCAGTACCAAGAAGACTTGTTAAAAATCCAGATCTAAGCTTCTTATTAAGAGTAAAAGGAGACAGCATGATTGAAGCCCACATAATAGAAGGAGATCTTATCATTGTACAGAAACAACCCACAGCAGAAAAGGGAGATATTGTGGTAGCATTGAAAGATGGAGAATCCACTGTAAAATATCTATCTGAAGAATATGGAATACCATGTTTAAGGCCTGCAAATAAAAGATATTCTGTAATCTATCCTCCTTTTACCATTATAGGAAAAGTTATTGGACTTCTCAGGATATTTTAAATAATTGATCTTTATGCTATAATTTTCATAGATTAAAAATTAAATATAAAAAAGGGCGAGGAGATTAGGAGAACCGCCCCACTTTGTAAAAAGTGTGGGCGGTTTTTGCTTTTTATGAAAGGAGGGTAAAAAATGGAAGATGTAATCATCATTGGGGGAGGAGTAGTAGGAAGCTTAATTGCAAGAGAACTATCCTTTTATGAGATTTCTGTCTTTCTCTTAGAAAAAGAAGAGGATATACCTATGGGATCCACAAAGGCAAATAGTGCTATTGTACATGCAGGATATGATCCACTACCTGGTACTTTAAAGGCTAAAACAAATGTGGAAGGAAACAGATTATACAAAGATCTATGTGAGGATTTGAAAGTACCCTTTAAAAGAATAGGAGCCTATGTACTTGCTTTTAATGATGATGAACTAAATACTCTTCTTGAGCTAAAAGAAAGAGGAAAAACAAATGGAGTATCTGAGATACAGATTTTAAAAAGGGAAGAGATTCTAAAAAGGGAACCAAATATAAATGAAGAAGTAAAATATGCCTTATTCTTTCCTACTTCAGGTATAACCAACCCTTTTCTTCTTACTATCCATGCCTTAGAAAATGCCATTGAAAATGGGACAAAAGTAAAACTTAGGGAAGAAGTGATAGGAATAGAGAAAAAGGATATGGGATATAAAGTAATAACAAACAAATCAGAGTATTATTGTAAATACATAATAAACTGTGCAGGTATAAATGCGGATAAAATAATTCACCTATTAGATCCTGACTATCCTTTTACAATTACTCCAAGAAAGGGAGAATATCTTATCCTTGATAAAAAGGCTCAAAATTTCGTAAAAAGTACCATCTTTCATGTACCCACCCAAAAGGGCAAAGGAGTCCTTGTAACTCCAACAGTGGATGGTAATATCTTATTAGGACCTACTGCAGAAAATATAGAGGACAGAGAAGATAAAAGCACTTCCCATGAAGGACTTTCAGAAGTTAAAGAGAAAGTAAAAAAATTAACCCCCAATGTGCCCTTTAGTCTGGTAATAAATATCTTTTCAGGAATAAGAGCATCAAGTACATATAAAGATTTCTTTATTCAAGAGATCCCAGAATTCAAAAATATATTACATTTTGCGGGTATAGACTCTCCAGGGCTTACCTCTGCTCCATCTCTTGCTAAAATGGCAGTAGAATGGCTCAAGGAAAAGGAAAATATAAAAAGAAAGAAAAATATAAAAGATTTTGAAAAGATAATCTCTTTTAAAGAATTGACTGAGGAAGAAAAGGAAAATCTTATAAAAGAAGATCCAAGATGGGGACATATAATTTGTAGGTGTGAACATGTCAGTGAGATGGAAGTAAGAAATGCAATCAATTCACCTCTTCCTGCTCGTACTTTAGAAGCTATTAAAAAAAGAACAAGGGCAGGTATGGGAAGATGCCAAGGTGCCTTCTGTAGTTATCACATTATGAAAATCCTTTCCGAGGAATTAGAAATACCCATGAATATGATTACCTTAAGGGGTGGAAAATCTTTCCTACTTAATGGAGAAAATAAAGTGAGGTGGAAGTATGCAAAAAGAAGTTGATATAGTAATAATAGGGGGAGGACCTGCAGGACTTTCAGCAAGTATTTCTTCAGCAGAAAGGGGAAAAAGTATATTAATCTTAGAAAGGAATGAAGAATTAGGGGGAGTTTTAAATCAATGCATACATCCTGGTTTTGGTCTCATATATTTCAAAGAAGAGCTAACAGGTCCCGAATACGCATACCGTTTCATAAAAAAAATTGAAAAATATCCTAATATAGAGGTATGGCTTGAAACAATGGTGGTAGACATCACAAATGAGAAAGAGATTACTGCTATAAATAAAGATGGTATCTGGGAAATTAAAACAAAGGCAATAATTTTTTCTACAGGATGTAGGGAAAGAACAAGAGGAAATTTGCAAATTCCAGGAACAAGACCAGCAGGTATATATACAGCTGGTACCGCTCAAAGATTAGTAAACATAGAAGGATACCTTCCAGGAGAAAAAATACTTATTTTAGGCTCTGGAGATATTGGACTTATTATGGCAAGAAGATTGAAATGGGAAGGGGCTGAAGTTATAGGTGTGATAGAAAAACTTCCTTATCCTGGAGGGCTCACAAGAAATTTAGTACAATGCTTGGAAGATTATAACATACCACTTTATCTAAAACATACAGTAGTTGAGATTTTAGGAAAAAATAGAGTGGAAGGTGTATACATAGCTCCTGTAGATGATTATGGAAATCCTATAACGGATAATAAAAAATTTATAGAGTGTGATACCCTACTTCTTTCAGCAGGGCTAATTCCTGAAAATGATTTATTAGAAAATATCAATATACCCTTAGATCCAATGACCCAAGGACCTTATGTAGACCAATATCTTTCCACTTTAAAAGATGGTATTTTTTCATGTGGAAACTCTTTACTTGTAAATGACCTGGTAGATTATGTAACTTTACAAGGAATTTTAGCAGGAAAATCTGCAGTAAGGTATATAAATAATGAGATAAATATAGAAAAAAGAGCACATATTGAGATTGATGGAAACTTAAGACTCGTAGTACCTCAATATTTAAGTTATCCTATTTTAGAAGATATCACCTTTTATTTCAGAGTCAAAGAGCCTCAAAAATCAGCCATATTAACTTTAAAAGATAATGACAAAAGAATAAAAGAATGGAGATTTCCTGTAGTAAAACCTGCAGAAATGATAGTTATAAAAGTAAAACCTGAATTTTTAAGAGATATGAAAAATCCTAAATTCTCCATGGAGGGATAATATGAAAAAGGAATTAACTTGTATAGTATGTCCCTTAGGTTGCAGTTTAGAGATAGAGATAGGAGAAGATATTATCGTTAAAGGAAATAAATGTGAAAAAGGAAAAAACTATGCTATAGAAGAGATCAAAAACCCTAAAAGAATTTTAACTACAACGATAAAAATAAAAAATGGCAAATATAAAGTTGTACCAGTAAAAACCACAGCTCCTATTCCTAAAGAATATATTTTCCCTTTACTTGAAAAATTATCTGAAATAGAGATCAGCGCACCGATTCCAATAGGATATAAAGTATTAGAAAATATATTTCAATTATCCATAGATGTAATAACCACTCGTCCTATGGAAACAAAGGAAAATACAAGAAAAACAAAGGAGACAAAAAAGAGCACATAAAAACCTAAATATTTTATTATAGTTCCATTCAAAAGATGCATTAAAGAAGAAAAAGCCATCACTATGGCATTACTTATAGCCAAATATACAGGAAGCTCTTCTTTTGTTGATACGCCTGTTATAATGAACCCAGAGGTAAGAATATTAGATACAAAAGTTAAATTTACAAGAATACTACCAAGAATTGTACCAATTAGATTTCTAAATGTAAAAACTACAATAAATCCAATTAAACCAAGAGTCATACCTAAGGATAATACTTTTTTATACCCTAAATTTTTTGTTAACTCACCCAAGATAAAACTTCCCAAAACACTAGAAAGAATATACCCAAAATTAAAGGCTGTAACTATATTATTTAAAGATCCAAATTTTTTATTGGCATAAACAATAAAATAAGGTAAAGCAGTAAGAGAAAGCCCTAAAAATAAAAGAGATATTACAACTCTCCTAAAGACAAAATTAACTTTTAAAATAGAAAAAGCCTTCTTCATAAATTTGGAAAAGGATAAACTATCTTCAAAAATGTCTCCCTCTTTTTCCTCCATAAAATAAAAAAGTAGGGCATCCAGAATAAGAATAAAAGTACCGGTAAGAAATATGAAAAAGAAATTATAAGGAAAAGAGATTTTATTTATATAAAAGTTTAAAAGAAGGGTCATAAAAATAGCAATCAAATTTCCTAACGCACTACCTCTACCTACTACTCTACCCCTCTCTTCAAAGGGTAGTATCTTATCCAAAATACTAAAATAAAAGGGTCCATAAGTTCCCACAAATAAATTAAATACTCCGTAAAAAAGCAAGAATAAATAAATAGTAGCTATTTTTCCTAAATAGTTAAGGATAAAAGGAAATAAAAAGACAAAAATTAAAAAAGTAAATCTTTGAATAAAAAGAATTTTAGCAAAAACTTTATTTTTTATTCTTAATTTCTGAACATATCTCGCAATAAAGATAGAAGGTAAGAAACTTCCAAGAACAGCCAAAAAGTTTGCCAAGCTTATATGAAAGGTAGAACTAGATAATGTAATTAGAAAATAAGGAATAACTGTATTAACATTTAAAAAGATCATACCATTTATAAAAAGAACAGGGTCCCAAAATGCCAAAATATAATTTCTTTTATTTTCCAAAAGTAAACCTCCTAAACTTTTTTAGTAAATTATACCAAAGAGTGAAAAGATACTAAATAGGTATGATATAATATTTCAAAGTTTTATAAAAGTTAAATGGAGGAAAATATGAAAGTAGCTAACAACTTATTAGAATTAATAGGAAACACTCCTTTAGTTAAATTAAATAAAATAACACAAGGATGCTATGCTAATGTATTTGCCAAATTAGAATCTTTTAATCCAGGCGGAAGTGTAAAAGATAGGATAGCATTATCTATGATTGAAAATGCGGAAAAGGAAGGCTTAATATCCAAGGAAAAAATAGTTATCGAACCAACATCAGGAAATACAGGAATAGGTCTTGCTATGGTTTGTGCTATAAAGGGTTATAAATTAATCCTTGTCATGCCTGAAAGCATGAGTCTTGAAAGAAGGGCTTTATTAAGAGCTTTTGGAGCGGAACTTATCCTTACTCCAAAAGAAAAAGGAATGAAGGGTGCTATTGAAAAAGTAGAGGAAATAGTAAGGGAAAATCCTGAAAAATACTTTATACCTATGCAATTTGAAAATCTAGCAAATCCAGATATTCATAGAAAAACTACTGCAGAAGAGATTTGGAGAGATACTGATGGAAGGGTAGATATAATAGTAGGTGGAGTAGGTACAGGGGGAACTATAACAGGGGTAGGAGAAGTTCTTAAAAGTAGAAAAAATAGCATTAAAATCATTGCAGTAGAGCCATCAAAATCTCCAGTATTATCAGGAGGCAATCCTTCTCCTCATAAAATTCAAGGTATAGGTGCTGGTTTCATACCAAAGGTACTTAATCTAAACATTATAGATGAAATAATACAAGTCTCAGATGAAGATGCTATAGAGACTGCCAAAAAATTAATTAGAGAAGAGGGAATATTATGTGGTATTTCATCAGGAGCTGCCACTTATGCGGGACTAATAGTTGCAAAAAGAGAAGAGAATAAGGGCAAAAACATAGTAGTAATACTACCCGATACTGGAGAAAGATATATTTCTACAGATCTCTTTGAAGAATATAGATCCTAATATGTAAAAGAGCTTCCTCCTATAAACTCTCTCAAAATAGAGGTCATAGGAACCTCTGTAGGAGACAAGGGCAAAAAGTGAGAGAGAATATCAAGAAGTCTTTTTGCCTCAGGATATTCTGGATAATATGGTGGAATAGCTTTAAGCATTGGCTCAGCAAAGGTTTTTAGAATTGGAAATTCATAAACCAATGCAGAATTAAACATTACATCAGCTCTTTCCTGAGTTGGAAAAATATATAAATCTTCCGCCTTCCTTACAGAAGGCCATTGTCTTATAGAATCAATAACCCCATATCCTCTAAAAATACTATCCCTTACAATTCTTCTTATTAAGCGAGAGTCAGTTGTAGGCACCCTATTTTGATTATCTATATTAAGATGGGTCAAAGCACTTACAAAAATATGATACTTCATATAGCCAGGAACAAGATTTGTCATTTCTGGATTTAAAGCATGGATTCCTTCCATCACTATAATACTTCTCTCATCTAATTTTACTATCCTTCCTGATTTTTCCCTTCTCTTCTTTTGGAAATTATACTTTGGAAGCTCCACCTCTCCTCCATTCATTATTATATTTAAATGTTCATTAAGAAGTTCTATATCTACAGCCTTAGGATTATCAAAATCATAATTTCCATATTCGTCCCTTGATATATATTGAGGTGGTAAGAAATAGTCATCCATCTCTATAACAATAGGTCTTAAACCATTAACCTTTAACTGAATTTGTAATCTCTTGCTAAAGGTAGTTTTGCCTGCGGAAGAGGGTCCAGCTATTAATACCAGTTTTAAATCTGGAAGTTTTGAACAGATCTCATCAGCTATTTGAGCAATCTTTTTTTCATGTAAAGCTTCTGCCACTTTTATTACTTCTGAAACCTCCCCCCTTTCAATCGTTTCATTTAAAGATGCCACATCTACAAGTCCTAATATTTCAAGCCAATTTTTATATTCATAAAAAGCTTGGAATAATTTGACTATCTCTTTAAATTCGCTAAGCTTTTCTATATCCTTATCGTCAGGAAGAATTAATATAAAACCAGGTTGGTAAAGTTTTAAATCAAAGGTCTTTAAAAAAGATGTAGAAGGCACCAAAGGTAAAAAGGAATATTCATAATGGTCATCCACAAAATAAATGGGAATCTTTGAAAAAGGTATATATTTAATAAGCCTAATTTTATCCTCTTCATTCCTCTCTTTAAAAAGGGTTAGTGCTTCTTCTTTATCCATATACTTTTTTTGTATAATTATGTCTTTTTCTGATAGCTCTCTCATCTTTTCTTTTATTTTTTCCATATCATCCCACTTAGGTATATAATTTTTGAATCTTCCATAAAGGCTCTTATGATAAGAATGCTCTACCAAAACCTTTTGATCAGGAAAAACCTTAGATACTGCTAAGTTCAAAAGAAATATAAAACTTCTTTCTAATATTCTCCTACCCAAATTAGATCTACTACCAATTACATCCAGCCTAATATCCTCAGTAACCATAAAATTAAGATCTTCTATTTCTCCATTTACCCTTACTCCAACAGGAATCTCCCCTTCACTTAAAAGCTTTGAAGTTATCTCTTTATTATTATTCACAATATCTATAACTTTTTGAGGATTTTCTATCTCTGCCCTTATTGCCCCTCTAAATTCTACACTTATCATGGAAGAACCTCCCAGAAATTAAGTTCTTATTTTAAAAAATTTTAACTTAGTTTATAATATTTCTAAGAATATTTAAAGAAAGGAGTTGAAATTTTCTTATGAAGAAATTTTTTATTTTCCTCCTAATCTCTATTTTTTTTGTTTTTAGTCTATCCTATGCACAAGAAAATACCAATAATATAAAGCTAATTGGTGTAGTAATAGCCTCAAATATACAAGAAGACGAATATGGTCTTACTTTGCTTGATGGAATATTCAGCATAATAAACTTTGACAAATTACCTCAAACTGACACTTTCCATGTGTATTCTCGATGGATGGGAAAGGGAAAACATAATATAGAGTTAAATCTATTAAATCCAAGTAAAGAGAAGATATTAGGTACTATTACCGATAGTTTTGAATTAATAAGAGAAAATGACATACTATATTCCTTGGGAACCTTTGAAGATATAGCCTTTGAGGAACCAGGAGTTCACTGGATACAAGTGAAAGCAGATGGAAAACTCCTCAAAGAAATACCTTTGTTTATTTTAGAAAATGGGGAAGATGTAAAAATCCCAGAAGCTTTAACCCAAAAACCTATTTCAATTTTTTCTCTCCCTGCTCTTGAAATTTATGAAAATGATGATGGCCTTATTTCTTTAAAAGGAGTCTATGAATATTACACTACCGATGAATTACCATTTACAGATTCATTTATTATTGCAAATGGGTGGATGTTTGGTGAAGGTGAGTATAATCAACATATAGAAATTTTCTCCCCTGACAAAAACTTATTATATAAGTCAGAGCCTCAAACCTTTGAAATAAATGCTGGGTCTGTCGTTACATTATTTGATGAAGTATCTGACTTCTCATTTGAAAAAGAGGGAGATTATTTAGTTAAAGTTTTCCTTAATGATGAAGAGGTCAATTCCTTTGTATTAAAGGTGATTAAAAAGTAAGGAATAAGGGAGCATTAATGCTCCCTTATTCTTCTATTTTGGCAAGAATATCTGCCTTACTTAATATAAGATAATCTTCGCCATCAACCTTTATTTCTGTACCAGAGTATTTCGCAAAGATAATTTTATCTCCCTTTTTTACCTTTATAGTTTCATCATCTCCTACCTCAATAACTTCAGCAATTTGAGGCTTCTCTTTTGCCACATCAGGAAGTATTATACCCGTAGGTGTTTTTTCTTCTTCCTTTATAACCTTAACAAGTACCCTATCCTCTAATGGAATTACTTTTTTCATGTCTTTCACCTCCTAATATTTTTTATTTAAGACCTAATAACCTATCTATTTTTGCTCTATCAAAGCCTATTATTATATGTCCATTTATATCTATAACAGGAACACCCATTTGGCCAGATTTTCTTACCATCTCTTCCGCTGCTTTTTTGTCCTTAGATACATCCACATCATAGAATCTAATACCCCTCTCCCGTAAATATCTCTTAGTTGCATTACACCAAGGACAAGAAGGAGTTGAATATACTATTACTCTTGGCATATTCATTATTGCTTCACCTCCTAATATATACTTCATGGGGTATATTATAAAAACATATATCTATTAAGTCAATTTAAAATTTTTTTAAAGTTTTCTCATAAAAGATCATGCTATACTAAGTAAAATTCCTAAAATTTTAAGGAGGTATAAAAATGCCTTTAGTAAACCCTAAAGAATTATTCCAAAAATGCTATGGTAAATATGCAATAGGAGCCTTTAACGTAAATAATATGGAAATTTTACAAGGAGTAATTGAAGCAGCAAAAGAAGAAAGATCACCATTAATTCTTCAAATATCAAAAGGGGCAAGAAACTACGCAAAACTTGTATACTTGATGAAGTTAATTGAAGCAGCAGTACAAGATGCTCCTGATATCCCAATAGTAGTGCATTTAGATCATGGTGATAGTGTAGAACTCTGTAAAGAAGTTATAGATGCTGGTTTCACATCTGTAATGATTGATGGATCTCATCTTCCCTTTGAGGAGAATGTGAGAATTACTAAAGAAGTTGTTGATTATGCACATCCAAGAGGAGTAGCAGTAGAAGGAGAACTTGGTAGATTAGTTGGTGTTGAGGAACATGTAGTAGTTTCTGAAAGAGAAGCATCTTATACTGATCCAGATAAAGCAGTAGAATTTGTTGAGAGAACTGGAGTAGATTCCCTTGCTATAGCAATCGGTACAAGCCATGGTGCTTATAAGTTTAAAGTGAAACCTGGTGAGGAAATCCCACCTTTGAGACTTGAGATATTGGAGAAGATAAAGGAGAAACTTCCAGGCTTCCCAATCGTTTTACATGGTGCTTCTTCAGTGTCTCAGGAGTATGTAGAAATGATTAATAAATATGGTGGTAAACTAGAGAGCACAGCTGGAGTAAGAGAAGACCAAATAATAGCTGCTGTGAAATCCGCAGTGTGTAAGGTAAACGTTGACACAGATTCAAGGTTAGCAATGACCGCAGCAATAAGAAAAGTCTTCTGGGAGAAGCCAGAAGAATTTGACCCAAGGAAGTATTTAGGACCAGCTAGAGAAGAAATGATTAAGCTATATTCCTACAAGAACGAAAAGGTTCTACTCAGTGCTGGAAAAGCACCAGATATAATTAAGGAATTAAAAGGATTACAATAAAACTAAAGGAGGGCGTGAGCCCTCCTCTA
>QGLW01000123.1_pt1 | contig 22361 bp, 19 predicted proteins | sample 1725341 | NCBI WGS metagenome assembly QGLW01 (sample SAMN05439265, study PRJNA331180) | Hot springs metagenome, whole genome shotgun sequencing project. | isolation source: microbial mat of Apron and Channel Facies of Mammoth Hot Springs | place: USA: Wyoming, Yellowstone National Park | collected... | reverse complement strand
TTTACCAGATGCAATTCCGCCTGTAATTCCAATCTTATAACTCATTTTAATTCAGCAAGATTTTTACCTACTGAAATTTCTACCACAAGAGGCACTAAAAGCTTAACTATATTCTCCATTTTTTCTTTTGCCATCTTAGGTACAGTCTCCATCTCATCTTCAGGTACCTCTAAAATTAACTCATCATGAATCTGAAGAATAAGCCTTGTTTTGTAATTATTTTTCTTTATTTCCTTAAAAATATCAATCATAGCAAGTTTAATTATATCAGCAGCAGTGCCTTGTATAGGAGCATTAATAGCTACTCTTTCATATAGACTTCTTACCTGCTTGTTTATACTTTTAATTTCAGAAATATATCTTTTTCTTCCAAATATGGTTTTAACATAAGCCTTTTCTCTTGCCTCATAAAGAGCCTTATCTATATATCTTTTCACATATGGATAATGTTTAAAATAGGTATCTATAAATTTTTCAGCCTCTTCAGGAAGAATTCCAGCTGTTTCTGATAATCCAAAAGCAGAAATACCATATATAATTCCAAAGTTTACAGCTTTTGCACGTGATCTTAAGAGATCATCTACCTTATCCTCTGGCACACCAAATATTTCAGACGCAGTTCTTTTATGAATATCTTTTCCCTTTTGAAATGCGGATATCAACTTAGGCTCTTGAGATAAATGGGCCATAATACGAAGCTCTATTTGGGAATAATCTAATGAAATAAAGTAATAACCTTCTTCAGAAATAAAAGCTAATCTAATTTTCCTTCCCTCTTCACTTTTTATAGGAATATTTTGAAGATTAGGTTCACTACTACTTATTCTACCTGTAGCAGTACCTGTTGGATTAAATTTAGTATGAACTCTACCTGTTATAGGATTAACCAGATTGGGAATAGTATCTATATAAGTACTCTTTAATTTGTATAATTCTCTATATTCCAGAATTTTTCTCACAATGGGATGGGTATTTATTAAATTTTGGAGAATAGAAGAAGAAGTTGAATATCCTGTTTTACCTTTCTTCCCTGTAGGGAGCTTTAATCTATCAAATAAAACCTCAGAAAGCTGTTTAGGAGAATTAAGATTAAATTTAATTCCTGCCAATGAATAAATATCTTCTTCTAACCTTTTAATTCTGTCACAGAACTCCTCAGAAAGCCTTCTTAAATAATCTATATCAACCTTTATTCCCCATTTTTCCATAGAATGTAAAACAGGAATTAAAGGAATTTCAATTTCATATAACACTTTCTCTAATTCTTCTTCTTTAATTCTTTTTTCAAGAATATTCTTTAGATCAAATAAATATCCTGCAAATTTTTGAGGAATAAAGTTGGTTTTACCAAGATACTCTCCTATAAGGATCTTTAAAGAATGATTTTGCCTCTCAGGATTTAAAAGATAGGATGCAATGCTCACATCAAAAACCTTACCCGATATATTTCCATTAAAAAAATGAAGATCTCTCTGTATATAAGAACCTATTTTTTCTATCTCATTAGATATAAGGACCTTTTCAAATTTAGATCTTAAATCATTATTAAAATCAAAAGATGATATAAAATATCCTTCCCCTTCTCTAAAAGATATGGATATACCTTCTAAAGTTTTTTCTCCAAGACATTTAAATGCAATTTTCTTTTTCCTTTTAGCAATATCCTCTAAATCAAAATCTATATCTTTGAACTCTATATTCTCTTCTTCTTGGAGATCTGGAAATAACTTTTGGAGAATACTTCTTAACTCATATTTTTTAAGAAACTCTATAACCTTATCATCTCTTTTTATCTCAAAAGGCTTAAGTTCAAAATTTTTACCAACATCTTTAAGAGTAACAAGCTCCATATTTCTTTCAATAAGTTCCCAATTATCCTCTATTACCTTCCTTATATCACTATCAATCAGAGGTAAATTTCTTTTTAGTTCTTCTATATTTGAAAATTTTTCTAAAATTTTTATAGCCTTTTTAGGCCCTATCCCTGGCAATCCCGGTATATTGTCTGATTCATCTCCTACAAGAACTTTATACAAAGGTATTTTATATGGCTCAATTCCATATCTCTCTTTAACTTTTTGAGGATCATAAATGATAAATTCTGTTATACCCTTTTGGGGATGGATAAGATAACAATTATCAGAAACCAGTTGAATTAAATCTAAATCTCCAGATAAAATGTATTTCAAAGATTTTTCATTTCTCTTTACAATTGTAGCTATAACATCATCAGCTTCATATCCAGGCTCTTCTAAGATTAGTAAATTATTAATTCTCAAAAATTCTCTAATCCACGGAATTTGTGCTTTTAAATCATCCTTCATAGGGGGTCTTTTAGCTTTATATTCTTTATAAATAATATGTCTAAAAGTTGGCTCAGGTCTGTCAAAAGCTATGCCAATAAGATTTGGCTTAAAATCTTCAACAGCTTTTAAAAGAATCCTTATAAAACCATAGAGGGCATTAGTAATTTCTCCCTTTTTTGTCTTTAAAGGAGGCAAAGCATAATAAACCCTATAAATGATGCTTGAAGCATCAATCAAAATAATTCTATCTTCTATAGTAGTTTCTTTTTTCTCTTCTTGAAAAAGATCCCAAAGGGACTTTTGTTCCATGATATTAAAAATAATTTTGGGCTTTTAAGCTTAAATAGCTATCATTGTATATTATAAGGTGGTCTAAAATCTCAAGTCCAATAATCTTTCCCGCCTCAGCAATTCTTTTGGTAAAAATTATATCATCTTCACTAGGAGTTATATCTCCTGAAGGATGATTATGAGCTAATATAATTTTGGCTGCATTTTCCTGAAGAGCATATTTTAATATTTCTCTTGGAGTTGCATATACCAAATTCAGATTACCTTTTGCAACCAATATTTTATTAAGACAACGATTTTTAACATCTAAATATGCACAAAAAAGATGCTCCTCTTTTAAATCCCAAAAATCATTTTTAAAGAGATTAAAGGCATCTTCGGGTTTTGTTATGCTTTCATTAAAAAAGTTTTTCTTCTCTGAATATATTCTCCTTCCAAGCTCTATACTTGCCTTTATTTGGATAGCTTTTGTAACACCAATTCCAGGATATTTTATTAATTCCCCTATACCTACATCTGAAATCTTTTTTAAACTTCCAAAATCTACTAATAATTTTTGGGAAAGCTCATATACAGTACTATTTTTATCTCCTGTTCTTAAGATAATAGCAAGAAGTTCTGCATCAGATAGGGCTTTTTCACCATAGTTCAATAACCTTTCTCTTGGTCTTTCCAATGGAGGAAGATCTTTAATCTTTCTTTTCTTCATCTTCTAATGTGGGTATTTTTTCTACATCTTCAGGTTCAAGTTTTTCTTCTTCGGCAATTTTTTTGATTTCTTTTTGTTTTTCAATTATAGTACTCTCAATTTTTTCAATTTCTTTTAAAAGATCGTCAAATTTATCTTTTTCAATATTTTCTCTTTTTTTTGTAAAGATCATAAAGCCTTTCTCCAATTTTTCTAAAAATATCATTCCTATTTAATTCAAGAGATACAATTTCTGCCTTTAATTTCCCAATTTTTGCAAGTTTTGCTGATTCCTTTCCAAGGGTCTTTGCCATATCCGATATAGTATCTCCTGCTTTTTTTGCTACTTCTCCTGCTTTTTGAGCAAGATCTGATATTTGTGGCTTTAAATTTTCCCATAGCTTTTTCCAACGATCCTCCATTTTAGTTACCCCCTTTTATCACAATTTTATTTGAGAGCAATATAAGCCTCTTTATATTATACCTATCCCATACCGTTAATGTATAGGCATTTTCCAAAGGATCATATGTATAAGTAATTTTATAGTGGCTATTATTTTCATCAGAATAAGGTTGATCATTGTAAGGATTAACAGGAAGATTTCCTCCAGGAAGAAACTTCTTTATCTTCTCTCTTAACTCATTTAATCCATTTGCTATTGGGTAATTTCCTTCATTTTCTGTAGCATACATCTCCAAGGAAATTTGTATAGTTTTTAATGCTTGAGTTACCACACTTTCCCTTGTCTTCTCTATAGCTCTAAAATAATTCCCCATACCCACACTGAAAATTATAGCAATAATAACAACAATTACCATAAGCTCAATAAGAGTAAATCCTTTCTCCTTTATCATAATCATCTTCCTCTCTTTTAAGTTAAAAAAAAAGGGGCAAGATTTCATATCTTACCCCTTTTAAAGATTGTTAGCTTATACTTTATTACTTAAGTGTACCAGCGCTGGAAACTGAAATTACAACTTTTTGGTTATCCTTACCATATCCTGTAATAGTATAGGATGTATTATCAGAAGAGACAGAATATACAATCTTATATGCGGACTCACTACTAATATTGCTTGATGTGAAGTTATATGGTTCATTAGTTGCTGGGTTATTTGGGAACTTCCCGCCTGGTAAGTAGTTCCCTTGTGTTAAGGAATAAATATTAGTAGGATAATAACCATTGTTGTCTGTTGCATACATTTCAAGAGCTGTTTGAATAGTCTTTACTGCAGATCTTACAGCAGACTCTCTTGCTCTTTCTGTTGCTCCCATAAAGTTTGGAAGAGCTACAGCTGCTAAAATAGCAATGATCACAATAACAACCATCAACTCAATTAATGTGAAACCTCTCTCTTTACGCATAGTCAAACCTCCTTTTTAATTAGTCTTTCTAGCAAATATTATACCTTAAAAAATATTTTTTATGCATAAACCAAAAATTTTCTTAAATTATATTCAAAAAATGCCTTTTAGCATAATATCTTTTAATCTTTTTAGAGCAGATTTCAAAAGTCTTGAAACTTGAGACTGGGATATTTTTAAAGCTTTTGCTACCTCCGTTTGAGTTAAATCTTGATAGAATATAAACTCAATAATCTTTCTCTGTATTTCAGGGAGTTTTGATAGAGCCTGTTCAAGAGCAATTTTATCTTCTATAGGTAATTTAAAAGATTCTAATCTTTCAGCCCTAATCTTATCCATCTCAATTTCCAAATCCTCTAAAGAGGTTACCATTATAGATTCTTTTATCTTAAAAAGTTCTTCAACAGCTTCTTTTTTTACATTCAAATACCGAGCTGTTTCATCTGTAGTAGGAGATCTATTTTCCTTTTCCCATACTTCATTTATATACTTATCCATTTTATGGATTAACGTTTTTACGCTTCTTGGAATCTTTACCTTATCTATTTTATCCCTTAAGTAATGTCTAATTTCACCCAATACAAAATGGGATATATAGGTAGATAATTCACCTTTTTCTGGATCATAATTCTCTATAGCTTTAAGAAATCCTAAATAGCCTATCTGAACTAAATCCTCTAATGGTTCACCATAATATACAAACTTAGATGCCCAATAATAAATGAGATCATCATATAGTTCAAGAAGAGCCTCTAAAGCTTTCTCATCCTTTTCTTTTTTATATCTTTCCCAAAGTATAAGAGCAGAATTCTTCATTTTATGTATTGGAACATGGTAAATATAGGTAGATACAAAGCTATAAGCATACCACCTACTATTCCACCTATAACTACCATCATGAGAGGCTCAATCAAAGATGTCAAACTTTCGACAGCAGCTGCAACTTCGGCCTCATAGAATTCAGCTATCTTGTTCAACATTGTCTCCAAGGAACCCGATTCTTCACCTACTGAGATCATATGTATTACCATTGTCGGAAACACTTTAGTCTCTTTAAGAACAGGTGCTATTCTCTCACCTTCTCTAACCCTTGTTCTAACTAAATCAATAGCTTTCCTATAGACACTATTTCCTGCTGTTTGTCCTGCTAATTGAAGAGCTTGCAGTATTGGTACTCCTGTCCTTACTTGAGCAGAGAGAGTAGTTGCAAAGTTGGCTATAGCTGTCTTTTGTATTAAACCACCTAAAACAGGTATTTTTAGCAATATTTCATCTATTTTTTCTTTTATTTTAGGATTTTTCCATGCCCTTATTACTGCTAAAGCTAAAATCACAGTCACCAAGAAAATAAGTAGAAAATTTTTCCTTATCATTTGGCTTAACCTAAGTAATACTGCTGTAGGTAAAGGTAATTGAGCTCCCATACTTTCAAACATACCAGCAAAAATAGGTACTAAAAATGTAAGCATTCCAAAACCTGCACCTATAGCTATTATCAACACAATAACAGGATAAGTCATAGCTGATTTTATCTTTCTTCTTAATTCCTGTTGTTTTTCTAAGGTTACTGCCAATCTTTCTAAGGTCTCATCTAAGGTTCCAGCTGATTCCGCAGCTCTTATCATATTTACATAAAGTGGAGAAAATACATTAGGGAAATTCCCAAAGGCATCAGATAAAGAGCTTCCTTCGTCTACCATTTTTTGTACTTCTTTTAGTATTTGTCTCAAAGTTTTACTTTCACTTTGTTCTGATAATATATTCAGACAAGTAGAAAGAGAAAGTCCCGCATTTATCATAGTAGCAAATTGTCGAGTAAAAATTGTAAGATCTTTTAATTTTACTTTTCCACCCTTTTTCTCTCTTGGCGAAGTTAGCGAAAGAGTTAAAAAGAATGATGCCCTCTTTTCTTCAATCCTAATGGGATATAAATTCATACCCCTCAATTTCATAGCCAATTCTCTCATACTTTCTGCTTCCGATTCTCCAGTTACGAGCTCTCCTTTCATATTTCTCGCATGATAAACGTATACCTTCGCCATCTACCCCTCACCTCCTAATTTCTCCCCCTAAAAGACGCATTAATTCTTCTCTATTAACAGCCCTTTCAAAGGCTACCTCTTGAGTTATAAGACCTTTTTTAACAAGATCAGCAAGACTTTGATCCATAGTCATCATTCCATATCTTCCACCTGTTTGTATTACACTATATATTTGAGGAGTTTTTCCTTCTCTAATAAGACTCCTTACTGCAGGAATACCAATAAGTATTTCAGTAGTAACTATTCTTCCAGTACCATCTTTCCTTGGGAGAAGTTGTTGAGAGATAATTCCTTGAATAACTCCAGAAAGTTGAAGTCTTATTTGTTGTTGTTGATGAGAGGGAAATTGATCAACAATTCTTTCAATACTTTGAACCGCATCTACAGTATGCAAAGTTGCCATAACTAAGTGACCAGTTTCTGCTGCTGTGATGGCTATTGCTGTGGTTTCTAAATCCCTCATCTCACCCACTAATATGACATCTGGATCTTCTCTTAGAGCTGACCTTAAAGCATTAGCAAAGGAATAAGTATCACTTCCTACTTCTCTTTGATTCACTATAGACTTTTTATGAGAATGCAAATACTCTATAGGATCCTCAATTGTTATAATATGCCTACTAAAATTTGAATTAATATAGTCTATCATAGAAGCAAGGGTAGTAGATTTACCACTTCCTGTTGGTCCTGTTACAAGTATTAATCCTCTGGGAAGGGCAGCAAGATCTTTTAAAATTAAAGGTAATTTAAGTTCTTCTATAGAAGGAATCTTCCAAGGAATTAATCTAAATACAGCAGCTAAACTACTTCTTTGCCAAAAAGCATTTACTCTAAACCTTCCCTCACCACTTATACCAACAGAAAAATCTAATTCTTTGTTTTCTTGAAGCTTCTGTTTTTGTTCTTCTGTTAAAAGACTAAAAATAAGATTATAAGTAAGTTGAGGAGTTAAAACAGGAAATTGAGTTTGAGGTATTAAATGCCCCTTAATACGGAAAACAGGTGGCACTCCAGAAGTTATATGTACATCTGAAGCTTCTTTCTGTAAAGCATTTTGGAGTATTTCAATAATTGAAATACCTTCTTTCATTCTTATATACCTCCCTCTTAATCTGCAGCTGTAACTCTCATAACTTCTTCCACAGTAGTAAAACCTCTTAGGACTTTACGCATTCCATCTTCTCTTAATGTTACCATTCCATATTTTCTTGCAGCCTCTTTTATAGTCTCACGAGAAGCCTTTTTTAATACCAAATCTCTAATTTCATCATTCATAAGCATAATTTCGTGAATAGCTGTTCTTCCTTTATAACCTTTATTATTACATCTGGGACAACCCTGTCCTTTATAAAAGGTAGCATTAGATAAATCTATATCTCCTAAGGTTGCTTTTATAGCTTCTATTTCCTCCTTAGTAGGTTCATAAGGTGCCTTACAATAAGGACATACAGTCCTTACCAATCTTTGTGCCACTGCTCCAAGCAAAGAGGAACTAATCAAGAATGGTTCAATACCCATATCAATTAAACGGGTAACAGCAGATGGTGAATCGTTGGTGTGAAGGGTAGATAATACTAAGTGTCCTGTTAAAGCAGCCTGTATAGCAATTCTTGCTGTTTCTTCATCACGAATCTCACCTACAAGTACCACATCTGGGTCCTGACGTAAAATAGATCTTAAGGCACTGGCAAAAGTAAGACCTGCTTTTGGGTTTACCTGTACTTGATGTATTCCTGGAAGTTGATATTCTACTGGATCTTCTACTGTTACTATATTAATATCAGGAGAATTTATCATATTTAAAGATGCATAAAGGGTAGTAGATTTACCACTTCCTGTTGGTCCTGTTACAAGTATAATTCCGTATGGTGTTTTTAACATTTTTAAATATCTTTCGTAATTATCTTCAGAAAAACCTAAACTCTCAAGAGATAAAGATATGGCTCCTCTACCTAAGATTCTTAATACCACCTTCTCACCAAAAACACCGGGTAATGTAGAGACACGGAAATCATATACTTCTCCTTTAATATTTGCCTTAATACGGCCATCCTGTGGTATTCTCCTCTCAGAAATATCCATATCACTCATAATTTTTATTCTTGATACTACAGCTGCCTGAAATTTCTTCTGAATATACATTATCTCATGTAATACACCATCTATTCTAAATCTTACCCTTACATTCCTTTCTAAAGGCTCTATATGGATATCACTTGCTCCTCTTTTCACTGCATCAACTAAAATACTGTTTACGAGCTTCGCTATAGGACCTTCTTCAGATGATACTTCTTCTAAAGAAACCTCTTGATATTGGGTCTCTTCCTCTTCCTTCTGAACTATAATCTCTTCAAGTACTTTCTCTACCTCTTCACTACCCCAAATTTGATTTATAGTATCAATAATTTCATTTCGTGGTACTATTACAGGAACAACTTCAGTTTTGGTTACCATTTTTAAATCATCAAGAGCTATTATATTTGCGGGATCCACAATTCCTACTATGATTCTCCCATTATCCTTATAAAGAGGAAGTATTAAATGCTCTCTTGCTTTTTTGGCTGATATAAGTTTTGCTAAATCATGATCAACATTTATCTCCTTTATTGATTTAAAAGGAAATCCTATTTGTTCACTTAATAATTTTGCAAGATCTATATCGCTTAAAAGTTTAAGTTCTAAAAGTGCTTCACCAAGCCTTATACCCTTTTTAGTTGCAAGCCTCAAAGCTTCATCTAATTGCTCCTTAGTAATTAAATTCTTTTCTAATAATATCTCACCAAGAGGTTTTCTTTTTGCTGGGGTTGATGTTTTCCTAACTGTTTTCTTCTCAGTAGTTGTTAAACTACTTTTTAAACTTTCTATTATCTTATTGGCAAGATCTTTTTCCTTTTTCTTTTCTTCTTTTTCTTCAGGTTTTATCTCCTCTTTAACTTCTTGTTGTATACTTTCCTCCTTAGTCTCTTCTTTGATCTCTTCCACAATTCCTATACCTTCTAACTTAGAAAGCACATCAGTTATTGATTCTTCTTTAACATTAATCTCTTTAATTCCTTCTTTCTGCATTTCTTCCTCAGATTTTGAAACTATCTCTTCAGTAATCTCTTCCTTGATTTCTTCTCCTTTTAGCTTGTCTAATAATCCACCCTCAGGGGCTAATTCTTCTACGAGCTTAGAAATTTCTTTATCATTTATTGTTTCTATAACAATCTTTGATTCTTCCTTTACCTTAGTCTCAGCAACATTAACCTCAGAAATCATTGACGATGTTGAAATTGAAGATTTAGAAGTTATCTTTTCCTTCTCAGATATACCCTCAGAAGATTCCTTATCCACAATTTTTAAAAGATAAGGTTCTACTGAAAGTCCCGTAAGCAATCTTATATCCTCAAGAGCTGTAGCTTTTACTGGTGGAAAGAACCCCACATGAAGCATTCTTTCTTCTAATTTGAGAGGAATAAAATTATGAAATTTCATTAAAAAAGGAGGAATAACCTTTAATGCCTTTTCATCAGGTTTAAATTCTTTCCCTTCAAGAACTTTCCACCCTAAAATTTCTGATAATAAGTCAGTAAGTTTTTCTTTTGATATTGATCCCTCTTCCAAAAGTACTTCTTGCAGTTCTTTACCTTTAACTGAAGAAATTAGACTATCTAATAACCCTTTAGGAATAAGATTTCTCTCTCTAATAATCTCTAAAAGTTTATCATTAACATTAGGAGAATCCATCTTATTCCTCCTTTATTAACTCCTTTTTAGATAACCATCTTTTAATTAAATAATCTTCAATAAGTCTTACAGTCCACCTTTTAATCCATACTTCTTTCTTGTTTAATGGAGATACTAATATAGTATACATCTTCAATTTATTACCCCCATATATATCTGTTAATATTCTATCACCAATTACTAAAGTTGTCTCGGGGGTAGTACCCATAATCTCTAAAGCCATTTTAAAAGATCTACTTCTTGGTTTTAATGCATATCCCAATGCAGGAAGCCGCATAAGTTTAGAAAAATGTTTTACCCTTTTTTGAGACCAATTATTTGACAAAATAACAACCTTAAAGCCTAAATTTTTTATATCATCTATTAATTTTTTTGTTTTCTCATCCAATTTGTTTTCATCCCAAGGAACAATAGTATTATCAAGGTCAAAAATAATACCTCTGTATCCTAATTCATATAATTCTTCAAAATCAATTTTAAATATTGATCCTACATATCTTTTTGGTTTCAAGATTTTGCACATCATAATCACCTTTTATAACCTTGAGCTTTTAAATGCTCTTCATAGGTTTTTGAAAAAGTATGAGTTCCATCATTATTTGAAACAAAAAATAAATAATCTCCTTCAGGATGTAATACTGCTTCTAATGACTTTAAGGATGGAGAACAAATAGGAGTAGGAGGAAGACCATAATTTTTATATGTATTATAAGGAGAATCAATCTCCAAATCTTTGTATAGGAGAGGATTTTTCTTAAAATCATATAAATATTCTACTGTAGCACAAGATTGAAGCATATAACCTTTCTTCAAACGATTAATAAAGACACCAGCAATTAAAGGCCTTTCTCTGTCTATCTTTGCTTCTTTTTCCACAATAGACGCCAATATTATCCATTCATTAAAACCTAAACCAATTTTTTTAAGATCTTCTTTATAATCAGGAAAATTAGTTAAAATCTGTTTAAAAAATTCTTTCAAAAGAATTTTTATAATCTCTTTCTCTTTAATACCTTTTGGAAAAAAATAAGTTGAAGGAAATAAATAACCTTCTAATGACAAAGGCATTTTACCCCCAAAAAATTCTTTGTAATCCTTTAAAAAAGATAGAGCATAATCAGAATAAGTACAATATTTAAGAAAAAGATCTTTTGAAATATTTAAATGTTCTTCAAGAATTATTCCAATCTCTTTTAAAGATGCACCTTCAGGTATTGTAACTTTTATATTTAAATTTTCTCCATTTACTAATTTATTCACAACTTGGACAAGAGAATAAGATGGAGATAATTGATAATATCCCTTTTTTATGTCCCTCTCTCTCCCAATAGCCTTAGTATACAATATAAATATCTCCTTGGATTTAATAATTCCATTTTTATATAATATATCAGCCACTTGGGAGAGTGAGGAACCTTCTTGAATATATATTTCTATATTTTTATTAGTTTTAGACTTTGGGACAAAAAGTATTATAGAAATAAATATTGTAAATAAAATTAGAAAAAAGGAAAAGAATATAAGGATATTTTCTAAATTGTTATTCCTCTTCTCCTTCTTCCCAATCTTCTTCCAAATCCTTTTCTTCCCAATCTTCGTCTTCCCAATCTTCCTCTGCTTCCAAAGCTTCCACAACCTTTTCATATTCATCATCATCTTCTATTGCTTCCAAAGCATCTATATAAAGCTCACCATCTTTTTCTGAAAGCCTGCAACGATACACATAAATTTCATCCATATCTTCAGCATCTTTGGGGGTTAGAAGAACATATGTCTTATCATCTACCTCCACAAAATCTCTAATCAGATACTCATAAGTATTTCCTTCTTCATCTTCCAAAATTATAACTTCTTCGTCAAACATTTTATCTGACATTCTGAACACCTCTTTTTTAAAATTTTAAAGAGGGGTCAAGGATTGGTGCCGGAGGCCGGACTCGAACCGGCACGGGGATTGCTCCCCACTGGATTTTAAGTCCAGTGCGTCTGCCATTCCGCCACTCCGGCGGTTTTTCCCTATACCTCTCTTTGGTTAAAAAGTGTATCATAAGTTTTTGTATTAGTAAAGTATTGTCTAAAATAAAATTTTCTATTATAATTTAAGTCAAGGAATATCGGCGGTGTAGCTCAGCGGTTAGAGCACACGGTTCATAACCGTGGTGTCCAGGGTTCGAATCCCTGCACCGCCACCATAAAAAGTGAAAGATAAATTTTTAGAAATAATAGAGAAAAAAGTTTTAAATTTTATTAATGCTGAGTCCCTCATTAATGAGAGGGACTCTATTCTTATATGTATTTCAGGGGGAAGTGACTCCTTTGCATTAGCAGAGATACTTCATAGAATTTCACCACAATACAATTATACTCTTCACCTATTATATATCGATCATCATGTTCGACAGAATACAGAAGAAGAAAAACTATTAATAAAGGACTATGCAAATAAAAAAAATATTCCTTTTACAATTTTAAATATATATCCGGATAATCTTTCAGAGAAAACCTTAAGAGATGAAAGATACAAAATAATAGAAGAATTTGCTCAGAAAAATGGATTTACAAAAATAGCCCTTGGACATACTTTAGATGATAATATAGAGACTATAATTATGAATTTCTTAAGAGGATATGGACTTGAAGGACTTACTAGTATACCACCAAAGAGAGATAAAATCATAAGACCTATTTTGGTTCTTACCAAGAAAGAGACAACAGAGTATTGTAATAAAAAAGAAATAAAGTATAAGGAAGATTTTACAAATTATTTACCTATAACTTTAAGAAACAAAGTAAGATATCAACTAATTCCATTTCTAAGAGACATAATAGACCAATTTCCTCAAAGTTTAATAAATCAAAATATAATACTTAATTGGGATCAAGAATTATTAAAAAACATATCAACAGAGTATTCGGATAAATACATAAAAAGTAATATGGATGGTTTTGAATTCAATTATAATAACTGGAGCAATATTCCAAATGCAATAAAAGTAAGGATTTTAAAAAATATATTTAATAAAATGGGAGAAAATATTACAATAGATGGTTTAATATACTTAATGAATAAACTTTCTAAAAGGAGAAAAACAGGTAATATAGCAATAATGAATACCATTAAAATATATAAACATGGGGATAAAGTCTATTTTATAAAGAAAACCTTGGAGGAAAATTATGAATATATATTATCTATCCCTGATTCTTTAAAGCTTCCCTCAGGTTATGAGATAATCACTGAAATAATAGAAGACAATAAAGAGTCTATAAAATTTGATGACCTTTGGCATGTTTATTTTGACTATGATAAAATAAAAACAGATAAATTAATAGTGAGAAACTGGAGAGAAGGAGATAAAATTAAACCATTTGGCCTAAAAGGTAAATCTAAAAAGCTTCAAGATTTGTTTATTGATAAAAAAATTCCTAAATGGAAAAGACTTGAAATTCCACTTATTTTTTGGGAAAATGAACTTTTGTGGGTGGTAGGAGTAGCAAGAAGTAATATAGCGCCTATTACTGAAGATACAAAAAGAATATTACATATAATGGCAAAAAAGGAGGTTTAAATAATTGAACTGGAAAAATATAATCTCAAGATTAATAATTATTTTCTTTATAGGTTTTCTTCTCTTTACATTCTTTAATCCCAATATACTTGACAATTCTGCAAAGGAAAGAGAGATTCCCTACTCGGAATTTATAAAATCTGTAGAAAACAAAGAAGTATTTAAAGTAGAAATTGGTGAAAAAGAAATCAATGGTCTATTTCGAGATGGATCAAAATTTAAAACCTATCTACCAACTCAAGATGTTAACTTAATTCCTACTTTAATCAAAAATGATGTTGTAGTAGAAGTGAAACCACCAGATAACACTTCCTTATGGATAAGTTTCATTTTAGGATTTGCTCCTTATCTTATACTTATCTTTTTCTTCTGGATGATGTTTCGTCAGGTACAAGGAAGTAATAATCAAGCTTTTTCTTTTGGAAGAAGCAGGGCAAGATTATTCTTAGATAATAAACCTAAAGTAACATTTGCTGATGTTGCTGGTGTGGAAGAGGCAAAACAAGAATTAAGAGAAGTAGTTGACTTCTTAAAGAACCCACAAAAATACAGAAGACTTGGAGCTAAAATTCCAAGAGGAATATTATTGGTAGGACCTCCTGGTACTGGTAAAACTCTTTTAGCACGAGCTGTTGCAGGAGAAGCAAATGTACCTTTCTTCTCCATTAGTGGATCAGAATTTGTAGAGATGTTTGTAGGAGTAGGAGCAGCAAGAGTTAGAGATCTATTTACACAGGCTAAAAAACTAAGCCCTTCCATAGTTTTCATTGACGAATTAGATGCAGTAGGAAGACATCGTGGAGCAGGACTTGGTGGAGGACATGATGAAAGAGAACAAACTTTAAACCAGCTTTTAGTTGAAATGGATGGTTTTGATGAGAATACTAACGTGATTGTACTTGCTGCTACTAATAGACCTGATATCCTAGATCTAGCTTTGTTGAGACCAGGAAGATTTGATAGGCGTGTGATTGTAGATAGACCAGATTTTGAAGGAAGAAAAAAGATATTAGAAGTACATTTGAGAGGCAAACCCATTGGAAAAGATATAAATATAGATATAATTGCTAAAAGTACACCAGGCTTTGTGGGTGCAGATATTGCAAATCTTGTAAATGAAGCTGCCATCTTAGCTGCAAGAAAAAATAAAAATGAGATAAATATGGAAGAATTTGAAGAAGCAATAGAGAAAGTAATTGCAGGACCAGAGAAGAAAAATAGGATACTAAGACCTCAAGAAAAGGAATTGGTGGCTTTTCATGAACTTGGACATGCCTTAGTAGCGAAATTAATTCCTGAAGCAACTCCTGTACACAAGGTGACCATAATCCCAAGAGGACTTGCTTTAGGCTATACATTGCAGCTTCCAGAAGAAGATAGATATTTACTTTCTAAAAAAGAATTAGAAGCTGAAATAGCAGTACTTCTTGGAGGAAGAGCAGCAGAAGAACTTATTTTTGGTCAACCCACATCAGGAGCTGCTGATGATTTAAGAAGAGCCACAGAACTTGCAAGAAAAATGGTATGTGAATATGGTATGAGTGAAAAATTAAGGAATTTAGCACTTAGAGAAAATCACTCTGAAATATTTCTTGGAAAAGATTTAATGCAAATTAAAAACTATAGTGAGGATACAGCCAAAATTATAGATGAGGAAATTAAAAATATAGTAGATAAAGCCTATAACAGAGCATTAACATTATTAAAAGATCATGAGGATATATTAAAAGAGTTATCTAAGGTATTAATAGAGAAAGAAACTCTCGATGGGAGTGAAATTGATAAATTCCTACAGAAAAATAAAGAAACAGAGGGAATCTCATAGTTTCCCTCTGTTTCTCTTAATTTCCTTTTGTTTATTTTTTAACTCTTGGATCCTGTAAATAATTTGCCAATCCTTTGGATCTCTTTCTCTAAATTTTTCTATCTCTAATTTTGCTTCCTCAAGCTTCTCCGTTTTAATTAGAAGTTCAATTAAATTATCCAAGGCAGCACTATTTTCTGGGTCCTTGCTTAGCACTTCTCTGAATAAATTTTCTGCTTCCTCATAATTACCCTTTAAAAATTCAACCCAGGCTAAACCTCTTAAGTATTCGGAGTTATCAGGATCTAATCTTAGCGCAATCTCAAAATATTCCCTCGCCTTGTTTAGATCTCCTCTTCCTACCATTATAAACCCCATATAGTAATAATTAAACGAATCATTAGGATTAGATTCTATATTTTCTAAAATAAATTTTTCTGCCCTATCAAAATCTTTAATCCAAAAATAAAGATCAGCAAGAGTTAATCTTAACCAATATAAAAGATTTTCATCCATTACTTCATTATAAAGGGTTTCATATAAAGTAATAGCTTTATAAAGTTTACCTTTCTGCTTTAGGTCATCCGCTCTAATAAGAATTTCATCTATACTTAAACTCATAGTCATAGATTAAGTATAATATAATCATAAGAAAAATTAAAGCTGGAGGCAATAATGATTTTAATAGTAAATCTGAATCCAAGTTTGGATGTTATATTTTATACAGAAAAATTTTATAAAAATAAAGTCAATAGATCAATGAAAGAATACATTATGCCAGGTGGAAAAGGTATAAATGTAGCTAAAACCCTAAAAATCTTTAATGAAAAAATGAAAGTTATTGGCTTTTGTGGGGGAAGCACCGGAATAATCCTGAAAGAGGAATTAAAGAGGAGAGATATTGATTTCAATTTTATAGAAGTACAAAATAATACAAGATTTGCTATAGGAATAAAGGACTTATCTAAAAAAGAGCTTACTATTCTAAATGGCTCAGGATCAGAGATTCCTGAATCTAAAATAGAAGAATTTTTTAAAATATATAGAAATAATATTAAAGATGCGGATACCTTAATAGTTTCGGGAAGTATTCCACCTAATATGCCTTATGATATATATTTCAAAATATTAAAAGAGGCAGAAAGACATAATATAATCAAAGTATTAGACGCTAAAGGAAAAGAATTCTTAGAAGCCTTGAAATCTAAACCTGATATAATAAAACCAAACAAAGAGGAAATAGAAGATGTTTTAAATAAAACTATTAAATCAAAAGAAGATATTAAAAATGCCTTTAAATTTATTGAAAAGTTTCAAATAAAATATCCAATAATTTCTTTTGGGAAAAAGGGAGCTGTAATATCTATAGATGGCAAATTATACCATTCTTTTTTACCACCAATAGATGGAATACATTGGGGAGCAGGTGATGCATTTCTTGCAGGCTTTATCTATGGTTTAAGAAGAACTAATGATCCACTATATTCATTAAAAATTGCCTGCGCTACAGGTTATTTAAAAGTTAAAAAGGAAGAACTTAATGAAGACGTTAAAAATGAAATTTTAAGATATGTTGAAAGAGTTAGTATTAAAGAAATAAAATAGTACCCCTTGACCTTTTAGCATAATTATGCTAATTTTATGGAAAAATTTAGGAGAGTGGGTAAAATGGGGAAGAGAAATTTCTCTAAAAGAGTATCTTATAGAACTTCCGATGCTATGTCAAAATTTGTTTTAGCTCAAGACCCAGAAACAATTTCCTTTGCTGGTGGTCTTCCCGATAACAATCTCTTTCCTGTTGAAGAATTAAAACATGCATATGAAGAAGTCTTAAGAACAGAAGGAAACCTTGCCTATCAATATACATCAACTTGTGGAGACATAAAACTAAGAGAGTTAGTAGGTGAAAATCTTTTTAAGAAATGGAATAAGACAATACCTTCGGATAATATGGTACTTACTGAAGGATCTCAACAAGCACTTGACCTCTTAGGAAAATTATTTCTTGATGATGGTGACATAGCACTAATTGAAGAACCAGGATATTTAGGTACTATTCAAGCTTGGAGTATGTATTCGGATAAACTAATAGGGATTCCTCAAGACGAATATGGAATAGATATAGATTACTTGGAAGAGAAACTAAAAGAGCTTAAAGATCCTGTTAAAGTTCTCTATATTGTACCTGATTTTTCAAACCCTGCAGGAACCTGTCTTGCAATTCAGAGAAGAATAAAGCTCATAGAACTTTCAGAAAAATACAATTTCTATATAGTAGAAGATTTAGCTTATAGCCTCCTTTCTTATGATCATGATACTTATCCTCCTTTAGTTACTCTTTCTAACAGTAATAAAATTATAACTATTGGAAGCTTCTCAAAAATACTTTCTCCAGGACTTAGAACTGGATTTATAATAGCTCAAAAAGAAATTACTCAAATGATTATACGGCTTAAAGAAGGCACAGATTTATGCTCTGGTACACTGAACCAAAAGTTAATATATCAATTTTATAAATTAGGCTATTTAGAAAAACATGTTGAAAAATTAAAGGTTGAATATAGAACTAAAAGAGATTCATTAAAGAAAGCTTTGGACGAAAAATTTAAAGACATCGCAAAATGGAATTTCCCACAAGGAGGCTTTTTCTTTTTCCTTGTTTTCCCTGAATGGGTAGATGCATACAAGCTCGCAGAAACAGCCTTAGAACAAAAAACCAGCTTTGTCCCTGGAGAAGAATTTTTTGTTTCTAAAAAAGGAAAAAATACTGCAAGAATATCATTTTCACAAGTATCTCCTGAAAAAATGGCAGAGGGAATAAAAAGACTTCATATTGCATGGGAACTATATAAGGAAAAAGAAGAAGTTTTTCTATGATATGGGATTTAGTTATAATTGGTGGAGGTCCTGTAGGAAGCTACGCTGGATATTTATCAGCAAAAAATAATATAAAAACCCTTATATTAGAAGAACATGATAAAATCGGAGAACCAATACATTGTCTTGGTAAATTAAGTGTCCATGCCTTTGAGGAATTTGATCTACCTAAGGAATCTATAGTAAATAACCTAAAAGGAGGATATTTTTTTTCTCCTTCAGGAGAATATTTAAAACTTAAGAAGGATTACTTTGATTCCTTTATCCTTGATAGAATCTTATTTGATAAAATAATTGCAGAAAATGCAGAAAAAAAAGGTTGTTCTTATTTATTTAACTCAAAAGCAGTAGGAGTAAATCATTATGAAAGTCATTCTACCTTGATAGTAGAAGAAAAAAGTAAAACAAAATATATTAACGCAAAAGTTATATTAGTAGCAGAAGGGGCAAAAAGACAATTTCTTAGAAAGATAGGCCTTAAAACAAGACCTTACTTAATATCCCTTCAATATGAGGTATCAGGCCTAAATCCATTAGATAAGGAATGCGTAGAAGTTTATCTTGGAAGTAATTATTCACCAGGTTTTTTTCTTTGGATCTCACCATTTAAAAATATAGTCAAATTAGGTGTTGCTGTAAATCCTTCATATAATCCAAAAGAATTTCTTGAAAATTTCATAAAGAATAAACTAAGGGAAAGATCTGAAAAAATATATATAGAAAAAGCTTACGGAGGGATAATTCCTATTTTTGGACCTTATGAAGAATTTTTATCTCCAAATATCCTGATAGTCGGGGATGCTGCAGGTTACAATAAATCAACAACAGGTGGTGGTATTTATTTTGGATTAAAAGGTGCTGAGATAGCAGTAAATCAAATTAAAAAATATCTTGAGGATAATAATATATTCCATTTATCAAATTATCCTAAAATAACAAAAAAATCTTTTGGTAAAGAATTAATTTTTACAAAGGTTGTCAGAAAATTTTTAAATTCCTTAAGAGATAATGATTTAAATCTAATATGGGATATTTTAAAAGAAAACGATAAAATTTTAAAGGACCTGGAAAAATATGGTGATACTGCTTATCAAACATCTATTATAAAAATATTCCCTAATCTTATTACTCCAAAAGTTTTTGTTAAATTATTACCATTAATAAAGAATTTTATTAACTCTCTTTTATAAATAAAAAGGGGTGGAGATAAATATCCCCACCCCACTGATTCTAATCCTTAGAATGTAATTGTTGTTCCGAAGTTTACGCTATCCGGATATGGATTACTTGTAAATAATGGTAATGCAGTTTTTTCAACACCAAGTGTAAGGCTTACATTATCTACTGGGACATAGTTTACTCCAATACTTAATTTAGATACATTGTCATTTCCAGAATTGTTGGTTACATATCCTGATAATGTTAATCTTTCATTAACTTTATATGATCCAAATACTGTTACTGTTACTGTATTCTTATTGATATCTGAAAGATCAGACATATCTACAGATACACCAGTATCTAAGCCTTTCATTAATGTTGTACTTACTTTTGCATATGCTCCAAATTTATTATTAACATACTTAGCTTCTAAAGTTACAGATGTATCTTTTAATAATCCATCAAGAGTTGTTCCGACGAGACCTGCAAATTTTGCATCATTATAGTAAGCATCTGCAAATACTGTTACTCCTTTTGCAACACCCATACTTATATCTGCTCCAACTGGACCATAGTTATATGCTGCACCATAATAAGAGTAGTCTATACTTAACATTCCATATACATTCCAATTTATATTATCCATACTTCCAGAAACTTTTCCACCTATAGCATTATTACCAGCACCTGCAGAAACTTTTACGCCTGCAATATTCACACAAGCAGATAATTGTGCAGGAAATCCTTTTAAACCATAGTTATCCAAAGCAAAGTATCCATAATTGTCATATGTCAAAACAAGTTTATTAATACCAAAATCTAAATTGTTTAAAGTAAGTACTACTTTACTTATAGCTGTAGATGTTGTTAAAATATACTTATTTATAAAGTCCCATGTTGCTCCAAATGTTAATGTTAATGTGAATGGTTTTACACCTTTCTTCTCAAGATCTGCTACCTTGCTCTCTAAATCAGAAAGTCTATTTACTGTCTCATCAAGTCTTGTAGAAACTCCATCATTCAATACATAGAGATCGTCAACGCTGGTAGACAAAGCATCTATACTAGAATTGATGTTGTCTAAGGAAGCACTTAATTCATCTACTCTTGCATTAACATTATCAATTTGAGATTGAAGATCAGATGCAAGTGTATTTAGATCTTCTACCGCTACAGCAAGATCAGAAACCTTTGCATCTAAATCTGTAACAAAGCTCTTAATATCTTCTAATTCAGCAGGAACTTCAATACCCTTAATGCTTTCTACCATTTTTATTAATTCATCCAATTTATCTTTTAGTGCTAATACCTCTTCTACTTTATCAAAGAGATCCACAAGATTAGCATTAACTTCATCAATTGTGCTCATTAAATCAGATATTGCAGAGTCAACATCATCGAGTCTTGTTTCTACTGCAGATACTCTATCCTCAAGATCTGATACTCTGCCAGTTAATTCCTCAACATCTGGAATAGAAATCTCAGATATCTTCTCTTCTATCATTGCTTGCACTTCATCAAGAGATGGCTTATCTACTAATGCTGTCTCTACATCTGCTAATCTGCTATCAAGATCTGTTACAAATTCCTCAAGACCTGATACTCTGCCTTCAAGATCTCCAATTTTCTCTTCCACTTTTGCACTAACAACTTCTTCAAATTTCTCTCCAACTACAGCTTTAACCTGCTCTGGAGTTAATTCCACTTTTTCCATTGATTGTACTGCTGATTCGAGATCTGACACTCTTGTAGCAAGATCTGACACTCTGCTATCTAAATCATCAAGCCTTGATGTAACATCTACCAATGATTCTTGAATCATTGATTCTACATCCTCTACGCTTACCTTCTCTTGCACTGCAGATTCAAGATCTGATACCCTTGAATCAAGATCCTGTAGTGCAGACATCAAATCTTCAACATTAGCACCTACAAGCTTTAACTCATCTTGAAGTTGACTTACAAGATCTTTTAACTCTTCCACATCTGCAGTAGGTAATGCAATTTTTCCAGCTTGTAATGCCTGAATTAATTTATAGAGTAATACTGCAACTTGATACCTTGTAACATAGAGATCACCACCAAAAGTATCCGGTTTTATACCTGAAATAATCCCTAAATCTGTTAGATACTTTACTGCAGATGCTGCCCAGTGATTACTTGAAACATCTTTGAATTTTGTTGTTTGAGCAAAAGAAGCACTTAAAAGCAAAAACAATGTAAGTAAAACTGCTAAAAACCTCTTACTCATACGACCCTCCCATCATCTAATAATATTTTAGAGAGAGCTTCTTTTATCCCAAAAGGGATAAAAAGCTTCCTCTCTAATTTTCCTAAATCAATCCATAAAAGATTAACCATCATGGTTACATGAGTTTCTCTCACCACCTCCCTTTCAAATAAATCTCATTTAATATTATACTTCTTACCAATAAATGTGTCAACTTGCTGAGAGAATGTTCTAAAAATTCCTATGTAAGAAAAGAAAACACTTTTAGAAAGGGAGTTTTAAAAAGCCAAATTAAAAG
>QGLW01000122.1_pt1 | contig 22467 bp, 19 predicted proteins | sample 1725341 | NCBI WGS metagenome assembly QGLW01 (sample SAMN05439265, study PRJNA331180) | Hot springs metagenome, whole genome shotgun sequencing project. | isolation source: microbial mat of Apron and Channel Facies of Mammoth Hot Springs | place: USA: Wyoming, Yellowstone National Park | collected... | reverse complement strand
ACGAGGGACTCAGCATAAAGGGGTATCACCCCCGAGGAGCGCCGCCTGGGCCTTCAGGCCCTGAAGCCCAGGAAGCCCTTCCTGGTGGGCCTCATGGAGGAAACCCTGCCCCAGGCGGAGAGGGCCTTGGAAGAGGCCAGGGAGGCCGGAGCCTTCGCCCTCCTGGCCACCCCGCCCCGCTACTACCACGCAAGCCTGGGAGAGGGCCTTCTCCGCTACTACGAGGCCCTGGCGGAGAGGATGCCCCTTTTCCTCTACCACGTGCCCCAGAACACCAGGGTGGACCTGCCCCTTTCCGCCGTGGCCGCCCTGGGGCAGCACCCAAAGATCCTGGGCATCAAGGACTCCAGCGGGGAGATGCACCGGCTCGCCTTCTACCAGGCCCGCCTGAAGGACTTCCGGGTCTTCACCGGCCACGCCCCCACCTTCCTGGCCGCCTTGGCCCTGGGGGCGAAAGGGGGCATCCTGGCGGCCGCCAACCTGGCCCCCAGGGCCTACAAGGCCCTCCTGGCCCACTTCCAGGAGGGCCGGCTGGCCGAGGCCCAGGCCCTGCAGCGGCGGCTATACCCTTTGGGGGGCCTCCTCTCCCGGGGCGGGGTTCCCCTCCTCAGGCAGGCCCTGAGGCCCCTGGGCCTGGCGGCGGGCTACCCCAGGCCCCCCTACCCCCAGGAAAGCCCCCTTTTCGGCGAGCTCCTGCCGGTGCTAGACTCCCTGAAGGAAGAGGGGTGGATTCTATGAAAAGGTTCGGTCTTCTCCTGGCCTTCCTGGCCCTCCTTGCCGCCTGCGCCCCCAGGCCCCTGGCCCCCGAGGCCCGTTTTCTGGGCGGGGAGATCCGGGGGCTGGAGCTTAGCCCAGGCCCGGCCCTTCTCCTGGGCCTAAAGGTGGCCTTCCAGAACCCCAACCCCGTCCCCATCCCCCTTTCCGCCTTCGGCGCAAGGCTTCGGGTGGGGGAGGTGGTCCTACCCCTGGACCTCACCCTCCCGCCGGGGGAGAAGGAGGTGGTCCTCCTCCTCCGCCTCACCCCCAAGGAGGCCCTGGCCACCGCCGGAGCCCTCCTCTCCCCGGAAGGGGCCGAGGTGGCCCTCGAGGGCCAGACCCTGGGCCAGCCCCTCACCTTCTTCCGCACCCGCCTAAGCCTCCCCCTGGAGCCTTTGCGCGTGCGCCGAAGCGGCGTCAACCTCTTCCTGGAAAACCCCAACCCCATCCCCTTGCGGGCCGAGGGGAGCCTGGTCCTCCTAGGCCAGCGCCTCTCCGTGCGGGTGGACCTGCCGGCCCGGGGGGAGGCCCGGGTCCAGGTCGTGGGCTTCAGGCCCGGCCTGGAGCGGGGAAGCGGGCGGCTTGAGCTCCGCCTCGAGGTCCCGGGCTTCTTCGTCCAGGAAATCGTCCTCCCCCTCTAAAGCCTAAAGGCCATGGGGAGGAGGGCCCCTAAGGTGGTGACCTCCTCCCCTTCGGGCCCGTGGAGGACCACCTCCACCTCAGGCCCCCCGAACTCCATGAGGACCTGGCGGCACCCGCCGCAAGGGGGGATGGGGCCTTTGGGGCTATAGACGTGGACGCGGTCTATGCGCCTTTTGCCCGCCAGGACCATGGCGGCCACGGCGTTCCTTTCGGCGCACTGGGAGAGGGGAAAGGCGGCGTTTTCCACGTTGACCCCCAAAAAGGCCTCCCCCTCGGCCTCCACCAGGGCCACCACGGGAAAGCCCGAGTAGGGGGCGTAGGCCCGCTCCACGTGGGCCTGGAGGAGGGCCTTAATCCTCTCCATGCTCCACCAGCCTTTCCACCCGCACCCTTTCTATCCGGCGCTGGTCGGCGCTTTCCACCACGAAGCGGAAGCCCTGCCACTCCACGCTCTCCCCCACGCCGGGGATGCGGCCGAACCGCTCGTAGAGGAAGCCGGAAAGGGTGTCGTACTCCCCCTCGGGGAGCTCCACCCCCAAGGCCTCGGAGACCTCGTCTATGGGGGTCTGGGCCTGGATGGAAAGGGCGCCGTCGGCCAGGCGCTTGATGGGGGCGTCCTCGGGCTCGTCGGTCTCGTCGTAGATCTCGCCCACGATCTCCTCAATGACGTCCTCCAAGGTCACGAGGCCGGCGGTGCCCCCGAACTCATCCACCACGATGGCCATGTGGACCTTCCGGCGGCGGAGCTCCTTGAGGAGGCTCCAGGCGTCCATGTTCTCGGGGACGAAGTAGGGCGGGTGAGCGATGGAGGCCACGGTGCGCCCCTTCAGGTCCTCCTGGCAGTGGTAGTCCAGAAGGTCCTGGGCGTAGGCGATGCCCACGATGTGGTCCACGCCCTCCCTATAGACGGGGACGCGGCTATAGCGGTGCTCGCGGAAGAGGTGGAGGAAGTCCTCGAGGCTGGCCTCGGCCTCTATGGCCACCATCTCCACCCGGGGGGTCATGATCTCCCGCACCGGGGTCTCCTCCAGCTCCAGGATGGAATGGATCATCTCCTCCTCCTGGGCCTCAATGGTGCCCGCCTCCTCCGCCCCCGCCAGGATGAGCCTGAGCTCCTCTTCGGAGACCAGGGAGACGTTTCTGGGCTCGAGGCCCAGCACCCTGAGGAGCAGGCCCGAGACCAGGCTGAAGAAGCGGCCCACGGGGTAAAGGAGGACCGAGAGGAGGTAGATGGGCCAGGCGGCCACCTTGGCCACGGCCACGGCGTGGTGCACCGCCAGGGACTTGGGGGTGATCTCGCCAAAGAAGAGGATAAGGAAGGTCATGACCCCGGTGGCCACCCCCACCCCGGCGGAGCCGAAGGCCTCGGTGGCGACCTCGGTGACCAAGGCGGTGGCGGCGATGTTCACCAGGTTGTTGCCCACCAGGATGGTGGTGAGGAAGCGGGTGATGTCCTGGGCAAGGAGGCGGAAGGGCCCTCCCTGGCTTTCCGCAAGCTCCCGCACCTTCCAGGGGTAGAGGGTGGTGAAGGCGGTTTCGCTGGCGGAGAAGAAGGCGGAAAGCCCCAAAAAGAAGACCAAAAGAAAAATCTCCCCGGGGGTTGGGGCTTGGGACTGGGCCAGGGCTATGGAGCTGAAGGGCAGGAGGAAGAGCCACCGACTGGGAGGTCTGTCCATATCACCTTGGGCCATTGTACACCAAGGAGCGTGGCCCGGCCTGCAGCCTTCCCTTGACGGGTGTGTATAGTTGAGGAGTATGAACGGTCCCCCCGCACCCCTGGTGGAAGAGCTATCCCACCTCGGCTACGCCTTCATGCGCCTCCTCCTCCAGCGGGCCAAGGAGGTTTTCGCCAAGGAGGGGCTTTCCCTCCTCCAGGCCGAGGTCCTGAGGCTGGTGCGGGAGGGGGTGAACGCCCCTTCCCGGCTGGCGGAGCACCTGGAGGTCCAGCCTTCCCAGGTCTCCCACCTCCTGGCCTCGTTGGAGGAGGCCGGTTTTGTGGAGCGGCGCCTGGACTCCGAGGACCGGAGAAGGGTTCTCCTGCACCTTACCCCCAAAGGGGAAGAGGCCCAAAAGCGGCTCAAGGAGGCCTGGCTTGCGGCCTATAGCCAGCATCTGGCCAGGCTGAACCCTGAGGAGCTTCTCCTCTTCCGGGACCTCCTGGGGAAGCTCACGGAGGTGGAGCGTGCCTAGGGTCTTGGCCTTCCTCCTTCTCCTGGCCCCCGCCCTGGCCCAAAGCGCCCTGGCTCCCCTAAGGGACCACCCCCTGGCCCGCCAGGCCCAAAGCTACCTGGAGGCGGCCCGCAAGGCCCTCCTGGCCCAGGAAAGCCCCGTGGCCCTGAACCTCCAAGCGGGCCACGCCCGCCTGGGCTACGCCTGCACCCCCGAGGCCCTATGCCAGAGCCTGCCCTCTAGCGGAAGCAACCTCACCCTGGCCCTGGTCCTCACCCCCTTCCCCTTCGGGGACGTGGCCGACGGGCAGGAGCGGGCCCGCATCGCCCTCAGGCGGGCCGAGCTGGGCTACCGCAGGACCCTCACCGCCCTCCAGGCCCAGGCGGTGGCCGCCTACGGTCGCTACCAGGAGGCCCTTCTTGGGGAAAAGCTGGCCCTGAAGGGGGTGGAGCTGGCCCAAATGGCCCTGGAGGCCGCCAGGAAGCGCCAGGCCAACCCCAAGGAGCTGAGGGAGGCGGAGCTCGCCCTCAAGGAGGCGGAAAACCGCCTGGAGGAGGCGAGGCGTGGGGTGGCCCTGGCGGAGCAGGCGGCCCTGGGCCCGGTGGAGCTCCGCGCCCCCCCGCCCCAGATCCCCCTCCCCCAGGGCGGGGCCTACCTGCAGGTGGAAGAGGCGAGGCTTTCGGTCCAAGAGGCCCAGATCGCCTATGACGGCGCCTTCCGCAACCTCCTGCCCAAGCTGGACGTGAGCTACCTCCGCTACCCTTCGGGCAACGACACCCTGGCCCTCGGCCTCAACAGCCGCACCCTGCAGCCCACCCTGAGCTACATCCGCCAGGACCCCGCCCGCCCCGCCACCCAGGCGCCCGGGGCGGGGAGCTACCGGAGCGTGGAGGAGCTTAGGCTTTCCCTCTCCCTCACCCTCTCCCCAGGTCTCTTCCAGGGATTGGCGGCGGCCGAGGCCCAGCTACAGGGGGCCCTCGAGGCCCTGAAGGCGGCGGAGGCCCAGGCCAGGCTTCAGGAAGAGACCCTAAAGGGCGCCCTCCAAAGCGCCGAGGCCGCCTTAGCCCTGGCCCAGCTCCGCCTGGAGGGCGAGCAAAAGGCCCTGGAAGAGGTGAAACGGCGCCTGGAGTTGGGCCTGGAAAGCGGCCTCGCCCTTAAGCGGGCCGAGCTTTCCCTTTTGCAGGCGGAGCTTGCCCGCCTGCAGACCGAGAACAACCTGAAAAACCGCCTGATGGAGCTTTACCAGCTTTACGGTCAAATCCTGGAGGTGAACCCGTGAGAACCCTTTGGATCCTGATCCTTTTCTGGCTCCCGGCCCTGGCCCAGCCCCTGCCCGAGGCGCTGAAGAAGGCCCAGGAGATCCCCGCCGTCCTCAACGCCAGGCTGGAGGCGGAGGCCAGGGCCAAGGACCTGGCCCGCACCCTGGAAGACCCCCTGCGCACGCCCTTAAGCGAGCTTCAGGCCAGGCAAACTTTGGCCCTGGCTGAGGCCAGGCTCAAGCGGGCCCCGGCCCAGGCGGAAAGCGACATCGCCGCCGCCTACGCCCAGGCCCTCGAGGCCGGCCTCCAGGTCAGGCTGGCGCAAAAGGCCCTGGCGGTGGCGGAGCTGGCCCTCAAGGCCGCCGAGATCCGGGTCAAGGGGGGTGGGGCCACCCCCTTGGACCTCCTGGAGGCCCAGAACCGGGTCCTGGAGGCCAGGAAAAACCTGGAGGCCGCCAAGCGGGGCGAAAACGCCGCCAGGGCCTCTTTGGAAAACCTGGTGGGCCCCTGGAAGCCCGAGCCCGTGGAGCTTCCCCCCCTGCCGGAAGAGGGCCTGGTGGAGCAGCTTCGTAAGGAGCACGCCGACCTTTTGCAGCTCGGGCAAAGCCTGGAGCTCCTCCGCTTCCAGCGGGGCCTCCTGGACGAGAGCTTCGCCGCCAGGAAGGACATAGAGGCCCTGGAGGACCAGATCAAGACCCTGGAGGTGAGCCTGGGCGACCTGGAGCGCTCCCTCCGGGTGGGGCTCAAGGCCCGCTACGACCAGCTTGCCCCCCTGCTGGAGGGGGCCAAAGCGGCGGAGGAGGCCTACCGGGCCGCTAAGGAACGCTACGCCGCCGAGGAGCAGCGCTTCAAGGCCGGGCTCGTGAGCCAGCTTGAGCTCAGGCAACAAGAGCTCGCCCTGCTCCAGGCGGAGCTGGCTTTGGCCCAGGCCCGCCACGCCTACCTGAAGGCCTACTACGGCCTTCTGGCCTCGAGGTGAGGGATGAGAAAGGCTCTCCTACTCCTTCCCCTTCTCCTTGTGGCCTGCGCCCCCAAAAAGGCCGAGGCCCCCCAGGCAGAGGCCGAGCCCTCGAGGGTCCAGGTGCAGGTGGTGGAGGCCAGGCGGGAGGTTCTGGAACGCGCCGCCAAGGTGGCCGTGACCCTGCAGGCCGAGCGGGACAGCCTGGTGGCCGCCGGGGCCTCGGGCCGGGTGCAGCGGACCCTTCCCGCAGGAAGCCGGGTGGCCCAGGGGGAGGGCGTGGTCTTCCTGGACCCCGCCCCCTTCCAGGAGGCCCTGGCCCAGGCCCGGCTGGCCCTGGCCCAGCTGGAGGCGGCCAAGGCCCAGCTGGAGGCCGCCAGAAGGCGCTACGAGGAGGGAAAGGCCCTCCTGGCGGTGGGGGCCCTGGCCCCCCTGGACCTCAAGGCCCTGGAAGCCCAGTACCAGCAGGCCCAAAGCGCCTATGAGAACGCCAAGGAGGCCCTAGACCGCCTGGATAGGGCGGAGGACCTGAGGCTTTTGGAGCTTCAGGTGGAGGCGGCCAGGCTCCAGGTACGCCAGGCGGAGCGCAACCTCAAGGAGACCACCATCCGCGCCCCCTTCGCCGGAGAGGTGGTGGAGATCTACGTCAAGGAGGGCGAGTTCGTGGGCGTGGGGAACCGGGCCTTCCGCCTGGCCACCACCGACCGCCTCTTGGCCAAGGCCTACCTTCCCCCCGAGGAGGCGGCCCGCCTCACCCCCGAGACCCGCTTCCTCCTCAGGCAAAGCGGCCAGGAGGTGCCCGCCCGCCTCCTGCGCAAGACGGACCTTCCCGGGCAGAACCGGCTGGTGGAGGTGGTCCTGAAGCCGGAAGCCCCCCTCACCCCCGGCCCGGCCGAGGCCCGGTACCAGGAGAAGGTGGCGGAGGGGATCCTCCTCCCCGCCCTGGCGGTGCGGGCGGAGGAGGGCCAGGCGGTGGTCTACGCCGTGGAAGGGGACAGGGGCCGCCGCCTCCCGGTGCGCCTTCTGGCCCAGGAAGGGGACAAGGTGGCGGTGGAAGGGCTTAAGGGGGGGACCCTCGTGGTCTACCCCGTCCCCGAGGGGCTTAAAGAGGGGGACCTCCTGGAGGTGGTGCGGTGAGGGAGAACCCCCTGGTGGCCTTCTTCGTGGAGCGCTTCGTCTTCACCACCGCCATCTTCGTGGGCCTGGTCCTGGTGGGGCTCCTCCTGGGCCTGGGCCTGGGGGTGGAGCTCCTGCCCCGCTTCAGCGTGCCCGTGGTGGCGGTCTCCACGGCCTACCCGGGCGCCGGCCCCGAGGAGGTGGCGGAGCAGGTCTCCAAGCCCCTGGAGGACGCCCTCTCCACCCTAAGCGGGGTGGACACCATCGGCAGCTCCTCCACCGAGGGGTTCAGCTTGGTCTTCGTCCAGTTCCAGCAGGGGGTGAACGTGGACCAGGCCGCGGTGGAGGTCAGCCAGAAGGTGGCCGCCGCCCGGGGGAGCCTGCCCAAGGACGCCTCCGCTCCCGTGGTGCAGAAGTTTGACCCCTCGGCCAGCCCCATCCTCTACATCGCCCTCGAGGCCCCGGGGCAGGAGCTCTCGGAGGTCCTCCGCTACGCCGAGCGCTCCCTGAAGCCCAGGCTTCAGCTGGTCCCCGGCGTGGCCGACATCCGCCTCACCGGGGCCCCCAAGCGGGCCATCCGGGTCTACCTGGACCCAAGCCGCCTCCAGGCCCTGGGCGTGGCCCCGGGGCAGGTGGTCCAGGCCATCTCCGCCTCCGCCCTCAACCTTCCCCTGGGAAGCCTCACCCAGGAGGAGAAGCGCCTGGTCTACACCCTGCGCTCCACCCCGGCCACCGCCGAGGAAGTGGCGGGCCTCCTCCTGGACCCCTCCCGAGGGATAAGGGTGCGGGACGTGGCCCGGGTGGAGGAGCGCCCCGAGGCCCCCAGCACCCTAAACCGCCTGAACGGCCGCCCCGCCGTGCTTCTCGCCGTGGTCAAGACCCCCAGCGCCAACGCCGTGGCCGTGGCCGACGGGGTCATCAAGGCCCTGGGCGAGACCAAGCTCCCCCAGGGCTACCGGGCCGAGGTGGCCCTGAACTCCACGCGCTTCATCCGGGCGGCGGTGAACGACACAGTGCGGGAGGCCTTCCTAGCGGCCTTGGCCGTCTCTTTGGTGGTCCTCATCTTCCTGGGGAAGCTCAACTCCGTCTTCTCCGTGATCCTGGCCATCCCCATCACCCTCTCCGGGGCCATCCTCCTCTTCGGCATTCTCGGCTTCACCTACAACCTGATCAGCCTCCTGGCCCTCACCGTGGCGGTGGGCATCGTGGTGGACGACTCCATCGTGGTGGCGGAGAACATTGACCGCTACCGCAGGATGGGCTTCGGCCCCAAGGAGGCGGTCCTCAAGGGGGCCAGCGAGGTGAGCGTGGCGGTGGCGGCGGCCACCTTAAGCCTCCTCGCCGTCTTCCTGCCCATCAGCTTCCTCCCCGGCATCATCGGCCAGATCTTCCAGCAGTTGGGCCTGGGCATGGCGGCGGCCATCGCCGTGAGCTGGCTGGAGGCCCTCCTCTTCCTCACCGTGCGCCTGGCCTACCTCCCGGACCCCGAGCCCCCCACCTTCCGGGAGGCCTTAAGGGCCCTCACCCTCCTCCCCCAGGACCTAGCCTGGGCCTACCGCCGGGGCTTCCGCACCCCTTTGGGCCTCCTTCTGGGGCTTCTTCTGGCCTACCTCCTCCTGCAAAGGGGGCCTCTATTCCTCCTCCTTCTCCCCCTCTACCCCGCCCTCCTAGGCCTCCTCCGCTACCTGGGACGGGCGCTCCTGGACCTCATGGGGGCCACGGCCCGCCTCCTCTACGGGGCCGCCGAGGGCGGCCTAGCCCGCCTTACCGAGGCCTACGCCCGGGGGCTTAGGAGGGTCCTGGCCCGGCCCTACCTGGTCCTGGGGGTAGCGGCCTTGGCCTTTCTCTCCATCTTCCCCATACTGCCCAGGATCCCCTTCAACTTCACCCCCCGCTCGGACACCGGGGTCCTGACCGCCACCCTGCTCCTGCCCAAGGACACGCCCCTCACCGTCTCCGACCGGGCGGCGAGGGCCCTCGAGGCCCGCTCTCTGGCCCACCCCGCCGTGGCCCGGGTGGTGACCACGGTGGGGGCCAGCGCCACCGGCGGGGCCCAGGTGGGGGACCCCTCCCGGGTCCAGCTCCAGATCGTCCTCAAGCCCAAAGGGGAGCGGGAGGACATCTTCACCCTGACCGAGGTCCTGAACCGAAAGGGCAGGGAGGCCCTAAAGGGCTTCCCCGGGGCCGACCTCCGGGTCTTGGCCCAGACCGGGCCCGAGGCCGGGGACGCCGACCTCCAGTTCTTCGTCACCAGCCCCGACCGGGCCCTTCTGGAAAAGCGCACCGCCGAGATCGTCGCCTACATCGCCAAGAAGCCCTACGTCCAAAACGTGAAGAGCACCCTCGAGGCCACCCAGCGGGAGAGGGTCTTCGTGCCGGACCCCTCCCGGCTCGCCGGCACCGGCCTCACCCCGGGGGACCTGGCCCAGGTCCTCAGGCTTTACCTCTCCGGGACCCAGGCGGCCACCGCCCGCAGGAGCGGGGAGGAGTTCCCCATCGTGGTCCAGGCCGACCCCTTCCGCCTGGGGGGCGAGGCCGACCTCCTCTCCCTCCCCGTCTACGCCCCCGCCCTCCAGGCCTTCCTGCCCCTCGGGAGCCTGGGGCGGTTTGAGGAGCGCCCGGGGCCCACCCTCCTCTCCCGCCGCAACCAGGCCTACGCCGCTGGCATCAACATCAATCTGAAGCCCGAGGCCCCGGGGAGCTTCCAGATCCAGCGGGAGCTGGAAACGGAGCTCAAAGCCCAGGGCCTTCTGGGGAACGGGGTGGAGATCCTGGCCGCCGGCCTTGGGAGCTTCACCGGGGAGCTGGCCCGCCTGGCCCCCCTGGCCTTCTTGCTGGCCCTGGTCCTCAACTACCTGGTCATCGCCAGCCAGTTCAACGCCTGGCGCTACCCCCTCTACCTCCTCCTCCCAGTGCCCTTGGCCCTGGTGGGGGCCTTCTGGCTCACCTACCTCCTGGGCACCGGCCTGGACGTGATCAGCGTCCTGGGCGTGGTGATGCTGATCGGTCTGGTCACCAAAAACGCCATCCTCCTCCTGGACTTCGCCGTGAAGCGCATGCGGGAGATGCCCCTCAAAGAGGCCCTGGTGGAAGCGGCCAGGCTCCGGCTTAGGCCCATCCTCATGACCACCCTCACCGTCCTCATCATCAGCCTCCCCCTCCTGCTGGGCACCGGCGAGGGGGCCGAGTACCGCCGGCCCCTGGGGGTCATCATCCTGGGGGGCCTCCTCTCCTCCACCCTCCTCACCCTCTTCGTGGTGCCCGCCGCCTTCTTCGCCTTTGAGGGGCGGCGGGCCAAGAAAGAGGAACCCGCGCTGAGGTGAGCCGTGAACGCCAAGCGCCTCATCTTCTTCCTCCTGCTTTCTGCCCTGGCCTTAGGGGGGGTCCTCCTTGGGGTGGCCTTCTACCTCTTCAGGCCCCTGAAGGCGGAGGCCATCGTCCAGGACTACCTGAAGGCCCCCGGGCTAAGCCTGAAGGAAGCCCCATACGGCGTTGAACTCTTTCCCCAAAGCCCCAAGGCCCTCCTGGCCTTCTACCCCGGGGCCCGGGTGGACCCCCTGGCCTACGCCCCGGTCCTGGCCCCGGTGGCCCAGGCGGGGTATTTGGTGGTCCTCCTCAAGGTGCCCTCGGGGATCGCCCTTTTGGGAAAGGAGCGGGCCCTGGAAGCGAAAAGGGCCCATCCCGGCCTCCCCCTGGTGGTGGGGGGGCACAGCCTGGGCGGGATGGCGGCGGCGGAGGTGGCGGCCCGGGAAGAGCTTCCCCTCCTGCTCTTCGCGGGCTACCCCAAAGGGGACCTCTCCGGGGTGCGCCTTTCCACCCTGGCCCTTTACGGAACCGAGGACGGCCTCCTGCCCCCAAAGGAGGCCCGCCAAAAGGCCAAAAGGCTTCCCCAGGGAGCCCGGGTGGTCTTCATAGAGGGCCTGAACCACGCCGGCTTTGGCGCCTACGGGGCGCAAAGGGGAGACAGGCCGGCCAAAAGGCCCCGGGAGGAGCTCTGGGCGGAGATCCGCCAGGAGGTCCTCCTCTTTTTGGAAAGCCTGGGCCTGGACACGCCTCCCCCTCCCCAGGCGCTACGCCGAGGGCCATGGGCAAGAACCTGGAGGAGGGCCTTAGCTGGCAGAAAAGGCCCCGAGCCTCCTGGGCATCGCCCTGGGCATCCCCAAGGAAGCCCTCCTGGAGACCCTGAAGGTGACCCGCCAGGTCAACGCCCTCTTGGGTCACGCCACCCCTCTATGGTGCTATAGTGGGAAGCGCCGGGGCGGGCGCCCCCCCTCGGAGCCAGACTTCCCCCTAAAAGTAAGCGTCCCTTTTCCCCATGGGGGAAGGGAAAGGAGCGGGCATGAAGGACAGCTTTAAGACCCTGAGTGCGGCCGGCAAAACCTACGGCTACCACGACCTCACGGAGCTAGAGCGGAAGGGCCTGGCGGAGGTGAGCCGCCTCCCCTTCTCCATCCGGGTCATGCTGGAAAGCCTCCTGAGAAACGAGGACGGCTACCAGGTGACCCAGGAGGACATCCTGGCCCTGGCCCAGTGGCAACCGGAGCCCGGAGAGATCAACGTGCCCCTGAAGCTGGCCCGGGTCATCCTCCAGGACTTCACCGGGGTGCCGGCGGTGGGGGACCTGGCCGCCATGCGGGACGCCGGGGCCCGGCGGGGCGGCGACCCGGAGCGCATCACCCCCGTGGTCCCCGCCGACTTGGTCATTGACCACTCCGTGCAGGTGGACGCCTTCGGCACCGCCTACGCCTTCTTCTACAACGTGGAGAAGGAGTACGAAAGGAACCGGGAGCGCTACCTCCTCCTCAAGTGGGGGCAGCAGGCCCTCAAGAACTTCCGGGTGGTCCCCCCGGGCACGGGCATCGTCCACCAGGTGAACCTGGAGTACCTGGCCCAGGTGGTCATGACCGAGAAGCGGGACGGCCTCACCTTAGCCTTCCCCGACAGCCTGGTGGGCACCGACAGCCACACCACCATGGTGAACGGCCTGGGGGTCTTGGGCTGGGGCGTGGGCGGCATTGAGGCGGAGGCGGTGATGCTGGGCCAGCCCTACTACATGCTGGCCCCCAAGGTGGTGGGCTTCAAACTCTACGGGGAGCTTCCCGAGGGGGCCACGGCCTCCGACCTGGTCCTCACGGTCACCGAGATCCTGCGCAAGCACGGGGTGGTGGGCAAGTTCGTGGAGTTCTACGGCCCCGGGGTGGCCAAGCTCCCCCTGGCGGACCGGGCCACCATCGCCAACATGGCCCCCGAGTACGGGGCCACCATGGGCTTCTTCCCCGTGGACGAGGAGACCCTGAACTACCTCCGCCTCACCGGGCGGCCAGAAGAGCTGGTGGCCCTGGTGGAGGCCTACACCAAGGCCGTGGGCCTCTTCCGCACCCCTGAGGCCGAAGCGAAGATCCGCTACTCGGAAAACCTGGAGCTGGATCTTTCCACGGTGGAGCCCTCCCTGGCCGGCCCCAAGCGCCCCCAGGACCGCGTTCCCCTCAAGGAGGCCAAGAAGAGCTTCCTCCTCTACCTCACCAAACCGGTGAAGGAGCGGGGCTTTGGCCTCTCGGAGGACCAGCTGGGCAAAAAGGCGCTGGTCAAAAGGCAGGATGAGGAGTTTGAGCTGGCCCACGGCTCCGTGGTCATCGCCGCCATCACCTCCTGCACCAACACATCCAACCCCTCGGTGATGCTGGGGGCGGGGCTACTGGCCAAGAAGGCGGTGGAGGCGGGCCTGGACACCAAGCCCTGGGTCAAGACCTCCCTGGCCCCGGGCTCCAAGGTGGTGACCGACTACCTGGAGGCCTCCGGGCTTTTGCCCTTCCTCGAGGCCCTGCGCTTCCACGTGGTGGGCTACGGGTGCACCACCTGCATCGGCAACTCCGGCCCCCTGCCCGAGGACATCGCCAAGGCGGTGGAGGAAGGGGACCTGGTGGTGGCCGCCGTCCTCTCGGGGAACCGCAACTTTGAGGGGCGCATCAACCCCCACGTCCGGGCCAACTACCTGGCGAGCCCCATGCTGGTGGTGGCCTACGCCCTGGCCGGCCGCATGGACATTGACCTGGCAACCGAACCCCTGGGCTTTGACCCCAACGGCAAGCCCGTCTACCTGAAGGACATCTGGCCCTCCATGGAGGAGATCCAGGAGGCCATCCGCAAGACCCTGGACCCGGAGCTCTTCAAGAAGGAGTACAGCCGGGTCTTTGAGGGGGACGAGCGCTGGCAGGCCCTCCCCGCCCCCACCGGCACCCTCTACGCCTGGGACCCGGAGAGCACCTACATCCAGAACCCGCCCTTCTTTGAGGACCTGGGCCAGAGGAAAGTGGAGGACATCAAGGGGGCGCGGGTCCTCCTGGTGCTGGGAGACTCCGTGACCACGGACCACATCTCCCCCGCCGGGGCCATCCCGGTCAAGAGCCCCGCCGGCCAGTACCTTCTCAGCAAGGGCGTGAAGCCCGAGGAGTTCAACTCCTACGGCTCCCGACGCGGCAACCACGAGGTGATGATGCGGGGCACCTTCGCCAACATCCGCATCAAGAACCTCATGCTGGACGGCATTGAAGGGGGCTATGCCAAGAAGCTCCCCGAGGGGGACGTGGATTTCGTCTACAACGTGGCCATGCGCTACAAGGCGGAGGGGACGCCCCTCATCGTCATCGCCGGCAAGGAGTACGGCACGGGCTCCAGCCGCGACTGGGCCGCCAAGGGCACCTACCTCCTGGGCATCAAGGCGGTCCTTGCGGAGAGCTACGAGCGCATCCACCGCTCCAACCTGGTGGGCATGGGGGTCCTGCCCCTGGAGTTCCTGCCCGGGGAGAACCGGGAGACCCTGGGCCTCACCGGCTACGAGGTCTATGACATCCTGGGCCTCACCGACCTCCACCCCAGGAAGCGGGTGGATGTGGTGGCCAGGCGGGAAGACGGCTCCGAGGTCCGCTTCCAGGCCATCGCCCGCCTGGACACCCCGGTGGAGGTGGACTACTACAAGAACGGGGGCATCCTCCAGACCGTCCTCCTCAACATGCTGAAGGAGGCCCGGGCCCAGTAAAGGCCGAGGCCCCGGGAAGCCCCCGGGGCCTTTGGAGTCCCCGCTGTGGCGAAGGCCACGGCGGGGTATTTTAAAGCCCGGCCCCGATCTCCAGGTGGGGGTTCGGGCGGCCTCCTTCCTCCGCCTCCCGGGCCTCAATCTTGCCCTTGATGCGCTTGAGGCGGAAGGTGTCCTCCCTTTCCCTCTGCTCCAGGACCTGCTGGATGAAGCGGATCTGCCCCCTAATCCCCGGGATCACCACCTGCTCCAGGGCGTTCACCCGCCGGGTGGCCTTCTTGATCTCCTCGCCGATCTTCTTGAGGCGGGTCTCGGTGTTGGCCACCTGGACCAGGGCCTCGGCGTAGCGGCGAAAGGCCTTCTGGGCCTCGAGGGTGTAGGCGGGGGTGCCCACGGGGGAAAGAAGGGCCTCGGGGAAGGTGGCCTTGAGCCTAGGCACCTTGCTTCCCCAGACGTTTTCCACCTCCGCCTCCACCCCCTCCACCGGGGGGACGCCCAGGCTGGCCCCGGCCACCGCCTCGGGGCCGTCAAAGGCCTGGGCCAGAAGCAGGGCGGAGTAGGCCTCCTTGGCGGCCTGGTTCAGGGCCTTCCTGGCCTCCAAGGCCTCCCGCACCAGGCCGAAGAACTCGGCCACCAGGGCGTCCCGCTTCTTCTTTAAGAGGTCCACCCCCTTCTGCGCCAGGCGGAGCTGCCCCCGCCTTTGCAGAAGGTTCATCCGGGTGGGACTGACCTGGCTCATCTACCCCCCTTTAGTCCAGGGCCTGGGGTGCGCCCCAGATCTCCTCCAGCTTCTGCCCGTAGTACTTGCCGATGTGGTCCTTAGAAATCCGCTTGAGCTCGCCCTGGGGAAGCATGGAGAGGAGGGCCCAGGCAATCTGCAGGCTCTCCTCAATGGAGCGGTTCTGCTGGCCCTGGTTGATGAAGTGCTTCTCAAAGGCATCGGCGAACTGCAGGTAGCGGCGGTCGTTCTCCGTGAGGGCGTCCTCGCCGATGATGGCCACCAGCTTGCGGATGTCCACGCCGTTGGCGTAGGCGGAGTAGAGCTGGTCGGAGACCTGCTTGTGGTCCTCCCGGGTCTTGCCCTTGCCCACGCCGTTGTTCATGAGCCGGGAGAGGGAGGGCAGGGGGTCAATGGGCGGGTAGATGCCCTTGCGGTGCAGCTCCCGGGAAAGCTGGATCTGCCCCTCGGTGATGTAGCCCGTGAGGTCGGGGATGGGGTGGGTGCGGTCGTCGTCGGGCATGGAGAGGATGGGGATCTGGGTCACCGAGCCCCTCTTGCCCTGCACCACCCCGGCCCGCTCGTAGATGGTGGCCAGGTCGGTGTACATGTAGCCGGGGTAGCCGCGGCGGCCGGGGATCTCCTCGCGGCTGGCCCCGATCTCCCGCAGGGCCTCGCAGTAGTTGGTCATGTCGGTGAGGATGACCAGGACGTGGTAGTCGTGCTCAAAGGCCAGGTACTCGGCCACGGTGAGGGCCATGCGGGGGGTGAGGATCCTTTCAATGGTAGGGTCGTCGGCCTTGTTGAGGAAGAGGACCGAACGGCTAAGGGCCCCCGTGCGCTCAAACTCCTGGATGAAGTAGGAGAGCTCCCGCTGGGTGATGCCCATGGCGGCGAAGACCACGGCGAAGGGCTCCTCCTTCTCCCCCTCCCCGGAGAGGTCGGGGCGCACCGTGGCCTGCCGGGCGATCTGGGCGGCGATCTCGTTGGCGGGGAGGCCCGAGCCGGAGAAGATGGGGAGCTTCTGCCCCCGCACCAGGGTGTTCATGACGTCAATGGTGGAGATGCCCGTCTGGATGAACTCCTCCGGCTTCCTGCGGGCCACGGGGTTCAGGGGCAGGCCCACGATGGGCAGGCGCTTCTCCGGGGTGATGGGGGGAAGGCCGTCAATGGGCTTGCCGATGCCGTTGAAGCGCCGCCCCAGCATCTCCTTGGAAACCCCAAGCCGGGCCACGTCCTCCACCAGGCTGACGCTGGTGGTGGCCAGGTCCAGGCCCGTGGTCTCCTCAAACACCTGGATGACGGCGTACTCCTCGGAGACCTCAATGACCTGCCCGCTGCGGACGCGCCCGGTGCCGTCCTTGATGTCCACGATGGCCCCGTAGGCCAGGTCCTTGGCGTTCTCCACGAAGAGCAGGGGCCCCGAGATGTAGGTGACGCCGGTGTATTCCTTCTTCAAGAGGTCCATGCTTCACCTCCTCAGGCCAGGGCCTTGAAGGCCCCCTCAATCTCCCTCATGGCCTCCTCAAAGTAGCGGGGGAACTCCTCCTCGCTCACGTAGCGGGCCCGGCCGATGCGCTCAATGACCGGGAGGGCCAGGATCTCGTCTATGGAGACCCCGCGGCGGATGGCCGCCTCCGCCTCCTTGTAGAGGGTGAGGATCATCTTCATGATGCCGTAGGCCTTCCCCATGGAGCAGTAGGCGTCAATCTCGTGGTAGGCGTTTTGCTGGAGGAAGTCCTCCCGGATGATGCGGCCCACCTCAATGACCAGGCGCTCGGTGTCCTGCAGGGCATCGGGCCCCACCAGCTGGACGATCTCCTGGAGGCCCGCTTCCCTCTGGAGGAGCTCGGAGATGGAGTCCCGGAGCTCGGGGTAGTCGGGGGCCACGTTCTGGCGGTACCAGGGGTCCAGGGCCCCGGTGAAGAGGCTATAGGAACCGTTCCAGTTGATAGCCGGGAAGTGGCGGCGGAAGGCCAAGGAGGCGTCCAGCCGCCAGAAGGCCCCCACGATGCGCAGGGTGGACTGGGTCACGGGCTCGGACATGTCGCCGCCCGGAGGGGAGACCGCCCCCACGATGGTCACCGCCCCCTCCTCGCCCCCCAGGGTGATGACCTTGCCGGAGCGCTCGTAGAAGGCGGCGAGGCGGGCCGCCAGGTAGGGGGGGTAGCCCTCTTCGGCGGGCATCTCCTCGAGGCGGCTAGAGATCTCGCGCAGGGCCTCGGCCCAGCGGCTGGTGGAGTCGGCCATGAGGGCCACGGCGAAGCCCTGGTCGCGGAAGTACTCGGCGATGGTCACCCCCACGTAGATGCTGGCCTCGCGGGCGGCCACGGGCATGTTGGAGGTGTTGGCGATGAGCACTGTGCGGTGCATCAAAGGCCCCCCGGTCTTGGGGTCGGTGAGCTCGGGGAACTCCACCAAAACGTCCGTCATCTCGTTGCCCCGCTCCCCGCACCCCACGTAGACCACCACATCGGCGTTGGACCACTTGGCCAAAGACTGCTGGGTCACGGTCTTACCGCTGCCAAAGGGCCCCGGGATGGCCGCCGTCCCCCCCATGGCCACGGGGAAAAGGACGTCCAGGATCCGCATCCCCGTGAGGAAGGGGGTGTTGGGGTCTAGCTTCCGCTGGATGGGCCTGGCCCGGCGCACGGGCCAGGTGTGGTACATCTTGAGCTCGGTGCCGTCCTCCAGGACCACCACCGGCTCCTCCACCGTGTACTCCCCGGCGGGCTTCACCTCCTTGACCCGGCCCTTCACGTCCGGGGGCACCAGGATCTTGTGGGTGAAGTTGAACTCGGGGACGGTGCCCAGGACCATGCCCCCCTTGACCTCATCCCCAGGTTTCACCACCGGGGTCCAGGCCCACTTCCGCTCCCGGTCCAGGGCCTGGACCACCACGCCCCGGGTGATGTAGATGCCGGTCTTCTCCTGGATGCGCTCCAGGGGACGCTGGATGCCGTCGTAGATGCCGTTGAGCATCCCGGGGCCCAGCTCCACTGCCAGAGGAAGCCCGGTGGAGACCACGGGCTCCCCCACCTTGAGGCCCGAGGTGTCCTCGTAGACCTGGACGAAGGCCGTGTCCCCGTCCAGGCGGATGATCTCCCCCACCAGGCCCTCGTGGCCCACCTTGCAGATGTCGTACATGCGGGCCCCCAGCATTCCCTTGGCGATCACCGCCGGGCCCGCGATCTTCTGGATCACCCCTTGGATCATCTTCCCTCCATTCTACAGCTTGATGTCAAAGCCGATGGTCCTGCGCACCAGTTCCCGCATGTACCCTTCCACGTCGGGGTTCTGGAAGGCCTCCTTTAGGCCCGCTATGGGCAGGAGGACGGGCAGGTCCTTCCCCCGCATAAGCCGCTCCACCGCCTTCTCGGGCTCGGGGAGGAGGCTTCCGTCCACGGCCACCAGGGCGTACCCGCCCTTTTGCACAAGCTCCTCCAGCTTGGCCCTGGCCTCCTCAGCGGTGCGGGCGGCGTGGGCCTCGAGGCCCGAAAGCCTAAACCCCTGGGCGGACTCGGGATCGGCGATCACGGCGATTCTCATGCGCAGGTCACCTCCTCCTCCACCAGCTCCTTCGGCAGGCCAAAGTAGGCCCGCCGGGCGAGAAGCCTAAGGCGCATGGCCTCCCACTCCCGCTCCTTCACGTAAGCCAGCACCAGCCCCGCCCCCAGGGGATCGGCGGTCCCCTTCCTGGCTTCCTCAAGGAGAAGGCAGCGGAGCCTCCTTTCCAGCTCCCTCAGCTCCCGCACCCCGGAAAGCCCCGCCAAGGGGGTGCCGGAAAGCTCGTCCAAGGCGGCGTAGTCCCCCTCCAGGAGGCGGGCGAAGCGGAGGCGGTCCACGAAGCGCCCCCCGCGGATGAAGAGGGCCTCGGGGTTCGCCTCCTGCCCCATGAGCTTGAAGGTGGCCCTTAGGTTCTCGGCGTCCACCTCCAGGGAGAGGTAGTCCCGAAGGGCGGGCTCCTCAAGGGCCTTGGCCCCCTTGGCCACGTCCTCAAAGAAGCGCTTGGCGAGAAGGGCCTCCACCCGGGCCGGGTCCTGGGTCTCCCGCAAAACGGCCCTCAGGGCCCTGGCCAGGGGGTGGCCGGGCACGGAGAGGACCTGGGCCATCCCCGCCAGGTCCTGGGCCTCGTAGGCCTGCCGCCAGAGCTCCTCCTTGATGGTGCCGGGAAGGAGGAGAACCTCCTCAAAGGGGCGGCCCGTGGCCTTGGCCCTTAGGAGGGCCTGAAGGTTGGCCAGGTCCTGGCGCAGGAGGAGAAAACGCACCGCCTCCCTGGCCTCCCCGGTCACCAGGCGGGGAAGGTCCCCCACCAGCCTGGCCTGGGCCTGGGCGATGGCCCTATCCACCTCGGAAAGCCCCTGCCCGGCCAGGTCCTGGCCGTAGGCGCTCTCCGAGAGGAGGCGGAGGAAGTCGGGGAAAGAGAGGTCCAGGGCCTCCTGGAAGAAACTCTCCTTGAGGAGGGTGCCCCGCCTGGCCCGCACCCGGGCGTTCAGGTAGCCGAAGTCGTCCGCCATGGCCTAGCCCCAAAGCGCCTGGGCCACCTTGGAGGAGAGGGCGTCCCAGGCCCTTTCCAGGCGGCTTTCCAGGGCGTTTTCCACCTGGGTCTTACCCCCCTTGCCCACGGCCCGCACCCCCAGGCGCAGGGCGGGATCGGGCAAGAGCTTGAGCCCCCGCTCCTGGGCCAGGGCCTCGAGGTGGGGCAGGTTCTCCGGGTGCGTGGCCAGGGCCTCGGGCTCCGCCAGGGCGGAGAGGGCCTCCAGGGCCAGCTTCCGCACCACCTCGGGCCACTCGGGCTTATGGGGAAGGGCCTTCAGGGCCTCGAGGGCCTTGGCCTTGAGCTCGGAGAGCACCTCCCCCTTGGCCTGGGCCCGGGCGGTGGAGAGGAGGAGCTCCCCGGCACTCTCCGACCGACGTATAGCGGCCTGGAAAGCGGCCTCTAGAGCCCGCCTTTTCCCTTCCAGCAGGGCCTTGGCCCTGGCCTCGGCCTCGGCCTTCAGGCCCTCCGCCTTGGCCCTGGCCTCGGAGAGGATGGCCCGGATCTCCGCCTCCACCTCCTGGCTCAGAATGGCTTCCAGTTTGGACATGATCCCCCCTTTGGGAAAGGGCCAAGCCCTGGGAAGGGCCTGGCCCCAGAAGCCCCTTAGAGCTTGCCGTTCAGGATGAAGGCGATGAGCAGGCCGAAGATCACCAGGGTCTCGGGCAGGAGGAGGAAGATCAGGGCCGTACCGAAGTTGCCCCGGTCCTCGGCGATGGCCCCCACGCCCGCCGCGCCGATGCGGGCCTGGGCCACGCCCGTGCCCAAAGCGGCTAGGCCCACGGCCAGGCCCATGCCCACGGCGATGAGGCCCCGGTCAAGACCCCCGGAGGCCGCCGCCTCCTCCGCCGCCAACGCCAGAGCGCCGAAAACCGCCACCAGAACCAAAACCAGAAGCTTCTTCATCTCTTTCCCTCCCTAGTGCGTCTCGCGGACGCTTTTGAACGGCCGGTAAGGCCTGCCGTTCTCCTCGTAGAAGCCAAACTTGGTGAAGAACTCCACCCAGATGAGACGGATGGGCTGGAGCATGTGCCCTAAGGTGGTGAGGAGGAGGATGAGGAGGAGCAGTAGACCCGCCACCACCACGCCCAGAAGGGCACCCACCAGGCCCAGCTTGGCCGCCATGGCGAAGCCCACGTCGGTGAGAAGCCCCGCCAGAATCCCTCCGGCGGCCCCCACGGCGTAGATACGGATGTGGGAGAGGATGTGCCCCGCCTGGGTGAAGATCTCCGGAACCATGAGCCAGATGCGGCTCATGACCACGGCCAGCAAGAAGACCGCAAAGCCCAGGTACATGAGGGCGGAAAGCCACCCCGCCTGCAGGTTCCCCAGGTAGGAGGCGGCCAGGGCCAGGATGCCCTCAAGCCCCCCCAGGTAGCCCACGCCCTCCCAGAAGTGGCCCATGTGCCGGTGCTTGAGGCCCAGGTAAGCGCGAAGGACGAGGCCGGCGAAGACCATGACCACGCCAAAGGCCACGGAGAGGAGGATGAGGAGGTTGGCCGTCTTGGCGGTGTCAATGCGGGGAATCAGGATGGGGAGGAGGCCCGGGTGCTCGGGGGTGCCGAAGACCCCTAGGTGCTCCAGGAAGGTGCCGAAGAACTCCCCGTAGATGAAGCCCCAGACCACGGTCCAGAAGACCATCCAGTTCAGGATGTAGACCAGCTTGGAAAGAACCGGGGGCTTCAGCTTGAGGGCGAAGAGGTCAATGACCAGGGGCTCGTTCCGCTTCACGTAGCCGGAAAGCCACCGCCCCACCAGGTAGAAGAGGAGGGCGTAGCCGATGTCCCCCACGATCATCCCGAACCAGAAGGGGAAGAAGATGGGGACCACCGGGGTGGGGTCCACGGTGCCGTACCTGGGGGTGTTGAGGAAGCTCACCAGAAGCTCAAAGGGCCTGACCCAGGGGGGGTTGTCCAGGGTCACAGGAATGCGGTCGGCCTCGTGGTGCTCGTCCACGGGCTCAAAGGCGTAGACCACCTGGTCCTGGTGGCGGGCCAGGGCCTCCTCCACCTTGGGCTTGGCCTTCACCGGGACGTAGCCCAGAAGGCCGAAGCCGAAGCGGCCCGAGGCCAGCTCCTCCAGGGCCTTGAGCCGGGCCACCTCGTCCTTGGCCCGAGTCCAGAGGCTCCGCAGGGTGGAGGCGGCCTCCTGGGCCAGCTTGAAGAGGGCCTGCCGCACCTCGGATAGCTCCCTAGGGGCGGCCTCGGCCCGCTCCTTGAGCTTCTTGGCCGCCTGGGAAAGGGGAAGGTCCCAAGGAAGCCGGAGCTCGGCCATCCCCGCCCGGGAAAGGGCCGCCTTGGCCACCTCCTGGTCCCGGCGGTAGACCACGAGGAGGGCGGCGAGCCCCTTGCTGTAGGGCTCGGAGGCCAGGACGAAGCGGTCTTCCAGCGCCTTTTTCAGGGACTCCTCCACCAGGGGGAGCTCCTTCTCCGTGAGGAGGAAGGGCATGACCCGGAAGAAGGGGCTTTCGTCCAGGCCGTGGGCGATCCCGGAAAGCTTCTCCAGGGGCTCCAGGTAGGCCTGGGCCAGGGAAAGCTCCTCTTCCAGCTCCTGGCGCTGGCGGGTGAGGCCCTCGGCGTGGTTTTGGATGGGGGCGAGGGCCCTCTCGGCCGCCTCGAGGCCCTCGGGGAAAGGCCTTGCCGGCTCGGGCTCCTGGCCCAGGAGGGCCAGGGTGTGCTCGGCCCCGGCCGCCACCCCTTCCCAGCGCCTCAGCTCCTCCCGCTCCTCGGGGGAAAGCCGGTACTCGGAAAGGGCCTCCACCCTGAGGGTCTCCAGATGGACCACCCCTGCCTGCTGCAGGCTCTGGAGAAGCTCCTTGGCCCGGCCCTTGGGCCCGGCCAGGACCAGCTTCTCCATGGGGGCGATCACGGCAGGACCTCCTTCAGCACCAGGGCCAGGGCCTCCTCCAGGCGGGGCCCGGCCTTCTCCTTGACCGCCTTGGCCTCGGCCTCCGCCTGAGCCCGGTAACGGGCTAGGATGGCCTCGGTCTCCTGGGCCTCCTTCTCGCAGTACTGGGCCTCCAGGGCCTTGGCCTCGGCCTCGGCCTCCTCCAAAAGGGCCCTAGCCTCGGCCTCCGCCCGCTTGAGGAGCTCCTCCGCCTCCTTCTTGGCGGCCTCGAGGCGGGCCAGGAGCTCCTTCTCCTTCTCCGCTAGGCTCTTTATAAGTCCCAGGCCTCCCATCGCCCCTCCCTATGTGAAAAGATGCGCAAACCGCACTCGCCGGCCATGATACCGGCTTCCGGGGCAAGCGTCAACCGCTGAACTTCTGCTGAACTTCCCC
>QGLW01000117.1_pt1 | contig 23027 bp, 25 predicted proteins | sample 1725341 | NCBI WGS metagenome assembly QGLW01 (sample SAMN05439265, study PRJNA331180) | Hot springs metagenome, whole genome shotgun sequencing project. | isolation source: microbial mat of Apron and Channel Facies of Mammoth Hot Springs | place: USA: Wyoming, Yellowstone National Park | collected... | reverse complement strand
ACAACGCCATTCGGAGCCGGGTCTTGGTAAGGATGGCCGAGGAGGAGCTATGAGGCAGCACACGAAGGGATAAGGACAAAGAATATAAGAAGTGCAGTATATAAAGAGTGAGGAAAAGAGTAAGGAATGAAGCCATGAAGAGATACCTCTGGATAAAGGTCGAGAAAGAGGTCTTGGGAGCCCTGAAAAGATTGAAGCGGAACGACCTGGGGGAGGCTAAGGACCTCTTGGTAAACGCCGAAAACACCTTGGTAGAACTCACAAAACACCCTCTCTCCTTGGAGGAGGTCGAGGAGTTGGCGAAGCTAGAAAGGAACGTCTCGCAAGTCCTAGAAGCCTTGGATTGGGACGAGATAGAAGAGGCGAGGGCGATTTTGGCGAATCTCGGTGGCGACGTGAGGGCGGTGGTGAACCACGTCCTCTTTTCGGAGGAGATGGAGGGAGAAGAGGAGGAGGGGGGTTGAAGTGGAAGAAGCGGATCTGATGTGGAAAGCGAAAGCGAAAAAAGGAAAAGAAGAGTGGACTAGCTGAGGAAGCGGCCCATCTCGCCCTTCGGGGGATCGCCCCCGCTTTCGTCTCGAGGACTGCGGCGGCGGGCGCAGGAGGAAGCGGTCAAGCCCTCGATCGGAGTCTTTGGGCCCTTGAACCGAATCTTTGGTAGAGCGCCAGGGGCGCTTCACCCCAGCATCGTCCACCACCCGGGCGAGGACACCAGCCCTCTCCCAGGCCTTCCGCGACCGCTTGGCCACGAGGAAAGGTATAATCCCCAGGATGGAAGCCGCCCCTGCCCTCTTCGCCCAGGAAGCGGCCCCCTCCTACCCCAGGGCCCGCCTGTACGTGGGGGATGCCCGGGAGGTTCTGGCCCGCCTTCCCGAGGCCTCCGTCCACCTGGCCATCACCTCGCCCCCCTACTGGACCCTGAAGCGCTACGAGGACGTGCCCGGCCAGATGGGCCACATTGAGGACTACGAGGCCTTTCTGGACGAGTTGGACCGGGTCTGGCGGGAGGTCTTTCGGCTTCTGGTGCCCGGGGGGCGGCTCATCGTCGTGGTGGGGGACGTGGCCGTGGCCAGGAAGCGCTTCGGGCGGCACCTGGTCTTCCCCCTTCACGCCGACATCCAGGTGCGGTGCCGGAAGCTGGGCTTTGATAACCTGAACCCCATCATCTGGCACAAAAAGACCAACGCCACCCTCGAGGCGGACCGCCCCGGCTTCTTCCTGGGCAAGCCCTACGAGCCCGGGGCCATCATCAAGACCGAGATTGAGTACATCCTCATGCAGAGGAAACCCGGGGGCTACCGCAAGCCCACCCCCGAGCAGAGGGAGAAAAGCCGCATCCCCAAGGAGGACTTCGCCCGCTTCTTCCGCCAGATCTGGGACGACATCCCCGGGGAGAGCACCAGGGCCCACCCGGCCCCCTTCCCCCTGGAGCTCGCCGAAAGGCTGGTGCGCATGTTCAGCTTCGTGGGGGACGTGGTCCTGGACCCCTTCGCCGGCACCGGCACCACCCTCCTGGCGGCCCTCAAGTGGGGGAGGGAAGCCATAGGGGTGGAGCTCGTCCCCCGGTACGCGAAGCTGGCCGAGGAGCGCTTCGCCCGGGAGCTTCCCGGGGCGGAGCTCAAGGTAGCCCCTGCGGGGCTGACCCAGGTGGTGGAGGGTTAGCCGTGGACACCGGGGCCCTAGTCCTTGAGCTTCAGGAGGCCCTGGGGAGGGTTCTCCACGCCGCCAAGCAGAGTAGCGGCCGCCAGGATCCCGTGGCGGACTACCTGCTAAACCGCCTCCGCCATCGGCTTCCCGCCCACCTCCACGCCCATCTGGGGCGGGAGGTTCAGGTGCCCGGCCTGGCCCGGCCCAAGTCCTGGGACCTGGGCCTGGTCTACCCCGAGGGGCCGGTGCGCAAGCCCAGGCTTCTCCTTTCCCTGAAGTCCATCCTGGCCAACCCCTCGGGGTCCTGGCCCAACCGCTTGGACGACCTGGTGGGGGAGGTTTCCTCGGTCCAGATGCTTTTCCCGGAGGTGGTGGTGGGCTACGTGGCGGTGCTGGACTACGGGGCCCCCACCAAGCGGAAAGAGGGGTACAAGTACCCGGTAGGGGACGAGCTCAAGCCCCTATACGAGCGCTTTGTGGAGGGCCTGCGCGCCCTCTCCCAAAGAAGGCCTCCCCTCTGGGCCCAGGGCCTGGTGGAGGGGCACTGGGTGGTCTTCGTGGACAGCCGGAAGGAGGCTTTTCTGCTGGACCCCGAGGCTACCGTGGAGCGGGGGGAGGCCTTCCTGGACGCTCTGGTAAGCGCCTTGCGGGAGCGGGAACCCCTTCTCTTCGCCAGCTAAGCGCCCTGGGCCAGCTGGAGGAGAAGGGGCAGGGCCTCCTCCAGGGCCTCCCGGCTATCCCGCCTCAGGGTGATGTGCCCCACCTTCCGCCCCGGGCGCACCGCCTTGCCGTACCAGTGGAGGTGGGTCCCGGGCACCTTCAGGACCTCCTGGAAGTCGGGCCTGAGGCCGATCAGGTTCACCATGGCGCTGTGCCCCCTGGGGGCGGTGCTCCCCAAGGGGAGGCCCAGGAGGGCCCGCAGGTGGTTCTGGAACTGGCTGGTCTCCGCCCCCTCAATGGTCCAGTGGCCGGAGTTATGGACCCTTGGGGCTATCTCGTTGAAAAGAAGTTCCTCGCCTATCTGGAAAAACTCCAGGGCCAGGACCCCCACGTAGCCCAGGGCCTCGAGGGCCCTCCTCGCATACCCCTCCGCCTTCTTCCGCAGGGCCTCGGAAGCCCCCGGGGCGGGGGCCAGGGAGAGGCGGAGGATGCCCCCTTGGTGGTGGTTTTCCACCAGGGGGTAAAAGGCCACTTCCCCGGTGGTTCCCCGCACCGCCAGGATGGAAAGTTCCCGGTCAAAGGGCACGAAGCCCTCCAGGATGAGCCCCTTCCCTCCCAGGGCATGGAAGGCGGCCTCCGCCTCCTCGGGAGCCCGCACCAGGGCCTGCCCCTTGCCGTCGTAGCCGCCCCTTCGGGTCTTGAGGAGGGCGGGAAGCCCTACGTGCCTCAGGCCCTCCTCCAGGTCAGGGAGGCGGTCCACTGGGTGAAAGGGGGGCGTGGGCACCCCTAGACCCTGGAAAAAGGTCTTCTCCAAAAGGCGGTCCTGGGCCACCTCGAGGGCCTTGGGCGGCGGGTAAACGGGAAGGAGGCCTTTCAGAAACCGCGCCGCCGCCACGGGCACGTTCTCAAACTCGTAGGTGACGAGGTCTAGCCCCTGGGCGAAGCGCTCAAGAAGGCCCTTGTCCTCAAAAGGCCCCATCAAAAGCTCCCCCACCTGGCCCGCGCAGGCCTCGGACGAGGGGTCCAGGAAGCGGAAGGTAAGCCCCAAGGGGTAACCCGCAAGGGCCAGCATTCGCCCCAGCTGGCCCTCTCCCAGAACGCCGATCCTCACGCCTCCTCCCTAGGGTCGGGGTGGCCCAGGACGGCCTCGGTCTGGGCCTGGCGGTAGGCCTTGACCCTTTCCAGCACCTCGGGGTGCCTGAGGCCCACGATGCTGGCGGCAAGCAGGGCAGCGTTCACCGCCCCCGCCTTGCCGATGGCCAAGGTGCCCACCGGTACGCCTGCGGGCATCTGCACGATGGAAAGGAGGGAGTCTAGGCCCTTCAGGGCTTGGCTTTCCACGGGCACCCCTAAGACCGGCAAGGGGGTGTGGGCCGCGGTCATTCCCGGGAGGTGGGCGGCCCCCCCGGCCCCGGCGATGATGACCATAAGGCCCCGGGCCTCCGCGGTTTTGGCGTACTCCGCCATGAGGTCCGGGGTGCGGTGGGCGGAGACCACCCGCACCTCGTAGGGGATTCCCAGGGCCTCCAGGGTCTCCGCAGCGTGGCGCATGGTGGCCCAGTCGGAGCGGGAGCCCATGATGACGCCTACCAAGGGCCGCATCGTACCGGATTGTACAAGGGCGGGCCCTCTGGTAGAAGGGGAAGGCTATGGACGCCCTGGAACTCCTCCGGCAGAACCTCCTTTCCCCCATGGTCCTGGCCTTCTTCCTGGGGGTGGCGGCGAGGCTCTTAAGGAGCGACCTGGCCTTTCCGGAGGCCATGTACACCGCCCTTTCCATCTACCTCCTCTTCGCCATCGGCCTGAAGGGCGGGGTGGAGCTCGCCAAGACCCCTCTCGCCCTCCTCCTTCTGCCCCTCCTGGCTACCCTTTTCTTGAGCCTGGTGAGGCCCCTGGTGGGCTACCTGGCCGCCAGGAGGCTTCTTGGCGTGGGCCGGGCGGACGCCGGGGCTCTCGCTGCCCACTACGGCTCGGTCTCCGCCGTCACCTTCCTGGCCGCCCTCACCTTCGCCCAGGGGGCGGGCCACCGGCCCGAGGGGTTTTTGCCCACCCTGGTAGCCTTTTTAGAGGTGCCGGGCATCGTCTTGGCCCTTCTCCTCGCCAACCGGGTTAGGGGTAACCTGAAGGAGGCGGCCCGGGAGGTCCTGACGGGCAAGAGCGTGCTCCTCCTGGGGGGCCTTGCGGTGGGGGCCCTTTCGGGGGAGGCGGGAATGGAGCGGGTAAAGCCCTTCTTCGTGGAGCCCTTCTACGGGGTCCTCACCCTCTTCTTCATGGACCTGGGCATGGTGGCCGCCTCGAGGCTCACCGCCTTGCGCCAGGTGGGCCTCCGCTTGGTCCTCTACGGGGTAGGCCTGGCCCTCCTCCACGGGACCCTCGGGGTCTACCTGGGCCATCTGGTGGGGCTTTCCGTGGGGGGGGCCACGGTTCTTGGGGCCATGGCGGCCAGCGCCAGCTACATCGCCGCCCCGGCGGCGGTGCGCATCGCCCTTCCCGAGGCCAACCCCAACCTGTACCTGGCGGCGAGCCTGGTGGTGACCTTTCCCTTTAACCTGATTGTGAGCATTCCCCTCTACCACGCCCTGGCCCGGACCATCGGGGGGTGAAGCATGGACCTGGTGCCCTTGAAGCTGGTGACCATCGTGGCGGAAAGCCTTTTGGAGAAGAAGCTGGTGGAGGAGATCAAGCGCCTGGGGGCCAAGGGGTACACCATCACCCCGGCCCGGGGGGAGGGCTCCAGGGGCCTAAGGAGCGTGGACTGGGAAGGGCAAAATATCCGCCTGGAGACCATCGTCCCCGAGGAGGTGGCCCTGAAGATCCTCCAAAGGTTGCAGGAGGCCTACTTCCCCCACTACGCGGTCATCGCCTATGTGCAAAACGTCTGGGTGGTGCGGGGGGAAAAGTACATCTAGGTACGCCGCAGCGGGGCACTTAGGAGGTCTGGGGTACCGGCTTCCTCAGGGCCCAGAGGCTACCCAGGAGGAGGACCACGAGGATGAGGAGGCTGAAGGCCTCCTTGTCCAGCTCCAGGGCCAGCTCGGGACGGTGCAGGGCCTCCTTGGCCAGCTTGTCCCAGCCCCCGATGGCCAGCTTCACCCCCGCCAGGCCCACCACCACGTAGGCCAGGTGCTTGAACCGGGGGTAGCGGTCCAGAAGGGTCACCACCAGGCTGGCCAGCATTCTGATGGCCAGGATGCCCAGGAAGACCCCGGTGTAGATGACCCAGAGCTTATCGGAAAGGGCCACGGCCACCAGGACCGAGTCCACGGCGAAGGCCAGGTCCATGAGCTCCACCTGGGCCACCACCTTCCAGAACTGGGTAGCAGTGGCCTCCAAGGGTGGGGGGGCGTGGGCCTCCTCGGGCTTGAGGAAATGCTTTAAGGCGATGTAAAGGAGGTAGGCGGCCCCCAAGGCCTGGACCCACCAGAGCTTGATGACCAAGGCGGCGAAGAGGAGGGCGAGGCCCCTGAGGACGTAGGCCCCCAGAATCCCGTAGAAAAGGGCCTTGCGCCTCAGGTGCACGGGGAGCTTCTGCACCAAGACCCCCAGGATGAGGGCGTTGTCTGCGGAGAGGATCACCTCCAGGACGATCAGGATCAGGATCACGGAGATCACGCCGGCTTCCATGCTTGCCTCCAAAGAAAAGGACCACCGCTAAAGCGGTGGTCTTACCCGGGCCTCTCGCCCCCGGCCCCCCGGGGCCAAGGCCCGTCTTGACGGGAGGCCGGCTTGGGGCTACTCCCCAACCACCGCCATTCTAGCACAAGGGGCGCGTATACTAGGGGCATGGACGAGGTGCGCCAGGAGGCTCCTCAGGCGGAGCTGCCCACCAAGGAGCAGGTCCTCGAGGCCCTCAAGGTGGTCTACGACCCGGAGATTCCCGTCAACATCGTGGACCTGGGCTTGGTCTACGACGTGGAGGTCCACGAGAACGGCGTGGTGGACATCACCATGACCCTCACGGCCATTGGGTGCCCGGCCCAAAACGTGGTGAAGGCCGACGCCGAGATGGCCGTCATGCGCCTTCCCGGCGTCCAGGGGGTCAACGTGGAGTTCGTCTGGACCCCGCCCTGGACCCCGGCCAAGATGACCGAGGAGGGGAAGCGCATGATGCGCATGTTTGGCTTCAACGTGTAGGCCCTGCCCGGGCTTGGGGGGGACGCCTGTCCCCCCTTTCCCCTTTAGAGTAAGGGCATGCCGGTCAGCCGCTACTACGACGTCAAGCGGGACGAGAAGGGGGAGAGGTACCTGGAGCCCTACGTCTCGGGCTTCCTCCTCCTCAGGCTTCCCCTCCTCAACAAGGGCACGGCCTTCACCGAGGAGGAGCGAAGGGCCCTGGGCCTCCTTGGCCTTCTTCCTCCCCACGTCAACACCCTGGAGGAGCAGAAGGAGCGGGTCTACCGCCGCTACCGCCTGCAGACCTCGCCTTTGGAGAAGCACATCTACCTGAGGAACCTCCAGGATCGGAACGAGGTCCTCTTCTACGCCCTCTTGGTGGACCACCTGGAGGAGATGCTCCCCATCCTCTACACGCCCACGGTGGGGGAGGCGGTGCGGGAGTTCTCCCACATCTACCGCTACCCCCGGGGCTTCACCGTCAGCACCCAGGACATTGACCAGGTGGAGGAAGCCCTGGGGAACGTGCCTTTGGAGGAGGTGCGCCTTATCGTGGCCACGGACTCCTCCGCCATTTTGGGCATCGGGGACCAGGGCTACGGGGGCATGGCCATCAGCATCGGCAAGCTCACCCTTTACACCGCCGTGGGGGGCGTGGGGCCCGACAAGACCCTGCCCGTGGAGCTGGACGTGGGGACGGACCGGGAGGACCTCCTCAAGGACCCCCTCTACCTGGGCGTGCGGCACAAGCGCCTCAAGGGCGAGGCCTACTACCGCTTCCTGGACCGCTTCGTGGAGGCGGTGAAGAAGCGCTACCCTAAGGCCCTCATCCAGTGGGAGGACTTCGGCAAGGAAGCGGCCTTCAACGTTCTGGAGCGCTACCGCAAGGTGATCCCTTCCTTCAACGACGACATCCAGGGCACGGGGGCGGTGGCCCTGGCCGGGGTCCTTTCCGCCTGCCGCCTGAAGGGGGAGAGGCTTTCGGAGCAGGTGGTGGTGGTCTACGGGGCCGGGGCCGGGGGCATCGGGGTGGCCTGGGCTTTGGTGGAGGGGATGAAGCGGGAGGGCCTCTCTGCGGAGGAGGCCCGGGCCAGAGTTCTGGTCCTGGACTCCAAGGGGCTTTTGGTGGAGGGGCGGGCCATGGAGGACTACAAGAAACCCTTCGCTCAGAGGGCGGAAAGGATCGCTGGCTGGCACTTCTCTGGAGCCTACCCCAACCTTCTGGAGACCGTTGAGAACGCCCGGGCCACGATCCTGCTGGGCCTTTCCGGCCAGGCGGGAAGCTTCACCGAGCCCGTGGTGCGGGCCATGCTGGAGAACACGCCCAGCCCCGTCATCTTCCCCCTCTCCAACCCCACCTCGGCCACCGAGGCCCTGCCCGACGACCTCATCTACTGGACCAAAGGGAAGGCCCTGGTGGCGGCGGGAAGCCCCTTCCCCCCGGTGGGCTTCATGGGGCGGACCATCCCCGTGGGCCAGGGCAACAACGCCTTCATCTTCCCCGGGCTTGGCCTGGGGGCCGTCCTCTCCCGGGCCCGGGAGGTGACGGACAGGATGGTCCTCGAGGCCGCCTACGCCCTCTACGACTTCACCCAGGCCCACTTCCCCGATCTCCTCTACCCCCCGGTGGCCAGGCTCCGGGAGGTCTCCCCCTACGTGGCCGCCCGGGTCATGGCCAAGGCCCTGGAGGAGGGGGTGGCCGAAGAGGAGAAAATCCAGGGCTTCTCCTTCGAGGGCCTCATGGAGTTCGTGCGGAGCCGCTTCTGGGAGCCCAGGTACCTGCCCTACCGCCCGGCCCCGATAATCTAAGAGCGTGTGGCGGCTCCTCGCCCTAAGGCCCGGGGCCCTGGCCCGGGAGGAGGCCTTTCAGGGGCTTGCGGCTCCCGAGGCCTTCCGGCCCCTGGAGTCCCCCTGGGAGGCCAGGAGGGCCGATCCCAGGCCCTGGCCCGAGCCCCTTTACTTCGTAGACGGCAAGGAGCGGGAGGAGGCCCTTCTCGCCCAGGGAGAGCGGGTGGCCCTCCTGGGGAGCGTGGCCGCCGGGGCCCTGGTCCACCAGGGGGGGAGGATGACCCTCCTCTCCCCGGTGGTGCGCCGGGTGGGGGTGGGCCTCAGCGAGCCTTTGCGGGTGGGGGAGCTCCTTTACGAGCCCGTGGAGGCGGAAGGGACGGACTACCTCTCCTTGCGGGCCGGCCTGCAGAAGGTCCGGGAAGACCTGGAAAAGAGGGTGGCCCAGGGGCTTTCCGGGGGGCTTTTGGTGGTGGACGGACCCGTGCGCTTCCCTAGGCTAGGGGGGTCCCTTCTCGGCTACATCAAGACCCACTGGGCCCGCTACCTGCCCGAAGAGGAGGAGGCCCTCCTTCACGCCCTCAGGCCCGGGGAGCGGACCCCGGCCTTCCAGGTGTCCAGAGAGGGGCAGGCCCTGGCCAGCTGGTATGTGCGTCTGCCCCTGGCCCCTGAGGGCCTTCGCCCGCCCCAGGCGGGGCTTCTTCGGGTGGAAACTCCGCTAAAAGGGCCCTACCTGGAGCTTGCGGACCTCTCCTTGAGCCTTTTCCCTGTCCTGGCCTCCCACCCGGTCAAGGACCCCCGGGCCCCCCAGAACCTGACCCCCATCGGGGCCCTGGAGCGGGAGCTGGCCCGCAGGATGGGTAGCCAGGAGGTGGTGGACCGCCTTCTGAGGCGGCACCTGGGAGGTGGATAGTGGAGCGCATCGGCGTGGTGCTGGGCAGGCGGGAGGCCACCCCCCTGGAGTTCTGGGTGGGGGTGGAGGGCGAAGGGCTTTTAAGGCTGGACGACCTGGTGGTGGTGAAGGGCTTCCACCCCAGGGTGGGGGAGGTGCTTTACTTCGGCATGGTGGACCACGTGGCCAAGCTCCACGAGGGGGAGGCCTACGACACCGACACCTTTTTGGCGGTGGAGGGGCAGATCCCGGTGAGCCTGGCCTACGTGGCCCACGTGAGCGTGACCCGGATCCTGCCGGAGGAGTTCTTTCCCCCAGACCCGGGCTCCCCGGTCTACCTGGCCCAGGGAGAGGACCTGGAGCGGGCCCTCTACTACGACGCCATGAAGAACCAGAGGGGGAGCACCAAGCTCCCCGCCGGGTTCTTGAAGAACGGGGAGGTGGCCTACCTGAACCTGGAGTTCCTGAACGGGGTCAAGGGGGGGCACGTCAACATCTCCGGCATCAGCGGGGTGGCGGCCAAGACCAGCTACGCCACCTTTCTCCTGAAAAGCCTTCTGGAAAGCGGGGTTTTGGAGGACGCCCACCAGGCCAGGGTCCTCCTCTTCAACGTCAAGGGGGAGGATCTCTTCTTCCTGGACAAGCCCAACGCCCGCCTGCAGGAGAAGGACCGGGCGGAGTACGCCCGCCTGGGCCTTCCCGCTACCCCCTTCCAGAGCGTGGCCTTCATGGCCCCGCCCAAGAAGGAGGGGTACGTGCCCGACCTGGACACCCGCCTCGAGGGCGTGCGGGCCTACCACTGGGACCTGGTCCAGTTCTGCCAGAGGGGGCTTCTCCCCTTCCTCTTCGCCGACCGCTCGGCCATGACCAACCTGGGCTTCCTCCTGGCCCACGTGACGGAAAAGCTAAAGGAGCTGGCCCAGGGGCAGAAGGGGCCTTTCCTCCTGGTGGAGGACTGGCCGGAGGAGGACCTGCCCGAGGAGGTGAGCTTTGACCAGCTGGGCAAGGTGCGCCTCAAGACCTTCGCCCAGCTGGTGCGCTACGTGGAGTACAAGCTCCTGGGCCCGGAGACGGGGGAGGGCGAGGGGGACAGGAGGTGGACGGCCCGGCAGGCCCGGCCCACCCTCGAGGCCTTCGTCCGCCGCCTGCGCTCAAGCGTGGAGAACCTGAGCCACCTGGTCCGGGGAGACCGCCCCGGCAACCCCCCGGACCCCCTCAAGGGGGAGCAGGTCCACGTGGTGGACCTGGCTAAGCTCTCCCCCCAGGGCCAGATGTTCGTCGTGGGAAGCCTCCTCAAAGACCTCTTTGAGCGCAAGGAGCGGGGGCAGTACCGGGGCCGGGTCTTCATCGTCCTGGACGAGCTCAACAAGTACGCCCCCCGGGAGGAGGAAAGCCCCATCAAGGACATCCTCCTGGACATCGCCGAAAGGGGCCGCTCCTTGGGGGTCATCCTGATCGGGGCCCAGCAGACGGCGAGCGAGGTGGAAAGAAGGGTGGTGGGGAACGCCGCCATCCGGGTGGTGGGCCGCCTGGACGCCGCCGAGGCGGAAAGGCCCGAGTACCGCTACCTGCCCACCTCCTTCCGCCAGCGGGCCCTCATCCTCCCCCAGGGGGCGGTGATCCTCCACCAGCCGGAGATCCCCGTGCCCCTCCTCCTCCGCTTTCCCTTCCCCGCCTGGGCCACCAAGAGGGAAGAGGTCCTGGAGGACAACTCCGCCGAGGCTTTGAGGCGGGAGGTTTTTTAGGGGACCCCTTAAAAGGTTCTTTGGGGAAGTTACCAGGCAGGGTGGGCCGAAGGAAACAGGCAATAAGGGTATCAAGGGCACCTCTTCGCCCCCGAATCTCGTGCGCCCGGGAGTATGCTAGCCCTGTATGAAGACGACCCCTCTCTACCAGGCCCACCTGCGCCACGGGGGGCGCATGGTGGTCTTCGCGGGCTACGCCCTGCCCCTCCAGTACACCTCCATCGTGGAGGAGCACCTGGCCGTGCGGAGGAAGGCCGGCCTCTTTGACGTGAGCCACATGGGGGAGTTCCTGATCCGGGGCGAGGAGGCCCTGCCCTTTCTGCAGTGGGCCACGGTCAACGACGTGGGCAAGCTCAAGGTGGGCCGGGCCCAGTACTCCATGCTCCCCAGCGAGAAGGGCGGCGTGGTGGACGACATCTACCTCTACCGCCTGGGCGAGGCGGTTTACCTGATGGTGGTCAACGCCGCTAACATCGCCAAGGACCTGGACCACCTGAAGGCCCTGGCCCGGGGTTTCCGGGTGGAGGTGGAAGACGTTTCCGAGGCCACCGCCCTTCTGGCCCTCCAGGGGCCCGAGGCGGCGGCGATCCTCCAGAGCCTCACCGGGGCGGACCTCTCCGCCCGCAGGAAGAACGACGTCTTTGAGGCCCAGGTGGTGGGGCGTCCCGCCCGCCTCGCCCGCACTGGCTACACCGGCGAGGACGGCTTTGAGCTCTTCCTGGCCCCCGAGGACGCCGAGACCGTCTTTGAGGCCCTTCTGGCGGCGGGGGCGAGGCCCTGTGGCCTTGGGGCTCGGGACACCCTGAGGCTCGAGGCGGGCTTTCCCCTCTACGGCCACGAGCTCACCGAGGCCACCAACCCCCTCTGCACCCCCTGGGCCTGGGTGGTGAAGAGGGAAAAGGACTTTTTAGGCAAGGAGGCCATGCTCGCCTCGCCCTGCCGGGAAAAGCTTTTGGGCCTGGTCCTGGAGACGGGGATTCCCCGGGAAGGCTACGCCGTCCTTTCCGAAAAGGGCCCCGTGGGCCGGGTGACCAGCGGGGGCTACTCCCCGCTTCTGGAGAAGGGGATCGCCCTGGCATACGTGGAAAAGGAGGCCGAGGGCCCCTTCTTTGTGGAGGTCAGGGGGCGGGCCGTCCCTGCCTCCATTAGCCCGCTGCCCTTTGTGCCGCTAAAATAGCGGGGGTTAGGAGGCGCTATGGACATACCCAAGGACCGCTTTTACACCAAGACCCATGAGTGGGCCCTGCCGGAGGGGGACACGGTGCTGGTGGGCATCACCGACTACGCCCAGGACGCCTTGGGGGACGTGGTCTACGTGGAGCTTCCCCAGGTGGGGCGGGTGGTGGAGGCCGGGGAGGCCGTGGCCGTGGTGGAGAGCGTGAAGACCGCCTCCGATATCTACGCCCCCGTGGCGGGGGAGGTGGTGGAGGTTAACCAGGCCCTGGAGAAGACCCCGGAGCTCATCAACCAGGACCCCTATGGGGAGGGCTGGATCTTCCGCCTGAGGCCCCGGGACATGGCTGACCTGGACGGCCTTCTGGACGCCGAGGGCTACCAGGCGACGCTGGAAAACGCTTAGGAGGCGCCGTGGGTTTGGCGGGCCTTCCCCGCGCCCGTGCCTTAGGGCGGGAAGGCCCTTCTGTGGCCCCGGGTCCAATGGCCCGGGGGTTTTGTTGGAGGATGGCGTTATGGATTACACGCCCCACACGGAAGAGGAGATCCAGGCCATGCTGGAGAAGGTGGGGGTGGAGACCCTCGAGGACCTCTACGCCCACCTGCCCGAGGAGGTCCTAAACCCCCCCATCCACCTCCCCAACCCCATGCCGGAGTGGGCGGTTCTGGAGGAGCTTTCCCGCCTGGCCGGGGAAAACCTTCCCGCCAGAAAGGCCTTTTTGGGGGGCGGGGTCCGCTTCCACCACGTTCCCCCCGTGGTCCAGGCCCTGGGGAGCCGGGGCGAGTTCCTGACCGCCTACACCCCCTACCAGCCCGAGGTGAGCCAGGGGGTCCTGCAGGCCACCTTTGAGTACCAAACCATGATGGCCGAGCTAACCGGGCTGGAGGTGTCCAACGCCTCCATGTACGACGGCTCCACCGCCTTGGCGGAAGGGGTGCTCCTGGCCCTTCGGGAGACGGGGAGGATGGGGGTTCTGGTCTCCCAGGGGGTTCATCCTGAGTACCGGGAGGTCCTCAAGACCTACCTGGAGGCGGTGGGGGCTAGCCTGGGCACCATCCCGCTGGAAGGGGGAAGGACGCCCCTGGTGGAGGTGCCCGAGGAGGTGGGGGCGGTGGTGGCCCAGAACCCCAACTTCCTGGGGGCCCTCGAGGACCTCGCCCCCCTGGCCGAGGCCGCCCACCGGGCCGGGGCCCTCTTTGTGGCCGTAGTGGACCCCCTCTCCCTGGCCCTGCTCAAGCCCCCCGGGGCCTACGGGGCCGACATCGCCGTGGGGGACGGCCAGGTTCTGGGCCTGCCCCTGGGCTTTGGCGGGCCCCACTTCGGCTTTCTGGTCACCAAGAAGGCCTTCGTTCGCCAGCTTCCCGGGCGGTTGGTCTCGGAGACCGTGGACGTAGAGGGGAAGCGGGGCTTTATCCTCACCCTTCAGGCCCGGGAGCAGTACATCCGGCGGGCCAAGGCCAAGAGCAACATCACCACCAACGCCCAGCTCACCGCCCTCATGGGGGCCATGTACCTGGCGGCCTTGGGGCCCGAGGGCCTGAAGGAGGTGGCCCTGAAGGGGGTCTACATGGCCCACCGCCTCCAGGAGCTCCTCCTCACCCTCCCCGGGGTGGAGGCCTTCACCCCCAAGCCCTTCTTCCAGGAGTTCGCCCTGAGGCTTCCCAAAGACCCCCTGGAGGTGCGGAGGGCCCTCGCCAGGCGGGGCTTTCACGGGGCCACGCCCGTGCCCCGGGAGTACGGGGAAAACCTGGCCCTCTTCGCCGCCACCGAGCTCCACGAAGAGGAGGACCTCCTGGCCTTCCGGGAGGCCCTGGAGGAGGCGCTATGAACTACCCGCTGATCTACGAGCGTAGCCGGAAAGGCCGGCGCGGCCTCGGGCTGGTGAAGGCCGTGCCCAAGGCGGAAGACCTCATCCCCAAAGGCTTTTTGCGGGAGGCCCCTCCCCGCCTCCCCGAGGTGGACGAGCTCACCCTGGTGCGCCACTACACCGGGCTTTCCCGCCGCCAGGTGGGGGTGGACACCACCTTCTACCCCTTGGGAAGCTGCACCATGAAGTACAACCCCAAGCTCCACGAGGAGACGGCCCGCTTCTTCGCCCACCTCCACCCCTACCAGGACCCGGCCACGGTCCAGGGGGCTTTGAGGCTCATGTGGGAGCTGGGGGAGTACCTGAAGGCCCTCACCGGCATGGAGGCCATCACCCTAGAGCCCGCCGCCGGGGCCCATGGGGAGCTCACGGGGATCCTCATCATCCGGGCCTACCACGAGGACCGGGGGGAGGGGAGGACGAGGCGGGTGGTCCTGGTGCCCGACTCGGCCCACGGCTCCAACCCCGCCACCGCCAGTATGGCCGGCTACCAGGTGAAGGAGGTCCCCTCGGGGCCCGACGGGGAGGTGGACCTCGAGGCCCTGAAGCGGGAGCTCTCCCCCCACGTGGCCGCCATCATGCTGACCAACCCCAACACCCTGGGCCTCTTTGAGAGGCGGATCCTGGAGATCTCCCGCCTGGCCAAGGAGGCGGGGGTCCAGCTCTACTACGATGGGGCCAACCTTAACGCCATCATGGGTTGGGCCAGGCCCGGGGACATGGGCTTTGACGTGGTCCACCTGAACCTGCACAAGACCTTCACCGTGCCCCACGGGGGCGGGGGGCCGGGTTCGGGCCCCGTGGGGGTCAAGGCCCACCTGGCCCCCTACCTGCCCGTGCCCACGGTGGAGCGGGGGGAGGAGGGCTTCTACCTGGACTTCGGGCGCGAGAAGAGCATCGGGCGGGTCAGGAGCTTCCACGGGAACTTCCTGGCCCTGGTGCGGGCCTGGGCCTACATCCGCACCCTGGGGCTTCCTGGCCTCAAGAAGGCCGCCGCCCTTTCCGTGCTCAACGCCCGCTACCTGAAGGAGCTTTTGAAGGAGCGGGGCTACCGGGTGCCCTACGACGGCCCCACCATGCACGAGTTCGTGGCCCAGCCCCCCCAGGGCTTCCGGGCCCTGGACATCGCCAAGGGGCTTTTGGAGCTGGGCTTCCACCCGCCCACGGTCTACTTCCCCCTCATCGTCAAGGAGGCCCTCATGGTGGAGCCCACGGAGACCGAGAGCAAGGAGACCCTCGAGGCCTTCGCCGAGGCCATGGGCGAGCTTCTGGCCAAGCCCAAGGAGTGGCTGGAAAACGCCCCCTACACCACCCCAGTCCGCCGCCTGGACGAGCTCAGGGCCAACAAGACCCCCAAGCTCACCTACTTTGACGAGGGGTAAAAAGGGGGGCGGGCTTGGCCCGCCCCCCTGGCCTACCGGGCTACTTCTCCACGGGAAGCTTGGCCTCGTTCCAGGCTTTGAAGCCCCCTAGGATGCTCTTTACGTTGTAGCCCTGCCCACGGAGGAAGGCCAGGGCCATGGCCCCCCGGTGGCCGATGCCGCAGTAGACGATGATGGGCTTGCCCTTGGGCACCTCGCCCATGCGCTTGGGGAGCTCCCGGATGGGGATGTTGACCGCCCCGGGAATGCGGCCGGCGTCGTACTCGCTCTTCTCCCGCACGTCCAGGATGAAGACGTTCAGGGTGTCCATCATCTGCTTGGTGGCCGCCGGCTGGATGCCGTAAAAGTCCGCGGGCAGGGTGGTGAGGAAGTTGCCGACCTCCCGCACCGTGAGGGCCGAGAAGGTCACCGTGGTGGCCTGCGCCAAAACCGGGATCGCCGCCAGAAGACCCAACCAAGCCAGCTTCTTCATGCCTTTCATCCTTTACCTCCTTTCCCCAGGGGGCTAGGACCCCCTCAGAGACCAAGTCCTTGCCACTGGCCCACCATGACCAGAAGGGCCCTCAGGCCAGCCGCCGAAAGAAGCCCCAGCCACGGAGCGAAGCCTTTGCCGAAGAAGGCCCCAAGGCCTAGGGCCAGAAGGAAGCCGTAGGCGATGCCCCCCTCTTCTAGGAAGTGGGCCCGGGCCTCTGCGCTCAGGCTGAAGGGGTAGAGGGCGGCCAGGAAGAGGGCCAGGCCCAAGAAGCTCTGGAAGGGAAGCCTCGCCCAGGCCTGCTTGAAGAGGATGGCCAGCCCCAGGCCCAAAGCCAGGGCGGTGATGGGGAAGAGGGCCACCATGAGGGCGTTCCAGAGGGGACGGTTCAGGTTGACCGCCAGGGCCAGGCCAGGGTAGGCCAGGACCACCAGGCTGGCTACCAGGAAGACCCATTTGAGGGCTTCCTTAGGGCCCCGGTTCAGGTAGAGGAGCCCCCCGCTCAAGAAGGCTAGGGCCAAGCCCCAGGAGCCCCACCAGATGGGGCTTTGCGGGTGGAAGGTGAGGAAGAGCCAGACGTGGGTGAAGCGGAAGCGGGCGGGGCTTTCCGCCCAGAGGACCAAGAGGTCCAAGGCGATGAGGCCCAGGGCCAGGAGGGTGAAGGAGCGGGCCTCCTTGGCGTTTTGCAGGTAGAGAAGGGCGGCCAACAGGGCCACACTCCCCGCCAGGCCCACCAGGACGAAGTGGAGGGCGTTGGTCCAGTGCCAGAACTCTCCGGCGTTGGGCAGGCCGTAGAACTCAGTCATGGCGCACCTCGCTTTCCCGGGTGAGCCCCTTCTTGGAAGGGGCGTTCAGGTAGAAGAGCTTGGGCTTGGTGCCCAGCTCGGGCCTCAAGACATCCACCCGCCCCGCTTCCTTCAGGGCCTTGACCACGGGGCTTTCCGGGTCGTCCAGGTCGCCGAAGGCCCGGCAGCCCGTGGGACAGGTTTCCACGCAGGCGGGAACCTTTCCCTTCTCCAGGCGGTGCTGGCAGAAGGTGCACTTGTCCACGTACCCGGCGGGGTGGAGGTAGCGGGCGTCGTAGGGGCAGGCGGCTACGCAGGCCCCGCAGGCGATGCACTTCCTGGGGTCCACCAGGACGAGGCCGTCCTCCGTCTGGTAGCTGGCCCCCGTGGGGCAGACGGGCACGCACGGCGGGTTGGCGCAGTGGAGGCACTGCTCGGGGCGGAACTCCACGGTGAGGTCGGGGAAGACCCCCAGCTCCCGCTCCCGGATCCAGAGGCGGTGGACCCCAGGGGGGACCTGGTTTTCCATCTTGCAGGCCACGGCGCAGGCGGCGCAGCCCACGCAGAGGCTTAGGTCTATGGTCATGGCGTAGCGGGGCATCACATCCTCCTTTCGTCAAAGGGGCGCTTGGCCAGGGAGGTCAGGGCGGGAAGGTTGGGTTTCTTGGCCTTCTCCAGGCGGACGAAGTTCACCCTGAGGCCCGCGCCGCCAGAGATGGGGTCCAGCTTGTAGCGGGTCTGGAGGTAGTTGTCGGAGGCCCCCCGGCCGTGGGCTACCTTCATCAGGGGAGCCTTGTGGCCGAAGCCGTGGACCAAATAGACGCAGTCCTTGCGGATCCTCTCCGTGGCCTTGACCCTGACCGGCCCCTCCTTGACCCCGTCCTGGTTGATGAGGTAGGCGTAGTCCCCGCTCTTCAGGCCCAGCCTACGGGCCTCCTCGGTGTGGATCCAGACCTCGTTCTCGGGGTCCATCTCCATGAGGACCCAGTTGTTCTGGGTGCGGGCGAAGGTGTGTACGGGGCTTCGGCCGTAGAGGAGGCGGTAGAAGCCCTCGGGGGGCGGCTCGGGCGGGGTGTAGACGGGGAGGGGCTGGTGGCCAGCCTCCTTGAACCGCTGGCAGTAGAGCTCAATCTTGCCCGAAGCGGTGCCGAAGGGAAGGCGGCCTTCCTTCTCCCAGTCCTCCAGCCAGGGCTTGCCCTTCTGCACCAGGGTCCCCATGGACTTCATGGTCTCCAGGTCAAAGCCGATGCTCTGGAGGCGGGTGTCCAGGTATTCCTCAATGGTCTGCCAGGGGAAGTAGGCCTGTAGGCCCAGCCGCATCCCCAGCTCCCGGGCGATCCACCACCCGGGCTTGGTGTCAAAGAGGGGCTCGTGGGCGGGGACGCGGATCTGGATGAAGGGGGTCTTGTGGGCCACGGCCACCAGGTCGTCGTAGCGCTCCAGGTAGGTGGCCTCGGGGAGGATCACGTCCGCCCACATCACGTGCTCCTGGGGCAGGACGTCTATGGCCACGTAGAGGTCTAGCTTCTTTAGAGCCTCCTTGGTGCGGGGGACGTTGGGGATGGAGTGGAAGAGGTTGATGCCGTAGGCGATGAGCCCCTTGATGGGGTAGGGCTCCCCGGTGATCATGGGCTCAATGAGCTCTTGGATGGCGGTGGTGCGGGCGAAGAACTTGCCCTTGTCGGCCCGGGGCTTGAAGCCTTCGGGCTCGTGGTCCCCGCCCGCAGGCCCCGCGCACCCCCCGGCGGCGGGCTCCAGGGGCAGGGGGGGCGTGGGGTACTTCTCCAGGTAGGGGCTTTGGGCGATGTAGAACCCCCCGGGCCGCCCGTAGTTGCCCAGGAGGACGTTCACGTAGTAGAGGGCCATCATCCGGTAGGTGTCGTCCCCGTACCAGACGGTGTGCCGCGTGGGGGGGAGGACGGCCTTGGGCTTGTGGGCCGCCATCTCCCGGGCCACCTCCCGGATCACGGAAGCGGGGATCTCGGTCTCCTTTTTCGCCCACTCCGGGGTGAAGTCCTTGACGTGGGCCTTCAGCTCCTCAAAGCCCGTGGTGTACTTGGCCACGTATTCCTTGTCGTAGAGGTCCTCGTAGATGAGAACGTGGATCCAGGCCAAAAGCAAGGCGGTGTCGGTGCCGGGCTTGATGGGGAGCCAGCGATGGGCCTTGGCGGCGGCGGTGGAGAAGCGGGGGTCCACCACCACCACCCTGGCCCCGTTCTTCAGGGCCCGGGCGAAGTCCTGGAGCTGGGTGTTGTGGGTGTCCTCGCCGATGTGGTGGCCGATGAGGACGATGTAGCGGGCGTTTTCCCAGTCTATGGGCTCGTGCCCGCCGATGGGGCGGCCGAAGACCCACTGGGAGGCGGTCTCCCTGGGGGCGGTGCAGATGGCCACCGAGGGCTTGGCGGCGTTGGGGCTTCCCCAGGCGGCGGGGAGGAAGTCTACGAACCAGGAGTCCCCCGTGCCGTGGCCGAAGAAGGCGATGGCCTCGGTGCCGTACTGCTCCTTGATGGCCAGCATCTTCTGGGCCACGTAGTCCAGGGCTTCTTCCCAGGTGGCCACCCGGTACCGCCCCTCCCCCCGCTCCGACCCTTCCACCCGGATCAGGGGGCGCTTGAGCCGGTCCGGGTCGTAGGTGGTCTGGGGCAGGCCCTGGCCCCGGGGGCAGAGCTTGCCCCGGCTCTTGGGGTTGGCCTCGTACCCTTCCACCTTGTAGACCCGGTTGCCCACGGCGTGGGCCACGATGCCGCACCGCCAGAAGCACCCCTCGCAGATCTGGTAGACGCTCTTCACCTCCTGGGCGTACCAAGGGGCGCGGGCCGCTTTGGCGGGGCCGCTTCCCCTGAGGGCCAAGGCCCCCGCTCCCAGGGCGCTAAGCTTCAGAAACTCGCGTCTTTGCATCCAGGACCTCCTTCAAGACCGCAACCGCCTGGCCGTAAAAGCCGGTGGGGTCGTGGGCCTTCACCGCTTCGCTAAAGCGGGAGAGCCAGGGGAAAAGAAACTTCCGGGCCAGCCTTTCCGCAAGGTCGGGGCGGGAGGAAGCGAAAAGGGCGATGGCCTCGCCCAAAGCGGCCAGGTGGTCGGGGAGGTCCCGCCAGCTCTCCTGGACCTCGAGGCCCCCCTCCCGGTAAAGCTCCAGAAGGTGGTGGTAGGAGGGGCCCAGGAGGACCCCGTCTTTGGCGTAGCCCGCGTAGGGCGGGGCCGGGACCCCTTGGGGGTTGGTGACGAAGAGGGCGGTGTAGGCCTCCTGCAGGGCGGGAAAGGGGGGGTGGGGGAGGGCGACCGGGGCTCCCCAGAGCTCGCTTAGGGCCTCTTCCAGGGTGCCCCCTTGGAGCTCTTTCCAGAGGACCTCCCCAGGGGGAGCGAAGAAACCGGCCACCACCCAGCCTAGGAGTTCCATGCCTCACCTCCTGGCCCCAGGTTAGTGATGGCCCCCGCTTTCACAAGACGGAGGGCTTCCGCTCCCCTTGTAGGAAGACTTCTTAAGGCAAATGTCCCTAGGCCAGGCCCTGCTCCCGGGCCCAGCGCACCAGCTCCGGGGTGTCCATGAGGCCCAGCTTGTTGAGGGCCCGCTGCTTGTAGGTGGAGGCGGTTTTCACGGAAACCCCCAGCCTCTCCGCCGCCTGGGAGAGGGTGTAACCCTGGGCCAGGAGGGCCACGACGGCCCGCTCCCGCTCGGAGAGGGCTTCCGGGCCCGGGGTGGCCTGGCCCTCCAGGAGGGCCTCGGTGAGGCTTGGGTGGAGGTAGCGGAGGCCCCGCTCCAGCCGGGCCAGGGCTTCCAAAAGGTCCTGGTCCAGGGCGTGCTTGGGCAGGTACCCTTTGGCCCCCAGCTGGAAGGCCTTGGCCACGTAGGCGGGTTCGTCGTGCATGGAGACCACCAGGACCCTGGCCCTCTTGGCCAGCTCGGGTAGGGCCTCGAGGCCCCCCATCCCCGGGAGGTTCAGGTCCAGAAGGAGCACGTCCGCCTGCCAGGGGGCCTTCAGGGCCTCCTCGGCCTGGGCGTACTCGGCCACCACTTCGTACCCCTCCTCCTCCAGAAGGAGCCTGAGGCCCTTTCGCACCAGGTGGTGGTCCTCCACCAGGACCACCCTCATAGGGGCACCCCGAACTCCACCCGGGTCCCCTGGCCCGGGGCCGAGCGCACGTGGAGGCTTCCCCCCAGGCTCTGGACCCTTTCCTGCATGCCCAACATGCCCACCGAGGGCGGGGTCCTCCCCGGGTCAAAGCCCTGGCCGTCGTCCTCCACCAGGCCAAAGAGCCTCTCCTCTTGGGGCCAGAGGGCCACCCTGACCCGCCTGGCCCTGGCGTGGCGCAGGACGTTGGTGAGGGCCTCCTGCACCACCCGGAAGAGGGCCACCTCCTTCTCCTTGGGCAGGGGGGGAACCCGGAGGTCGGCCTCCACCTCCAGGCCGTTTTTCCGGTACTCCTCCAGGTAGCGCCTTAATGCGGCCTCGAGGCCCAGGTCGTCCAGAAGGGGCATGCGAAGCTCCTGGGAGAGCTTCCTCACCTCCTCCAGGGCCTCGGCCACCTGGGCCCGGGCCTCGGGGAGCTTCTCCGGCCGCTTCTCCGCTACCTTCAGGGTGAGGAGGGCGGCGGTGAGGAGGCTTCCCACCCCGTCGTGGAGCTCCCGTCCCACCCGGCGGCGCTCTTCTTCCTGGGCCTTCAGGAACCGGGCCGCCTGGCCCACCCCTGAGCGCTTCAGGGCCAGGAAGAGGAGGGCGGGCAGGGCCTCGGGAACCCTGGCCCCTTCCTTCAGGCTCAGGAGCAGGACCACTAGGGGCCTCTCCCTCGGGCCCACGGGCAGGGCCAGGAGGGAACCCTGGGCTACGGGCCTGCCCTGGGCCAGGGCTTCCTCCGCCAGCTCCCGGGAGCGGCTTAGGAGAGGGCACTGGGTTCGGCAGGCCTGCATCTGAAAAAGGCGCAGGCCCTCCCCCACCCAGTAGGCCTCCCCGCAGGCGATGAGCCCCTTCTCCTCCAAAAGGGCCAGGGCCCGGCGCACCACCTCCTCGCGGGTCTGGGCCTTGGCCAGGGCCTCGGCCAGCTCAGCGCAGTCCATCCCTTTCAGGTTAGCCCTTGGGGATGGGGAGAGTTGTCCCTAAAGCCCGAAGTACCGCCTGGCCTCGGCCACGTCCTGGGCGATCTGGGCCTTCAGGTCCTCCAGGGAGGGGAAGCGCCTTTCTTCCCGTAGCCTCTTCAGGAAGCGCACCCGCACCTCCTCCCCGTAGAGCTCCCCCAGAAAGCCCAGGAGGTGGACCTCAAGCCGCCTTTCCTCGCCGCCCAAGGTGGGCCGAAAGCCCACGTTGGCCACGCCCTTGTAGCGGCCAAAGGCCCCCTCGGCCTCCACAGCGTAGACCCCGGGGGGGAGGACCTTCAGGGGGTGAACGGCCAGGTTGGCGGTGGGAAAGCCCAGCTTCCGCCCCATCCGGTCCCCCTCCACCACCACCCCGTAGGCGCTGTAGGGCCTTCCCAAAAGGTGCCGGGCCTCCTCCACCTGGCCGCTTTTCAGGAGGTCCCGGATGCGGCTGCTTTTCACCGGCTCCCCCCCAAGCTCCAAGAGGGGGATGAGGCGCACCGGGGCCACCTTCTTTAAGCCTTCCGGCGTCCCGGCCCGCCCCTGGCCGAAGCGGAAGTCTTCGCCCACGTAGATGGCCTCGGCCTCCAGGGCCCTAAGGTCCTCCAGAAAGGCCTCGGCGCTCCTTTGGGCGAAGGTCTCGTTGAAGGGGACCGCCAGGATCAGCTCCACCCCCAAAGACCTCAGGGCCTCCACCTTCTCCTCCAGGTCCATCAAAAACCCCTCCCCCCGGGTGAAGACCTTGGTGGGGGGGTCAAAGGTGTAGACCAGAAGGGGCAGGCGGCGGGCCTTGGCCTCGGCCAGGGCCTGGCGCAGGAGGTACTGGTGGCCCAAATGCACCCCGTCAAAGGAGCCCACGGCCACCACCTTGGGCCCCTTGAGGATGTCAGCGACCTCGGAGAAAAGCATGGTAGTAGAGGACCCCCACGATCCCCGTGGCCGAGAACTCCAGCTCGCCCCGCCGGTGCCGGAAAAGGGCCTCCTCAGGGGGCATCCAGACCACTTCTATGGCCTCGTCCTCATCGGGGGTGGCTTGGGCTTCTTCCAGGTTTTCCGCCAGGAAGACGTGGGTCTTCTCGTCGGTGAAGCCGGGGGAGACGTAGTAGCTGAAGAGGTAGGTGAGGTCTCCCTTTAGCCCCGTTTCCTCGGCCAGCTCCCTTCGGGCGGCCTCGAGGGGGTCCTCGCCCGGCTCTATGAGCCCGGCGGGGATCTCCAAGGGGGCGAGGCCGACGGCGGGGCGCATCTGGCGCACAAAGAGCATCTTGCCCTCCTTGAGGGCGATGACGGCCACGGCGGGCTTGTGCTCCACGATCTCGTAGCGGCTCTCGAGGGCCAGGTTCAGGATGCGGCCCCGGTAGAGGTAGGTGCGCTCCACAAGCCCATGTTACGGGAAAGGCGGGGCTGCTTACCCCGCCGTGGCAAGAGCCCCGGCGGGGG
>QGLW01000115.1_pt1 | contig 23323 bp, 24 predicted proteins | sample 1725341 | NCBI WGS metagenome assembly QGLW01 (sample SAMN05439265, study PRJNA331180) | Hot springs metagenome, whole genome shotgun sequencing project. | isolation source: microbial mat of Apron and Channel Facies of Mammoth Hot Springs | place: USA: Wyoming, Yellowstone National Park | collected... | reverse complement strand
AAAATAAAAAGGGGCCCGAAAGGGCCCCTTTTTTGTTTTTGAAGAGCCCTTATATTCATTCAGCTTTCGTTTTAACAACCATAACGGGTTTGCCCTTATAGTATCCACAATTGGGGCAAACCGTATGTGGGGTTATTGGCTCACCGCAGTTTGGACAGCTTACAACGGTTTTCATTTTTACTTTGTAATGCGTCCTTCTTTTTCTTGAACGGGCCCTTGAATGCTTTCTTTTCGGTGCTGGCATTTCAATCCTCCTTTGTAAGTTCAGAAATTATAATGAAGTTTTGTGGTATAATCAAAAGGGCATTGGGGCTGTTCAAAAAATATTATAAGACCTTTTACCCCCTCCTTACCACTTCCAATACTATTACAAAAAACCAAAGTGTTTGCAGAATAATCATATAGAGATTCCAAAGAATTGCACAGGAAATTGCCATCTTCTTAGCTAAATCTTCTCTTATCAATGGAAAACTTGAACCTACCTTCAATTTTATCGAACCAAATACCCCTTCTATCCTATATCTCTTTTTCCTATGCCTCTACCAATCCTCAAAAGACTTTCTCCTTAACGAATTCCTTATTCTCCATCCTCCAAGTTTGTTTCATCCCTATTGCTGGTTCACATCCAAACTTTATAACTCTCTCTATTACATCCACCGCATCATTTCCTTTATCAGCTATAAAAGGTATTCTCGGAAGATCCTCTAAAGCTTCAAGAATTTTCTTTAATATATTTACTTCTGAAGCGTAAGGTCCTCCTACCTCACATCCAAGAATTATAGCCCTCCCCCTCTCATCCACTGCCACTAAACTTACCAATCTCACATGAGAATTAACTTCTCTCACTTGAGTACCTCTCATCCAATTGAGTATATATTTACTTCCAAAACCAAATCCAGTCCCATCAACTATTTAATATTTAAAATCCCATTTTGTCCGAAAAAATTGTTTAGTACTTTCATCTAAAATTTTCTTTTAAAGCCCTTCATTAAGTTGTTTAACCCTATAATAATCACCAGGAACTGGTACATGAAAACCTTCATGTTTTACAACTTCAAGTACTTCTCTGTACGAAAGTTTATAAAGTGTTTGATATAGCCATAGAGTAACGATAAGCGCATCCTCAAAAGTTTTAGGCCTCCCACGCTTCTTAACAGGCTCTATGTTTTCAATCCTCTGGAAGTAGGACTTTACAAAACTATATAAATGTTTCAAGGTTAAACCACTTCTCCTCATAGTTTAACAATTTAATCCCTATCTGAAATTTTTGAACAGCCTCAAAGGGCGTTAGATTCCAAAGTTGTATGGGATTCCGGTTTTTGGTTTTGAAAATACGATTGGATTGATTTAAAATAAAAGCACTTCAGGAGGTAACCATGGCACACAAAAAAGGAATGGGTTCGTCAAGAAACGGAAGGAATTCCATTTCCAAGAGGCTTGGTGTTAAGAATTTCGATGGGCAACTTGTTAAAGCTGGTAACATAATTGTGAGACAAAGAGGAACGAAATTTCATCCTGGTTATAACGTTGGCCTTGGCGCGGACTACACCATTTATTCTCTAATTGACGGATATGTGAAGTTTGAGAAGAGAAAAAATAAAGTTTTTGTTTCAGTCTATCCCCAGTCTGAATAGTAGCAAAGCGGGTATAATTTTTATTAAAAGGGTTTAATATCTAAAACTTTAAGCTCGAAGTCCTCGTTTTCCCTTAAGTTTATTGAAAAAGCGAGGGCTACTTTTTCACTTTCTAACAAGACCTTTAACTTCTCAATGCCGTCGAAGTAAATCGCCCTAAACTTTCTTTCGGAGTCATTTATAAGGAACGAAACGTGTTTTTCTTTATAAACTCTGATACTGTCTTTATCGATCGCAACGTTTTTAAGTGCGAACACTGGTTCTGGATTGCCAACACCAAAAGGTGAAAGTAGTTTGTAGTAGTCCATGAAGTTTTCTTTCAAGTCATTAAGCTCAATGTCTCCATCAATTTCAAGAGCGGGCTCTAAATCAAGGCCACTAAGGACTTCAGAAGCGTAACGATTCAGTTCTTCTTTAAATCTTTCAAAGTTTTCCCTTCTTATCTTTAAGCCGCAGGCCAATTTATGGCCGCCAAAGGATTCAAGATAGTGACTGAATTTTGTCAGGGTATCGTGCATGTCAAACTCTTCGATGCTCCTGCAAGAACCCCTTCCCATGTCGTGTTCGAAGGTAACAAGAATTACAGGCCTTCTAAACTCCTCGACCAATTTCGATGCTGCAATCCCTATAACCCCGTAGTTCCAATTTTCGGAGGATAGTACAAGAATGTAGTTTTCCTTAAGATCTGATTTCAGAGCCTGTTCCATAACTTCTTCAAAGATTGCCCGTTCCTCTTCTCTTCTTTTGTTGTTCAGTTTTTGGAGATTTTCAGCAAGTTCAAAGGCCTTTTCTTCGTCTTCCGTGATAAGGAGCTCAAAGGACTCATTGGCGTGGGATATTCGACCCGCTGCATTGATTCTCGGGGCTAAGATGAAAGAGATATGGAAGGGATTTATATCTCCATCAGAAACTCCTGCAATCTCCTTCAGGGCATTTATTCCGGCTTTATTTGAATTGGTTAATACGTGGAGGCCCTTTTTAACAAAGATTCTGTTTTCTTTAACAAGTGGTACCATATCTCCAACGGTTCCCAATGCAACGAGGTCCAGGTCATCATAAAGTTCTTCGGGGTTTCTTTCAAAATAGGCGTAAAGTGCTTCAAGGAGTTTAAAGGCAACTCCCACACCTGCAAGGTTTGGGTCAGGGTAAACCTCTAATTTGGGGTTCAGAATAGCGTAAGCTTCTGGTAAAACATACTTTGATTTCTTGAAGTCTTCTTCTATTTTTGTTAGATTTTGGGGAGCAAGTTTTCTTATGGATTTCAAATTGTTAATATTCACCCTTTGGGGTTCGTGATGATCGGTTATAATCAGGTCTATTCCCTTAAATTTTGCAGTGTAGGCAGGGCCGAAAGCCGAGATTCCTGTATCCACGGTTAAAATTACATTAAAACCCTCCTTCTCTGCCTTTTCTATTGCCCTGGGTGAAAGGCCATACCCCTCAGTAGCCCGATGGGGTATATAATGATCTACATAGAACCCTAGCCTGTCCAGAGCGCGAAAGAGTAAAGCAGCACCGCTTATACCGTCAACATCATAATCACCATGAATGAGAATCTTCTCCCTCCTTTCGAGGGCCTCTGCTAATCTGTTGACGATTTTTTCGATACTTTTAAGTTTGGAAGGGTCATAGAAGGATTTTTTGTGTGCATAGAGAAATTCTTCCGCAGCTTCTGGCGTTATCTTTCTTGTTGATAGCACAATGGAGATAATTCGTGGAAAGTCGTACCAGGTCGGAGGGAATTCTTGCTTTCGATAATGCCATTTCATACTTTTTATTTTCGAGTCTTTGCTAAATTTAATCAATGTTTTGCCCTATAATTATATACATGCCGTTGAAGCCCGGTAAAATACCTCCTGAGCTACTGAAGGAATGCTTACGAAAATTAGAGGTAACTTCTGAGGATATTCTCGTAGGTCCCAAGTACGGTGTTGATGGGGCGATAGTTAAGATTAAATCTCCTGTTATCGCCTTTACTTCAGACCCAATCACTTTTACCTCAAAAGATAGCGTATATTATCTTATGGCTTGTAACATTAATGACCTTATTTCTTTGGGCGCTAAACCCTTATACCTCGGTGTAAATTTGCTGTTCCATGAAGGTGTCTCAGAAGAGGGAGTTTTGAACACCTTTGAGAAACTGGGGCTTTATTCAAAAAAATTCAATATTCCTGTAATAACAGGACATACAGAGGTGACACCTGGCCTTAAGAGCACGGTACTATCAGGGTTTATGGTTGGTCAAGTTATAAGAGAAGTCTCGCCTGAAAAGGTAAAAGTAGGTGATGCAATAGTTCAAATAAAAGGCGTTGCCATTGAGGGGACGAGTATTATATCGCGGGAGAAGCAGGAAGAACTTGTGAGAGTTTTTGGAGAACCCTTTGTGAAAAGGTGCCAGGAATTCCTTTACAACCCGGGTATATGTCTTTTTGATGTAGGGCTTAAGGTAATTGAAAATTACGAAATTCACAATCTCCACGACCCCACGGAAGGTGGAATGATAACGGCGCTATATGAGTCGATACTTGCTTCGGGGCTTGGGGCAATTATTGATGGTGACAGAATAATAATTTACGAAGAAACTAAAGCTATCTCTAAATATTATCGTATCGATCCTCTTGGACTTATAGCCTCGGGTTCACTGATTGCCTTTACTGGAAAGAGAGAAGCAGAACGCCTTTGCGGAGATTTACAAAAAGAGGGGATACCTGCTGAAATAATAGGCGAAATTAAAGAGAAAAATGCGGGTATTTTAATTAAAAGAGGCGGAGCCTTAATGGAATTAGTCCCTTATGAAAGGGACCAGATACTGGAGGTTTTGTAATGAAGATTTTATTGTTTCTGTCACTCCTCTCAGATTTTCACCTCATCTTTTCTACCCAGGGGTTCGGGGAGCTCAGAAAATTTGGAGGTACCCTGAAGAGAAGAAGCGCAAAGGGCAAGATAAGTATTGAATCGGATGTTTTCCAATGGGGGAAGGTGAGGCTTGTGCTTTATGGTTTTGAAAACATCTGGATGGGACGCGACGTGGGTCTAATTCAGCTTGATCCACAGGAGGCTGACTATTTACTGGGTGGCGGATGGAAGGTAATAAAAGAAAAAAAGTGGTATGGCATTTTCCTCGATCATACTTGCTACCATAAAATCGATACCCTTGTAGATAGAAGCCTATACTGGAATAAGTTGAAATTCGTTTACAGTAATCGAAATTTGAATTTTCAAACAAATCCGGGATCCCTTTATTATCGATTGGAACTTGGCTCTTATTTAAGGCATGAGAAGATTCCCTGGTTAACTGTCGGAAATCCCAATCAATTTGATTTCCTCTTAGATCTGTTTTATGCCCATCCTCTCTCGAACACGGTGATGCCCTTTTTAGATTTAAGCATTTACAGTGGCTTAACTTTAGAATATAATTTAACACCTGAAATTGAAGCGAATTGGGGCTTATTGTTGAAAGGGCTTTCGAATGAAGGGATGTTGTACTTGGGGTTTAGACCTTTGGATCGTAAAGGTTATAGAGAGGCAGAAGGGGTGCTTTATCTTGGTTTAAAAGTAAAATTTTAGGAGGTATAAAATGGGAAAACTATTCACATCTGAGTCAGTAACGAAGGGACATCCTGATAAGATTTGTGACCAGGTTTCTGATGCTATTCTTGACGCCGTTTTGAAAGATGATAGAAAGGGAAGGGTAGCCATTGAAGCCCTCACCACTCGGGGGCTTGTAATGGTCGCGGGTGAGCTTACTACCACTACCTATGTTGAAATTCCCGAAGTGGTGAGGGAGGTTATTAAAAAGGCTGGATACGTAAGACCTGAATATGGATTTGATTATCAATCTGTTGCAGTAATTACCTCGATTCAGGAGCAGTCACCTGACATTGCAATGGGTGTTGATGTGGGGGGTGCTGGGGATCAGGGTTTAATGTTTGGTTATGCTACCGATGAAACCCCTGAACTTATGCCAATGCCCATCGTGCTTGCCCATAAGCTTGTTAGGAGATTGACAGAGGTGAGGGAGAATGGCATTCTACCTTATTTAAGGCCCGATGGAAAGTCCCAGGTTACTGTAGAATATGATAATACAGGTAAGCCTGTTAAAGTGAACACAGTGGTTCTTTCGGCCCAACATGATGAGGAGGTCAAAATAGAGAGACTTCGTGAAGATTTAAGAGAGCTTGTGATTAACCATGTTATACCTGAGGAATTGAGGGACAGAGAGATGAAATGTTATATCAATCCGACGGGTAGATTCGTTCAAGGTGGCCCTGTGGCTGACACGGGTGTTACGGGAAGGAAGATAATGGTTGACACGTATGGTGGTTTTGCGAGACACGGAGGAGGTTGTTTTTCTGGTAAGGATCCAACGAAGGTTGATAGATCTGCGGCCTATATGGCAAGGTACATTGCTAAGAACATTGTGAAGGCGGGGATTGCAAGAAGGGTTGAAATTCAACTTGCTTATGCAATTGGTGTAGCAGAGCCTGTAGCTATTTACGTTGATACCTTTGGGACTTCAAAATATCCAGAGGAGCATATAGTGAAAGCCATAAAAAAGGTCTTTGACCTTACGCCTCGCGGAATTATAGATAGACTCGACCTTTTAAGACCCATATATTATAGAACTGCGGTTTACGGGCATTTTGGAAGGGAAGAAGAAGGTTTCACATGGGAGTTAACCGACTCTGTTAAAGATCTTTTAGAGGCTCTTAATGGCTGATTTTAAGATCAGAGACATCGGATTAGCTGATTCTGGATTCAAAAAAATCGAATGGGCCTCCACACGCATGCCTGTTTTGAGACAATTTGTAAAGGAGCATAAGGGCACTAAACCTCTTCAAGGTATTAAAATTTCAGCTTGTTCACATGTAACATCAGAAACGGCAAATCTTGTTATTGTATTAAAGGAACTGGGGGCTGAGGTCTATCTTGCGCCCTCGAACCCCCTTTCTACACAGGATGATGTGGCCGCATCCTTAGTTAGGGATTTTGGAATTAGTGTCTTTGCGATTCATAGTGAAAATAAGGAAAGTTATTACGAAAATTTAGAGATAATAGCATCGAAATCCCCCAGGATAATAATGGATGACGGTGCGGATTTAACAAAGTTAGTACATGAGAAAGGACTATGGGATAGTATTGTAGGGGGAACGGAAGAAACCACTACGGGCGTAATCCGCATTAAAGCTATGGAAAAGGCTGGGGTTTTGCGATTTCCTGTCATTGCTGTGAATGAGTCCCAGACAAAGCATCTCTTTGATAACCGATACGGCACGGGGCAATCTACTATAGATGGTATATTAAGGGCGACCAACATCTTACTTTCCAGTACCACAATGGTTGTGGCAGGTTACGGTTGGTGTGGCAGAGGCATCGCTATGAGGGCAAGGGGTATGGGTGCGAGGGTGATCGTGACAGAAGTTGACCCCATCAAGGCCCTTGAGGCTTTTGAGGACGGTTTTCTGGTCATGCCAATGGAAGAGGCTGTTAAAGTTGCGGATATTGTTGTAACTGCAACAGGTTGCAAGGATGTGGTAACTTCTAAACACTTTGAGGTTATCAAAGAGGGATGCATATTAGCCAATGCGGGCCATTTTGATGTTGAAGTAGATGTAAAATACCTTTACGAAAATGCCATTAAAATTGAGAAAATCCGAGAAAACCTTGAAAAAATTACTCTTAGGAATGGCAAAGTTTTATACCTCTTAGCTCAGGGCAGGCTGGTAAACTTAGCAGCCGCAGAAGGACACCCTGCAGATGTGATGGATCTTTCTTTTTCTAATCAACTTCTTGCAGTTTTATATCTACTTGAAAATAAGGATATTTTGGAAGCTAAAGTTTACACACTTCCTCCGGAACTGGATAGAAAAGTGGCAGAGTATAAATTGAAAACCCTTGGCGTTTCAATAGATAAGCTTAGTGAAGAGCAAAGGGCATATTTAAATTCTTGGCAGGAGGGTACATAGGAGGTATTTATGAAGCTCGCTATCCTCTTATTTTTGTTGCAAGCTTCCCCCGTTAGTATAAAAGCCTATGATACACCAAATGATGCAGGGGAAAGCATTACAATAACCTGGGAACTTGATAGTTCTTGGGTGGTTAGCCGAATAGAAATCTACAGAACTCAGGATCTCAATGCACCTGATACATTGATTGAAACTCTGTTTAAGCCGGAAACCCAGTTTCAAGATATAGGCGTTATGGATAAAAAACCCTACTATTACAGAGTTCTGATTTATCAGGGAGATACCTTGGTGGCTGAAGGTAGGACCACTGAACCCGCAATAAGTACTCAGCAGTGGTTCAACTCCAGAAGGTTATCGGTATTGATTATCCTTTTGATTTATACTGCCTTCCTCCTCTATTTCATTATGAGGGCAAGGGTAGATAAGAATCTCTTTATCAGGAAGATTGCGGGTCTTGAGGCTATCGACGAGGCCGTTGGGCGCTCCACGGAAATGGGAAAACCAATACTTTATATAATGGGGTTGGGTTATATCAGTGACATTCCAACTGTAGCCTCTCTTGCTATTTTGAAGAGGGTTGCCTATAAGGCTGCGGAGTATGAGGCAGATGTAATTGTACCGTGCTATGATCCCATTGTAATGGTTGCAGCCCAAGAAACGGTAAAAGAGGGTTATATTGAGGCTGGCAGGCCCGATTTGTATAAAGAATCTAATATTTACTTCCTCACTTCAGACCAGTTTGGCTATGCGGCTGGAGTTGATGGTATTATGATGAGGCAGAGGCCTGGTGCAGTATTTCTCCAAGGTTACTTTTACGCTGAATCTCTGATCCTGGCAGAAACCGGACATTCCATTGGTGCTATCCAGATATCTGGAACCACAGCGGTCACGCAGCTTCCTTTCTTTATCGCTTCCACTGATTACACATTAATTGGAGAGGAAATGTATGCGGCCAGTGCCTACCTTTCGAGGGATGCCCTTTCACTCGGTACCATAAAGGGTGAAGACTACATTAAAATGGTACTTGTGATAATTATTCTCATTGGTTCACTTATGGAAACTTTCGGTATAGGTAATCATATGCTTATTAACTTCTTTAACATTTTTTAGGAGGGTGAGATGAAAAAAGAGATTCCACTTACGATAACGTTTATTTCGGGCTTCCTGCTTGTTTTAGCCCTATTTATTCCCCATAAGCCCTTCGGAAACCTAGAGGAGATCTTCAACGATTGGTACATCATCGTTTCCGGTTTTACGATGCTTCTTGGTATTGATAGTCTTTTGGAATACAATTTTATGAAGATCAGGCGGAAAGAAAAAGACGCCCCATACTCCTTAATTTTGATTCTGAGTTTTTTCACTACACTGATTTGGGGCGTAACTGAGATCGTAAGAACCCCCGAACATAATCCTTTCTCACCAACCTCTACTTTTTCAAAGTACTTTTACAACTCCATTTTTATGCCTTTGCAATCCACTATGTTTGCAATCCTTTCATTCTTTATCGCCAGTGCCGCTTACCGTGCCTTCAGGGCAAAGGAGTTCAACTCAGCCCTGCTCCTTGTTTCCGCAGTAATTGTAATGTTAGGGAGAATTCCCCTTGGTCAAGGCACCGCTCCCTACGTAATTACCGTAATATTTCTCATATTTGCATGGTATTTCTATGCTGAATCAGTAGGGATTACTGAAACGGGAACCAAACTTCTTTATATACTGGTTGCTGTTGCTTTTATTGCTCTTATATATCCTATTGGGTGGGTTTACCTGAAACAACACATACCTTCTTTTGCTGACTGGGTAATGAACGTGCCTCAGATGGCCGGGAAGAGAGGTATAATGATCGGAATAGCCCTCGGTGGAATAGCTATGTCCATAAGAATTATTCTTGGTATTGAACGTACATATATGAAATAGGAGGAGAGAATATGACGGAATTTTTTAAGAAGCTTGCGGGGATCGACAGGAGGATAATTTACCTCACAGTCTTCTTAGCGACGGCGATTCCCATATTGACTAAGAAGACGATGAAAATCGAACCTCTCCCAGAGGTAAAGAAGGCTTACGAATATATAGAGAGTTTGCCTGAAAGTTCAATCGTAATGGTTTCCATAGACTATGATGCCGCAAGTATGCCTGAGCTTCAGCCTATGCTGGAAACCTTCCTCCATCATGCCTTCCGTAAAAATTTAAAGGTTATAATGTTAGGGCACTGGGCGCTGGGTCTCCCCCTTGGACAGCAGGCCTTAGAGGATATCGCTAAAAAACACAACAAGATTTATGGTATTGATTACGTTTTCCTTGGGTACCGTCCTGGCGTGGCAGCGGTTATAATAAATATGGGCAAAGACATAAAGAACGTGTTTTCCAGTGATTACAAATACACGCCGATTGACTCTCTTCCAATTATGAGAAGTGTGAAAAATTATAAAGACATTAAGCTACTGTTTGGCCTTGAAGCCGGTGCTGTGGGTGATGCATGGATTCAGTACGGCTATGCACGATACAATCTCCCGATCATTCTTGGAACCACTGCGGTTATGACTCCAGACTATTATCCCTATATACAGGCAAACCAAGTGATATCGGTTATTGGCGGATTAAGGGGGGCAGCAGACTATGAGACCCTTGTTGGAATTCCTGGTCAGGCATCCATTGGCATGCTTGCGCAGTCAGTGATTCACTTGGTAATTATTGCTTTTATAATAATAGGTAACATTGGTTTTCTTGTCTTAAGGAGGGCAAAGAAATGAGCAACATAATTTGGACTTGGGTTGCTGCCTTTTTTACCCTGGCTATCTTGTCCTTTTTGTACAAGGATAATCCCTTTTACAAGTTTGCAGAGCACGTATATGTGGGTAGCTCAGCTGCTTTTATGGTGCTTTACGTCTGGGTTTTTGATGCCTATCCTAAGCTGGTTATGGGTTTCACTGAGAAGGTAGGGGTTCAGAGATATTTATTGGTTATTCCTCTTATACTTTCCCTCTTTATACTTTTGAGATTCGTTAAGCCCCTTTCCTGGCTATCCGTTTGGTCAATTTCTTTTACCGTTGGTATGGCGGCTGGGCTTGGTATTACAGGGCTAACTCAAGGATTTCTAGTACCCCAGGTTCAAGCGTCGATGCTTCCTCTGTTTGTAAAGGGCTCAACGGTAGGTGAGACGATTCTTTATACTTTCAACAATCTGATTATTGTCTTCGGAACGATATTCACCATACTTTACTTCTATTTCTCCAGGGAACACAAAGGGGTTCTTGGTGTGTCCTCTAAGGTTGGCATAACCATCTTAATGATCACCTTCGGGGCGTCCTTTGGTTACACAATTATGGCACGTATTTCCCTTTTGATTGGCAGAATATACTTCTTGCTCCATAACTGGTTGAGATTGGTTTAATGAAAAAGGTACTTCTCATATTTGCCTTGCTCTTTTCCTTAGACAGGATTACCAAATATCTTGTAGTAAAGTTTCTACCCCTTGGCTCGGAAAAAAGATTGATTGGAGAGTTTGTTAAAATCACCCATGTACGTAATCCACATTCCCTATGGAGTATCTCCCTTGGACGAAATTTTCCTTACATAATCCTTGGCGTTGTTGCAATCGCTTTTCTCGTTGCTTTGATTCTTGATTCTATAAAATCTAAAAATATTTTAAATGCTAACCTTTTTGCAGTTATTCTGGCGGGAGTCGCTGGCAATATTGCAGACAGGGTACATTTTAGAGAGGTTATAGACTTTATCGATATTGGCCTTTCACCCACTTTAAGGTGGCCTGTGTTTAATGTTGCCGACTCCTGCATCTCGATAGGACTTGCAATTTACTTTATAATGGTACTTAAGGAATATTTTGCCAAAAGGAGTCAAAAATGAAGTTATTGATTTTAATGGTTGCATCATTAACCAATCTTTATACAGGAGTTCAGTATGGCGACCAACTGGAGCGAAAAGGCCTGCCTCTCCTTGAGTTCTTTGGGAAATACTACGTTTCTTTCACTTTCAACAGTGCCCTGGTTAACGAATACAGGTATCAGTACCTTTACGACTCTTACAACAACACAGTAGGACGGCAAATCACCTACGAGAGAAAAAATTATTATCTTGTAAAGCCAGATGTGCTTTTGGGATTGGGCTTCTGGATATTTAAAACCTACCTTTATTTCAGAGATGTTGTCGATTTGAACTACATTTTTGAAAAAATCCAATACAACTCAAGTTACTTGGTTGAGGATACATTAAGAATTGAGAGAAAGGGTGGTATTTTTGAGGGTGGTCTTGTTGTTTCCCTTAATTTCTCAGGTTTTCAAATGGCTACGGGACTTGGCCTCCTGAACAAAGATATGCCCTCGTCAGTTCAAAGGTCTGTAAGGCCTGTAGCGGCCTTTGGATATTCTACAAAATCCTTTGGAATTTTAACCCAGTTTTCAACCAAAGTAAAATTTCCCGAGGAAAATTACTACTCTATGCCAAATCAAGTTGCCCTTTCGGGATATTACAGTCCTGCTGTAAAGTCAGGTGCCAGGATTGATTTTGAATTTTTGTATAAGCGATTTTCAAAGCTTGATACCACTCTCACAGATTATTGGTTAGGTTCTGTTGGAATATCCCATACTTTCCGCGATATGACCTTCTTGCGCGTACGTGGAGTTTTGGAGAAGAGCTTTGTGAATGACATCTATGTACCTGGAATAGATGTAGCGCTCGGTTATAAAATGAGCCCATTTTATTTTGGAATTAATTTAAGCAAGGCCTTTATTAGCTATTCCCAGGGAACCGAGCTTATTGAAGAGAATCCATTAAAATTTGGTTTTAATGTCAAAATAGCAAATTAAATCTTTTGGGGGTGATAACATGTCCACAAGGGTCATTAGGGCTCCAAGGGGAAACAAGTTAACCTGTAAAAGCTGGCTCACAGAAGCGGCAATGAGAATGTTGATGAACAATCTTGACCCGGAGGTTGCGAAGGATCCCGCTAATTTAATTGTGTACGGAGGCACAGGAAAGGCAGCAAGAAACTGGGAGTGCTTTGATGCCATAGTTGAGACCCTTAAGAACCTGGAAAATGACGAAACTTTGCTCGTTCAATCAGGAAAGCCTGTGGCAGTTTTTAGAACCCACGAGTGGGCTCCAAGGGTCTTGATTGCCAATTCGAACCTCGTCCCCAAGTGGGCTACCTGGGAATATTTTAGAGAACTGGAGGAACGTGGTCTTATAATGTACGGCCAAATGACGGCGGGAAGCTGGATTTACATAGGAACTCAGGGGATTCTCCAGGGTACTTACGAGACCTTTTACGCAGCAGCCAAGAAACATTTTGGCGGTTCCCTTAAGGGGAAGGTAATCCTTACCGCAGGGCTCGGTGAAATGGGAGGCGCTCAACCACTTGCTGCGACAATGAACGATGGGATCATGCTCGCTGTTGAGGTCAATCCATGGGCGATAGAAAGAAGGCTGAAGATGGGGTATCTCGACACCTGGACTGATAATCTCGACAAGGCTCTTTTAATGATTGAAGAAGCAAAAAGAGAAGGTAAGCCTCTTTCCATAGGACTACTTGGGAACGCAGCAGAAGTTCACCCGGAGTTAGTAAAGAGAGGATTTATTCCCGACCTTTTAACGGACCAAGTTGCCGCTCATGATCCATTAAATGGGTACATTCCCAAAGGACTTACTGTGGAAGAGGCTGCAGAATTGAGGAAAAAGGATCCACAGGATTACTTGAAGAGAGTCGGTGAATCGGCAGCCATTCACGTCGAAGCGATGTTAGAAATGCAGAAACAAGGTGCCATAACCTTTGAGTACGGTAATAACCTCAGAAGACTCGCCTATGACAACGGAGTAAAGGATGCCTTCAATATCCAGGGCTACGTTCCTGCCTTTATAAGGGATCTCTTCTCTGAGGGTAAAGGCCCCTTCCGGTGGGTTGCCCTTTCAGGCAATCCAGAAGATATCTATAAAACCGATGAAAAGGTTTTAGAGCTCTTTCCCCATGATGAACATCTAAGAAAGTGGATTAAGATGGCAAGGGAAAAGATACATTTCCAGGGATTACCTGCAAGGATATGCTGGTTGGGACAGGGTGAGAGGATGGAATTTGGACTTGCAATTAACAAAATGGTTAGAAAGGGCGAGCTTGAGGCACCAATAGTTATTGGAAGGGATCATCACGATACAGGTTCCGTAGCCTCACCCTATAGAGAGACTGAAGCTATGCTGGACGGCTCCGATGCAATAGCGGATTGGCCTATCCTTAACGCCCTTTTAAATGCATCTTCGGGAGCCACCTGGGTGTCTTTCCATCATGGAGGTGGAGTGGGAATAGGGTATTCTTTACATGCAGGAATGGTTATTGTTGCAGATGGTACCGAGTTAACCCACAAGAAACTCGAGCGAGTCCTTACCAATGATGTCGGTATTGGTGTGGTTAGACACGCTGATGCTGGATATAAGATTGCAATAGAAACGGCAAAGAAGCACGGCCTCAAAATGCCTATGTTAAAGTAATTTACCTTGGGGGATACCGATGTGAAGATACTCGGTAAAAGGGTTTTAAAAGACGCGATAAGGTTTTTTGCCCTTATTTCAGCTGATCTCTTAAGCTTTTACCTATCTGTTTATTTTGCTTTTCTTACTCGTGCCTTTCTGGGGACGGTTCTTGAAAATTTTCTTACTACTTTCAGGCAGAATCTTAAACTTTATACCTTTTTCTGGGGGTTGCCGTTCCTGTTCATCCTTGTATTGGCCTTTGACGGGCTTTATACCGAGCGTAGATATTTCTGGGACGAATATAAGGCTTTTCTCAAATCCTTAGTGATATACTTCTTTTTGCTTTTTACCATCCTTAGCCTTACTCATGGTATTACAAGATTTTCAAGAGGAGTCCTTGCTTTTGTTCCCTTGTTCCTTATTTTCTCTTTTCCTTTATTCCGATACTTAGTGAATTTAATGCTCTATCACTTGAAAATCAGGGAAAAATGTCAATTCGTTGGGGATGAAAAGAGCTTCGAGAAATTTAAAGAGGCTGTACTTTCAGACAGGTATGCAGGGTTTGAATTAGGAGAGCCGGCAATCTACGTATTCGTTGCAACCTCTATAAACGATTTTGAGCAAAAATTAAGGGAATTGCAGCAGATCTACCGATACGTGTATATTTTCGATGATGCTGGGCGATACTTAGTTTCGGAGTTCCAGCCAGTGTTTCCCATTGGGAAGGACATTACAATGTTCGAATTGCAAAACAAGTTGCTTGATCCTAAAAGAATGGCCTTAAAAAGAGCTATTGAACTTATGCTTGCAATTGTGCTTCTACCGCTGCTCGTTCCCCTTATATTTTTTATTGGTGTTGCAATAATTCTTGATTCAAAGGGGCCGATCTTCTATTCGCAGGAAAGAATTGGTAAGGGCGGAAAGCCTTTCAAGTGTCTAAAGTTCAGAACAATGTACAGAGATGCTGATTCAAGACTGAAGGAAATTTTAGATAAGGATGAAAAGGCGAGGGAAGAGTGGCAAAAATATTTCAAACTAAAAAACGATCCCAGGGTTACAAAAGTAGGAAAGTTTTTAAGAAAAACCTCCCTTGATGAGTTACCCCAAATTTTTAATGTTCTAAAAGGGGAAATGAGTTTTGTGGGCCCACGTCCCGTGCTCCGCAAAGAATTAGAGGAATATTATAAGGAGTTCTCGCGTTATTACTGTGAAGTTCGCCCAGGTATAACGGGACTCTGGCAGATATCCGGGAGAAATGAATTGGATTACGAGCAACGGGTTAGGCTGGATGTCTGGTATGTCCTAAACTGGTCCTTATGGCTCGATTTTGTGATATTTGTGAAAACAATCAAAGTTGTTTTGAGTGGAAAGGGCGCTTATTAAACTTTAAAAGCCAGCTTATCCTTCGTTTTTTTGACTGGGTTTTTTAGGTAGTTTATAATTAACCTATGAGAAAATTTTATCCTGTAATTTCACGATATTTCAAGATTTTTTTTATTGTTTACCTTTTGGGTTTTCTATTAGCCCTTATCCTTTTTTTTACCTTACCCAGAAAGTATAAGGCGACTGCGGAGATAATGCCGACTTTAGAACCAGAATTGATGATGACTATAGGTTCTTCCCTTGCAAATATAAATCCACTCCTTGGACTAATGGTTTCGCCGGCAGATATTTACGCCAGAATAACTCAGTCAAGAGCCGTGTTATATCCAGTCATAGATTCCCTTAATCTTAAGCAGAGACTTAAAACTAAAAGCTATATAAGGGCTTACAGAAAGTTACTCAAAGGAATTGAAATTAAGTCATACACAGAAGGTGTAATCGAGATTTCTTATGAAGACAAAGATAGGCAATTTGCTACTGATTTAGTAAACCTTGTTGTTAGAGAACTGGACCGCTTTAATAAGCAAACAGTGATGACGAAGGGAAAGGCTTTAAGGGAGTTTCTCGAGCAAAGGCTGAAGGAGGAGGATCAGCTAATCGGTACCCTCCGTGATTCCTTAGAGAGATTTCAGAAAAATTACGGAACCGTTTCCCCTGAGGATGAATACAAAGAGTGGGTTTCCTCTTATTTCGACATTTACAAGGGCTATTTACTAAGTAAGGCAGAATATGACTATTTGAAAGAGATTTATTCTCCTAAAAATCCTATTTTGAATATGAAATTGAACGAACTTCAGGTCTATGAGAAGCAACTCAAGGATTTTGCTAATGAAACAAGATCTGATTCTTCGCAGGCGAAAGCACCCAGAATTCTAAACTTCCCTTTAAGGACTGTACCGGAGTTGGCTAAGGCCTACTGGGATTTGTTTGTAAAGATAAAAGCGCATGAAGAGGTTTACACCTTCTTGTTTACGAAATACGAGGAGGCTAAGATTTTGGAGAAGAAGGATACCCCCACATTTACTGTTATGCACTGGGCAGAAGTTCCTGACTATAAAAGTTATCCAAGAGGTACGATTCTGGTGATGTTCTTCTTTTTCATAAGCACACTGATCAATATCCTCCTTTTCATGTTTGGTGAATTGAAAGAAGACGGTCTTCTTGGCAAGATTTTGTAAATTTGAATCAGCCTATTTATGAACTATTCAGCAGTTATTCCAACCTATAAGAGGGGAAAGGAGCTAAAACGCTGTGTGGTAAATCTCCTCAGTCAAACCTTGAAGCCATCCGAGATCATAATTTCCGGTGTTGAAGGAGACGCAGAAACATACGAAGCGTTTAAAAGTCTTAAGGAAATGTACCCTGATGAGAATATAAGGCTTGTAGTAACGAGTGTCCGAGGTATTTCCGCTCAGAGAAATAACGGCCTTTTAAACGCGAAGGAAGATTTGGTTCTTATGGTTGATGATGATGTTGAACTACCTCCCAATTTTGCGGAACGGGGATTTGATAAGTTATCACATTACGGGGCTTTAATAGTTACAGGATTGGTAGAAGGTTTAAAGAAACCTCCTAAGATACAGAATTTTATCAGGAAGTTATTCTTTTTCGACTACTATGATAAGAATAAGCAGATTGTATTGCCTTCTGGTGCAAAGGTGATGGCTTATTGCCCTACTTCTGACATAAAAGCTGAATACCTGGGCTCTGGTGTTTGGCTTATGAAAAGAGAGGTTATAAACCACATTAGATTTGATGAGACTATGATTACCTATTCTCATCGCGAAGATCAAGACTTTTCTTATTCAGTCTATAAGAAGTTCGGTCCAAAACTCATACTTTTTCCGGATTTAAAGTTCAAACATTTACATGCACCGGGTGGGAGATTAGGTCAGGGAAAAATGTCCCATATCGTTGTTTATAATCTTATGCTGAACTTCAGAAAGCACTTTTTCAGCAAAAAAGGGGCCAAAATAATCTTTACGTGGTCTCTTTTAGGATTGATAGTACAAAGTTTGCACCTGGCAATTAAAAAGAGAAATGTCACAATTTTCATAGAAACTTTTAACGCTGTGGTTAATGTTATAAACAATTGGAATTTAATCAAACACCATAAGTTCTCAAGGATTTATGAAAAGCTTAACCGGTAAATACCTTGATTCAGATGAGTTCAAAAAGTTACTGATTGTTTTTATTACTTTCTTCGTTCTTTCACTTGCTGCTGTATGGATTGGTGATTTGAAGTTCGGCCTTAAGTTGGCCTTGTTAGCCTTTTTCATCATTGCTGCCCTAACTGCTGCAGACAGGCCGAAATGGGTATTTTTATTGTATATTCCATCCATCCCCCTGAGTTCGGCAGTAATTCTGTTTACTCCTTTCTTTAAAAGGTTTTCAGGTTTTTTTGTTGAAGTGCCCAATGTTTATGCCCTTTACAACTCTTTAGCCAGACCCAACGGTATATATATCTACACGGTTCTGGAGGCCATATTGCTCTTTATCCTTACCTATCAAATTGCAATGAAACAGTCCTTAAGATATAAAAGCGCCCTCCTTTTCATACTCTTTTTTGTCACTTCGAGCTTCTTTAGCATCTTTAGTGCGCTAAATGTGACAACGACGTTCTTTCAGAATATTCACCTTCTATTCTCTTTGGTGATGTTTTATTTCTCCCTTCAGCTCTGGGATGATCAAAAATACGAAGATTTGGTTATTTTTCTCCTCATTATTCTAATCCTACTAACAGTGGTTGATGTCATCAGTTTAAAAGCAATAAAGATGCTATTAGCGGGTAAATGGATTATTAGAGAGGTTGGAAGGTTTAATAATCCAAATTCACCTGCCCATCTTGCTGGAATGGGAGTAATTTTTTCTCTCTACTTAGACTTTAAAAGGCGGTTTCCTTCAAATATTCTGTATTTTGTGTTTGCGGGTATTCTACTCGTTGTGATTTTATGCACCGGTTCAAGGAATGGTTTAATTTCCACAATGATAGCCTCTTTTCTATTTCTTTTCTTTGCAACGAAAAGCAGAGAGAAATACAATTGGATTTTGGTAACGATTACAGGATTTGTTTTTTTGGTAGTTTTTTACAAACTCGGACGCTTGGTGTTTCAACTCAGGTTGAACCCTCAGTTACTTTTATATGATACCTCAATACTATCAAGGTTTTTGCTTTGGAGAAACTCTTTTCGCTACTTTATTGCTCATCCTTTTTCTCCCGTGGGTACTGGGAACTTCTTTTATTTTTATGGTTCCCTCGGCCTGCCTTTTGCCCATAATTTTCTTATTAACTTATTGATCGAGTCGGGACTTGTTCCCTTTCTAATGGCTTTATGGGCTTATTTTCTTGGGATTAAAAAAATAGTTGAAAAAATCGTAGAATTTTTTAAGTTTTCCGAGGTTAGAAAAGAAGAGCTTGTTGCGGTGGCTTTTATTTTGTACATGATGCTGTTATTTTCAGCTGATCAATTCTTATATGATGGAAGTTTATGGAGGTTTATGCTGGTTTTCCTTTCCTTTTCGATATCAAAGCTATGGAGAGAGAAGGGTGAGGAAATCGCTTCGTAGGGTCGCTGTTGTTCATCCTCTTTTTGGCTGGGGTGGAACAGAATCTGTATGTTCCTGGGTTCTGCAAGCCTTGCAGGATGATTACAAAGTAACTCTTTTGACTTTTGACAAAGAAGTAACCTTTGAGCGTCTGAATAAATTTTATGGTACTTCGATAGATCCCGAAAAGGTTGAAATTATGCGCCTTAAAGTACCAAACATCCTGGGTACGAATATGTCCCGTTTTGCCCTGCTCAGACAGCACTATATGATGAGGGTTTGCAAAAATTTAAAGGACAATTTTGACATTTTCTTTAGCACCTATAATGAAATGGATTTTGGGAAGCGCGGCATTCAGTATGTTCATTTTCCTTTTTTCGTTGGCTACGATTATTCTAGATTGAAAGAGGAAATTTACTCAAAAATCTGGTATCATAGGCCCAATCCTGTGAGAAAAATTTATGAAATTATCGGTCATAAAATAAGCGATTTTGATATAAATAGGGTTTTGAAGAATTTGACTCTCGTCAATTCTAAGTGGACAGCACAGATTTTTGAATCGGCATATAAGGTCAAACCGAGGGTTCTTTACCCACCCGTTTTTGTCCCTGCTTCAGAGGTTAAGAAGTATTCCTTGCCCGTTGAAGATCGCGAAATGGGGTTTGTTGCCGTTGGTAGGATTGAACCGACCAAAAGGTATTTAGAGATCATTGAAATTATAAAGAAGGTGAGGGAGAGTAGGATTAATATACACCTTCACATCGTAGGGAAACCGGGGAATGAAAGGTATTTCAAAGAGGTGGTTGCCCTTTCCGAGGTAAACACCGACTGGTTGTTTGTTGAAACAGATCTGAATAGGGAGCAGCTAATAAAGTTACTTGGTTCCTATAGGTATGGGATCCATGGCAAGGTTAATGAACACTTTGGTATCGCAATAGCGGAAATGATTAAACTCGGAGTCTTACCTTTTGTTCATAATAGTGGCGGGCAGGTTGAAATTGTGGATATTGAGGAACTTCGTTATAACGATGTCGAGGATGCTGTTAAAAAAATTATTCACATTATGCAAAATCCAGAGTTGGAGAAGGATTTGAGGGTTAAGATGTCGCAAAGGGCAGAAACTTTCTCAGAAGTTAATTTTGTTAACGAAGTTAGAAGGATAGTAAATGATTTTTAAGTTAGCTTTTAGGATGGAACTATGGAAAAGTCCATTTTGATTATCAGTAGTCATTATTATCCCGAAACAGGTGCCGGTGCCAAAAGGGCCACCTCCTTTGCAGAATTTCTCGCCAGCAAAGGCTGGAAGGTGACAGTAATTACCTTATTGCCTAATTATCCCTACAATAAAGTTTACGAGGGATATGAAAAGAGTGAATTCCGCGATAAATACGAGAATGGTGTAAGGGTAATCCGTTTAAAACCTTTAATGGTACCGAGAGAGAACCTCTTTTTAAGGATGATAGCTGAATTCTCCTTTGCTGTTAAGGGTTTTATTGAAGGTCTAAAATATAGGGCCGAAATAATATTTGTAACCACTCCTTACATGCTATCTGCACCATCTGCCTACTTATTGTCACGATTAAAGAGGTCAATTTTCATCTGGGACATAAGGGACTTAACATGGCTCTATCCAAAGTTTGCTGGCAAAAAAACTTTCGGATTTTCTGGTATTTTTGATTGGGCAATGAAAAAGATTGCTTCAAAGGCAGATCTTGTTATCACACCTGCGAATGGAATAAAGGGGTATTTTAAAAATATACGCTCAAAACTCAAGGTTGTACCCAATGGAATTACCACAAACTTTTTAGAGGCGACTCAGCGTATACCGGCCGTCTACCCTAAAGAAAGTAAACCCGTGATATTGTATGCTGGTATTTTGGGATATATGCAGGATCTTTCGGTTTTTATTGAAGCAGCAAGGAAATTGCCTGAATATGAATTTTTGTTGATTGGCGAGGGTCCAGAGAGGGCTCTTCTTGAGAAAAGGTCAAAAGGTCTAATTAATGTAAAATTCATATCTTACATAAAGCCACAGGAATTGTGGGAATTTTACGAAAAGGCAAGGGTATGTGTTGTCCTTTTAAGAGCAGGAGAAATTAGCAAAATTGCCGAGCCTTCTAAGGTTTGGGAATACATGGCGGTAGGCAGACCCGTGGTATACTGCGGAGAGGGACCATTGGCCAAATATCTGGAGGAAAATGGTCTTGCAGTTGTCTGCCCACCGGGTGACCCCGAGGCCCTTGCATCCGCTATTAAAAAGGTTGTTGATTCACCTGAACAGGCGAAAGAAATGGCAAGGAGAGCCAGAGAGTTTGTAGAGAAAGAAAGGGTGAGGGAGAAAATACTGGAGGATTTTGAAAGGGAGTTGCAGGATTTGTTGTTAGAAAGGGGAAGGGTGAGAAGTGGATAAAAAGGAGCGAATTTTGCACTTGCTCCTGAATAAGGCATTAAAATCGTATGATTTGCTGAAAATTTATAAAAGTTAGAAAGCTCTTTACTTTAAAGATCTTCCCGTTATACTTACACACTTGGTCGACTCTAACCCTTACTCAAATATGTGCTTCCTCAAAATTAGCCTATTTGAACTATTTCCTATTGTAGTTTTGATGCCCATTCGAGCCCCCTTTTCTTGTTGAAAGCCTAGTCAAGCTCCATTAGTAATTTGTTTATCACTTGCGTTAATTTTACTATCTTTATGTCATTCCTCTAACTCACAAACTCCTTTTACTTCTTCACTTACACCTTCTGCTCTTAAAAACTCCTGTTTAAAGGCGTGTGTATCTCATACCTCTTTGCCCATTTACTTTTTTCTGTTTTCCCAAACCACCTTCCTTTGCTAAGACCACACTGTATTGCCTCGCTTACAGAATTAAAAAGGCAGTACGGTCGCCGTCTTGTTATTTTGTTATTTTTGATTAAACAATACCATTTCGAATAGATTAATTTTGAGGAACGCCGAAATATTGACATTTCGAAGTAGATCATCTATAATTTACATACTATAAAAGGAGGTTATAATGAAGGAGTTTCTAAGCATCGCAGTAATCAGTGGGATAGTGATGCTGATGAGCTGTGCTAGCCCATCTCAGGTTAATGAGTTCCAGAAGAAGGTGGGCGAGATGGATGCACAGATTACCGCACTTCAGGCAAAGATTGACTCTCTAAATGCCACTATTGAACAACTTACTCAGGCAACGGCTCAGGGTGTTTCGGCTGCCAATTTTGCAAAGGTCTCCGCTGATGTGCAGGCTTTGAAAGGCAAGGTTGCAGACCTTGAGAAGAAATATCAGGAACTCAGAACGGTAGTTGATGTTTTAAAGAGAAAGTAAAGGAGAGGTACAATGAAAAAAGTATTATATCTTCTCCCTGTTGCAGTTATGTTAATATTGGCTTCCTGTGTTCAACCTGTCGATGATATCGATGATATTACACCGAGTGATCTTGAAGTATCAGCCTATGGAGATGGGACACAGGTAAAGTTAACCTGGGAAGCTCCAGATGACGAAATCGATGGTTATATTCTTTACTTTGGCAACACGCTTGTTGATACCATCGCCCCCACAAGAACAAGCTACATTCATAACCCCAATGGATATGTGGATGTTTACAAACTTTATGGATACAAGGGGGTTTCCCTTTCCGAACCTGTGACAGCTTCTATAGTACCTGTAACCTCCACCAATATAACAGTTTATGAATTTAACAACGACGCAGGGCCATCAGGATTTGGATTTAATGACCAGTTCCAGTGCGTAGCCTACTCAGTTAGTGGTACGAATGCACAGGAAAATATCGACTTCTATTATACAGACTGGCAGCCAGGTTATGTTGGTAGTGATTTATATTTGGCTTCGGCGGATCAGATTGCCAATGACCCTGGAAGAGTAAACGCTCCAACCACTGGTTGGAGGTCAAATAAGATATTAAAAGCTTCTCCATCCAGTGGGATCGTTCAAGAACCTACCCAAGAAAAGGATGTTGCTATTGACAATGCGGTTTATTGCTTCAAGGTAACGAGGGATGATGATTGGCACTATGGAACGCTAAAGCTCGGTGGTGTTGCGAGCACACAGACAACCATCGTTGAGGCGAAGATTCAGAAGATTCCTGACCTCAAGGTAATAGGAAGGTAAACTAATAGGAAGGCTTAAAACAAAGAGGGGCCCCTTGCGGGGCCCCTTAATTTTTTACACATAAAAGTTTAATTCAAAACTTTCCTAAAATAGTTAGCTTCTTTTCCAATCTTGTATCTTGATTTTCCAATGGTCATTTTTCCCACCTGAACCGCCTCTTGAGGGCACCTGTGGATACAGGCGG
>QGLW01000110.1_pt1 | contig 23497 bp, 26 predicted proteins | sample 1725341 | NCBI WGS metagenome assembly QGLW01 (sample SAMN05439265, study PRJNA331180) | Hot springs metagenome, whole genome shotgun sequencing project. | isolation source: microbial mat of Apron and Channel Facies of Mammoth Hot Springs | place: USA: Wyoming, Yellowstone National Park | collected... | reverse complement strand
CTCGATGTCGGCTCGTCGCATCCTGGGGCTGAAGAAGGTCCCAAGGGTTGGGCTGTTCGCCCATTAAAGCGGCACGCGAGCTGGGTTCAGAACGTCGTGAGACAGTTCGGTCTCTATCCGCCACGGGCGCAGGAGGCTTGAGGGGGGCTCTTCCTAGTACGAGAGGACCGGAAGGGACGCACCTCTGGTTTCCCAGCTGTCCCTCCAGGGGCATAAGCTGGGTAGCCATGTGCGGGAGGGATAACCGCTGAAAGCATCTAAGCGGGAAACCCGCCCCAAGATGAGGCCTCCCACGGTGTAAAGCCGGTAAGGACCCGGGAAGAATACCCGGTGGATGGGCCGGAGGTGTAAGCGCCGCGAGGCGTTGAGCTGACCGGTCCCAATCGTCCGAGGTCTTGACCCTTTTTGCCCTGATCTTCCACCCCAGCCAAGGTCCCCCGCCCCTCGGTGGCGCGGGCTCTTTGAAAAGCAAAACACGAGAATCCCCCGTGCCCTTAGCGGCGTGGAACCACCCGTTCCCATTCCGAACACGGAAGTGAAACGCGCCAGCGCCGATGGTACTGGGACCGCAGGGTCCTGGGAGAGTAGGTCGGTGCGGGGGATTTTGCCTTCGCGGGAGTAGCTCAGTTGGTAGAGCACGACCTTGCCAAGGTCGGGGTCGCGGGTTCAAGTCCCGTCTCCCGCTCCACATAAACCCCCCAGGATCCCCTGGGGGGTTTTGCTTTATGGTTGCCCAGAACCTTCCCCCTAGGGTGGTGTATCCTGTTGGGCAAGGGGGAAGCATGCGCCTACTGGACACCTATGGGAGGGTCATCAAGGACGTTCGCATCTCGGTAACGCCCCGCTGCAACCTTCATTGCCTCTACTGCCACCCCCTGGGCCTCGAGATGGCCGAGCCCCCGGGTACCCTCACCGTGGAGGAGGTGGACCACTTTCTGGAGGCCGCCTCCCTCCTGGGCCTCTCCGCCGTGCGCTTCACGGGGGGCGAGCCCCTGGTGCGCAAGGAGCTTCCCCAGATGATCGCCAAGGCCCGGGAGAAGGAGGGCATAGAGGACGTGGCCATCACCACCAACGGCCTCCTCTTCGCCAAACGGGCCAGGGAGCTGGTGGAGGCGGGCCTCAACCGGGTCAACATCTCCCTGGACGCCGTCACTCCCGAAGTCTTCACCCGCATCACCCGGGGGGGCAGGGTGGAAAGGGTTTTGGAGGCCGTGGAGACCGCTTTGGAGCTGGGCCTCCACCCGGTGAAGCTGAACGCCGTGGTCATCCACGGGATGAACGAGGAGGAGGTGGTCCCCCTGGCGGGGCTCTCCCTGGAGCGCCCCCTCCATATGCGCTTCATTGAGTACATGCACCTGGACAACTCCGACCCCGAGGAGTACCGCCGCCGCTTCGTTCCGGGCAAGGAAACCCGGGCCCGCATTGAGGCGGTCTACGGCCCCCTGGAGCCCGTTCCCCACGACCCCTCCTCCCCGGCCCGGGTCTTTCGCATCCCCGGAAGCCAGGGAACGGTGGGCTTCATCAACCCCGTCACCGAGCCCTTCTGCTCCAACTGCTCCAGGCTCCGCCTCACCTCGGACCGGAAGCTCAGGCCCTGCCTCCTCACCGACCTAGAGATGGACATCTCCTGGGCCTTCGCCGCCGAGGAGCCGGTGGAAGCCCTGGTGGACGCCATCCTGATCGCCACAAAGCGGAAGCCCGCCTTCGGCAACACCCTGCCCACCCTGCGCAAGCGGGTCATGCTGGGGATCGGCGGATAGCCTGGAAGGTGGCCAGGATGACCAGAAGGGCCCCCAGGAGGCCTGAAGGCCCCAGCCTCTCCCCCAGGACCAGGAAGGCGAAGAGGGTGGCCCAGACCGGCTCCAGGGTGTAGAGGATGGCCGCCTGGGGCGCGGGTACGTGCTTCTGCCCCCAGGTTTGGAGCCAGGTGGTGAGAGCCGTGGCCGCCACGCCCAGATAGAGGACCGCTCCCCAGGGCACCCCCTCCAGGCGGAAGCCCTCCGCCAGAGCCCAGGGCAGGGCCAAGAGGCCTGTGCCCAGGACCTGGACGGCGGTGAGGGGCAAAGAGGGTACGGCCTTGGCGTGGACCTCGAGGCGGACGATGTAAATGGCGTAGGTGAGGGCGGTGAGGAGGGTCCAGAGGTCCCCCACGTTCAGGGGGGGCTGCCTGGGGTCGTAGGAGAGAAGCCCCACCCCCAGAAAGGCCAGAAAGGCCGCCAACCAGACCCCCTCCACCCGCCTCCCCGCCAGGGAGAGGAAAAGGGGCACCAGGACTACGTTCAAGGCGGTGATGAAGGCGCTCCGGCTGGCGGAGGTGTGCTCGAGGCCCATGGCCTGGGAGGCGTAGCCTAAAAGGAGCCAGAAGGCCAGTTCCAGGCCGGGGCCCAAGGACCCGGGAGGAAGGCGGAAGAGAAAAGGCAGGAAGAAGAGGCCCGCCACCAAAAAGCGCAGGAGGACCAGAAGGCTGGGAGAGATCTCCGCCACCGCCCCCTTGACCACCACGAAGGTGGTGCCCCAGATGAGGGTGAGGAGGTTGAGGGCGAGAAGGCCTAGGGCGTAGGCGCGCATGGCCTAAAGTGTATAGCATGGTGCCCGAACCCCAGGAAGTGAGGCGGGCGCTTTTGGAAAGGCTCCTAAAGCGCTTTCTCCACCCCGACCCCCTTTACCAGGAACTCCTCCAGGACTACCCCCGCCGCGGGGGGAAGATGCTCCGGGGCCTCCTCACCTACTACAGCGCCCTTGCCCACGGGGCCCCAGAAGAGGCGGCCCTGCTGGCCGGGGAGGGCCTGGAGCTTTTTCAGAACTGGGTCCTCATCCACGACGACATAGAGGACGGCTCCGAGGAGCGCCGGGGGCGGCCCGCCCTCCACCGCCTCCACCCCATGCCCCTGGCCCTCAACGCCGGGGACGCCCTGCACGGGGAGATGTGGGGCTTTCTGGCCGAGGGGGTGGCCCGGGGAACCCTGAGCCCCGAGGTCCTCCTGGAGTTTCACCAGGTGGTGCGGCGGACCGCCTACGGCCAGCACCTGGACCTCCTCTGGACCCTCACGGGACGGCTGGACCTGACCCCGGAGGACTACCTGCGCATGGTGGCCCACAAGGCCGCCTACTACACCGCCGTGGCCCCCCTGCGCCTGGGGGCCCTTCTTGCGGGGAACACCCCCCATCCCCTCTACGAGGAGGCGGGGCTCAAGCTGGGGATGGCCTTTCAGATCGTGGACGACGTCCTGAACCTGGAGGGGGACGAGGCCTACGGCAAGGAGCGGGCCGGAGACCTCTACGAGGGCAAACGGACCCTGATCCTGATCCGCTTCCTGGAGGAGGCCACCCTCGAGGAGCGCCAGAGGGCCATGGCCCTTCTGCGCCTCCCCCGGGAGGCCAAGCCGGAGGAGGAGGTACGCTGGCTCTGGGAGAGGCTCCTTTCCTCCGAGGCCCTGGCCTGGGCCAAGGGCGTGGCCCAGCGCCTCAAGGAGGAGGGGCTTGGGGCCCTTCTTCCCCTCCTGAAGGCCCTGCCCAACCAGGAGGCGGCCCGGGTTCTGGTGGGCCTCCTCGAGGCCCTGGTGGAAAGGAGGGCATAATGGGGCCATGCAGGGGGTGCGCTTCAAGGTCATCACCGGGAACGACCCGGACATTTTTCAAGAGCGTCTGAACCGCTTCGTGGAGAGCCTGCCGGAGGACGTGGTCCTGGTGGAGGTGAAGTTCGCCGTGGCCGAGGGCCCCTCTCCCCTCTTCGCCGCCTTGGTGCAGTACAAGGAAGTGGAGGCGTGGAAGGAGTAGAGGCCTTTCGCCTTTTTCTGGCCCTCAAGGGGGAGGCCCTCCGGGAGGAGGTCAGGAGCCGTTTTCCCCGCCTGGTGCCCCTCCTCAAGGCCCTGGGGGAGGAGGTGGAGGCCCAGGGAGAGGCCTTCCGCCTCACCCGCCCCCTGAGGCTTTCCTGGTTCGCCCCCCTCCTGGCCGCCCACTTTGCCCACCTCTCCCAGGAGGAGCGCCTCCTCGCCCTGGAAAGGCTTGTGGAGGCGGCCCACGCCTCCGCCGAGGCCGGTGAGCCCTGGGTGGAGGGGGATGGCCTTCTGGCGGCGGCCCGAGCCTTCCAGAAGGGAAGCAAGGCCCTCCTCCAGGAGCGCTACCGGGAGGCCCTCCACCGCTTGGGCGAGGGGCTTGGCCTTTTGGAGGCGGCGGGCCTCCCCTTTCCCGTCGCCGCCCTGGGCCTTTTGGCCCTGGCCCAGGAGGGGTTCCGCCCGGGGGGCAAGGGGAGGCAGACGGCAAAGAAGGTCCGGGAACGGGCCATGACCCCCTTCGCCAAGGAGCTTGCGGCCAAGCTCCTCCAGGCCACAGAGGAAGGGCCAAGGAAGCCCTAGAATGGGGGGGCATGTCAGGGCTTAGGCGGGTTTATCTGGCCCGGCCTCGAGGCTTCTGCGCCGGGGTGGTCATGGCCATTGAGGCCGTGGAGCGCTGGGCCGAGGCCCTGAGGGACCAGGGGGAGCTCGTGGTCTACCACGAGATCGTCCACAACCGCACCGTGGTGGACCGCCTCCGGGGCAAAGGGGTCCACTTCGTGGAGGACCTGAAGGAGATAGAGGAGCTCCGCCAAAGGAGGCCGCTTGCCGGCACCCTGGTCTTCTCCGCCCACGGCCACCCGCCAAAGGTGCGCCGGGAGGCGGCCCGGATGGGCCTCACCATCCTGGACGCCACCTGTCCCCTGGTCACTAAGGTCCACACCGAGGCCAGGCGCTACGCCAGGGAAGGGTACTGGATCCTCCTCATCGGAGACTCCGCCGACCACCAGGAGATCAAGGGCACCTACGGGGAGGCCCCGGAGAGGACCATCCTGGTGGCCGTCCACACCCACGTGGGCAAAGACCCCCGCCTGGCCGACCCCCACACCGTGGCCGTGCCCGACCCCGAGCGGGCGGTGGTCCTGACCCAGACCACCCTCAGCGTGGACGACACCCTGGCCACCATAGACATCCTCAAAAAGCGCTTCCCCAAGCTGGTGGTGCCCCCCAGGAAGGACCTCTGCTACGCCACCCAGAACCGCCAGGAAGCGGTGAAGCGCCTGGCCCCCAAGGTGGAGGCCTTTCTGGTGCTCACCAGCCCCCACTCCTCCAACGGGATGCGGCTCTTGGAGCTGGCCCAAAGCCTCACCGGGCGGGCCTACCGCCTCGAGGGCCCCGAGGACCTGCGCCCCGAGTGGCTCCAGGGCGTGGAGAGCGTGGGCATCACCTCCGCCGCCAGCACGCCCGAGGACCTGGTCCAGGGCCTCCTGCAAAGGCTTAAGGCCCTGAGCCCAGGCCTAGAGGTCATAGAGGAGGGGGAGTGGGAGGAGATCGCCTTCCGGGAGCCCAGGCCCCTTCCCCCTGAGGAGGCCTTGAAGGATGCTTGACCTCCGCCTGGCCGTGGCCCCCATGGTGGACCGCACCGACCGGCACTTCCGCTACCTGGTCCGCCAGGTGAGCCGGGGGGTGCGCCTTTACACGGAGATGACCGTGGACCAGGCGGTCCTCAAGGGAAACCGGGAGCGCCTTTTGGGCTTCCGCCCCGAGGAGCGCCCCCTGGCCCTGCAGCTTGCGGGCCACGACCCCGAAAGCCTGGCCGAGGCCGCGAGAATCGGCGAGGCCTTCGGGTACGACGAGCTCAACCTCAACCTGGGCTGCCCCTCGGAAAGGACCCAGGAAGGAGGCTATGGGGCCTGCCTCCTAAGGGACCCCGGGCGGGTGGCCGAGATCCTCAGGGCCATGGTCCAGGCGGTGCGGGTGCCGGTGAGCGTGAAGATGCGCCTGGGCCTGGACGGAGGGGAGACCTACCCCGCCCTGGCCCGGCTGGTGGAGCGCTTCGCTCAAAGCGGGGTGGAGGTCTTTATCGTCCACGCCAGAAGCGCCCTCCTCGCCCTCTCCACCCAGGCCAACCGGGAAATTCCTCCCCGGAGGCACGAGTGGGTCTACCGCCTAAAAGAGGATTTCCCCCACCTCACCTTCGCCACCAACGGCGGCATCCGGAGCCTGGAGGAGGCCCTGGCCCACCTCAAGCGGGTGAACGGGGCCATGCTGGGCCGGGCCGTCTACTCTACGAGGACCCCTTCGTCCTCGAGGAGGCCGACCAAAAGGTCTTCGGCCTCCCCCACCGGCCGAGCCGCCTCCAGGTGGCCCGGGCCATGCGGGCCTACCTGGAGGAGGAGGTGGCCCTGGGCACCCCGCCTTGGGCCGTTCTCCGGCACATGCTCAACCTCTTCCGGGGTAGGCCCAAAGGGCGGCTCTGGCGGAGGCTTTTGAGCGAAGGAAGAAGCCTGAAGGCCCTGAACGAGGCCCTAAGGCTTGTGGAGGAAGAGGTAGGCGAGAAGGGCCAGGAGGAGGAAAAGGGCCCAGAGGGGAAAGCGGAAAGGGCGCTTGCGCTCCCCCGTGAGGGGGTCTAGGGCGGGCGGGGCCATCTTCAAGCGGGTCGCCCGCTTCATGTGGGCCACCATCTTGCCCAGGTCCCCTTTCTTCTTGTAAAGGGCGGCTAGGTTCTCGTGGAGGAGGGGGTCGTCGGGGCAGAGCTTCAGGGCCCTTTGGTAAAGGTCCAAAGCCGCTTCCAGCTCTCCCCTTTCCAGGTACAAAGTCCCCAAGTTGGTGAGGGCCCGGTGGTGAAAGGGGTCTAACCCCAGGGCCTTGTGGAAGCGGGCCTCCGCCTCCTCCCGCCTGCCCTCCCGCACCGCCTTCACCCCCAGGACCACCTCCCGCTCGGCGGCGAAGAGGGGGTCTTCCAGGGCCTCCGGGTCCCTTTCCAGAAGGTCCAGGCCCCCAAGGAGCCGCTCCCTCTCCCCCTCGGGGAACCCCTCGGCGTAGGCCCTGGCCCCCCCGTAGTCCTTGCGGCGGAGGAAGGCCAGGAAGCGGTCCAGGGCTTCCTTCATCCGTTCCAGTTTAGGGCCTCCCGGTAGCCCCCGTGGTAGGCCAAAGCCGGCCCCCGCCAGGAGAAGTCCTTCTCCATGCCCCTGAGGCCCAGGGCCTCGGCCCCCAGGTGGAAAAGGCGCAGGACCCCGTAGAGGAGGCCCTCCGGGTGGTAGCTTTGGAAGAGGACCCCGGTCCTGCCGTCCTCCACGGTGTCCTTGAGGCCTCCCACCGCCCGGGCCACGGGGGGCGTGCCGTAGCGCTGGGCGATCATCTGCACCAGGCCGCAGGGCTCAAAGCGGCTGGGCACCAAAAGGGCCTCGGCCCCGGCGTAGGCCAGGCAGGCCATGGGCTCGTGGTAGGCCTCCAGGAAGGCCACCCGGCCCGGGTGGGCCTCCGCCGCCTCCCGAAAAGCCCGGGCCAGCCCCTCCTCCCCCACCCCCTGGACATAGAGGCTGAAGCCCAGCTCCGTGAGGCGGGGAAGGGCGGCCTGGAGAAGGTCCAGGCCCTTCTGGAAGTCCAGCCGCCCCACGTAGGCCAGGATGGGGGGCTTCAGGCCCGTCTTTTCCCGGAAGGCCGCCTTGGCCAGGGCCTTCCCCGAGGGGTCCTCCCGGGTGTAGGGGGCGGGGAGGTGGGGGTCTTGGGCCGGGTCGTAGACCTCGAGGTCCAGGCCGTTCAGGATCCCCTTAAGCTTGCCGGCGTGGCGGCGGAGGACCCCATCCAGGCCCATGCCCAACTCCGGGGTCTTGATCTCCTCGGCGTAGCTGGGACTCACCGTGGTCACCCGCCGGGCGAAGACGATCCCCCCCTTCATCAGGTTGACCTGGCCGTAGTACTCTAAAGCCTCTATGTGAAATAGGTTCCAGGGAAGCCCTGTCCAGTGGAAAAAGGGGCCGGGGTCCACAAGCCCCTGGTGGGCCAGGTTGTGGATGGTGTAGACCGTGGGGGCGAGGAGGGCGAGGAGGGCCGCCGTCCAGTCATGGGCGTGGACCAGGTCGTAGCCCTGGGCCAGCCTCCCCGCCGCCAAGGCGAAGCGCAGGTAGCGCTCCTGGTCGTCGGGGTAGCCATAGACCCGCTCCCGGCCAAAGCCCTCCACCCCGAGGAGGAGGAAGCGCACCCCCCCTTCCACCCGCTCCCCCAGGGGGGCCACCTCCTCCCGCCCGGCGAAGGTAAAAAGGACCTCGCCCACCCGCCTGGCCTCGAGGCCCCCGTGCCAGGGGAGGAGGACCTCGGCCTCCACCCCTAAGGGCCTCAGGGCCTTGGGCAAGGCCCCCACCACGTCGGCGAGCCCCCCTACCTTGACCAGGGGGTAGGCCTCCGGGGCCACGTGAAGCACCCGCATGGGCTAAGGATAGCCCCCCCAGGACCCGGAAGGAAGGGGCCTCGCCCCCTCCAGGTCCCCCAGGTAGAGGTAGGCCCAGGCCTCCAAGGGGCCCTCGGGGGTCTCCGCCCGCACCCTCACCCGCCTATACTCCACCCCCTCCTCCTCCAGCTCGTCCAGAAGGGGTAGGGCCTCAGGGTCCAGGAAGAGCACCTCCCCCTCCACCCAGCCCTCCCCCGGCACCATGGCCGGGTAGGGGTAGGGGCGGCCTCCCCCTTCCAGGTGGAAGAGGCCGAAGCCCAAGACCCTCCCGGGAAGGACCCGGTGGAGGTAGGGGGCCGCCAGGGCGTGGTTGCGCTCCCCCCGCTTGAGGGTGCCGTAGACGAAGACCCGCTCCACTACTCCCCCAAAAAGCGGTAGCCCATCCCCACCACGGTCTCAATGAACCGGGGGGCCTGGGCGTCGTCCTTGAGCTTCTTGCGCAGGAGGCGGATGTAGGCGTCCACCACCCGCTCCGAGCCGGGAAAGTCCGGCCCCCAGACCCTCTCCAGAAGCTCCTCCCGGGTGTAGACCCGGCCCGGGGCCTGGACCAGGGTCAGGAGGAGGTTCATCTCCGTGGGGGAAAGCTTTAGGGGCTCCCCCTCCAAAAAGGCCTGCCGGGCCTCCAGGTCCAGCTCCAAAGGGCCAAAGCGCCGCCTCCCCTCCTTGCCCGCCCGGCGCAGGAGGGCCTTGATGCGGGCGAGGAGCTCCTTGAGGGAAAAGGGCTTGCCCAGATAGTCGTCGGCCCCCTCCAGAAGCCCCTCCACCCGGCTATCCTCGTCGGCCCGGCCCGTGAGGAGGAGGACGGGCAGGAGGGGGTCAAGCTCCCGGAGCTCCTTGAGGACCTCGATGCCCTCCATGTCGGGAAGGCCCCGGTCCAGGACCACCAGGTCCGGGCGCTCCCCCTCAAAGACCCACCCCAGGGCCTCCCCCCCGGAGCGGGCCCAGAAGACCTCCATCCCCTCCTTCTCCAGATAGCGCCGGACCAGCTCCCCCACCTGCGGGTCGTCCTCCACCAATAAAATGCGTGCCATAATCCTTACCCGAATCCCTACCTTCCCAGAACCAGCACCACTCCGGGGTACTCCCCCTCGGGCAAGCCCAATAACCGGGCCACGGCCTCATCGTAAAAGGTCTCGGCTGGGTAGGCGGCCAGCCCCTGGCCCACCGCGGCCAGAAAGGTAAGCCCCGTGGCGTAGCCCACCTCCAGAAGAGCATACCGGTACCCCCTGATTCCAAACAAGGCCTCGCTGCGCTCGGGGACCAGGGTGAAGACGAGAAGGGCGGCCGCCTTGTCCAGGGGAAGGTCCAAAAGGGCCTGGGACCAGGCAAGGGCCTCGGCCCTGGCGGAGAGCTGGAAGAGCTGGTGCTCCTTGGGGAAGTAGTGGTAGACCCCAAGGAAGACCCCCTCCACCCGGAAGGTCACCAGATAGGCCTCGAGGGGGTAGGCCTCCCCCGCCGAGGGAAAGCCCCGCCCCCCCTCCCGCTCCGCCAAGGGGTAGAGGATCTGGGAGAGGTCCTTGAGGGAGAGCGCCGAGCCCACCTGGGGGAGGAGGGGCTTGAGGTGGGACAGGGCCCGGAAAAGGGGCGGCCCGCCGTCTGGGCGGAAGGGGGGAAGGGCCTGGGTCTCCAGGGGGCTGGCGTAGACCTTGGCCTTGGGCTTCCGCCTGAGGGGGAGCTCGTCCTCCGGGCTCAGGCGGGAAAGGCGGTAGAAAAGCTTTCCCGGGTGCTTCTCCATGGCTAGAAGCGGTAGCCTTTGGGCACCACCACCACGCCCTCGGGGGTCACGGTGAAGCCCCGGGCCCGGTCCAGCTCCAGGTCGTAGCCGATCTCGGTGTGGGGGGGGATCTTCACGTTCTTGTCCACGATGGCGTTCCTTATGCGGCAGTAGCGGCCCACCTCCACATCGTCAAAGAGGACGGAGCGCTCCACCAGGCTGTAGGAGTTGACCCGCACCCGGCGGAAGAGGACGGACTCCCGCACCGTTCCCCCGCTCACGATCACCCCACCCGCCAGGAGGCTATTCAGGGCCCGGCCCACCCGGTCCCCGGTCTCGTGGACGAACTTGGCCGGGGGGCTGAAGAGGTTGGCGGTGCGGAGGGGCCACTCGGGGTTGAAGAGGTCAAACTCGGGGATCACCTTGACTAGGTCCATGCTGGCCTCAAAGTAGGCGTCCAGGGTGCCCACGTCCCGCCAGTAGAGGTTGGGCCCCTCCTGGCCCGGGATGGGGTTGCGGTGGAAGTCATAGGCAAAGACCCTATACCCCTTCTTGAGGGCCTTAGGGATCACGTCCTTGCCGAAGTCGTGGCTGCTGGTCTCGTCCCTGGCGTCGGCCTCCAGGAGCTCAAAGAGGACCTCGGTGCGGAAGATGTAGTTGCCCATGGAGGCCAAGGCCAGGTGGGGCTTGCTGGAAAGGGGCTTGGGGGCCTTGGGCTTTTCCTGGAACTCGGTGATGCGCCACTCCTCGTCCACCTGCAGGACCCCAAAGCGGCTCGCCTCCCCCACCGGCACGGGGTAGGCGGCGATGGTGATGTCGGCCCGCTTTTCCTGGTGGTACTCCACCATGTGGCGGACGTTCATCTTGAAGATGTGGTCCCCGCCGAAGATGGCCACCGCCTTGGGGGCGTGGTTCTGCACCAGGTGGAGGTTCTGGTAGATGGCGTCGGCCGTGCCCCGGTACCAGACGGGCCCCAGCTCCTCGTAGCGGTACATCTGGGCGGGCACCAGGAGGATGAAGTGGTCCTCCAAAAAGGCCCCGAAGCGCCAGTAGCGCTGGATGTGCTCCGTGAGGGACTGGGCCTTGTACTGGGTGAGGACGTAGATGGAATAGATGCCGGAGTTGACGAAGTTGTTGAGGACGAAGTCAATGATGCGGTACTTGGCTCCGAAGGGGACTGCGGGCTTGGCCCGCTTGGCGGTGAGGGGGTAGAGGCGGCTCCCCTGTCCCCCCGCCAGGATCATGCCCAGAACCTCCACCTTCACCATAAAATCCCTCCTTGCCCGCCAGTTTACCCCAAGGTGGCCGGGGCAAAGGTCCGGGTATAGTGGGCCCGATGCGGGTCCAACGCCTTCGCTGGTTCACCCCTCCCACCGCTCCCAAACCCGCCCCGGCCTTCTTCGGCCAGGAGCGGGCCCTAAAGGCCCTCGAGGCCGCCTTCCGCCACGGCGGGCACGGGTACCTGGTGGGGCCCAGCGGCCTGGGCAAGCGCAAGCGGCTTCTCGCCTACCTTCAGGACCGGGCCTTCCCCAAGGAGGAGCTGGTCTACCTCCCCCTGGGGGAGGAGGCCTTCCCCCTCCTCCTTCCCGAGGGGAAGGGCAGGGCTTTGGTGGAGGGGGTGGAGGCCCTCATGGCCGAGTTCACCCCGGCCCTCTTCCGGGAGAAGGGCTTCCTCTACGCCAAGAACCTGGTGGAGTCCCGCTACGAGAAGGAGGCCGAAGCCCTTCTGGAGGCCCTGGCGGAGGAGGCCAAGGGGCACGGCTTCACCCTTGCCGAGGGGGAGGGCGAGCTCAGGCTCTCGGGGAAGGGCCCCCTGCCCCCGGAGCTTTCCGCCAGGCTGGAGGAGACCGTCCTGGCCTACCTGGACCTGCGCCAGCGGGCCCAGGCGGAGGTGGCCGCCCTCAGGCGGGGCTTCGCCGAGCGCTTCCTTCTACCCAAGGCGGAGAGCCTGAAGGCCCAGTTCCCCGAGGCCGGGCCCTATCTGGACTACCTCCTGGAGAACCTCCTCAGGGCGGCGGCCCTGGAGGAGGAGGCCGCCCTGGAGACCCTCTTCCCCAAGCTCCTGGTGGCGGGGGGAACGCGGGTGGTCCACGAGCCCAACCCCACCCCAGAACGGCTTTTCGGCCACCTGGAGTACGAGGCCAGGGAGGGGGTCCTCTCCACCCACCTGGGCCTCCTCCGGCCCGGGGCCCTGGCCCTGGCCACGGGGGGGGTGCTGGTCCTCGAGGCCCACCGGGTCCTGGAGCTGGGGAGCTACCCCCTCCTCAAAAGGGCCCTGGCCACGGGGGAGGTGGAGCCCCTCACCCCCAGGCCCGAGGTCCGGGGCCCGAGGCTCAAGCCCGCCCCCCTCAAAGCCCAGGTCTTCCTGGTGGGCCCGCCCGAGGTCCTGGCCCTCCTGGAGGAAGACGAGGAGTTCTTGGAGCTTTTCCCCTTCCGGGTGGAGTTTAGCCCGGAGATCCCCTACACCGAGGAGAACGTGGCCTACCTGGGGGGCTTTCTGGAGGCGGAGGGGGTGGCCCTCACCCCGGAGGGCGTGGCGGCCCTGGCCGACGAGGCCCGCCGCCTGGCGGGGCACCGGGACCGGCTGGACGCCAGGCTCTACCGCCTCCTGGACCTGGCCAAGGAGGCCGTGGCCTACGGAAGCCCCCTGGACCGGAAGGCGGTGGAGCGGGCGGTCCTGGCCCGGGAGGAGCGCTTTGGCCTGGAGGAGGAGCTCTACCTGGAGGAGCTCAAGGAGGGCGTGGTGGCCCTCGAGGTCCGGGGGGAGCGGGTGGGGGAGGTCAACGGCCTGGTGGTGGTGGAGGGCCCCCTGCCCGCAGGCCGCCCGGTGCGCATCACCGCCCAGGCGGGGCCCGGGCGGGAGGGCATCCTCTCCATTGACCGGGAGGTGGGCCTGGGGGGGCAGGTCTTCCACAAGGCGGTCCTCACCCTGGCCGGGTACCTGCGGGGCACCTACGCCCAGGTGGGGGCCCTCTCCGCCACCGTGAGCCTGGTATTTGAGCAGAGCTACGGGGGCCTGGAAGGGGACTCGGCGGGGCTCGCTGAGCTTCTGGCGGTTCTTTCCGCCCTGGCAGGCCTCCCCCTGAGGCGGGACCTGGCGGTGACCGGGGCCGTGGACCAGACGGGAAGGGTTCTGGCCGTGGGCCGGGTGGCGGAGAAGGTGGAGGGGTTTTACCGGGTCTGCCGGACCCTGGGCCTCACCGGCACCCAGGGCGTGGTGCTCCCCAAAGCCAACCTCCCCCACCTCACCCTGAAGGAAGAGGTGGTGCGGGCGGTGGAGGAGGGCGCCTTCCACCTCTACGCCGTGGAGGAGGTGGACGAGGCGGTGGAGCTCCTCTTCGGCCGCAAGGCCTACTGGGTCCACGAGAGGGTGCGGGAAGTGCTGGAGCACTTCCAGAAGTTGGAAAACGGGGAGGAAAAGGCTTAGCGGCCGGGCTCCAAAAGGAGGGTCCTCCCCTCCCCGGCGAAGCCCATGGGGAGGTAGTCCCCCCGGGTCCACAGGGGGAGGAGGTCGGCGTAGTGGGGGGAGAGGAGGTGGCCCGCTTGGCCCATGGGGTGGACGAAGAGGGAGGCCTCCATATCGGCCAGGTCCACGATCTGGCGGTAGCTGGGGCCGTGGTCCATGCGGAGCGTCCTAGGGTCAAAGGGCCCCACGTTGACCGTGTAGCGGTCCCCGCCAAAGGGCAAGGCGCGGTCGCTGAGGCGCTTTAGGGGGGTGTGGCTGAGGACGGCGTGGGCGAAGCCCGCCCGGTGGACCTCCCCCCAGGCCCTGGCCTTCAGGGCCTCTTTGCGCTCCAGGGCCCGCTCCAGGGCCAAAGCGGCGTAGTCCAGGCAGGTCTCCTTGTACTCGGTATCGGGCTGGTCGCAGTTCTTATCCCCCTCCCGCATGGCCCGAAGGAGGTAGCGGGGCTCGTCCCAGTAGGCCTCCCCCACCTCCCTCTCGGGAAGCCGGGTGAGCTCGGTGTACCAGAGAGCGAAGACCAGGGCCTCCTCGGAGGAGGCCGCCATGGCGCCGTCCCAGGCCAAAAGCCTCTCCCGCCAGGCCCGAGCCCTTTCGGAAAGGGGGGTAAGGCCCTGAAGGACCGGGCGGAAGTCCCGGTAGAGGAGGCTCTTTTGGTCCTGCTGGATGGCCTTCATGTCCTCGAGGGAGAGCTTTTCCTTGCCCAGGATAAGTTCCTCTATGCGCCTGGCCCGGTAGGGCTCAGCCCAGTCGTAGGTGAGGGCGTAGGGGAAGCCCTCGGGGGTCACCTTGTGGTTGGCGGTGACGATGTAGCCCCTGGGGGGGTCCAGGACCTGGGGCCACTCCTCGGGCCTGCGGTAGCCCAGCCAGTCCCAGTCCCCATTGCCGGGCACCGGCACCATGCCCGTGTGCCCCGCCTTGCGGATGGGGAACTTCCCGGGGGCGATGTAGCCGATATGGCCTTCCACATCGGCGTAGACGAAGTTCTGGCTGGGGGCGGAGTAGTCCCTTAAGGCGGCCACAAAGGAGGCCCAGTCCCGGGCCCGGTTCAGGTTGAGGTAGGCCATGAGGATGTGGTCCTCTGGGTCCAGGCTCACCCAGCGAAGGGCCATGGGGGTCTTGGGGGGGTCCTGAAGGGCGTCGGTGATGACGGGGCCGTAGACCGTCTCCCGCACCTTGAAGACCTCTTCCCTGCCTCCCTTGACCCGGACCCGCTCCTCCCGCACCCGGTAGGGGCGCACCTGGCCCTTGTAGCGGTACCCCCCGCCCGCCTCCTCCAGGAGGTAGAGGTCCTGCACGTCGGCCCCCATGTTGGTGACCCCCCAGGCGATGCGGTCGTTGCGGCCGATGACGATGCCGGGCACCCCGGGGAGGCTGGCCCCGATGGCCCGGTAGCCGGGGGCCTCGAGGGCCATGAGGAACCAGAGGCTTGGGGCCTGGAGGCGGAGGTGGGGGTCGTCGGCCAGAAAGGGCTTGCCGGTGGTGGTGTGGCTTCCCGCCACCACCCAGTTGTTGCTGGCCTCCATATGGCGGGGCGGGGCCATCTGGAGGAGGGCCGAGGGCGCCTCCTCCCGCTTGATGGGCAGGGGGAGGTCCTCGGCCCTGAGGATGGTGGGGGCGTCCTCGGGGTAGGGGGGCAAGAGCTCCAGAAGCCGCTCTGGGGAGACACCCCGGGCCAGGAGGCGGTGGCGCTTCAGCTCCTCCTCCCAGTTGCCAGAGAGGTCAAAGCTCATCATCTTGGCCCAGACCAAGACGTCGGGGCCCGTCCAGGGCTCGGGGCGGAAGCCGAGGAGGGTGAACTCCGGCGGCAAGGGGGCCCCAGAGGCCAAGAAGGCGTTCACCCCGGCAACGTAGGCGTCCACCGCCTCCTTCTCCTCGGGGTAGAGCCTTTCGTAAGCCGCCTCGGCCGCGCGGTAGAAGCCCCAGGTGCGGAGGAACCGGTCTTGGGGAAGCGTGGCCTCCCCCAGGACCTCGGAGAGGCGCCCCTGGCCCACCCGGCGCTGGAACTCCATCTGCCAGAGCCTTTCCTGGGCGTGGACATAGCCCTGGGCGAAGAAGAGGTCCTTCAGGCTCCTCGCCCGGATGCGCACCACACCCCTCCCGTCGCGAACCACCTCCACCGGGGCGGAAAGGCCCTTCAGGCTCACCCTCCCCTCCGCCTGGGGCAAGGAAGACCGCAGGTAAACGAACCCCCCAAGCCCGAGGAGGACCAAAAGAACCGCCGCCACCAAAAGCGCCCACCCCAGACCTCTGATAAGCCTTCTCATGGACGCCGGAAGTATACCATGCTCCCCATGGAACTCCTTCACGCCGGGTTAAGCGGCCTGGCCCTGGGTCTTCTCTTCCACCTTCTGGGCCTTCCCGGGGGCGGGGTAGTGGGGGCCATGCTGGGCGCCGGGCTCTACCAGCTCCTGGCCCCGGAGCCCGCCCCCCTGCCCAAAGGCCTGGACCTCCTAAGTGCCCGCACGTTGGTTTTGCGACATAGGGTGCCCAAGCCAAGGCTGTGGAAGGGCTTTTCTGGGGCCCCCACCGCGGCAAAGGCCGCGGTGGGGTACTTAGTCCAGGTCCTGGCCGGAATCCTCATCGGCCTGGGCTTCCGCAAGAACCTCCTCCCCCTGGCCGCCCTTTCGGCCCCGGTCTTCCTGGGCACCGCCTTGGCCCTGGGCCTCCCCGTAAGCCGCCTAAGCCGCCTCACCGGGCTTCCCCTGAAGACCCTCCTCTTCGCCCTGGCCCCCGGGGGCATCACCGGCATGGGGCCTTTGAGCCAGGCCGAGGGGGGCAACCCGGCCCTGGTGGGGGTCTTCCACACGGTGCGGGTCTTCCTGCTCTTCCTCCTTGTGCCCCTCCTGGCCCGCCTGCTACCCTAGGGCCATGCGCCTGGAGTTTTTGGAAAACGGCCCCATCCGGGTGGAGGGTAGGCGCTTCGTGGTGCGCGTGGGGGAGAAGGAGGAGGTCTTAGAACGCCCACGGGTCTTCCTCTGCCGCTGCGGGGGTTCGGCCAACAAGCCCTTCTGCGACGGCACCCACAAGCGCCTGGGCTTTCAGGCGGCGGGAGGGGTCTTGGAGGTAGAAGAGACCTAGGGCAAGGACATTTGCCTCTACCCCCGCCACCCCGGCGCCGCTGTATCCTGCCCCAAAAGGGCGAGGAGGTGGCGCATGAAAAAGGCCAAGGACATCATGACCACCGAGGTGGTCCGGATCCAGGGCTCGGCCACGGTGAAGGAGGCCATCAACCTCATGAAGGAAACCGGCCTCAGGGCCCTCATCGTGGAGCGGCGCAACGAGGAGGACGCCTACGGCATCGTCACCGAAACGGACATCGTCTACAAGGTGATCGCTTACGGCAAAGACCCCTCCACTGTCCAGGTCCACGAGATCATGACCAAGCCCGTCATCACCGTAAACCCCGACCTGGCCGTGGAGTACGTGGCCCGCCTTTTCGCCAACACCGGGATCCGCCGGGCCCCCGTGATCCAGGGCGAAATCCTCGGTATCGTTTCCGTGAGCGATATTATCCGCAAGGCGGTGTTCTAAGGGCCCGCGCTTTGGTTTCGCAACATAGGGTGCCCAAGTCGGGGCTATAGACCCCGGAGCCCCCGCCGTAGCGGGGGTTTCGCCTCGCGCTTCTGACCGACTGGTCAGCCTTGGGAAAAGGGAGTAGACTCTACCCGTGATGAGCGGGATGCGCTACCGGAAGCTCGGCAAGTGGGGCCTGAAGGTTTCCGAGATCTCCCTGGGAGCCTGGGTCACCTTCGGCGACGCAGTCAAGGACAAGGAGACGGTGCGGGAGATCGTCCGGATCGCCTACGAGGGCGGGGTGAACTTCTTTGACAACGCCGACGTCTACGCCCGGGGCCTGGCGGAGGAGGTCATGGGCGAGGTCCTGAAGGACTACCCCCGCCACACCCTGGTCCTCTCCACCAAGGCCTACTGGCCCATGTCCGAGGACGTGAACGACCGGGGCCTGAGCCGCAAGCACCTCCTGGAGAGCATCACCAAAAGCCTGAAGCGCCTCAAGACCGACTACGTGGACCTCTTCTTCGCCCACCGCTACGACCCCGAGGTGCCCATGGAGGAGATCGTCTACGCCATGCACACCATCGTGGAAAAGGGCTACGCCCTCTACTGGGGCACCTCGGAGTGGCCCGCGGCAAGAATCGCCGAGGCCGTGACCTTCGCCAAGACGAACGGCCTCCACCCGCCCGTGGTGGAGCAGCCCCAGTACTCCATGCTCTACCGGGAGCGGGTGGAAGGGGAAATCCTTCCCGAGGCCGAGCGCTTTGGCATGGGCCTGGTGGTCTGGAGCCCCCTGGCCATGGGGGTTCTGGCGGGCCGGTACGACGAGGGCATCCCCCAAGACAGTCGCTTCGCCCGATACCCCCAGTTCATGGAGCGCCTCCTGACCGAGGAAAACCGCCAGAAGGCCCTGAAGCTTAAGGCCGTGGTCGAGGAGCTGGGCCTCACCCGGGCCCAACTGGCCCTGGCCTGGGTCTTAAGGCTTCCCGGGATCTCTAGCGCCATCACCGGGGCCACCCGTCCCGAGCAGATCCGGGAGAGCCTGGAAGCGGCGGGGGTGGACCTACCGAAGGAGGCCCTGGAGAAGATTGAGGCCATCCTCCGGGGCGAGGCCTAAGGCGCAGGGGCCAAGCCCAGGTGGACCAGGTAGCGGGCCTCGCCCTCTTCCTGGCGCGCGGGAGAAAGCGCGGCGTAGCGGTGGTAGAGGGCCAGGAGTTCCCGCTGTAAGGCCTTGGCCTCCTCCCGGCGAAGGTAGAGCCCGGCGCTCCAAAGGTTCAAAAGGGGCGGGAAGTCCTCGGCCAGGATATCGGGCTCTTCCTCAGAGCCGAACTCCAAAAGCCCCTCCGGGTTGAGGAAGACCCGTAAGATCGCCCCGTAGCCGGGATCGTGGGCTTCCAGGGCCTTTTGCCACTCCTCTTGCCAGCTTTGGGCGGCCTCCAGGGCCCGCAATACCCTCTCCGGCACCAGCTTCCGGGGGATGCGGAAGTCGGTGTCCACCGCCCGGTAAAGCCGGATGGGCCTGCCCCGGCGCCTCCTGACCCCCACGGGCTCCAGGAGACCCGCCTTTAGGAAAAGCCCCACCAGATAGTGGGCCCTTTGCAGGCTGATGCCCCGGGCCTGGGCCAGGTCCTTCACCGTGGCCGGGCCCTTCATGAAGGGCTTCAGGCAGACCGCCAGGTCCGGATCGGCGAGCAGACGGGTCGCCAAGGGGTGCTCCACCAGGTAGGCCATGGCTCTACTCTAAATCCCCGCTTGCTCCTGGAGTAAAGGAGGGGCAAGAGTGGGAGGGTGCGGGGTTTTGCCGCCTTTCGCGTCCTCTGGCTGGGCCAGGCCCTGGCCCTTCTAGGCCGGGAGATGACCTGGTTCGCCCTCACCCTCTACGCCTACCAGAAGACGGGCCAGGCCACCACCCTCTCCCTCCTGGACTTTTTCCACTTCCTCCCCCTGATCCTCCTCTCCCCCCTGGCCGGGGCTTTGGTGGACCGCTACCCCAGGAAGTGGGCCATGCTGGCCGCGGACCTCGGCGGGGGGCTGGCCACCGGCTTCCTCCTTTTGCTCTACCTCCTGGGCCGCCTCGAGGTCTGGCCCCTCTACGTGGTCTCCGCCCTCACGGGGGCCCTCTCCAGCCTCCACTGGCCCGCCCTCTCCGCCGCCCTGTCCGCCATGCTGGAGAAGCGGGACTACGCCCGGGCGAGCGGCATGATGAGCCTGGCGGAGTCCCTGGCCGGGGTGGGGGCCCCCATCCTGGCCGCGGCCCTCTTGAAGCCCCTGGGCCTCGGGGGGATCTTCGCCCTGGACCTCCTGGGGGCAAGCGCCGCGGTCCTCAGCCTTCTCCTGGTACCCATCCCCAACCCGAGACTCGAGGCCCGGGAGAAGACCTCCTGGATAGGGGAAGCCCTCTTCGGGTTCCGCTTCATCCTGGAAAGGCCTCCCCTCCTCGGCCTCCAGCTCATGTTCTTCGGGATCAACTTCCTCACCACCCTGGGGTCCACGGTCCTCCCGGCCATGGTCCTGGCCAAGACGGGGATGTCGGAAGCCGCCCTTGCTTTAGTGCGCTCCGCCGCGGGGCTTGGCGGGGTGGCGGGGGGGCTTCTCCTTTCCCTGTGGGGCGGGCCCAGAAAACGGGTTCACGGGGTCTTCCTGGGCATGGCCTTCTCCAGCCTGGCCCTGGCCCTCATGGGGGCGGTGGAAGGGCCTTCCGCGTGGGCGGTTCTGGTCTTTCTGGAAAGCCTCTTTATCCCGGTGCTCAACGGCTCTAACCAGGCCATCTGGCAGGCCAAGGTGCCCCTGGCCGTTCAGGGCAAGGTCTTCGCCGCAAGACGCATGATCGCCTGGTGCGCCAATCCCCTGGCCATGCTCCTCGCGGGGCCCCTGGCCGACCGGGTCTTCGGTCCCCGGTACGGACAGGGGGAAGGCATCGCCCTCATGCTCCTCCTCTTCGGGAGCCTGGGGGTGTTTTGGGGGCTTTCCGGCTACCTCCTCCCCCGGGTGCGGGAAGTGGAAAGCCTCCTCCCCGACGCTAAGGAGGACTAGGCAGCCGCGCCATGATTGGACCCGGAGGCAAGGCCAAGGGGCGCCCCTCCAACGTGGCTTCCTTCCCTCCCAAGAAAAGAGGGGGCCTGTAGGCTTCCCCTATGGGCAAGCCTCTCCTCGCCCCGGTCCTCCGCTCCCTGGCCCAGGGACTCCACCAGGAGGATGGGAAAGGGGTGGCCCTCCTCCTTCCCTTCCTCTTGGCCGGGGGCTACTCCTTGGCTTCACGGCCCTTTTGGGGCGGCGGAAGGCAGTGTAAACTCAGGGGCATGGAAAAGCTGGAAGCCCTGAAGCGCCTCTTTCCGGGAAAGGTGGACCTCTCGGAGAGCGAGCGCCTGCGCCACGGAAAGGACGAGGGCTACCCCCTGGCGAGGCCGGTTTTGGCCGTGGTCTACCCGGAGAATGTGGAGGACGTGCAGAAGGCCCTCCAATGGGCCCGGGAGTGGGAGGTGGCGGTCATTCCCTACGGGGCGGGGACCAGCCTCGAGGGCCACCTCTACCCCACCCGGGAGGCCATCAGCCTGGACCTAAGCCGCATGAACCGCCTCCTGGAGGTGCGCCCGGAGGACTTCCTCTGCGTGGTGGAGCCAGGCCTCACCCGCAAAGCCCTGAACGAGGCCCTTAAAGGCACAGGCCTCTTCTTCCCCGTGGACCCGGGGGCGGACGCCTCCTTGGGGGGGATGGCGGCCACCAATGCCAGCGGCACCACCACGGTGCGCTATGGAGGAATGCGGCAAAACGTCCTAGCCCTCCAGGTGGTCCTGGCGGGCGGTGAGGTCCTGGAGCTAGGGAGGCCGGTGCGCAAGACCTCCTCGGGCTACGACCTCAAGGACCTCTTCATCGGAAGCGAAGGCACCCTGGGGGTCATCACCCGCCTCACCTTAAGGCTCCACCCCCTTCCCGAGCACGTCCACACCTTAAGGGTCTTCTTTCCCGGGGTGGAGGAGGCGGTGGAGGCCAGCTATAGGGTCATGGCCACGGGGCTTCCCGTGGCCAGGCTGGAGCTTTTGGACGAGCTGGCCATGCGGGCGCTTAACCGGTACCTGGGGGCGGGCTTACCCGAGCGCCCCGCGCTTTTCCTGGAGTTCCACGCCTCCACCAAGGAGGCCCTGGAGGCGGAAAGCACCCTGGCCCTAGAGCTCATGCGGGAGGCGGGCGCCCTCTCGGTGGAGGCCGCCAAGACCGAGGAGGAGCGCAAAAGGCAGTGGGAGGCCCGGCACCAGGCCTACTGGGCCCTGGTCCACCTTTACCCCGGCCACCATTTCGTCATCACCGACGTGGCCGTGCCCCTCTCCCGCCTGGCCGAGATGGTGCGCTACGCCCAGAGCCTCATGGCGGAGATGGGCCTAGCGGGCAACATCCTGGGCCACGTGGGGGACGGCAACTTTCACACCCTAGTCCCCGTCCTCCCCGAGGCTTACCCCAAGGCGGAGGCCTACGCCGAGAGGCTGGTGGAAAGGGCCCTGGAGCTTGGAGGTACCTGCACCGCCGAGCACGGCGTGGGCCTCAGGAAGAAGAGGTTCCTCCCCAAGGAGCACGGGAACGCCCTGGAATGGATGCGAAAGATCAAGGCCCTCCTGGACCCCGAGGGGCTTCTGAACCCGGGGAAGGTGCTTGACATATCCCCTTCCCCCGGCTATAGTTAAGGATGGCGACGCGGGGTGGAGCAGCCTGGTAGCTCGTCGGGCTCATAACCCGAAGGTCGCGGGTTCAAATCCCGCCCCCGCAACCAGAATCCTGCCCCCGGGCACCATGGGCCCGGGGGTTTGGCCTTAGGCTTGGGGCATGGACTGGGAGGAGCGGGAAGACCCCAAACGCCTTTACAAGGCCTTCACCTTTAAGAACTTCCGCAAGGCCCTGGCCTTCGCCCAGAGGGTGGGGGAGCTTGCGGAGAGGGAGAACCACCACCCCCGCCTCACGGTGGAGTGGGGACGGGTCCTGGTGGAGTGGTGGACCCACTCGGCGGGGGGGATCACGGAGAAGGACCGGGAGATGGCCCGCCTCACCGACGCCCTTTATGTAGGCTGAGGGCGTATGGAGGCGCGCACCCTAGAGCTGGTCTTCCCCGAGCACACCAACCCCCTGGGAGTGGCCTTTGGCGGTTTTGTCCTGGGCCTTATGGACAAAGTGGGCTCCTACGCCGCCGCCCGCCGGGCCAAAAAGCCGGTGGTCACCGTGGCCGTGGGGAGCGTGGAGTTCAAGGTGCCCATCCGCACCGGGGACCTTCTGGAGGTGGTGGCCAAGGTGGTCCGGGTGGGAAGGACCTCCTTGACCGTGGAGGTGGAGGTCTACAAGGAGCGCTTCGGGGAAAACGGCCGCGTTCTCGCCACCAGGGGCATCCTCACCTATGTGGCCGTCAACGAAAGAGGGGAGCCCGTCCCCGTGGAGGACCATGCGGGTGCTGATTGACGCCCGCTGCCCCTACTGCCGGGCCCTGGGCCGGGCTTTGGCGGCCCTGGACCTGGAGAAGGGGCTAAAAGTGGAGCCTTTGCAGGAAGCCCGCGACCTGCCCCAGGAGGCGCTTCTGAAGGAGCTCCACGTCCTGGAAGGGGAAAGGGTTTACCGGGGCTACGCCGCCCTCCTCCAGCTCGCCCGGCGGCTTCCCCTCCTCCGCCCCCTTTACCCCCTCCTCCTCCTGGGCCGGGTGGGGGGCCTGGGGGAAAGGCTTTACCAGGCTTTGGCCAGGAGGCGGCCCCGTGCCTGAGCTTCCCGAAGTGGAGACCACCCGAAGGAGGCTTCTGCCCCTCCTTCAGGGCAAGCGCCTCCTGGAGGTGCGCCACCAGGACCCCCTCCGCTACCGCCACACGGAAAGAGCAAGGGAGCGGGCGGTGGAAGGGGTGGGAAGGCGGGGGAAGTTCCTCCTCCTTGCGCTCTCCGGGGGTCTGGAGATGGTGGTCCACCTGGGGATGACCGGGGGCTTCCGCCTGGAGAAGACCCCCCACACCCGGGCCGAGTTCCTCCTGGAAGATGGGGTCCTCCACTTCCACGACCCCCGGCGCTTCGGGCGCATCTGGGTGGTGGAAAGGGGAGCCTACGGGGAGATCCCCCTCCTAGCGCGGCTTGGACCCGAGCCCCTCTCCCCAGAGTTCCGCCCGGAGGCCTTCCTCCTGGGCCTGAGAAAAAGCCGCAAGCCCCTAAAGGCCCTCCTCCTGGACCAAACCCTGGCGGCGGGGGTGGGCAACATCTACGCCGACGAGGCCCTCTTCCGGGCGGGCCTAAGCCCCTTCCGCCTGGGGCGGGAGGTTTCGGAGGAGGAAGCTTTGAGGCTCTTCCAGGCCCTCCGGGAAGTCCTGGCGGAGGCGGTGGCCTTGGGCGGCAGCACCCTCTCCGACCGCACCTACCAGCAGCCCGACGGCCTCCCGGGAGGCTTCCAAAAGCGGCACGCCGTCTACGGGCGCGCGGGCCTCCCCTGCCCCAGGTGCGGCGCCCCCATCGCCAAAGGGGTGGTGGCGGGGCGGGGGACCCATCACCGCCCCCGGTGCCAGCGCTAAGCGCCCGCACTTTGGTTTCGCAACATGGGGGGCCCAAGGGCGGGGCTAAAGGCTTTTCTGGGG
>QGLW01000108.1_pt1 | contig 23809 bp, 15 predicted proteins | sample 1725341 | NCBI WGS metagenome assembly QGLW01 (sample SAMN05439265, study PRJNA331180) | Hot springs metagenome, whole genome shotgun sequencing project. | isolation source: microbial mat of Apron and Channel Facies of Mammoth Hot Springs | place: USA: Wyoming, Yellowstone National Park | collected... | reverse complement strand
AAATGCGCCTCCTCCCCGAAGAGAGCTGGCTTCAGTTTAACCGCCGGGTCCTCCGCCAAAGCGAGAGGCCCGACTTCCCCCTCCTGGAGAGGATGCGCTTTTTGGCCATCTGGAACCGGAACCTGGACGAGTTCTTCGCCGCCCGCATCGCCAAGCCCTTCCTGAAGCATAGGGGAAGCGAGGCCCACCTAAGGCTCCTGAAGGAGGCCGAGGACCAGGCCCATTTAGCCGAAGGGCGCTACCGGGCCCTCCTAGCCGAGGCCGCCCCCCACTTAACGATCCTGGAGCCCGAGGAGCTGGACGACCTGGACTGGCTTTACTTCCGGGTCTTTTTGGCGGAGGTGGTGGCCCCCAAGACCGACCTCATCGCCTGGGAGGCGGCCAAGGAAGCCAGCCACGGGGCCCTTTACTTCGCCTCCGAGGACCACCTGGTCCGCCTCCCCCAGGACCTGCCCCGGCTTCTCCAGGTACCGGGCCGGGAGGGGACCTATGTGCGCCTGGGGGCCCTCATGCGGGCCAGGAGCGACCTCTTTTTGCCCCGGGAAAGCCCCCTTTACGAGTTTCGCGTCCTCAGGCTTCTGGAAAGCGAACGGGCCCGGGCCGACTGAGACGAGCTGGCCCAGGCCCTCGAGGAGCGCCAGGAGGGGCTTTCCACCCTTCTGGTGGTGGAAAGGGGATTTCCAAAAAGCTGGCTTGAGGGCCTCCGGGAGGCTTTGGGCCTCCTGCCCGAGGAGGTGGTCCTCCTCTCGCCCCCTTTGAACCTGACCTTGGTGGAGACCCTGGTGGCCGAAGGCCCCTCCAAGTGGCGCTTTCCCCCCTTGGAGCCCAAGCGGCCCCGGGCCCTCATGAAAAACCCCCTGAAGCGGCTTCAGGAAAAAGACCTGGTCCTCTACCACCCCTTTGAGGACTACGCCGCCCTTGAGCGCTTCGCCGAGGCCGCTTTAAGCGAGGAGGTGGAGGAGGTCTACGCCACCCTCTACCGCATCGGCGAGGCTAACCCCCTGGCCGAGGCCCTGATCCAGGCCGCCAGGGCGGGCAAGCGGGTCCACGTCCTCCTGGAGCCCCGGGCCCGCTTTGGCGAGCTATTGGACCTCTCCTGGTACCTGCGCTTCCTCCGGGCCGGGTTGGCGGTCCTCCCCCTTTCGGAGAGGAAGGTCCACGCCAAGGCCCTCCTCCTCACCCGGGAGGGGGGCTACGCCCACCTGGGCACCGGCAACTACAACCCGCAAAACGGCCGCCAGTACACGGACTTCTCCCTCTTCACCGCCAGGAAGGAGGTGGTCATGGAGGTGGCCGAGTTCTTCCGAGCCCTGAGGGAGGGGCGGGCCCCCAGGCTCTCCCTCCTCAGGACCGGGGAAGCCATCCAGGAGCTTCTTCTGGAGCACATCCAGGCCGAAAGCCACCCCAAGGGCCGGATCCTCCTCAAGTTCAACCACCTCACCGACCCAGCCCTCCTCGAAGCCCTGGCCCGGGCCGCCGACAAGGGGGCCCGGGTGGACCTCATCGTGCGGAGCACCATCACCCTCCTCCACCCCCGCTTCCGGGCCCGGAGCCTGGTGGGGCGCTTTCTGGAGCACGCCCGGGTAGCCGCCTTCTACCAAGGGGGCCGCTGGGCCCTCTACCTGACCAGCGCCGACCTCATGCCCAGGAACTTCCAGAACCGGTTTGAGCTCCTCTTCCCCGTCCTGGACAAGGAGGGGAAGGCTAAGGTCCTCGAGGTCCTCAAGCGCCAGCTCAAGGACGACCGCAACGCCTTCCTCTTAAGCCCCAAAGGGGAGATTCCTCTTTGGGGCGGCCGACACGACGCTCAGCGGATCTTGGCCTGGTAGCACACCTCCCCATAGGCCCCAGGCCCTAGCGTCCCCAAGGCCACCCGCACCACGCCCCCCACCACCTCGCCCTGGTCGTCCCCCGGTGCCGCCGTCAGGTAGGTAGTGGTGCCAGTGGTAAGCTTGATGTCCTGCGAGGGGCCGTAAGGCCACAGGTCCGTGAAGAAGGGTATGGGGTCCGTCAGCGCAAAGCCCGTCACCGCCGCCGTCCCCAGGTTCCGGAAGGCGATGCAGTACTCCAGCACCTCCCCAGGTTTACCCGAAGCCGAGGCGCCAAAGGCCGTCCCCTGGGTCACGTTCCGCACCCGCTTCTCCAGCCGCGCTTGCCCCGCGGACACCGTGGTGGTGTCCGTCAGGCTACGGGTCTCCACCACCCCAGGGTTGTCGGCGTAGCTAAGGGCGCCACTCAAGAGGGCGATGTCCAAGCTCCCATCGGGCTCCCCGGCGGGCGCCAGGACCCGAACCTCCAGGCCGCAGGCCTTCAGGCTCCCGTCCGCCTCCCGGGGCCAGGTGGCGTCCACGGTAAAGGTGAGGGGAAGCCCCTGGAAGCCCTCCCCGGGGTCGTCAAAGTCCCCGTCGCAGTTCACGTCCCGGCGCGCCTGGTAGGTGAACCGGGGGGCGTTGGCCAGGCTCAGGGTGTAGCTCCCCAGGGTCCCAGGCTTGATGAAGTGGGCGTAGCTTATGGCCCCGGGAGAGCCCGTCTGCCTGGAGGCGTCCGGGTAAAGCTGGCTCTCCCGCGCCACGCCAAAGTTCCGCGCCACCACGCCAGAAAGCGCCGAGGCCGAGCCCAGGTTCGCCGTGGCCCCGCCAGAGTTTGGCGCAGTGGCCTCCGCCCAGGAAGCTACCTGGTAAGCCGTGCTCCCGTCGTTCCAGCCCGTGGCCGGGCGGGCCGGGTGGGAGAGGGTCACGCTCCCGAAGCTATAGGGGATGTAAAGCCGGTAGAAGCCCAGGCCGTCCGTGGTGGCCGTCCGGCTGTTGGCGCCGTCCGTGGCCGTCACCACCACCCCGGGCACCCCCCGCTCGGCGCCGTCCTGCCAGGCGTTGTTGGCGTGGCCGCCCCCCTCCCCGTCGTCCAGGAAGACCCGCCCCTCCAAGCGGAAGCCGTGGAAGAGGCCGAAGTCCTGCCCGGTCACATCGGCGCCCGCGACGGTCACGCTCCGGCTGCCCCCAGCGGGGTTGATGAAGAGCCAGCCCGAGGGCGGCGTGGGGGTGGTGTCGGCGGGGTTGTTGTTGTCGTCCAGGACCAGGGTGTAGGTGCCGGGGGCTACCCCGGTGAAGGTGTAGGCCCCGCTCCCAGGGTTGACCGTCTCTACCGCCACCACCGCGCTGCCCTGCACCAGCTTCACGTACACCGTGGCCCCGTCCGACCAGTCCTCCCCGTTCCTCATCCCGTTGGGCTCCCGGTCGTGGTAGACCTGGCCGCTTACGTTTACGCCGGTTACGCTCAGCACTGCGCTGGCTGGGCTGGTGTTGCTGCCGTGGTTGGTCTGCAAGGCCCCCGCGGGCAGGGTGTTGGTGTAGCTGCCGGGGCTGCTGGCGGTAACGTTGACGCTCACCGTGCAGCTTCCATTGGCCGGTATTTGGGCCCCGGCTCCCAGCGTGACGCTGCTTCTGCCTGGATGGGCGGTTACACCGCCACCAGCGCAGGTGGTGCTGGCCCCCGCCGGGCTGGCCACCACCACCCCAGCGGGCAGGTTGTCCACCAACGCAGCGCTCAGGGTGGCTGAGATGGGATTGGGGTTGGTCAGGGTGATGGTGAGAGTGCTGGTGCCGCCTGCCGGAATGCTGGCCGGGGCAAAGGCTTTGCTCAGGGTGGGCGGGTTGGATACGAAGGAGTTGACCGACACGCTGGCGGTCTGGCTGTAGCCGGTGCCCAGGGTCTGACTGTTGTAGCTTATCTGGGCGGTGTTGGTGATGGTCTGGCCCGCGGCGGAGGGCAGCACCTGTACCCGGAAGCGCACACTGGCCCCCTGGGCGGGCAGAATCAACCCACCGCTGGTGGCGTTGGCCCCGGTTCCCAGCCGGAAGCGCACGCAGGGCGCGCCCGAAAACTCGGGGCAGGAGGCGGCGTACTCGGCGATGTCGTCCCCGGCAGCGTCGGTAAAGGTGCCGGTGGGGGCTCCGGCGGCGTTGGTGCGCACCTGCAGACTGCCGGGCACATACTGGGTGTGGGTAGGGATGGGATCGCGCAGCACCACGTTGGTTGCGCCGTCTTGGCCGGTGTTGCTGAAGCTCAGGGTGTACTCCAGCACGTCCCCCGGCTGGATATCGCCCCCGTTTAGGTCCTGGACGGTCTTGGTGAGGGTGGTAACAAGGTCGGGGAGGTACACATCTATACTGAAGGTAAGAACCTGAGGATAGTATCCGTCTCCACTTGTGTAGAAAGTAAATGTAGCGGAAGTATCCCCATTACCCAGACTCCTCGATACGTCCAGGATGTCAAAGTCAAGGCCCAGAAGGTTGTAGAAGTTTGGGCTCCGGGCCGTGAAGGTGGTGCTGGAGTTAAAAAAGTTGTTGCTTGGACGTCCTGAACCCGAGAGGCCAATCCCGGTGGGGTTACTGGTGGTCGCCATACGCAGCCCATCACCCCCACCTCTATCGCCTTCCTGAGCTACAAAGCCCACTCTCCCAGTCACTGGGCCAGTTAAAGGCGTGATGAACCCGCTTACTGCGAAAGTGGTTGGTGGGCTGCTAGCGCCTTGATTTAAAAACCCATCGTAGACTGTTAGATTGCGCAAGGGTTCGCTGGGATTGCTGTAGACCACCACCAGGCTCCAACCCGCAAAGGTTCCCCCTAAAACCGCGCCTCTCGAGGCTCGCAGGTTAGCCACCCAGTAGTCGCCAGACCCGTTGGCTTGGACAAAAGAGGTTACGTCGGCAAAGGCGCTGTAAGGGTCTTGGGGGTGGGCAATCCCCGTGTCTATTTGGGTTGCGTTTACGGGGACGTAAGAACCCGTACCGTAACGCAATAGTACCTGACCGATATTAGCGGGATTGGGAGGTGGAATGGAACCTCCACGGGAGCCTCCCCAGTACAGGCCAGCCCAGAGCACGGTAGATCCCGCCGGCAGGGCAAGTGTGGCCCTTGTGGAGTTGAAGGTGGAGGTGTTGGTGTCGTAGTCAATGAAGGCCATCTGAACGCTGTTGTTCTCAACAGTGGAAGAAGCGCTCACGTTGCAGGTGGGTCCCGAGCTTGGTGTGATGGTAGCGGTGCCACTGCTGCTGCAAGATTCCTGCGTGTTCCCTATGATGAGAATGTTACCTCTGGTGTTGACCTGGTAGCGTACCGTGAAGGGCCGCACCACCTGAGCGTTGGCGAATCCTAGCAAAAGCAACATCAGTGGAACCAGAAGGCGTATCATCGGCTACCTCCGAAGATGTCCAGGCGCAGGTAGAGGCCCCCTCTGGCCTCCGGGGTGAGGAAGAGGGGGGCATCGGCGAAGGTGTAGCCCAGGGCCAGGTTGGCGTAGTCCCGGAGGCGGTAGGCCCCCTCCACGCTGAAGGCGAGGGCGCTGTAGCCGGTGCCGGGCTGGGCGGCGTAGTGGACCCCGCCCCCCAGGCCGAGGCCCGTGTCTCCCAGGTAGCCCAAAGCCGCCAGGGAGAGCTGGTAGGTGAAGGCCAAGGGGTCATCCAGGAAGTGGCGGTAGGCCAGGGCCGCCCGCGCCTGCAGGTCCGGGGTGAGGAGGTAGGCGGCCTGGACCTCGCCCTTGAGCTCCCCCTCGGGGTAGACCAGGCGGTGGTAGGTGAGGAGGGCGAGCTGGCTTCCCCGGAGGGCGTAGGCCACGCTGAAGCGGCCTTTGAGCTCGGGAAGGAGCTGGAAGATGGCGTCCAGGCCCAGGGTGTTCTCCCGGTCCAAAGCGCCCGTGGCCCCGGCCCGGAGGGCGAGCTTCCCCTCGGCGTAGTCCAGGGCCAGGAGGGCGGAGAGGGCCTCCTCCTTGTAGCGGAGGGCGGCCGAGAGGCCAAAGCCCCCGGGGAGGCTCAGCTGGCCGGAGAGGTTCAGGGAAAGCTTGTCGGTGATGGGGAGGGGCACCTCGGCCCCAAAGCGGGCCCGGCCCGCCTCCCCGGCCTCGTTCGGGAGCTCGTAGGAGACGGCCAGGTTGCCGTCCCCTAGCTTCTGCTTAAGGCCGAAGCGGCCCTTCACCCTCTCCCAGTCGGTGGAGAGGAAGGCCTCGGCGGTGAGGGTGTCGGAGAGGGCCTGGCGGGCCTCGAGGGAGGCCCCTTGGTTGGTGAGGGTGCCCAGGACCTCCGTACCCCCTTCCCGATACCCGCCCCGGAGGAGGGCCAGGAAGAGGGCCTGATCCCAGGCGTAGCCCAGGCCCGCCCCCACCACCAGGGGCTTAAGGTCTACCTCGTAGAGGAGGGCCGATCGGAGGTCCCTTTGCTCCAGGGAGACCCGGCCAGGGCCCAAGGGGTAGGAGGCCTTAGCCTGGCCGCTCAGGGCTCTGTCCTCCAGGGTGTAGGTGAGGTTGGCCTCCAGGCGGAGGGCCGTGGGGTCCCCCAGGGCGACCTCGAGGGCGAAGCGGGTCTTGCTCCCCCTCTGCACCGCCAGGCGGGCCCGGTCGGAGCCCTCCTGGTAGCGGGCCTCGGCCCCCCACTCCTCCCCGGAGGGGAGGCGCTGGTAGGCGGCCCCCACGCTGAAGGCCCCCATGCGGTACTCGGCCCCCAAGCCGTAGGCCAGGAAGTCCCGGCCCGCCTCCATGGGCGTGTAGCGCACCTTGAGGCGGACGGGGAGGCCAGACTCGTTCACCGGGTAGAGGGGCCTGGCCAGGGCGATGAGGCCCGTGGGGTAGTCCAGGGTGTAGTCCTTGAGGGGGACCAGCACCCTTTCGGAAGCCCCCTCCACCAGGGTGAGCTTCTCGCTCCCCGGCTTCACCACCTCGCCCAGGAAGTAGAGGCGGGTGCCGTCGGGGGCGATCTCCACCTCCTTCTCCCCGGAGGCCATGAGGGCGGCGTAGGCCTTGAGGCCCACCTCGCCCCGGGTCTCCAGGTAGGCCCCGGTGGCCTTGGGGGCGGAAAGCCCCGGCAGGGAGAGGTTCATCTCCCCGTGGCCCAGGGTGAGGAGGTGGTCGTCGTAGCGGAAGGCCACGGGGTCCTGGGAGGGGAGGATCCTCTGGGCTTCTCCCGCCGAACCCGTGACCGGGAAGCGGTCCGGGGCCTGGGAAGCGGGAAGCCCGGCCGGGTAGCCGACGGCGGCCTGGAGGCGGCCCCGGAGGAAGGGAAGCTCGGCGTAGGCGGCGAGGGTCCCAAACACCTCCCCTTCCGCCACCCGCCACACCAGCCCGCCCTGGAGGAGCCAGAGGGGCTTGTCCAGGCCCCCGGCGAAGAAGCGCTTTTCGGCCTCGAGGGGGGCGAAGCGGGCCCGCACCACCACCTCCCGGGGCACGGGCGTGGGCTTGAGGAGGAGGCGGGCCTCGCCGTCCTTGAGGAGGACCTGGTAGCCGGGCTCCAGGGGGAAGGCATCGGGAATGAGGGGCTCGGGGCTGGCCTCGAGGGTGAGGGCCCCGAAGCCCGTGGGCAGGCCGTTTTCGTCCACCACCCGCACCAGGAACTCCAAAGGCGTGCTCCCGTCGGCCTGGAGGCTCAAAGGAAGGACCTCAATGGCCTTGGGCCTGCCCGGGACGAAGACCTCCACCTCGTCGTAGAGGGACGGGGCCTCCAGCTTCAGGAGGTTCTTGCCGGGCTTCAGCTTCAGGCCGTAGTACTCCACCCGGGTCACGCCCCTCCCCCGGTCCTCGGCCACCAGGCCCACGTTGGCGAAGGGCACCTCTTCCCCGTTCACCAGGAGGCGGGGGGTGAGCCCGGCGGGCACCTCCACCACCGCCCGGGTGACCCCTTCGGGCACCAGGGCGCCGGGGAGCGGGTAGAGGATGGGGGCCTTTCTGGACTCGGGCTCAGGAGAGGCCTTGCGGTAGTCGGCCAGGCTCAGCGTGCCCCGGAAGGCCACCTCCCGGCCGCCGTAGACCAGGGTGAGCTCGGGCTCGGCCAGGGGCGGAAGGGCCTGGGCGTGGCGCGCCCGGAAGCTCACCAGGCCCTGGGTCTCCGGCACCAGGAAGAGGACCTTGTTCTTAAGGAGCCTGGCCTTGATGGGGTTCCCGTTCAGCCGGGCGCTGCCGGGCTCGTACTCCGCCCCTTCGGGGAGGGCGAAGCCCAGGAGCACCTGGCCGGCCTCGGCGTTCACGCCGTAGGAGATTTCAATGGTGGAAAGGCGCTCCGCCCGCAGGAGGGGCAGGACCTGGACCCTGGCCTCGGCGGGGAAGGCGGCCGGGGTGCCCTGGAAGAACAGGGAGGCCTGGTTCCGGTACTGGCCCGGGGCCTTGGGGGTGGCCTTGAACTCCATCACCTTCTCCTCGTTGGCGGAAAGGAGAAGGGGCACCTCCTGGGCCTCCATCCCCAACCCGGGGTCAGGGGACTCCCGCAGGGTAAGGGCCAGGGGGCGGGGAAGGGGGTTTTTGACCACCAGGCGGAAGCGCACCTCGTCGCCCGCAAGAACCCGGCTCGCCGAAGCCTCCTTCACCAAAGAAGGCAAGACCCGCTTAAGCCTCGCCTCCTTCACCTGGGTTTCGCCCCCGTAGGTCAAGGTGGCCCGGAAGCGCCCCTCCCCTTCAGGCCCAAACCGCACCCGGGCCCCGTAGCAGTGGGCCTGCGCATCCCCGGGCCTGAGCTCCCCTTGGAACTGGGTGCTGGAAAGTGCCTCCACCACCTCGGGGACCTCGTCCCGAAGCGTGTAGGAGAGGGGAACCTCAGAGGTGTTCCTCACCCGCAGGCAGACCAAGACCTCCTCCCCGGGCACGTAAGCGCCCAGGTCCGCCTCCCGCTCCAGCTGGGCCCCGGGGGCGAGGCCCACCACCTCGGCCTGCGCCCTGGCGACTTCCTTATCACCCTGGAGAAGCCGGGCCGTGTTGGTCTGGGGGCCCGCTTGGCCGAGCCGCCCCTTGAGGGTCACCTCTTTGCTCCCTCCGGGGGGGAGGGCGAAGGTCTCCCGGTAGGCGATGCCCATACCGGGGGCGAGGTCCTCCAGGGTCACCTCTCCCCCCTCGTCCCCCAGGTTCCTCAGGGTGAGGAGGAAGGCCACCTCTTCGCCCACAGGAACCCGGGGGCTCAAGGCCCGCTTCTCCAGGGTGAAGGTGGCAGGGCGCCTGACCAAAACCCGCCCTTCCCGCTTGAGGCCGTAGGGAAGAAGGGTCCCCGTTACCCCGTAGGTGCCCCGCTCCTTGGCCAGGAAGGGCACCTCCAGCCGGGCCTCGCCCTTGAGGGGGAGGGTGGCCCGGGTAGGGGCGAGGGCCTCGAGGCCCGGGGGAAGCTCCAAGCTGAGCTCGGCGGGCAGGAGGTCGGGGAAGGGCGTGGTGGCCTTGAGGACCAGGACCCCCCTCTCCCCTTCCCTCAGGGAGGTCTCTGCGGGGGAAAGCTCCAGGTTCACCTCTGGGTAGACCCTAAAGACCAGGGTCTTGGACCCGCCGGGCTCCAGGGCCACCTGGGTGGGCCCCTCCACCTGGGCCCCGGGAACCTGGGGAAGCGCCCAGGAGTAGGCCCCGGGGGCCAGCTCCAGGGTGGCCGGGGCGCGGACCTCCCGGTCCGCCACCCTCAAGGGGAGGGCGTAAGGCCGCTCGCTCCCCGGCAGGACCAGGAGGGCCTCGAGGCGGAGCGTGGCCTTCTTCTCCTCGGGCTTGGGCGCGGGCTTCTCCAGCACGTAAACCGCCCGGCCGCCCATGAAGCCAAAGCGCACCCGGTTCCCCTCAAGAAGCTCGCCCCCCTCCACCCGCACCCGCAAAAGCCGGTAGCCCTGGGGCAGGAGGGGCTCCGCCACCCGGAAGCCTCGCTCCTCCACCAGGCGGCGCTCCATGGGCACGGGGTTCCCCTGGGTGTCCACCGCCCGCACCTCTACGGGAAGAGGGCTGAACTCCTCCATGACCCCGTCCTCCCTCAGGCGCATCCAGGTGGGGAAATCCAAGGCCACGGTGTTGGAGTACTGCTTGGCCGTGGGGGGCGCCAGGAACAAGAGGGTGTAAGCCCCAGGGGAAAGCTCGTAGAAGACCCACTCCCTATCCCCGCTCACGGGCATCCTGGCCCGCCCCTTGGGGCCGTCTATGTAGGCCTCCAGCTCCTCGGGCCCGTCCCCGTCGTAAAGGCCCAGGCGGAAGCCCGGGGTCTTCACCAAGAGGCGGTAAAAGGGGTAGGGCTCCTTGGCCCGGTAGGCGGTCTGGAAAGAGCGCACCGCGAAGACCGAAAGGCCAGGCGGGGCGTAGGCCTCCACCCCCTTGGGCAGGAAGAGGGCAAAGGTGTTCTTGGCCAGGCCCTCGAGGCGGGCCTCGAGGCGGTGCTCCCCGTTCAGGGGCCCCCGGTAGAGGAGGTCGTAGCGGTGGGCCTCGAGGCCGTAGACCTTCTCCGCCAGGACCCGCCCGTCGGCGTCCAACAGGCGGAACGTGGTCTTGACCGGGTTCTTGTCGTAGCGCTCGTCCCCGAGCTCCGGCTTCCCCTTCAGGGCCGAGCGGTAGTCCTCGGGGTCCAGGCCCGGGGAGTAGAGAAAGAGGCGGACCTCCCCTTCGGCCCTAAAGTGGAGGACCACGGTGTCGCTGGCCCAGCCAAGGCCACTACCCGGGATCACGCCCACAAGCCCCCAGTCGGTCCCCGCCGGAGGCACCCCCAAATCGGGGGGCGGGGCGGGCTGGGCCTGCGCCAAGGCGAAGAGCGTGGTGAGGGCGATGAGCCTCCTCATGGATACCTCCAGCGCACCTCGGGATCGGTGAAGGGCGCCTCAGGGGGGAGCCTGTAGCTCAGGGTCTTCTCCCCTTCCAGCGCCTCGGCCTCAAAGACGAAGTCCTCGCCCCCAGGCACGGGGTCGGTCAGGCGGAACTCGGGCAGGGGCTCCGCCGCCTTGAGGGTGAGGACCACCAGCGTGGCCCCTTCCGCCTCCACCACCCGCTTCTCCACGGTAAGGGGCCCCATGCGCAAGGTGGCGCTTCGGCGCACCCTCACGCTGAGGTCCAGGGCGAGGGGGAAGTCGCTAACGGCCAGGCCGTACACGGGCACCCGGTGGCGGTACCCCTCGCCCAGGGCCTCGGGGTGGGGCCGGCGCGGGAACGGGGCGGTGGCGGGGTCCAGCATGACCTCGTAGACCCCGTAGGGGAGGTCCCGGAAGGCGTAGCGCCCTTCGGCATCGGTGAGCACCTGAAGGCCACCGGGGAGGAGGAGCCTGGCCCTAGGAAGCGGGATGTCCCCGGGGGAGAAGAGGCCGTCCTTGTCCAGGTCCAGGAAGACCCGGCCCAGGAGGAGGCCCTTCTCCTCAAAAACCCCGGGGCGCAGGCGAGCCACCGCCTGAGCCTGGGCCGAGGCGGTGGCAGCCCCGCTACCCGAGACGCCAAGGGCCTGGGCCACGTTGACGATCGCTCCGGCGGGGCCAGGGCGGAGGCGCATCCGATAGCTCAGGCACTCCGTGCCCTGGGCGGGCAGGGTGAAGGGGGCGAAGAGGAGCTTGCCATCCCGCGCCTCCACGGTCCAGGGAACGGGGTTCTGGCACCCCTTGGTGGCGCTTCCCTGCACGTACTCCAGGCGGGGGTCAGGGGTGTCCTCCACCCGGACCTCGAGGGCCGCCCCCGCCGGGTTCGCCACCCGCAGGGTGTAGGTGAGGAGGTCACCCACCTGGGCCTCCCTGGGCGTGACCTCCTTTTGGAGGAGGAGCCCAGCGCTCCAGACGGGGTTCTCCACGGGGTTGGAGGGGATGGGGTCCGGAGAGAGGGGCGCGTGGAGCCTAGCCCCGTTGCGAATGAGGGTATCGTCCGGCGTGGAGGGCTTCACCCGCGCCGTCAGGGTGAGGGCCGTGGTCCCCGGGGGAAGGGTGAGGCGCCAGACCACCTCCCCCCCTTCCAGGCTCCCTCCGTGGGAGGCCGACACGAACTCCAGGTGGGGGTCCAGGGGGTCCCGGACCTCCACCTCCATGGGGCCGATGGTGTTCTCCAGGGTGAGGGTGTAGGTGAGGGTGTCCCCGGGCCTCACCGTGCCCGCCGGGTTCACCGCCTTGCGCAGGGTGAGGCTCCCCTGGGGATGGACCCGGGTGATCTCATCCCAGGTGGCGTTGTCGCCCGCCCCGCCCCGGGCCACCACCCTGGCGGCGAAGGGGGCGGTGAAGCCCTCGTAGCAAACCAGGAAGTCCGCCCTCTCCCCCGGGTTCAGGGGCAGGGGGTTGGCGAGAGGGGTCCCGGAGAGGGTGAGGAAGGTGGCCGTCACCCCACCGGGAAGCCCCTCCACCCGGAGGGCGTAGGCCTCGGCCACGGACCCGGCGTTCTCCAGGGTGTGGGCGAAGCAGACCCGGGTGCCCTCGAGGGCCTCCTTGGCCTGGCGGTCGTCGGCGCTCCCCTCGCCCCCGGGCAGGGCCCTGGGGTTCCCCTGGGGGCCCAGGTGGTGCTGGTAGAGGGGCAGGACGGTGAACTCCGCCGCCCCTTCCGCCGGGCCCCCCGGCCCCTCTACCCGGGCCAGGTTGCGCAGGGTCTGGGGAGGCGTTCCCTCGAGGACCCGGGCCTGGAAGGTGAGCTCGGCCATGCCGCCCCGGCCCAGGCCGGAAAGGAGCAGGCGGATGGCCTTGGGGCTTGCGGGCTCCAGAGGGGTCCAGGCGCTTCCGTCATAGAACTCCACCCGGCCCACAGGGGCCCTGGCCGAGCCCCCCACGTAGACCAGGGGCAGGCCCGAGAGGTCGTCCGTCAGGTAGATGGGGCCCAAAGCCTCCCCGCCCAGGTTGTGGAGCGTGAGGCGGAAGGTGACCGCTTCCCCGGGCCTGGCGGCGGTGGGGGTGGCCTCCTTGAAGACCTGGAGGACGGGCCCCTCCCCCACCCGCACCCGGGCCCAGTTGTCCTCGTCCCGCTTCACCCCCTGGTTGTCGGCGCAGGCGGCCCTGAGGGTGAAGAAGTAGGAGCCGGAGGCGGGGGTAGGAAGCCGGACCTCAACCCCCACCCGCTTCGCCTCCCCGGGGGCCAGGTCCAGGATGGCCACCGTGGGCTCCCCGGGGTCCGGCTGGCCGTTCTCGTTCACGTCCAAAAAGAGGCGGAGCGCCTCGGGGCGGAAGCCCGCATCTTGATCCAGATAGTCCAGACCCAGGGTAAAGGGGGCGTTCCCCAGGTTGGCCACCCGGTAGACCAGGTAGGCGAAGCCCCCCGCCGGGGCCCGGGCCTCCTGGCCTGGGCTCGGGATGGCGCCGTCCGGGGTCACGCTGGGCACGCAGAGGGCCTGGACCAGGGTTTCCACCACGTTGCTCAAATACCGCTCCCCTCCCACGCGGGCCTCGGCCTGGTTGCGGATGACCGTGCCCGCCGGGGTCAGGGCCCAGGCGAGGCTTGAGAGGCTCAGGAGGAGGGTGAGGGCGAGTCTCATCGTTTTCTACCCTACAAGGCGCTTGTGAAAACCCTTTGAACCCCCCTTTGGGGGCCCGCCCCGGGGAAGCCCCCGGGGCGGGAACTAGGGCCTACTGCACCTGGACCTTCAGGGTGATGGTGATGCTGGCGCCAGGCGGCATGGTGTCGGCGTTCGTGATGTTGCCGTCGCCGTTGGTGTCCACGCCCACGTAAACCGTACCACCCGTGGGCACGCTGCTGGGCGCCGTGGAGCTCCAGGTGGTGCCGTCGGTGGAGTAGAGGACGGTGGGGCTACCGCTGAAGCCCGTGGCCGTGGCGGAGACGCTCACGAAGGTGGTGTAGGCGGGGATGGGGTCGGAGATCTTGACGTTGGTGAGGTTGCCGGTGCCGATGTTCTGAGCCTCGATGGTGTACTCGATCACGTCGCCGGGGTAGGCGGTGGCGCCGGTGGCATCGCGCACGGTGGTGCTGGTGCCCACGTAGCTCTTGGCGCTCTTGGTCACGCGGAGCTCACCGCCCACGATGGTGGTGGTTTCGGTGGCGGTGTCCTGCGCATCGGGGGTAGTAGCCAGGGGATCGGACGGGTAGGTGACGAAGCAGCGGGCCTGGACGGTGTTCACGTCAGTCCGACCGATGGGCTCGCCAGCGGGCACCAGCACCCGGACGTGGATGGTCTGGGTGCCCCCGTTCGCGCCCACAAACACGCCCCCCAAAGCGCTGTACCAGTTGGTCCCGTCCGTAGAGTACTGGTAGGTCCAGCTGTAGCTACCGCCGTTGCCACCCACGTAGCAGTAGAGCGGCGTATTGGAGTTGTTGGTCAGGGTGTGGGTGTACTGGATGGTGCCCGGGCTGGTCACGGTGCCGGAGCGGTCGGGGTCCAGGGTGACCTGGGCCACCAGGTTCACGCCAATCTGGGCATAGACCCAGTCCAGTCCTTCCGAGGTGGACGCCGTGCTCTGAGCGGCGAAGTTGAAGCCTACGTAAACGGGGGCGGCGTTGGCCTTCAGCGTGACCACGGCCAGGTACTTGAAGGTGTCTCCGAAGTTGACCAGACCCGTGTTGGAGATGGGCGCACCATCGGGGATGCCGTCGTCGTTGGCGTCCGCATAAAAGAGGACGCTATCCACCTGCTCGAAGTTCAGAACTGGCTGCACCAGAAGCAGGTAGTTGTCCGCCTGGTTGTTGGGGTTAAGGTTTTCTACACGCAGGCGGTAGGTCACCGAGGCCCCTGGGTTGGCGGTGGTAGTGGGAATGGAGGGGTGCGCGCTGGTGTCATCAGAGGTGTGCTGCGTACCACCCGGAGTCTTGCTCACTTGGTAGGGAGCCGTCAGACCACCGTAGAGGTCAAAGCGGAACCCGTCGGCCACGGCGCTTACCACATCCGTGGTGGTGTCGCTCTTGGAAGGGTCACCCTCGCTGGTGGCCGTAACGGTGATGGTGGTGGCAGCGCTAGAGGTGTAGGTAGCGGGCACCTGACACTTGAGGACGAAGTTCAGGGTGCCGTCCTTCGCCACGGGACCCACGGGACCGCTGATGGGCGTGCTGAGGTCATCGGCTACCAGGCTACAGGCCCAGCTGGTGGGTGCGCCGCTAAAGCTCAGGGTGAAGCTATCGGCGGTGTTGCCGGTGTTCTTAAGGGTGTGGCGGAAGATGACGGTGGTGCCGCTGTAGACGGAGGCGATGGTCTGCTGGTCGCCGGAGCGCTCCACCGTGTAGCCGCCCACCGTGTAGGTACCGCCAGTGCTCCCCTGAGGGTTGCCAAACGGCCCCACGGCCACGTTGTAGGCGGCCGCCACGGTGTTGGTGGTGGTGTTGGTGGTAACGGTCTCGCCGGGGTCGTTGGCATCCCCGTCGCCATTGGCGTCAAACTGCACGGTGGCGGAGTTAGCGTAGCTGGCCCCGGCGGAGGCGGCGCTGGGCACCTGGGCCTGGAAGGTGAAGGTGTACTGGGCCCCCACGGGGAAGAAGGCGCCGGTACCCTCAATGAGCATGCCGATCTTGACGGTGCCGTTGCCGGTGAGGGGTAAGATGGAGCTAGTCAGGGTCTTCCAGCCGGTTCCGTCATCGTAGATGAAGCGAACGGTACCCGCCCCCGCGTACCCCGTGGGCATGGAGCTCACGGTGAGACCCGTGGGGATGACGTCGGCGATGAGAATGCCCGTCTTGGGGTTCCCATCCACGGTAACCGGGAAGCCCTAAGCGGCGCTACCGCCCACGTTCTGCCCGCTGATGGTGTAGGTGATGGTGGAAGGGGAGCTCACGGTGCCCGAGGGCGAGGCGCTCTTGCTGGCGGTGAGGGCGGCCTGGTTGGAGGCCACAGCCCGGGCCCAGTTGTTGGTATCGGTGACGCTGGGGCTACCCGCCGAGGTGCCCACCAGGTTCAGGTTCCCGTACTGGTCGCCACTAGCGGACGAGGGAATGGTGGCCCTCACGATGACGCAGGCCTGCTGGCCCATGCCCAGGGTTACGCTGGTGATGGGCGTGGTCTCCCCGGGGTCCAGGTTACCGTTGCAGTTGGCATCCAGGTAGATGGTGGGGCCCTCGAGGTCAAAGTTGTCGGAGGTGCCCTGGACCGGGTTCAGGTTGATGGTGTCGGTGCCGTTACCGGTGTTGGTGACCAAGTAGTTAAAGATCACCTGAGCACCGGGAAGGGCGGTCTTGATCTGGCCGGGAGCGCTTTCGGTGCCGTCTGGGGTGATGGTGAAGCTGTAGACCTGCTGCACCACCGTAACCACCAGGTTGGACGTGGTGGTGCGGGGCTGGCCTGCCGAGTCAATGTAGCTGGCCGAGGCCTGGTTCTGGATCTGCGTCCCCGCTGGGGTCTGGGCCAAAGCTGTGCCCAGGACCAAAAGGACCAGGCCGAACCCCAGGAGGACTGCCTTCAAGAAGCTCTTAGCGTTTCCTTGCATCTACTACCTCCTTCCTTATCTACTTAACCATGGTCCGCAGGCGGACCTCTACCTTTTGGCCGGGTTTCAGCTCCGGCACTAGCCAACGGGCGTGCGTGTACTCCTTAGGGTCCACTTCTACCTCCTTTTCCACCTCCTTTCCATTTTCCACCACCCGGACCCGCTTCTTCAGGGGTGGTAGACCGAAGGTCTTGCCCCCGTCAAAGCTGAACTCCGGGCGGATGGTGGCGTTACCTAGCCGCAAAGGGGTCGCCGTCCCATCCAGGTAGAAGGTCTCCTTGGGGATGGGGATAACCAGGGCCACCTGGCGCAAGGTCTCCTTACCCCGGTTCTCCGCCACCAGGCGCCACTCCAGGGTGTCTCCAGGGGCTACCGCCAGGGCCTCCTCCAAGACTTCCTTGCCCTCCTTGACCACCACCTTCTGGGCCTTTAGGTCCAGGAGGAGGGTTTGGGCTAAAGCCACACCCAGGGCCAGGAGGAAGGCCAGAAAGGCGGTCAGCGGTTTCTGGTTTCTCAAGGTTCTCACCTCCCGCATACATCATAGGGGTAGGGTTGTGAAAACCGTGTGAAAGCGTTTTTGACCAGGTAGCCGGCCATGGCTTCTTCCACACGGAAAGCCTTCCCTGAGCCCCGCATGCGCTTCCTAGGGGCCCCCGCCGTGGCCAGAGCCAAGGGGTGATGCTTAGCCCAGCCCCCAACCCCACGCGAAGTAGGGGAACCCACAAGAAGGCTCAGTAGGGCAAGGGCCAGGTGCGGAAGTAGTTGCGCACCCGTCCCCAAAGCCCCACTAAACCCAGGGGCTCGAGGATCAAGAAGGCCAGGATCAGGAGACCAAAGAGCACGTTGCGCCAGGCCGCCAGGGCGGCGGCGTACTGGGGCCCCAGGGCGCCCACGTAGCTATTGAGGACCTCGGGAATGAGGAGCACAAAAAAGGCCCCCAAGAGGGCCCCTAGAACCGTGCCCGCCCCGCCCACGATGACCATGGCCAGGTACTGGATGCTCACGGAAAGGGGGAAGTACTCCGGGGTCACCGCCTTGTAGAGCTGGGCCAGGAGCCCCCCGGCCACCCCGGCGTAGAAGGCGGAGAGGGCGAAGGCGAAGAGCTTCACCCGCGTCAGGTCCACCCCAGCCACCCGGGCGGAGAGGTCGTTGTCCCGCACCGCCATGAAGGCCCGCCCGGTTCGGGTCATGAGGAGGCGTTTGCCGTAGAAGAAGAGGGGGATGAGGAAGAGGAGGACCAGGTACCAAAGCCTCTCCGCCGAGTCCAGCCTGAGCCCAAAAAGCTCCGCCGGGGGCAGGGTCCTTCCCCGGATCCCCCCGGTCACCGCCTCCCAGTTCTTAAAGGCGTAGTCGGCCAGAAACTGGAAGGCCAGGGTGGCGATGGCCAGGTACACCCCCTTGATGCGGAGCGCCGGAAGGCCGAGGAGGAGGCCCAGGAGGGCGGCTATCCCCCCGCCGAGGAGGATGCCCAGGGGGGCCAAGGGCCCCGCCAGGTGGCTGGCGGCGTAGGCCCCCACCCCCATGAAGGCGGCGTGGCCCAAGGAGATCTGGCCCGCCCCGCCCACCAGAAGGTGAAGCCCCAGGGCGGAAAGGGCCCCGATGGCCACCAAGGTGGCCACGTACATGGGGTAGGGGCCCAGGAGAAAGGGCAGGAAGAGGAGGAGAAGGAGGAGGGCAATGAGGCCAAGCCGCCCCAGGGGGGTGCTGGCGTAGGCCTCGTCCTCCCGGTAGGTCTCCCGGACCGTCCGGGCGTAGCGGCGGCTGAAGGCGTCGGTGAGGCGCTTGGAGAGGGCGTACACCTTAGACCTCCTGGACCTCGAGGACCGCCTCCAGCCTCCCCTCCCCCTCCAGGTAGCGGATGGGAAGGGTGACCTCCACCCGCCCCCCTTCGCCGTAGAGGGCCTGGATGGCGGCGGCGTAGCGGGCCTCCACCACCTGGCGGCGGACCTTGCGGGTGCGGGTAATCTCCTCGTCGTCGGGGTGGAGTTCCTTGGGCAGGATGGCGAAGCGGCGGATCCTGAGCTTTTCGGGCAGGGTCTGGTTCACCATGCGGATCTCCTCGGCGATGAGGGCCCGGACCTCGGGGCGCTCCGTGAGGGAGAGGTAGGTGGTGAAGGGGATGCCCCGCCTGCGGGCCCAGTTCTGCACGTTCTCTGGGTCCAGCTCCACGAGGGCGGTGACGAAGGGTCTGCCGTGGCCCAGGACCACGGCCTCGCGGATGTAGGGGGAGTACTTGAGGCGGTTTTCCAGGAACTGCGGGGCGAAGCGGGTGCCGTCCAAAAGGGCCCCTACCTCCTTCACCCGGCCCAAGATGACCAGGTGCCCCCGTTCGTCAAAGAAGCCCGCGTCCCCGGTGCGGAAGAAGCCGTCCTGGGTGAAGCTCTCCTGGGTGGCCGCCTCCTGCCGGAAGTAGCCCTGGAAGACCTGGGGGCCCCGGACCTGGATCTCCCCCTCCTCGCTGAGGCGCACCTCGGTGCCGGGGAGGGGCGGGCCCACGGTCTCGGGAGGGGCGTCCCCGGTGGTGTGGGCGGTGGTGGCGGCGGCGGTCTCCGACTGGCCGTAGACCTGGCGGATGTCCAGCCCCAGGGCGCGGAAGAAGGTGAAGACCTCGGGGCCCAAAGGTGCCCCCCCGGTCACGGCGATGCGGCAAGCGGCGAGGCCCAGCCTCGCCCTGAGGGGCCTGGCGATCAGGGGGTAAAAGAGGGCCCGCTTGAGGTCCAGCCAAAGGCCCACCTTCTCGCCGCGGAACTCCCGGTTAGCCCCTTCCAGAAGGGCCCCCATGCCCACCCGGTAGAAGAAGGCCTTGAGGAAGTCGGCGTCGGCCATCCGGCTTTGGATGAGGCTCGCCATGTCCTCCCAGAGCCTGGGCGGGGCCAGGAAGAAGTCGGGTTGCACCTCCTTGAGGTCCTCCCTCAGGGTGGTGGGGTCCTCGGGAAAGTGGACGGTGGAGCCCTCCACCAGGCTCTGGACCACGATGAGCATCTGCTCCCCAATCCAGGGGAGGGGCAGGTAGCTGAATACCCAGGCCCCCTTCCGGAACCCCAGGGCCTGGGCCACGGCCCTGTGCCCGGCCAGGAGGTTGGCGTGGGAGAGCATGGCCAGCTTGCTCCGCCCCGTGGTCCCCGAGGTGGGGGCGAGGAGGGCGGTCTCCTCGGGGCGCCGCTTTCCCATGGCCTCCTCCCCCACCCGCCTATCCCCCAGAGCCTGGCTGAAGCGGCGGACCTTCCCCCCGAAGTGGCGGCTCATCCCCGCCTCTTCCCAAACCAGGACGAAGTCCACCAGGTGCAGGTGGGGGTAGACCTTGTCCAGCTGCTCCTCGTCCGAGACCACGATGCCCCTGGCCCCGGTGAACTCCAGGAAGTAGCCTACCTCCTCGGGCATGGCATCGGCGTAGATGCCCATGGGCAGGGCTCCCAGGGCCTGAGCTGCGAGCTCCGCCTCCACCCACTCCGGAGCGTTGTAGCCCAGGATGGCCAGAACCTCCCCTTCCTTCAGGCCCATGGCGGCCAAGCCCCCCGCCAGGCTCAGGACCCGGTCCAGGAGGTCTTCCCAGGAGGTCTTTTGCCAGATGCCAAGCCTCTTTACCCGCAAGGCGGCGGCTTTGGGCCGCTCTTTGGCGTGGTTCACCAGGTGCTCTAAAAGCGTTCCCCGCATGCTCACCCCTGGCCGAGGTAGGCCTCCACCACCCGGGGGTCCTGGCGCACCCCGGAAGGGGGCCCGTAGTAGAGGACCTCGCCGTAGGAGAGGACCAGGACCCGGTCGGAAAGCTCCAGAACCGCCCTCAGGTCGTGCTCCACCCAGAGGAGGGTCACCCCCCACTCCTCCCGGGCGTCCAGGAGGAAGCGGGCCAGGTCCTGCTTCTCCTCGAGGGAAAGCCCCGCCATGGGCTCATCCAGGAGGAGGAGTTTAGGCTTTCCCGCCAGGGCCCGGGCCACCTCCACCCGCTTCTGCAGGCCGTAGGGGAGGAGGCCGGCGGGGGCGTGGCGGTAGGGGGAGAGGTGGAGGTAGTCCAGGACCTCCTCGGCCCAGGCGCGAAGGCGCCACTCCCTTTCCGCCTTTGGGAGGGCCAGAGGGTAGGTTTCCAGGGCCAGCTCCGCCCCCAGCTTCACGTTGTCCAAGACGCTCATGCCGCGGAAGATCTCCAGCCCCTGGAAGGTGCGCCCAAGCCCCATCCGGGCGCGCTCCTGGGGGGACTTCCCCCTTAGGCTTTGGCCTAGAAAGACCACCTCGCTCCGCTCGGGCTCGTAGACCCCGGAGAGGACGTTTAAAAGCGTGGTCTTCCCCGCCCCGTTGGGGCCGATGACGGCGAAGAACTCCCCTTGGCTCACGGAAAACTCCACTCCGGCCAGGGCCTTGACGCCCTTGAAGGCGAGGTGGAGGTTCTTGACTTCCAGAATCATCTTCAGACCCTTGTTTCCTGTTTCCTTTAGCCCACCATGCCTGGTAACTTCCCCAGGAACCTTTTACTGGGGCCCCCAGCATGGGGTGGTATCACACCCACCGCTTCCTCCGCCGGTAGCGCCGGGCCTGGCGGAAGCCCACCTCCTCCTTGCCCAGGTAGAACTCCATCACGTCCTGGTCCTCCGCCGCCACCTTGGCCTCCCCCTCAAAGACCACCCGCCCCCGCTCCAACACGTAGACCCGGTCCACGATGGAGAGAGCGGCCCGGGCGTTCTGCTCCACCAAGAGGAGGGAGAGACCCTTCTCCCGCCTCAGGGCGTCCAGCGTGGCCATGACCTCCGCCACCAGCCTGGGGGCCAGGCCCAAGGAGGGCTCGTCCACCACCAGGAGCTTGGGCCGGGTGAGGAGGGCCATGCCTAGAAGGAGCATCTGCTGCTCCCCCCCGGAGAGGTAGCCCGCCTGCTCGTGGCGGCGCTCGTAGAGACGGGGAAAGCGGGCGAAGACCTCCTCCATGCCCTCCTTGAGCTCCCTCGAGGAAAGGCGGTGCCCCGCCGCCACCAGGTTCTCCACCGGGGTCAGGTAGCGGAAGAGGGGGCGGCCCTCGAGGACGGCGGTCAGGCCCAGGGCCGAGATCCGCACCGGGTCCAGGTGGGTGGCCTCCCGGCCCATGAGGCGGATGTGCCCGTCCAGGACCCGCCCCTCAAACTTGGGCAGGAGGCCGGCGATGGCCCGCACCAAGGAACTCTTCCCCGCCCCGTTGGGGCCTAAAAGGGCCACGGCCTCCCCTTCCCGCACCTCCAGGGAAACCCCGTCTAGGGCCAGGATCACGCCCCGGTACACCACCTTGAGGTTCTCCACGGAAAGCATCACACCCTCTCAATCTGCCGCTCACCGAAAAGGCCATAAGGACGCGCCAGGAGCACCAGGAGCACCACCACGAAGGGCAAGGCCTCGGTGAAGCCGGGCAGAAGGGGCTCCAGGTAGCGCTGGGAGAGGGCCTCGAGGGCCCCCAGCAAAAACCCCGCCACCAGGGCCCCCCCCACGGAGTCCAGACCCCCCAGGATGGCCACCGGGAAGACCTTGAGGCCCAGGAAGACCAGGTTGTACCCCACCCCGCTGGCCACCGCCAGAAGGGCCCCGGCCAGGGTGGCGAGGAGGGCGGAAACCCCCCAGATCCCGGCCAGGATGCGGGCCGTGGGGATGCCTAGGGCCAACGCCGCCACCTCCCGCTCGGAGATGGCCCGCACCAGGACGCCGTACCGGCTACGCCGGAGGAGGAAAAGAAGGAGAAGCCCAAGGGGCACGGCCAGGAGCAGGTTCCACACCGCCCGGGAGGGCACGAAGACCTCCCCCATGGCGAAGCCCAGGTCGGGAAGGCTCCCGGGCAGGTACTTGAGGTCGGGGCCCCAGAGGAGCTGTACCCCGCCGTCCAGGGCCGCCGCCAGGCCGATGGTGGCCATGATGACCGCCACCACGTTCCTGCCCAGGAGGGGACGGACAAACCCCCGCTCCACCAGAAGGCCGAAGAGGAAGGCCCCGGGAAGGGCGGTCAGAATGGCCAGGGGAAGGGGCAGGAAGAGGGCGAAGGTGTAGGTGAGGTAAGCCCCTACCAGGAGAAACTCCCCGATGGCGAAGTTGACCACGCTGGTGGCCCGGTAAACCAGGACGAAGCCTAGGGCCAGGAGGCCGTAAAGAGCCCCGTTGGCCAGGCCGCCGATGAGATAGGGCAAGAGGTCGGACACAGGGGCCTCCTAAAGACCCCGGGCCAGCCCGCGCAAGCCCGGGGCCCAAGCGGGCCTAGGCCAGCTTGATCCAGTCGGTGATGGCGTTGAAGCGCCCGTCCTTGACGCTGGCCCGGTAGAGCTTGGTGTAGGGGATGCGGTGGTCCACGAACTGGAAGCCCCGGGTGAGGCCCAGGGCGTTGTAGTCCCCTATCTTCTCCAGGTACTCCACCAGCCCGGCCCGGGAGAGCTTCCCCGCCTGGGCCGCCCGGCGCATGGCCTCGGCGACGGCCAGGGCCACGGCCAGGCTCCCCATGTAGTAGGTGGGCCGGTAGGAGGTGTCCCGGCCCTTCCGCTGCCGGAACTTGCGCATCTCGTCCACGGCGGGGACCAGGGTGTCGTACCAGTAGGCGTTGTGGTAGGTGACGGTGAAGCCATCGGCGGCGGGCCCCGCCCGCTGGATGAGGACCAGCTCGGCGGAGTAGTAGGTGCCCATGAACCGGGCCTTGAGGCCCTGCTCGCGGGCGGCGCGCAGGATTAGGGGCTCCACGGAAAGGGCGTAACCCTGGAGGAGGACGAAGTCGGGGTTGGCCCGGCGCAGGTTCAGGACCACAGGGGTGGCGTCGGTGAAAGCCGGGGGCGTGACCTCCTCGTGAACCACCTCCATGCCCAGGGCCTTGGCCCGCTCCTTCACGTAGGGGATGGGGTCGCGGCCGAACTCGGTGTTGGAGTAGACCAGGGCGATCCTGGCCTTGCCCTTCTGCAGGCGCACTTGACGCAAAAGGGCCTCCATCATGTCGTTGTAAGTGGGGCCAAAGACGAAGATGGTGGGGTAGGTCTTGGGGTCGGCCAGCTCGCTGGCGAAGCTGGTGGCCGAGTAGGGCAGGCCCATGCGGGCGATCTCGGGGGCCAGGGCCTTGGAGAGGCCGGTGGAGTCCCCGTAGACGAAGAGGAGCTCGTCCGGCCGCTCCCGGGAGAGGACGCGGTTAAAGGCCGCCGTGCCCTTGGCCACATCGTAGCCCGTGTCCTCCACGATGAGCTCCAGCTTCCGCCCGGCGATCCCTCCCAGCACCTCGTTCACGTAGTCCGCCCCGTCCACAAACCCCTCCCGCCCGGCGTTGCCGGCGAAGGCGAAGGGACCGGTGAGGGGCAGAAGCACCGCCATCTTCACCGGCCTGGCCTTAGCCCTGGCCAGGTAGGGCATGCCCAAAGCCGCCAAGGAACCCACACCCAGCCTCTTCAAAAACTCCCTGCGCTTCATGCTTAATCACCTCCTTGGGTTTGCAGGGAAGATACCACGCCCCCTTCCGGGGCGCAAGGGGGCGTATCATGGGGGCATGGCCCAGTGGAAGGTGGCGATGCTCTTCCTGGCCCTTTGGGGAGGGGGTTTGGCCCAGACCCTGGTAGAGGTGACGGCGGTGGCGGCGGTGGCCTCGAGCCTGGACCCCGCCATCCGCCTGCCCCAAGGGAGCTAAGTGCCAATGCATAGACTGTGCAACACCCCCTGCCCCAGCCCTTCCCTGAGCCTCTCCATAGCCACGACCACCGCCCCCCTCAGCTCCTCCACGCTCCTGTAGCGCCGCCGGGGCATCAAAAACCCCTTCACCCGC
>QGLW01000106.1_pt1 | contig 24156 bp, 26 predicted proteins | sample 1725341 | NCBI WGS metagenome assembly QGLW01 (sample SAMN05439265, study PRJNA331180) | Hot springs metagenome, whole genome shotgun sequencing project. | isolation source: microbial mat of Apron and Channel Facies of Mammoth Hot Springs | place: USA: Wyoming, Yellowstone National Park | collected... | reverse complement strand
ATATTTATACCATACTTTTACGTAGGAGGTGAATTATATGGCAAAAAACTGGTATCCTATAATAAATGAGGATAAATGCATTCGTTGCTATCAATGTGTGAACTTTTGTCCACACAACGTTTATGCCATCGGTGAAGATGGGTACCCGGACGTTGTAAATCCAGACAACTGCGTGGAATTTTGTCGTGGCTGCTCAAAAGTTTGTGATAATGAAGCTATAACATATTTTGGAGATAGGAGGTAATTTTTATGAGTAAAAAAGGATTACTTTTATGCGTATGCCAAGGCACCTGCCCATCGTTTCAACAGATGGATACATTTGAAGTTTTGAACACTTTAAGAAGAGAGAACATTTTTGAATGGGTAGGATTACATCCTCAGCTTTGTGCAGATGATGGGGATAGGTATTTAAGGGAATTATTAAGAGGAGCACAAATAGATGAACTTTATGTCGCTGCTTGTGACCCTACAATGCAAAAGAAAATGTACAGAGATGCTTTTGATGATGTAGGCTTTCCTAAAGATAAGCATATTGGAATCGAAATAAGAAATATGAATACTCAACAGGTTATTGAGGAAATAAAGAAAGCCGTTGCTCAAAGAGAACAATCTCAAAGTAAATAGTTTATCTAAAATGGCTTCGATTGTTGCTGAATATTAAGTAACAATCGAAGCCATACTTTTTAGGGAAAGTTATAAAGTATTTATCCACTTAGTTGTTAACATATGTTAATTATGCTGATAAATTAATTAATTCGAATATATTAAGGGAGAGAGATGAGACCAATGGAACACAGAACATGTTTTAACTGCATTGTAAGACACTTTTCACCGGAATGGTATGCATCCGTTATGGGTACGGGTTGATTTGCTAATGTTCTTTATTTATTAAGTGCAAAAATGCCTTTTTTAAAACCAGCAGCTGTAGCACTTTTCTTTTTAAATATATTTTTATTTTTAATATTCATAATTCCGTGGGTAGGAAGATGGTTTTTACATTTTGATAAATTAATAGAGGATTTAAAGCATTCTGTCATGTCTAACTTTTTTGTTACCGTGCCTGTAGGAGGTTTAATTCTTGGAACAAACTTTTTTTGTGATAGGTAAGGAATATTTTAGCATGGCATTTATTGTGACTTTGGGTACAATTTTGTGGATATATGGCGTAGCTCTTGCGTTAGTTTTTGGAGTTTTTGTAACATACAATATGATGATAACAGAAAATATAGGACCCGAGCTTACAAATTACTCATGGTATATAACTCCTGTAGCAAGTATTGCAGTGTCATTATTAGGAAATCTTCTAGTTAATGCTTATGTTATAAAAAATATTGAATTGGCCAAATTAATAAATATTATAGATATAATATTTTATGGAATTGGATTAATGCTCTTTGTCATACTTAGTAGTATTATTTTGAACAGATTTATAAGTCATACAATGCCACATGCTATGGCAACGCCAACCTTCTGGATTATACTAGGTCCTATTGGTGTAGGGACTGTAAGTTTGATGGGGGTTGCTGACGCTTCGAAGGAAATAAGGTTAATCTTGGTGGCAGATTCTTTAAAGATGCTTTCACTAATTTTATGGGGTTTTGGACTTTGGGCATTTGTGCTTACTGTTATAATAACAATTAAATATCTTATGAAAGGTGGAATACCTTTTTCACTTTCGTGGTGGGCATTTATATTTCCACTGTAAGCATATACTTTGTCAGCTTTTAATGTATTCATGTATACAAAAATACAGCTTATATATTGGTATACAGTATTATTAGCAATTTTACTCGCTATATGTGGATAAGCATTTTTACAAAGTCTTTGATTGGAACGCTTAATGGTACACTATTGGTTCCACCAGAAAGTAATAAAAAACAGTCGGATATTTTGGCCAGTAGGCCAAAATATTTTAACTTAAATATTTGATAAATCGAATATTTAAAAGTTCTTTAAGCCAGAGAGGAGTACAAAAAATGAATAATCTTAAAAAATTGCAAAGCCATCTCAATAACATGATGCTTGTTTATACCTTGATATTAATTATTGCTGGTGTTTGGATAGGCTATGGACATAACGCAACTTTATGGGTAAAAACCAATCAGCAGTTTTTAACTCTTTTAAATACTGTTGCAGTTTTCTTTATTATCTATCCGATGATGGTAAATGTTAAACTTGAATTGCTTTTAAAGTCAATAAAAAATTGGAAGGCATTGTTATTAAGCTTGATATATAATTTTGTGTATGCGCCGATTTTTGGATATTTTATTGCCACATATATGATTAAAGATCCTACTTTGTCAATTGGGTTTTTATTAGTTATGGTGGTTCCTTGCTCAAGTATGAGCATTACTTATACAGGCCTTTCAGTATAGATTTTGGTATTCTGGAACAGCAAAAAGAAGCGATATTGAAAGCGAGTGTCGAAAAGTCGTTATTTTGATTATAAGTATCTAATAATTTGCGAATATTGTCAATAGAAAAACTTGCCAAAAGCTTTTTGGCAGATATTTTTTATATTATTCTTTTATCATTACCATAGTTATATCGTCTTCTTGCAGGCTGGAAGCGCGGATATGAAGTGTCTTAAGGTAGATTGTTGACGTTGTATCATCAGGTGATAGCATTTCTATAAGACCTTTCGGTGTGAGCATGCCTTGCTTTGTTTTCAATTCTGTAAGACCATCTGTGTAAAGAAGCAATTTTCCATCGGACAAAAAATGTGTATTTATAACAGATTCATCGTATTCCTCGGAGAAGCCGAATCCAACTGGAACAACATTTTTTGTTGCGAGAAGTTCTTTTTTGGTTACATTTATAGGAGATGGGTGACCCATGTTGATAAATTTGTAATAGTTATCTTCCAACTTTCCAATTATACCAGTGAGGTATATGCTATGCAGATTGAACTTTTTCAGTTCATTCTCCAACAAAAATGGGAGCTCCTGGATTGGTGGCTCAAAAGCGATTATGGTTTCCAAAGTTGTTCTAATAAGCATGCTTACAAGTGCTGCAGCAACTCCATGTCCACTTATGTCAATAATTCCCATCCATGGTGGGGTATAGTATATCAGATCACCTCCAAGACCTGTCGATGGTCGATAGAAGAATTCTACATTATCATTACTCTGAGGTACAAAACTTTCTTGAACCCTTATTGCAACGGACATATCTGCATCTGTTTCTTCAGCATCTGTAAATAACTCAATAGCACCTATTACTCCATTATTATATTTTATGGGCAATCCGAAGATAGAAAAAGGACGTCTCTTTCCAGATTTGGTTAGTCCATAAACCGCAAATGGAACTTCAACTGGGACTCCACTCTTAATGGCTTGATAAAGTGGGCAGAGTTCAGTATTACAAACAGGAATACCTGTTCTATCGACATGGTTCAAAACTTGTTCGGCACAACGCTTACCCACAACTTCCTCTGAGCTATATCCAGTAATTTTTGTTGCTTGTTTATTCCAGTAAATGATACGCCTGTTTTTATCAACGACATATGCAGGTATTTCAAGTTCATGGAGAAAGTCTGAAACTTTTGTGTTTTCTAAGTAATTCATAAGTTCGTTTTCAAACATTATATCACCTCAATTTAAATTCTTTTTATCTATTCTATCATTGAAGTTATTCTTTTCAAGAATTCTTTGTACAAAGTGTTATTGGTTAACTCTCTTTCATTAAATGGTATTTCTTCGTCAAATGCTATTTGTCCGTTTTCGAAGTGTGAATCAACAACGACCTTTGATAGTGGCATCACGATATAAGTTCGGGTGTTTGGAAGTATTTTAAAAAACTCTTCTGTATAGAATGAGAGGTCTGAGAAGTTTGAATTATCAAGAATAATCAGTTTCCCAATCCTATTGGTTGCGAGGAATGCAAGCAATGTTTTATGAGGGTTGTAGAAGCTGGTTTTGTCAACAAGAAAGTAAACATCTGATGGTAATCTTTCCGGGTCGGGTTCTACAGGGATTTGTTCTCTTATTATTTGTTTGGATTTATACCTACTGATAAGTTTGGGATATAAAGTGGTAGGTGTGGTTATAAGCTTAGAGATAATCATACTTGGGAGTGTAATGTCACCATCGTTCGCATACCTAAGGTCAAATATAACAGCCTTTGAGCTCTTTATTAGCTCGTCAAATGCAGCGGTCAATTCTGTCATGTCGCTTTTGTTTGATATATTAAAACTTTTAATTCGAACAATTGTACATTTCGATATATTGTAGAGTTCGATTGGTTTAGCATGCATGTTCTCCTGGAATTCTTTATATGGAATACCTTTTATGTAAGATGTCCTTTGAGCAAGTGTGTTCGGGAGCTGATATTTAACCTGTAAGGTTTGTGCATCAATTATTTTAGGGTAATATGGAAGTATCTTGTCGACAAAGGAATATTCTTGTTGAAAGTCGTTAAGTGTTGGAAAAAGGTTTTTGTACCTTTTGATTATATCTTCAATAGGATATCCATTGATTGAAAGAATTACTGAGCCAACTGGAATTTCGCAATAGCTCATAGAGACTACTACTTTTCCGTTTATATATTTGCACTTCATTGGTAATGTCTTATCGGTTGCCTTTAATGGAATTTCTACACGCGTTACACCATCTTGTAGAACTGAAAGCATCGGAGCAATTTCGAGTGCAAATTCATAATCGGAGAGACGTTTATTAATTTGAATGTTAGAGTTCTTTATCTTGTCTTTTAAAATGAGATCAATCATGTCAACGTGTCTATCTATAAGGTATTCCTTAGCTACTTCCCCGTCTACTTGCAATGCAAATGGTGAGTATCGAAAGTGTTCATATACATATATTGCTATAGCCCCTATAATAAATATAGCTATTACAAAGATTATTGTTGTGTTTATACCCTTCATTTTGCTACCCTCCTTTATTCCTTTATTATATTATACTCCTTTTTACTAGGATGAGTTCCAAGGTTAATAAAGAGTTTTACATTCTACACATTAGTCTTTTTTGGAGTATAATAAATAATAGAGGTGAAAGGTGTGAAGAAATCTATGCTTATTCTTACAATGCTATTTATATTGCTTTCGAGCCTAATATTCGCTTTTGACCAGTTTGATTGTATTGAAGAATTCAAGTTCGATTTAGCGAACTTTCCCAACAATATTTCTTCCCAACAGTATATTCTTTTATCATGCTCTTTCTTATTCGATGAGCCAGTTAATTCTGTTTTTCCCAGATATGGTTTTTTTGAAGCCATTAATAATATGGACTTACTCGACTTTGGTATGCTTGCTGTAGGAGTTTCACTGGCAGTTCTACCTTTTGATAGTTATGTTGCTTGTACTATACTTGAGAGTTTTAGTGTAACAGCGCTAATCACAGGTGCTATTAAGTTTATAGTTGGTCGAGGAAGACCGTACATGGAAAAGAGTGCGTTTGTTTTTAAACCATTTTCGACTATGGAAGGTTATCAATCTTTTCCTTCTGGTCACAGTGCACTGAGTTGGGCGATTTTTACCCCTGTCGCAAAGATGTTTGGTGACTATTGGTATGCGATACCTACTTTGTTCTCTCTACAAAGACTTTGGTCAAACAATCACTGGAGTTCTGATGTTATTTACGGTGGATTGATAGGTTTTTCGATTGGTAGCTCATTTTTTGATTTGAGAAGTAATAATAGTCATTAAATAGTGGTGAGGACTGTGTACATATACGAGTATGACAAATCTTTGCCGTTCAATTTGGTTGTTGAGAAAGGTGAGAATTACGATATATTGTCTTACGATGCAGTGTATGAACCTGACATACCAGAATCGAAGCGAATTTATACGTATAGGTTTCGAGCATCTAATCCATGGGCGAAGTTGATTTTTCTACATGGGATAGGAAATGGTCACGTACCCTATCTTATGTGGTTTGGTGAATACTTTGCCTCAAAGGGTATCGAGACGTTCTTTATGATTCATCCATATCATATGCAACGTGCAAAGCCAGGTTGGAATGGCGGTGAACCTTTCTTCCACCATTCCCCAGCTCACTGCATTGTTAGATTTCATCAAGCAATCAAGGATGTTAGACGAACTATCGATTTGTTAGATACTTTTGACAATGTGTCAAAATTGCCAACAGCGATAATGGGGTTCAGCTTTGGTGGAATGATTACATCAATGTCTATGGCACTTGACAAACGCATTGAATGCGGGATTATAGCATTTTCAGGTGGTGATTGGCGTTGGATTAACTGGTATTCTCCATATGTTGAACCAGTTAGAGAAGGCTACAAGAAATTCAGTAATGAGTGGGGATGTAAGGATGAAGCAAAATGTATTGAACTGAGAAGTCAAAGTAGAAAGAAGGTACATACCTTGAAGAGTATTGAAGAGATTTTTAATTTGACTCCTTCTTGTTTTCACTATGATCCAATATCGTATGCCAAGTTTGTCTCTCAGCCAGTTTTGATGTTTACGGGAGTCTTTGATAAAGTAATACCACATCAGGCATCAAATGGACTTTGCAGATTATTACCGAATGCAAAAAAAATACCTGTCCCTTCAGGACATAAATCTTCCTATCTTTTTAGGAGAATCATAGGGAAGGCTACTGAACGCTTCTTGAGAGAAAAATTACATCACGGATAACCCTTTAATCTTATTGAAATTAAAAGCCAGAGTTTCGTAAGGATGATGCATGTTGCTAAGAGAATCATAAGGACAGCGACAAGAACGCTGCCTTTTTTGAAATGCTTCGACGGTTTCATACTTTACCCCCAAGTTATTCATTTTGAGGCTAACCATAAGCAATGTCACAAGTCAATTTTAGCACAAAAAACTAAAAAAAGACCCCTGGTAAGATTAAGAGTACCAGGGGTCGAGTTTTTTTATGGGGTTTGAATTATTCTCTGAAAAACGTTAGATAAGCGATGAATAGAAGAGCAAGTACCCATGTAAACCAATGAACCTCTTTACTCTTACCAGAGAGGGTCTTTACTATTGGGTATGTAATAATTCCAAGAGCGATACCATTTGCAATTGAGTAAGTAAATGGAATCATTGTCATTGTAACAAATGCTGGTACTGCATCTGTAATATCATCCCACTTAACGGACATTAAACTCTTTATCATGAGTACGCCAACAAATATTAATGCCGGAGCAGTTGCAGCTGCTGGAATTGTTAAGGCAAGTGGTGAGAAGAATAACATAGCAAGCATGAGAAGAGCTACAACAACAGCTGTCAAACCTGTTCTTCCACCAACTGCTATTCCTGTGCTACTTTCAATGTAAGTTGTAACAGTTGACGTGCCAAAAATTGCTCCAGCTACTGTACCAATAGCATCAGCGAGGTAGGCTTTTGTTGCCCTTTCAATTTCTCCATTTTTCTTTGTAAAACCTGTTCCTTCAGCTAGACCTGTTAATGTACCGAGTGTGTCGAAGAAATCAACGAAGAAGAATGTACCAACAACAATCCAAAAAGCACCGGAGAGTAAAATCTGAGCATTAAATTGTATTTTGAAGAAGGTTGATGATATATCTGGAATCTTTCCAATAATTCCTTGGTAGTGGGTTACATTGAATATTGGTGTTGCACCTATGACCGTTGTTAGTATTATACCAAGGAGTATTGAGCCTGGCACCCTTAGAGAGAAAAGTACGACTGTTATGAAGAATCCCACTATTGCAAGTAGTGTATCAGGTTTGTTCAAATGTCCCAGCGTAACTGCAGTTACAGGGTCTGCCATAACAATACCTGCATTTTTTAATCCGATAAGGGCAATAAATAGCCCTATACCTGCGCCTGTTGCAGCTTTAACTGGTTGTGGTACAGCTCTTGCTACGAATGTACGTGCACCAGTAATTGTAAGAAGTACGAAAATTATACCTTCAATGAAAACAGCTGTCAGAGCAAGTTGCCAAGGAATTCCAAGCTTTAAGCATACTGTGTAAGTAAAGTACGCGTTGAGTCCCATACCAGGAGCCAGTGCAAATGGGTAGTTTGCATAAAGCCCCATTATAAGCGTTGCAACGGCTCCACCAACTATGGTTGCGACCATAAATGCACCATGGTAAGAGTTGTAAAGGCTCTGATCAATAATCTTTCCTGCTTGATCAAAGATACCTGGCACTGCTTGAACGAGTATCGATGGGTTGACAAAGACGATGTAAGCCATCGTTAAGAAGGTTGTTATACCTGCAACAATCTCTCTACGCAAGGTAGAACCAGCTTCTTGGATGCCAAAAAACTTGTTTACACTCTCCATACTTTGTTCACTCCCCCCACGTTTGATTTTTGGATTTTACCGGGATTTATGTGTTTATACATACTATCCCGATATTTTAATTATTTCAGTTTTATTTTTGTCTTATTTTCAAATTCCACAACGGAACCATCTACAATTATGTGATCTATATCCGTCCCTTCAACCATTTGGATAATTGCATCTTCTAAATCTTTCTTTTCTTTGTTCAGTTCTTTTATTGTATCTCTGACTCGCAAGTATCTTCTTACAAAGTTCTCAAGTGTTTGTAAGAACTGTTCCTGTTGTGGATTGTTAATGTTACCGGTATTTTCTGCCATTTTAAAGCACCTCGCTTATCTTTTTAACAATTGTTTCGATTTCATCATTTCTTAGTTCAGGAAAAATTGGAAGTGCTAATGTCGTCTTGGATAATCTTTCCGCAATTGGAAAATCCCCTTCTTTGTATCCAAATTCAGCAAAACATTTTTGCAAATGAAGCGGGAGTGGATAATATAGAGCTGTCCCGATTTCGTTCTTCTCCAAATGTTCTCTTACTCTATCTCTTGTTTTTTCATCTTCGAATTCAACAACATATTGGTGATAAACATGGCTCCTATAACCCCTATCTTCAACCTTTGGATATTTAATTGGTAATTTCTTTTCTTCAAACAATTTTTGATAATAGCTTGCAATTCTAATCCTTTCTTGGGTCCATTTTTCAAGGTATTTAAGCTTTATACTCAAAATCGCAGCATGTACAGCATCGAGTCTTGAATTGTATCCTACCATTTCGTGATAATACTTCTTTTTTGAACCATGTTGCCTTAGCATTCGTGCTCTTTCGGCAAGATGGTCATCATTTGTTACTATCACACCTGCATCACCATATGCGCCGAGATTTTTAGTTGGGAAAAAGGAAAATATACCAATATCGCCGAAAGTTCCTGATTTTTTGATAGTATTACCTATTTTTCCTTCACTTCCTATTGATTGCGCGGAATCTTCTACTATTTTAACATTAAACTTCTGTTTAAGGAAGTTCAATTTTTCGAAATCTACTGTCCTACCGAAAAGATGTACAGGGATAACGACTTTCACTTTCACTTTCTTGAGGGTATTTTCAACCTGATCCAAGTCTATATTGTATGTTTCGGGTTCCACATCAACAAAGACAGGTATACCACCATTCCTTGTTATACAAGAAGCTGTTGCAAAGAATGTATAAGGTGTTGTGATAACTTTGTCACCATTTTCAATTCCAATAGCATGGAGTGAGATAACAAGCGCATCACTACCATTTGCAACTCCGATAGCGTGTTTTACATTCAAATATTCTGCGAGTTCTCTTTCAAACGATTCAACTGAAGGTCCAAGTATTACGCGCCCGTCTGAGATTACTCTGTCAACTGCCTCAAGTACTTCTTTTCGAATTGTTTCGTATTGGCGTGTCATATCAAATAATGGAATATTTGCCATACAAACTCACACCTCCTCAAAGTGTCAAAACTATCTGGCTGAGTAATTTATTTTACAATGCTCTTCTGAAAATACCAAGCGAACAAACTCTATATTTCGATATTTTACGTATATGTCATATCCAGGGTTATTTGAGACGAAGTCTAATATAGACATTTGATTATCAAGTGGTTCAAATTCTGTCGGTATGTGTATAAATTGTTCCATTCCAATTTTTGATTGTTTCAATGGTTTGACATACAGGCTGTAAGTTCCAACTTGCTTTTCAAATGATTGAATGTATTGAGTTGCAAGCGTAGTATTTTTTTCGTTTATATATACCATACCGAGCAAAAGTTTTGCCTCAGGAGTTTTTTCAAACCGTTGAATCTTACTTAAATCTAATTTATAACCGGCAATGTACTTTCGAGCTTCTGTTGCTAATTGACCAAAGACACACCAGTCAGGTGCGGTTATCGTTTCACCTCGCAGGTAAGCTTTATGTACATTTAAACATGTGTGATTTTGGATGGGATAATCTTTTGTTTTGTCGATATATATACTTAGCAACATTACAAGAGCAGCAAATCCTTTTTCTCTTACAGCCGTTGCCAATGTCTCATCACTTGCATTTTCAAGATACAGCTCGTGTATAAATGCCCAAAATGGAGACTTTTTAGAAAGAAGGTTTGTTATTTTTCCAACTCCATCGCATGTCCCTTTCAGTATTTCTCCTTCAAGAAGAAGTAAAAGCGGATAAATAGATTCGGGGTTCTGCTTGAGAAATGCAACTATATCTTGTGATTGGTCTTCTCCACTGTAAATCGAAGAAAGAAGTGCATTGTACTTCGCCTCAATTCCACTCGCCTGTTTGAATGATTCACCCGCTTTCTTTACGTCTCCATCAAGCATTTTTACAATTCCTTCAAATATTAACTTGTGATTTATATTTGAACTCTTGACGGAAAAAGACTTTAAGGTTTTAACCAGGTCGGGTATATTTGCATCGTAATCTTGATAATTTATATCGTAAAGCGTTAAGCTTTTTTCATCTGTAATATTAGCTGTTGTAATAACGCTTTCTTTTAATCGCTTCATAGTTTCTTCATCAACAGTCGATGACTTTTGTCTTTCCTGTGTATCATTTTTCAAAAGTCCCTTCTTTTTCAAGTCTTTTTCAAGTTCTTGTTTAAGTTTCAAAACATTTTTTAGCTTTTCATCATAATTTTCAAAGCCACCATGCATTGTACTCACCACCTCAAAAGAGTTACCTACATGATATATTCTATAACAGGTTTCTGAATTTTTGAATAATGCTGCAAAAAGTCCTGCCAATAACTACGTGATCCAGAACTTTTATGTTCAATACCCCACCTGCTTCTATAAGCCTTTTAGTTATTTCAACATCATCTTCACTTGGTGTTGGATCTCCAGAAGGGTGATTGTGCACTATTATAATTCCGTGAGCATTTCGAATCAGTGCCTCTCTGAAGATGTCTCTTGGGTTAGCTATAGAGGTTGTAAGTGTGCCCTTAGATATATCAGATGAGCCTATTAGTCTCAATTTTGAATCAAGAAATAATACCCTGACCACTTCTTGAGGAAATGTTTGCATATCGATACAATATTGAAAAACTTGCTCTGGGGAATTTAATGTGGGACTTGTTAGTTTTACCTCCTCTTTTACAAGTCTTTTTGCAATTTCCAATGCGGCTAAGAGTGTAACTGCTTTGACTTTACCAAGTCCTTTGAATTTTCTCAAATCCCCGATTGTTGCTTTTGACATTTTATACAAACTTCTCTCGTGTTTTTCAAAAAGCTCTTTTGAAACAGCAAGAACATCTCTATCTTTTGTACCCGTTCTCAGTAGTATTGCTATAAGCTCTTCTGTAGTAAGGGATTGTGCACCTTCATTAAGTAGTCTCTCCCTCGGTCCATTCTCTATTCGCATGTTTTTGAATAACCCCCTTATCGAGTAAGATTTGCCACAACTTGGATATAGGTAATCCGATGACGTTTGAATAGTCCCCCTCTATACGTTCGACAAAAACCCCACCAAGCCCCTGTATTGCATAGGCTCCAGCTTTGTCCAGTGGTTCATCTGTTGAGATATAATAATCGATTTCGAACTCACTAAGTTCTTTAAACTTTACTTTTGTTTCTTCAAAAAAGAGAATCTCATCATCTTCTATTTTAACACAAACTCCTGTAAACACTTTGTGCCAATTTCCAGAAAGTTTTCTTAGCATTGTCTTGGCTTCCATTTCATTTTTTGGTTTACCAAAGATCTCTCCATTCATCCAAACAATCGTATCGGCAGTGATTATTGCATCTATGCTTTCAAAGAGTTTGTTCTTGGATAACTGGCTTATAACACCTTCAAGTTTACGTTTGGAAAGTTCTATAACTATTGATTGTGGTTCATATATATTCTCAATACATTCGTCTACATCTGGGGTTATAACTTTAAATGGTATTCTGAATAAGGAGAATAACTCCAACCTTCTTGGTGAAGATGTACCAAGAACAACCAAGAATCCCACCTCATCTCTGTTATTAAGGTCTTAAATTTTTATAATTTTATCTCATACCAAATGTTCTTGACGTGTTGACTATAATCCTTAAACCTATCTTTCGAACATACAACACCTTTTATTTCTTTTGCAAGTCCAATAACAAGTTCATCAGCTGGTGAGTGATAGTAAGTTCTCTTGTAATTAAAATACTTCGTGTGAAATTTGTACTTTGCATTTGCATCAAAGACTATATAAAAAGGGAAATACGTGTGACTCAACTTTGCTATATATTCAAGAAGGATATCTATTTTCTCTGGACCTTTGAACTCGGATATCATAAGTATATTACTTCCGTCAATTACCACCGGTGTAGTCGGTGCATGCGATGACAAAACTTTCCAAACATACGGATGAACTTTAGATTTTATGGCATTTTTTTCGATGGGACTAAGGTATTCAACAAAATCTTTTATCCAGATATGTTCTTCAAGATTTTTAGGTGTTACTCTTAAAATATATTCTTTCACTTCTTTTAAAAATGTCTCTTTTTCTGTGCTTTCAAGTGCGTACAGTTGCAAGTAGTTATCCAAGTTTAATTCTCTTAGCCTTTCACGTTTCTTTGAAAGAAAGTTTTTGTAATTGTCTATTTTCTCATTTGGAAATGGAAAGGAGGATGGCTTTGACCAAAATAGAATCTCGAAAAGAACATATTTTGAGAGTTTACTTCTTTCAAATTCATCTATTTTGTTTTGCAAATTCTCTTGTATATTAAAGAGACTATTTATTAGAAATGAAAAAATAATTGGATTAACTTTTTTTAATCCAACCTTATCGGGATGCTCAAAGTTTGTAAATAAAACCTCTATCTTCCCTTTGTCTATTTCTTTGTACTTTTTAAAGATATCAAGTATTACTTTACGCTTTATCTCCAGGCTCCTTAACCTCTCCAAATAAGCTTGGTCGTATATATCCACTCTTTTTTTGCTCAACTTGTCACTCCTAATTCTGTTTCTGATATAGCTACTTAAAAAACGGGTTTATTCTGAAAAGTCTTTCTATTGTCACTATCTCACCATGTCCAGGGCAGATGTACCAATCCTGAGGTAAGGTCTTAAATAAGTCTCTCAGCTGCTTTATTGTTGTGGTCATTTGCTTACGCATCTTTGCATGTTTACTCTTATCGATGTACAAATCAACCCTTCCTATAGAGCTCGAAAAAACTACGTCCCCTGTAAATATTGCTCCATCGAAGATAATAATTCGTGAGCCTGGTGTGTGACCAGGCGCAAAGACTGTTCGAAAATATTCGTCAATATTATACCACTCGATCTCAAAACTGAAAGGCTCGGTGAAGAGAGCAGAAAGATTCGATGTCGGGTCCGTAAGTGCAACGCTATCTTCCGGTGATATGTAGACTCTTTCAATATTCAGTTTTGATAATCCGCTTATATGGTCATAGTGACCATGTGTTATTAACACGTCAACTTTTTCTTTATTGTCGACATAATTTTCTGTGCCAAATCCAGGGTCGACAATGTATGTTAAACCATCGATACTAAATTTGTATGTATTTGTTTCGAAGTCACCAGAAGTTTTGAATACTTCGATATCCTCGATAGTTAATCTCACAAGTAGCCCTCCAATCTTTATTTTGAAATGGAAAGGTTAAAAGAATAGTCTGTAGATCACATTTGCACTGAACCCTGCAACGAGTCCACCAATTGTATGAGATAAGATAGCTTTGCTGGTGAGGTATCTATACCCAAGTGCATCCATCATTCCCACATGGGTACTCAAATACCCGCTCCAGGTCATGCCAATAGCAGTGAAAACGGCAACATCGCTTGGTTTCATAAGGTTTTGTTCAAGAAACCTTGGAACAAGCGCGAGTGCTGCACCTGTTGAACCAAGGCAGGTTATTGGAAACGCAATAAGTTGAGGGCTTTCAAAACCAAAAAGTACTTTGAGGGGCCAGAATAGTATTTTTCCGAGCTTGTCAAATAGCGCTATGCCTTCATAAGGAAGTCCTTGATAAACAACAGTTGGATCTTTTGGTCCAAATGTTAGCATCATAACGAGTGTGCTTATTACAAGAACGCCTGGAATTATGCCAATACCAATATCAACACCTGTTTTGCCACCATCGAGCATCGCTTCAAGGAATCTTTCAAAAGCATTACCTTCACGAATTTCTCTATAATGTGACTCATTCTTTTCTATTTCTTTATGAACGCTTCCAAGTCTCTTCTTAGTCCATATTGAGAAAAGTCTTACGCTTACAACACTACCAATTACCGTAGCAATGTTACCGACGATAACAGCGGGTAAAAGATTTATTCCAACCTTTCCGCCCTGAGCTATGAAGAATGTTGAAACTATCATTCCCATTCCAAATGCGGTACCAAGATTACATAATAATGGTTCCTGCCATTTTTCAAAATGAGATATATACGATTTATCTTTTGCCAGCGCTATAATTGCTGGATTGTCAGAAAAATAAGTCGAGATTATGCCTATCGCCGCTATACCAGGAAGCCCGTAAAGTGGTTTCATAAGTTTATCCAAGAGTAGATGTAACCAGTGCACTACGCCAAATTCGTTTAACAATCCGGCAAAAGCACCCGTTAATACGGCAACTGCCATGATGAAAAATACTGTGTTTAGCAGCAAGTCATGGGCTGTGGACATAAGTGTTTTAAAAAAATTTGCACTGCCCATGGTGGAGATAAAACCGCCAAAAAATAAGATGAGAATAGCCAAAAATAAAAATGTTTCAGCTGAAAATAAACGTTTTTTTTGCACAGAACACCCTCCTTCGATAACCATTAACTTCTGCTATTCTAAGTATAGAGTCTATCATTCAGTATATCCAAAGTCAAAACCATGAAATCCCAAAAATACGATATTTGCAGTATTTATATTCTGGAGAACATACTAAAATTTCCCATATGTCTTATTGCTCTGTTATGGTATAATAATTGACGGTAAGAAAAACAAAAGGAGGCGCAATTAATGCCAAAAAAGACTGAATTGAAAAAGTTGTTTAAATCGCAAGATTATGTTCCGATGACCTTTAAGGAATTGTGTAGATATTTTGGTTTGTCCGAAGGGAAAGAAAAGGAATTACTAAAATCACAGTTAAATGGTCTGATAGAAGAAGGCCTTATTTTCAAAGGTGACGATGGACGCTACCGTATAAGTAAAGGAAACCTTTTCACTGGTGTTATAGAGTTTACCAGAGGTGGTAACCTCACATTTGTTACAACCGAAGAAGGTGAAGAAATAGCTGTACCTATTGAAAAGACAAATTCTGCCATGCACAAAGATAAAGTACAAGTTCAGATAATTGGAAAATGGTACGAATTGCCAGAAGGTAGAGTAGTGAGGATTATTGAGCACGGTATAAAAAGATTTGTTGGGGTATTTCAAACCCGTGGACAGTTTTCTTTTGTCATACCCGATGACCCAAAACTTCCGTACGAATTTTCCGTACTTGTTGAGGAAATAAATGGCGCAAAACCAGGAATGAAGGTTGTAGCAGAAATCACACGATATCCCTCGGTAAGACGCTCACCTGAAGCAAGAATTGTCGAAGTATTAGGTCGTGTGGAAGACCCAGCAACTGATTTCCCAACAGTTGTGGTTAAACACAGTCTCCCTGTCCAGTTTCCAGAAGAGGTAATGAAAGAGATTGCTGAGCTTCCAGATAAAGTGCTTGAGAAAGATATTGAAGGAAGATGGGACTTTAGAAATGAGATCATTGTGACAATTGATGGTCCCGATGCAAAAGATTTTGATGATGCCGTTCAGGTTAAGAAACTCGCAAATGGTAATTATATTCTTGGCGTTCATATTGCCGATGTTGCACACTATGTAAAACCCGGTACAGCTCTCGATAACGAAGCTTATAACCGAGCTACAAGTGTTTATTTGGCTGACAGGGTTATTCCTATGCTACCGTTCAAACTTTCAAATGGATTGTGCAGTCTTGTGCAGGGTGAGGACAGATTGGTAATGTCTCTAATAATGGAAATAGATAAGGATGGAGAAGTTATTGACTACAAAGTTGGAAATGGCGTCATTAGGAGTTATAGGAGACTTGTCTATGATTATGTCAACGCTTTTCTCGAAGGTAAGCCTGAAGGAGATAAAGTTAAGGATTTAGCAGAGCATATATATCTTATGAAGGAACTTAAAAATGTATTGCGTGAAAATAGACGACGTAGAGGAGCTATACTTGACATCGAAGGTGATGAGGTAAAGATTATTCTCGATGAAAAAGGACATGCAGTAGATATTGTTCCAAAGAAGCGCGGCGAGTCAGAGGTTATAATTGAAGAATTTATGATTAAGGCAAATGAAACTGTTGCGGAAATATTCCACAATGCGAATATTCCTTTCATATACAGAATTCACGAAACACCTGATTTTGAAACTCTGCTTCAGTTACGTAATTATCTAAGTGCAATAGGTATTAAAATGAAATTGCCGCAGAATGTTCATCCACGCGTGCTTCAAGAATTGCTTGAAAAAACAAAGGATCACCCACTAAGGAGTAGTATTCAAAGATTATTAGTCCGTTCAATGAAAAGGGCAGTGTATTCTCCAAGCAATGTTGGTCACTTTGGACTTGCTTCCGAGGCATATACGCACTTTACATCACCAATTAGACGATATCCTGATTTGATCGTCCACAGGTTGTTGAAATTGTATCTTGAAAGAAATGGTTCCATACCAGTTAAGGAAATGAAAAAGTTTGAAAAGTACCTTGCAAAGGCATCTGTACATTGTAGCAAACGCGAAAGAGTTGCTGACGAAGCCGAATGGGATTATGACGCGTTAAAGAAAATAGACTATATATCTAACCACATAGGCGAAATCTTTGATGTAGTTGTAACTTCTGTCACAAAATTTGGTATGTTTGTTGAAATTCCAGAAAAGTACATATCTGGACTTATCCACATTTCAGCACTTGATGATTACTATTACTACGATGAGGTTAAGAGTATGCTCGTTGGAAAACACACAGCGAAAGTTTACAGGATTGGGGATACACTAAAGGCAAAAGTTGTTAAGGCAGATAAAATTAGAATGGAGATAAACTTTGAAATTCCCTCCGAACGTGAATTACAAGCCATTGAAAAAAACGATAAGAGTGAAAAGAATTCAGAAAAATCTGCCAAGAACAAATCAAAGAATAAGAAGGTGAAAAAGACTGAGGCAAAAACAAAGAAGGGGGGATAGAACATATTATGGTACCTGAGAAGGTAAGACAAGAAGCTGAAAATTTAAAAAAAGAGATTGAATACCATAATTACAGATACTATGTATTATCAAGCCCAATAATTACCGATGAAGAGTACGATAAATTAATGAAAAAACTAATCGAATTGGAAGAGAAATATCCAGAGTTGAGAACACCAGATTCTCCAACTCAAAGAGTTGGAGGGCAGCTGTTAAGTGGATTTGAAAGTGTAGAACACAGCGAACCGATGTTGAGTTTGGATAACACATATAACGAAGCTGAGATATTGAATTTCCACGAAAGAGTAAAGAAGAACGTTGGTGAAACTGAGTATGTTGCGGAGCTGAAAATTGATGGCGTTTCTATAGCCTTAAGATATGAAAACGGTATTCTTGTGAAAGCTATCACTCGAGGAGACGGTCTTCGAGGCGAGGATGTCACAACAAATGTCAAAACTATTAAATCAATACCGTTAAGGTTACCAGAGCCAATTACAATTGAAGTCCGTGGCGAAATATATATGCCAGTTAGCGATTTTGAAGAATACAATCGTCAAAGGGAAGAAGAAGGTCTTACACCGTTTGCTAATCCAAGAAATGCAACTGCTGGAACACTACATTTATTGGATCCTTCGGAAGTTTCCCAAAGAAAACTCGATTCATTTATATATTTTGCTGTAAAACCCCAGAACTTTGGGTTAAAAACACACTGGGAGGCACTTGAGTTTCTTAAAAACCTTCATTTCAAAGTTAATCTGCACAACGAATTATGTAAAAGTATAAATGATGTTATTGAATACTGGAGAAAGTGGTCGAAAAGTAGAAGTCAATTGGAATACTGGGTTGATGGTGTAGTTGTAAAGGTCAATAACTTTGAGCAACAAAATGAACTTGGTTGGACAGCAAAGTCACCTCGTTGGGCAATTGCATTTAAATTTCCGGCTCAGCAAGCCAGGACAAGAATTATGGATGTTACTTTTCAAGTTGGACGGATGGGAACTATTACCCCTGTTGCTGAATTAGAACCCGTCGAACTTGAAGGTACGGTAATTAAAAGGGCTTCTCTCCATAATTTTGATTACATCAAACAGAAAGACATAAGAATAGGAGACTATGTACTTATCGAAAAAGCTGGTGGTATTATTCCACAGATTGTTCACGTAATTACCGAGTTACGAGATGGAACAGAAAAGGAAGTAATTGTGCCATCCAAATGCCCTGTTTGTGATGGAAATGTGGGAAAAGAATCTGGTGATTATGTTGCATACGTCTGCTTAAACCCACATTGTCCAGCTAAATTGAAAAGACATCTGGAGGTTCTTGTATCACGACAAGCACTCGACATCCAAGGACTTGGTCCAAGGATTATTTCAAAGATAGTTGATGCTGGTTTAATTAATGATATTGCGGATATATTCTATTTAAGTGTATTTGACCTATCCCAAATTAGTGGACTTGGTCCAAAGATGATTTCAAACATACTCTCCGAAATTGAAAGGGCAAAGTTTGTTACACTTGACAAACTTATCGTTGGACTTGGGATACCGGGTATCGGTGAAAAGACAGCTAAGGTACTTGCAAAGAAATTTAAATCATTAGAAGATTTATCAAATGCTACAGTAGAAAAGTTACTTGAAATAGAAGGTATTGGTGAAGACAGTGCCAAGAATATTGTTGATTACTTTAGTTTGCCAAAGACAAAAGAGATTATTGAGAAACTTAAAAGAGCAAAAGTAAATTTAGAGAATACTGCTATCAAAAAGGAAGATATAATTTCTGGGCTTACATTTTGCGTGACAGGTACGCTCAAAGGATATTCGAGAGAAGAGATTAAAAAATATATAGAATCCCTTGGTGGACACTTTACCGACACTGTAACCAAAAAGACTAACTACCTAATTGTCGGCAACAATCCTGGAAGTAAGTTGCAAAAGGCAGAGAAATTCGGTGTTGAGATAATCACAGAAGAAGAATTCTTGAGATTGGTCGAGCAAAGAAGGGGAAATAAATATGGGAACTGAAAGGAACAAATACTTTGCTTTACTCATGTTTGGAGGTATTGGTTCACGATTTGGATGGGAAAAACCAAAACAATTTTATTCAATCGACGAAATAAGTGGCAAAACGCTCTTAGAATATGTTGTTGAAAGATTTGTCAAATTTGATTTGTTTGATAAAATAGTTGTAGTATCTCCAGCCGATTATTTGAATGAAACAAAGGAGCTATTGAAATCATACAATGAACTTGAATTTGTATCAGGTGGAGAATCGAGAGAACATTCTGTTTGGAATGGCATACGTTATTTGGAAAGTTTTTCAAACAACGATGACATCGTTGTTATTCATGATGGGGCAAGACCACTTATTGAAAAAGAAATTGTTAAGCTGAACATTGAAAAAGCTGAAATGTATGGGAGTGCAATTACGGTTACAAATGTGGTTGATACCGTCAGTTATTCGGAAAATGGTGTCAAAATTGATAATATTGTACCAAGAACTAAGGTCTTTCTTCACCAAACTCCTCAGACATTTAAATACGGATTAATCAAAAGATGCTTTGAAAAACATTTAAATGATTTAGGCATATTCACCGATGAGGCTTCAATGCTTTTGGCAAGCGGTTTTGATGTTTATTACGTTCATGGTAGCAGGTTGAACATAAAAGTAACTACCTTGGATGATATCTCATTTGTTAGACGTTACATATGAGATATGTGAGAAGATACTGTCATTATGTTAGGAGGAGAGTTCGTTGAACATAAAAAAGATTCTCGTAAATACTATCATTGCTGTAATTATTGGTATATCGATAGTTAATATTGTTGGAGTATTTTATGCAAAGCAAGACCCCATAACAGCTCTTAAAACATTCCCTCTCAAATCTTTCGGAATTCTGTTTTTGCTTTTAGCACTCGATTATTCCATTCAAGCGTTTAGAACTATCATAGTGCTACGGAGCATGGGATATAGAATTTCTTTTCTTCAAGCTTTAGAGAACTTCTTTTTTGTTGTCTTCTTCTCCTCTGTTACTCCAATGTCCATAGGTGGTCAACCATTTCAGATTTATCACTTTACAAAAATAGGCGTATCCTCACATGATGCAACGAATATTTCGATTACGAGAATGTTTGAAGGCGTACTAATTGTGTTTGTTATAAGCGTGATTATGTTTAAAAATGTCTTTAGGTTACTTAAAGGTAATATCGGTCTATCAGTCATTGTTTTGGGATTCATAGTAACTCTTACTATTAGTGTTGCCGGATTTATAGCTTTTGTAAACAAAAAATTTCTCTTTAGTATATTTAAATTTATATCTAAATTGACAAAATCAGAAAAGTTGCAAGAAAAGGAAAAGAAAGCCCTTGAATGGCTTGATAAGATGAGTGCCTCGACTAAGACATTGTTTTTTAAAAACTATTGGGCTTTGTTTTTGGATATGGCTATTGGTGTTCTTGGTTCGTTTATACCTTCATACATGTTGAAGTATTCTATAGAAGCGGTAAGCAATATTAAAATGCCTTTAATGGTGATTTGGGGCACAATTAACTTACTTAACACGATAGTCTTCTATATCCCAACACCGGGTTCGAGCGGAGGAATAGAAGGTTTTTACCAGCTGGTACTTTCGCATTTCTACGAACCAAAGGCTGCGATGACTGGCATTTTTGTGTTCAGGCTTGTCACTTACTATTTCATAGTATTTCTGGGTCTATTCCTGATATGGCGATTTGCAAGGTTTAAAGAGGAGGTGAAAGGCGTTGAAAGAGAACAATCTTTGGATGATAATAAGCGATTCTCATGATAATATTCCAAATGTAGTAAAGTTTATTGAAATTGCAAAAGAACGTGGTGTAACGCATCTTTTTCATCTTGGAGATATAGTTTCCCCGTTTTTAGCTCGGTATTTTTTAATCGATGGTATAAAATTTTTTGGGATATTCGGAAATAATGACGGTGAGAAACTTTTTTTGATGGAAAAATTTCAAAAGAAACTGCACAACCAACCCTACGAAAAGGAAGAGAGCGGTTACAGAATATTCCTTATGCATGAACCTTACGCACTTACACCAGCAATAAAATCACAATTATATGACTTTGTCTTCTATGGTCACACTCATAAGATTGATATTAGAACAGAAGGTAGAACCCTCGTTATAAATCCTGGTGAATCTTGTGGATATCTCACAGGAAAAGCAACTGCTGTAATTTTAAACCCGGATGATAAGATGTATGAAGTCATCGAAATTTAAGAAGCTTAGTATAAAATATCTTGCGTTATGTGACCTAATTGCTAGTACATTTGAGAATACCGTCAATCTCTTGACGGAGACAAATTGTATTGTTTGCGGAAAAAGGAGTTATGGTAAACGACTGTGCAATGATTGCTCAGCTTTAATTAATGATCCTCCATCTATCACTCCCAGAAGACTTGCAAATCTAACGATCTATTATTTTGGGTTCTATGAAGGCAAATTAAGAGACTTTATATTGTCTTACAAATTCAACAACCACCATTCACTCGCAAAAACTTTTGCAGTCATGATTAAAAATACTCTTATCGCTAACGGAATTAACCCTGATATAATAACCTACGTTCCTGCAACAAAGAGTGCCAAAAAAAAGAGAGGATATGATCATATGAGGTTAATTGCAAGCCAATTATCTGATTTAACTTCTGTTGACCTTGTAGATGCGTTAAAAGCAGTTAGGGAAACTGATCAGCTGAAGACCTCTGACAGATCGGAGGCGGTAAAGGGAAAGTTCCAATTAGCTGAAAAATCTTACATAATTAAAGATAAGAATGTACTATTAGTTGACGATGTTTTAACAACTGGAAGCACTATTATGGAGGCAAGCAAGGTATTGAAAACCGCAAATCCTAAGAATCTATTTGTTTGCGTTATTGCCTTAAATAAGTAAAATCGTGTATGAAGGAGGGTTATAAATGGAAGAGAACTACATAAATGATGGAACGTCTTTTGAAGAAATAGCTGAGCATTTTCCTTATCTTATTCAGCCTCTACTTGAAAAAGGAATAAAAGTGATAGTATGTGGAGATATTAAATGGGGAACTCTTGGTGAAGAAATTGAGAGACTATGCTTGGAAAAAGAATCTATTTTGAGAGAATTGAACGAAATTGCTAAGAAAAATGGAGGACCTGTGCGTTCCTTTAAACTTGATATTTAAAATTCTTTACACAAAACTATACGTAAGTGATATAATAATATGCTACGGTGTTGGTGTTTAACATTTTCTAAATTCTTCATCTACAACATTCGATTGGGAGGTGTACTTATGAAAAAGGTTTTCTTAACTGTTCTGTTAGTTTTGTCAGTAACATTCTTTGGTGCAACAAAGGTCGTATTTTGGCATGCTATGGGTGGGGCACAGGGCGAGACACTGAACCAGATCGTCAGATCGTTTAACGAGTCACATCCCGACATAGTTGTCGAAGCGGTTTATATTGGAAACTATAATGCGCTTCAACAGAAACTTCTTGCAGGTGCTCAAGCTGGTCAACTTCCAACAATTTCGCAAGCGTATGCAAACTGGACTGCAAAGCTTCTCCAGAGCAAAATTGTTGAGCCATTAAACAAGTATATGAACGACCCAAAGATAGGTATTACAAAAGCTGAGTGGGAAGATGTATTCAAAGCATTCAGAAATAACTGTACATGGGGTAATACTGTGTACGCGGTTCCATTCAACAAGAGTCTTTACATAATGTACTACAACGCTACTGCGCTTTCAGCAGCTGGAATCAGTGCACCAAAATCAATAAATGAACTTCTTTATGCTACCAAGGCACTTACAAAAGATAAGAACAAGGACGGTAAACCGGACGTGTACGGATTTGCATTCAGAACAACAGTTGATACATTCCAAATATTCCTAATGATGCGCGGTGGAGATATAGTCAAACTTAGAAAGGATGGAAAGTATGTATCAGCGATAGATTCAAAAGAGACAAGAGAAGTCCTAAGCTTGTTTAAGAAGCTTCTAGATAGTAAAATTGCTTTTGCTCAAGGTGGATATCTAAATGATATATTCGGTCAGGGAACAGTGCTCATGTACATAGACACAATTGCTGGAAGAACATATGTTGAACGGTCAGCCAAAGGAAAGTTCGAATGGTCTTGGGCATCAGTTCCAGTTTGGATGACAAGAAACGTCCCGTTTGCAGGAACCGATATAATCATGTTCTCAAACGCAAAAGACGAGGAGAAACGCGCTGCATGGGAATTTATGAAATATCTCATTTCTCCGGAAGTTACGGCATACTGGGCAGTTAATACCGGTTACCTTCCAGTAAGAAGAAGTGCACTTCAAACAACAATTTGGAAACAAGCAGCAAAATCTGACCCATTACTTGAAATACCACTCCAACAAATCGATAACGCAGAGATGGATCCACAACTTTCAGTGTGGACAGAAATTAGGAACGTCGTTAGCACGATGTTCAATGACTTCATCAATGGAAAAGTTGATATGGAAACAGCAATAAAGAAGGCTGACACAGATATTAAGAAATACTTAGATGAAGAATACAAATAATATAAAATTGTGGGTGATTCCGAATCCCCCTCGGAAGAGGGGGATTCGTTTTAATATAACAAGGAGTCAACTATGTAAAATTAAATTTTGAGTAGAAGACGAAAATGTATGCTCAATATTGAATTTCTCTCGCTTTTTCTTCATAGCAAATATCGTCCTTAGCAATTTGTGTGCT
>QGLW01000105.1_pt1 | contig 24267 bp, 19 predicted proteins | sample 1725341 | NCBI WGS metagenome assembly QGLW01 (sample SAMN05439265, study PRJNA331180) | Hot springs metagenome, whole genome shotgun sequencing project. | isolation source: microbial mat of Apron and Channel Facies of Mammoth Hot Springs | place: USA: Wyoming, Yellowstone National Park | collected... | reverse complement strand
AAAATGATGGTGTAATGGGGCCCTCTTAAAGATCCTCTTGCCCTTCGTTATCTTAAAGTAGCCTATTTGCAAAGCTACGGAAAGGGTTTCCAAAACCAAAACCCCTCCAGCTATCGCGAGCAAGATCTCCTGCTTGGTTAAAACCGCAAGGGAAGCCAACGCACCTCCTAAAGCTTGGGAACCCGTATCACCCATAAAAATTTCCGCTGGATGCGAATTATACCAAAGGAAAGCTAAAAGGGAACCAGCAAGGGAGGAGGCGAATACCGACAAATGCCCAGCGTTGGGAATATAAAGGACGTTTAGGTAGTTTGCGAGTTTGAAGTTTCCCTCGATATACGCAACAAGCCCCAAAACCGCCAGTGGGAAGATCACCACGCCCGCCGCAAGGCCATCAAGCCCATCCGTTAAATTCACCGCATTTGATGTTCCCGCTATAACCAAGGCGACGAACACGAAATAAAATATCCCGATGTTTATGAAGAAATTCTTGAAGAAGAGGAATTGGGTCAAAAATGCCTTCTCACCGAAGATATAAAGGGCACCGAAAGAGAAAAGGATCCCAAGCCCAAGCTGAAAGAGGAGTTTATAAGTTTTCCTGATTCCTCCTTTTTTATCCTTCCTTCTAAGCTTTGAAATATCGTCAAATAGACCCATAGCCCCCATAACTAGAGTTGCGGTAATGGATAGTATAACCTCGAGGACAGGTTTTGTCCATAACAAGGTGGATATGATCGCAACTGGGATAAAAATGATCCCTCCTGAAGATGGTGTTCCTTCCTTTTTCCTATGAGTTTCCGGAACATCCTCCGAGATCCTCTCGTAAAACCTCGTCCGATATTTCTTAATGAACCATCCCAAAAGTACGTAGGTTAATGTGAAAGAGAAAAGGAAAGCCAAAGCGGACCGAAAGGCCAAATATGAGAATAGGTTAAAGATTATGTAGTACTCCTTTAAAGATGCGAGGAACTCCGATAGCAAGCGGTTATAATAAGGGAGTTTATTTTACCCTTTTAATTTGTTTAACCTTTTCCTGAAGCTTAGTTCTTAAACGTTTCGCATCTTCCCTAACGATTATCTCAAATTCCTTGCTATTTCCGAGTAGGGAGCTCTGCCCGATATTTAATTTTTTCCTTATCACATCAAGCAGTTCAAGGTCTATTTCATAACCAATCGCCCTTCTCCCCAACGCAATCGCTACCTTTAGGGTTGTGCCCGATCCCATAAAGGGATCCAAAACCGTTTCACCTTTGTAAGAAAAAAGATTTATTAACCTATACGGTATCTCCTCTGGAAGTGCTGCAATTCCCCTCTCAATCTTGTTAATTTAGGTACCATTTGTTCTTTTGGTACTCTTCCATATCTATCCTTGAAGCTTCCCTGATATCCTCGGGTATGTTTTTATAATCAAACTCCCCCTTCTGGAATATTAGTATGGACTCTTGGAGGTTGTTAAGACTCCACTTCGCCTGCTTATCCTAATGTAACCCTCAGGCTTTACCCAAACTATCCTTTCCCTATACCTAAAACCCTCTTCAACGAATATCTGTGTTATATCCGCAACTACGGGACACTTCTTACCCTTTATCAACGTGTCATCAACCACTAAGGCGGCCACCCTGCCCCCCTTTAGAACCCGCATAATTTCCCTTGATACGTTCCTCATAATACCCAAGAATTCTTCGTAGCTTTCAAGCATGTCGGGGTAGTCAAAGGGGGCGTTAAAGTAAGGTGGGGAGGTTACAACCAAATGAACACTCTCATCCCCTATTCCCTTCATATTCTGGGCATCACCAAACACTATTGAGAATAAAAAGGGGGGCACAAAGGCCCCCCTATGGTTTAGTTTATTACCACCCTCTCTATTACCGTCCTCTTGTTCGCCCTAACCTTTACGACGTAGACTCCCCTCGGCAAACTTGAGAGGTCAAAGCTCAGGCTACCCTTATGCTCACCCTTAAAGAGGTCCCTAATTAGCCTACCCGAGGGCGAGAACACTTCAACGGAAACGTTCGCCTTGTAAGGAACATCAACGCTTAAAGTCGTATTCTTTCCGTTTTTCGAAACTACTATCCTCGGGGGTAGTATATCCGCGAAGCTCTCGGATACATCCGTGGTTCCGCTAAAGCCCACGAAGGCAAAGGTCACCGCCTGGGATCCGCCAGGAGGAATGTTGAAGGGTCCCGCGGAGGCTACCACGGACCAGTCATCCGCGCTTGAACCGGATGGGAAGGATAAAGTCCCGTTCAGGAACTTCCACTTTATGGAGTCTGGGGTTCCCGAATAAACGTAAGTTGGGTTGTTTATGGCACTAAGGTTTGCCAAGGATGAGATGGGTTCAACGAGGGCAACACCCGCCCTGTAAGGATAAGAGGAGTGATAGGCATAAACGAGCTTAAGGGATGTGTCCCTTGCAACGTAGTTTTGGGAGTAAGTGCTTGATGTTACGTCAAAGTCCGCGAATATTCCAATATAAAGGTTGTTTAAGGGTGAAGAGGAGGTATTTACTATCTCGTACCTCAGGAATACCCAGTTGGGCCTATAAGAAGAATAACCGTAAGCTTCAAGCCTTAGTTCTATTCCGCTTGCGGTATAGCCCACCGCGCCGTTCTCGTCACCGTAAGATGGCGGAGTTCTCATAAATCCTCCGTAATAATTGTTCAGATCCCCACCGTCGTACCAACCGTCGGGTACGAATGTAGGCGAGTTCCCGAGAGCTACTCCCGCGTAGTAAAGGAGATTTGCGGAGGTTTTAGGATATTTGAAACCTCGTGCAATTGATGTATCCCCACTTGCGGTACCTATACCACCCGCGTAGGCACCGGAAACATTAACGGGGATCCATAATGCCGCGGTTCCCGTATCTATTAAGAATACATTGAGGGGTGAGCCTATGGTTATTGAGAAGTTCAGGGTATCGTTGTATGCCCCACTGTTTGCGGTTATATACATATCAAAATCCACCCTAAGCCCAACGGGTACCGCGGGTGATATTCCTATGGTAAATACGTCGGATGTGTTCCTTGCGGTATCCGAGGGGTTTATGGTTCCGTAATTTGCAGAGTTGTCAATTATGGTTATGTAAGGGTTTGAGGTGTATATAACAGCTTGCGTGTTGGATGCCGCCAAGCTACCGGAATTTCTCAGGGTTATTATCAGGTTTACTGTCTCGCCGGGATCCGCTATACCGTTGTTGTTACCCGCAGGATCGCTAACGGTTACCCTTTGAATGGATATATAAGGCACAGATGATGTGGGAACACCCCTTATAGCCCTTAGAACGTTCAACCTTCCCCAACCACAGTCGTTGTTTGGAACGGAGCTGCAGTTCGGAGCAGGCCTATCCGCGCTATCCAAAAGGACATTATAAACATCCGTGAAAGTTAGGGATGGATTCCTCTGGAAAAGTAGGGCTATTGCGCCAGTAACGTGGGGGGTCGCCATGGATGTCCCGTCCATATTCGCGTAAGAAGATGAGCCGTATGCGGAACGGATCCCAACGCCGGGGGCGGAAATATTGGGCTTATAGAAGTTCCAGTCGCTCCTGGGCCAATATGTGGTGTTGTTCCATGGGTTTGTATTTGGCGCAGGTCCCCTTGAGGAGAAGGATGCTATCTGATCCGAGCTGTTTGTCGCCCCAACTCCGATTACGGTTGGGAAGTTCCCGGGTGTCCCAGCGGTTTCGGCTCCAGGACCACTGTTACCTATGGCAAAGACGGGTATTATGTTCGCGGTCCTCCAGGCTAAAACATCGTCCCAGAAGGAAAGATCCGTGGTTGCGGTGCTACCCCAGGAGTTATTAACCGCCACTATGTTTATACCACTATCCACCTTCCAGGAAACTATCCTCTGGAAACCGTTCCTTATTATTGTGGTTGTGGTTGAACAGCTTGATCCTCCGAAGATCCTTACCGCCGCAACCCTAGCCCCGGGTGCAACTCCTATATCTTCCGTGAAAGGACCAAGGCCGTCCCCACCCACCATCGTGCCCGTCGTATGCGTCCCGTGATATGAGCAGGATGATTCGTCCGTGGGGGTTGATGATCCTGAATGTGGGTCATACCACTTTATTACCTTACCGCTTAAGGCGGGGTGGGATGCCATTACGCCTGAGTCCATGCTACCCAGTATCACGCCCGTCCCGTCTATTCCATATTGTATCCATACGGAATCGGCTTTTATTTTAGCAACTCCCCATGCGACCGCGTCCGGCTTTATATCTTCCCTATCCGAAGGTTTGGCAAATAGGTATATCACCTTCTCCTCGTATATGTAGGTTATATCGTCCCTTGATGCGAGGGCCCTTATCTGATCCGCGGTTGCCTCAACGAAGATCTCGTTGCTTATCCAGAAGGACTGGTAGTTTGTAATTCCGAGGGACTTTATGTGCTCTATTACGGGTTCCTGCGTTCTCTTTGCCAGATCCCTCACGTGGTCGAAGATCGTCTTAAGGATCTCGTTGTTCCTCTTTGGGTACCTCCTCATATAACCCTCGTAATCCGGCTGATCCCTGAGGACGAGGAGGACCCTGAACTTTTCACCCGGAGACGCGAAATTGAGCTTGGCCTCCAGGCCACCCTCCAAGCGCGCAAGAGAAAGGATCCATATCATAGTTATAGGTATTATATGGGGGGAAGGGAACGGGTTTAGAATTTACGATATGAGGATAATAATTTCAAACGCATACAGGCTCCCGGTGGGAAGTCATGGGGGTCAGCTTTCCCAATTTGAAGCTTACGACCTTTTTAAGCTCGTTGCCCAGTTCGTTTTGGAAAGGTCAGGAATAGATAGAAAGCTTATAGATGGGGTTATAGTGGGGAACATCGGACAGCCCTCGGATCATCCGAACATAGCAAGGAAGGTTGCGAGGGAGCTTCTTGGGGATGATAAGTGGGGTTTTGTTGTACAAAGGAATTGTGCCTCCGGGATCCAGGCTATAACCACCGCTTACGAGATGATAAAAAACAACGATGCGAGGATCCTCTTAGTGGGTGGGGCGGAGAGCATGTCAAGGGCTCCCTACCTTTTGAAAAAGGCGAGGTGGGGGTACAGGCTTAGGCACGATGTTTTATACGATGGGCTTTGGGAGGGCTTGACGGATCCCGTTGTAAATCAGCTTATGGGTAGGACCGCGGAGAACCTCGTAGAGAAATACAATTTGAGTAGGGAGGAGATGGACGAATTTTCGGTAAAGAGCCACCAGAAGGCTTATAAAGCTCAAAAGGAAGGGCTTTTCTCATCAAGGATAGCGCCCGTAAAGGTTGATGGAAAAACCATAGATAAGGACGAGGGGATAAACCCGAACCTTACGATGCAAATAGCATCCATGTACCCCGCAATATTCAAGGAAGGAGGTAAGGTTACACCCGCCTCAAGTTCTTCAATAAACGACGGTGTCGCAGCAATGGTCATAACCACGGAGGAGATCGCCAAGGAGATCGGACTAAAGATAGATGCGGTAATAGTTTCTTACGCTTACGGTGCGGTACATCCAGCGTATATGGGCGAGGGTCCAACCTGTTCAACCCCCATAGCATTAAGGAAGGCCGGCTTAAAGATAACTGATATTGATTACTTTGAGGTGAACGAGGCTTTTGCGGCGGTTGCCATAGTGGATAGGGATGTTCTGGGAATACCGGATGAGAGGATGAACGTTTGGGGAGGGGCGATAGCCCTCGGGCATCCGGTCGGTGCAACGGGCTCCATTTTGGTCGCAAAGCTTATTGGGATCCTTGAGCATTACAATGCGAAGAGGGGGCTTGTAACTATGTGCGTGGGTGGGGGTCAGGGTGGAACGTTGATAATAGAGAGATACGAAAATTGACGGATAGCGTTTTGGTTTTAACCCTCCTTTCCATAGGGGATGGGGAACTTGCGTACCTTGAGGCAAAAAGGATAAAGAACAACCTTTACGTTGCCAAAGCCTTGGCCCTAAAGGGGGATACGTCCTCGGCAATCATGCCCCTCTCGGATGGGGATTGCAAACAGAAGAGATATAAGCTTGTTTTGATGCTATCAAGGTTTATGAAGGAAAGTTCCATAAACTTGGTTGAAGATACCTCCTGCTTCTCCGATAGGGATAGGACCTTGGTAAGGGCGTACTTTTTCGATTTTGATGGTTCGCCCCTTTCGGATAGCCTGATCTCTCGCCTTCCAAAACTTATAAACCCATCCACTTGTATTATTTTGAATTTTGTCCCCGGTTTGGGCTTGGCTTGCGCGGGAAAGCCTTTTCAGGCTGTAAAAACCTTTCTTGCAAACCTCGTGGGAATAGGGGGAATGGTTTATTCCATAAGGAGGGGGTATTACGTGGATGCCTTCGTCTGGCATTACTTTTGGGAGGGTAGGTTCTTTTGGGGGAGCTTCCAGAACGTTTTGGAATTTACGCTTGATGAGAACCAAAGAAGGTTAAGACCGTATTTTGAATACATAAAGGAACAAATAGGAGGTGAAAGGTGATATACGAGATGGGGGAGATTTTTTTGAGGCTTGGGTTGATTTCCTCCCTTTTTGGCGCGATCTTTTCCTTTATAAACTTGAGGCTTGCTAAGGCTTCCCTTATTGTGGTTATCCTATCCGTTTTCCTCTCAAACTTCGTTTTGCTTTACGCCCTTTTAAGTTCGGATTTTTCCATTCTTTACGTTGCAAACTACACATCAAGGGATCTTCCACTTTTTTATAAATTCACCGCCTGGTGGGGGGGACAGGCGGGTTCCCTAATGTTCTGGCTTTTCGTCCTATCTGTTTATACCATCTTCGCCTTTAAGCTCCTTGGGAGATTCTCCCTATTTTTCATCCTCCAAACCTTCCTGTTTTTCTTCATCCTTGCCACTTACCCAGCGAATCCCTTTGAAAGGCTTCCCATAAGCGCCCCGGATGGCAAGGGTTTAAATCCCCTACTACAAAACATCTGGATGGCGATACATCCACCCCTACTCTACCTTGGATATGTCGGCGCAACCTTTCCCGTAGCCTTCCTCTTGGATTCAAAGGATATTAACACCGTTAGGTTTTGGACGGTTATAGCCTGGGCATTTTTAACCTTGGGGATACTTTTGGGTGGAAGGTGGGCGTACTTGGAGCTGGGATGGGGGGGATATTGGGCTTGGGACCCCGTTGAAAACGCCTCGTTCTTTCCCTGGATAACCCTAAACTCCGCAATTCATACCTTTTACCTTTACAGGATGGGATCCTACAGGATTTGGCTTTTTAATTTGATATCCTTAAGCTTCATCCTCTCCATAGTTGGAACATTTCTAACGAGGAGCGGCATAGTGGAGTCCGTCCACGCCTTCGCCTTCTCCGATATCGGACATTACTTTATGTCTTATATTTCCATCCTTCTTCTCCTCTGGGTTTTGGCAAATCTTTACCTTTTCAGGTCAAGGCAAAGGAGGGATTACCAACCCTTCACCAGGGGCTTTTACCTCACGATCTCAAATTATGTCTGGATTATGATTATACTTATAGTTCTCGTGGGGACGTTTTATCCCGTGATAACCGAGGTTTTCACCGGGGTACAGTTGAGCTTGGGTAAAGATTTTTACACCTACGCAACCTCACCATTTTTCGCCTTAGTCCTTGTTCTCTCCCTCCTTTCCCTTGAAGCCAAATGGGACAAACCCAAAATACTTCCCAATTTTAAGATCCTCATCCTATCCCTACTCCTTTCCCTTCCCTCCATCCTCGCAAAAAATCCCTTCCTTTTCCTGGGACTTTTTGTTAGCCTTTATTACCTATTCGGCCTGATCCCCCTGATAAAGGAAAGGGGCTGGACGCCACCAAACCTCGGACATTTTGGTTTAGCATTAACCGCTTTGGGCATAGTTTTATCTTGGAACTTGGGGAAGAAATATGAAATCCCGTTCAAGCCCATGGAAACCAAAAGGTTCTTTATCTTTGACTTGAAACACTTAGGCTGGCAGGAGTATAAAGGAAAGAATTACGAGGGGGTTTATGCGGTTTTAAACGTTAAAGTTTTTGGCTTTGATCTTGGGGATATAAGGGCGGAAAGGAGGAAGTACTTTCCATCCGGAGAGGTGACGTCCGAGGCTGGGATCTTACCCCTTCCACCCCTTGGGGACCTTTACGCGGTAATACAAGGAGCAGAGGATGACGGGACATTTTATTACGAGATCTATTTCAACCCGGGGATCCAACTGGTTTGGATCGGACCGATCATTATCGCTCTCGGCGGCCTAATTGGGGTTTTTCGCCTTTACAATTCCAAATATGTTGGGAAGTGAGGTTTGGGCCATAATTTTTCTGATGATTGGAGCGGTTTTGATAATTTTGGAGTTTATCACTCCTACAAACTTTGAGCTCTTCGCCTTCGGTTTGGGATTTTTCACCTTGGCGGGTTTAACGTACGTAGGCGTAAGCTTGTGGATTCAAATTGTGGCTTTTATCTTTGTCGTTTCCTTGACAGTATTTCTTTCTTACAAATTTGCCAGGAAGACAACGGAGGGAGCCAAGGACTTTTCGCCCATATCGTTGGTGGGTAAGGAGGGGAGGGTGGTTTTGGTTGAGGGGGACAAGGTGGTGGTGAGGGTTGAGGGGGAGGATTGGCTTGCGGAAGGCGAAGGGGAATTTAAGGTGGGGGACAAAGTGGTGGTTTTGGAGGTTTTGGGGAACAAGATAAGGATAAAAAGGGGGTAATGTATGTGGATCCTTTCGGTAGTTATTGCGATAATTTTCCTGTGGTTGGTGGTGTCCTTTATCACCAGCGCAATAATCATAGTAAGGCCTTACGAGGCCGCAATAGTTGAGAGGCTCGGAAGGTATCAAAAAACCCTATACCAGGGGCTCCATTTTGTTATACCCTTCCTGGATAGGGTGATAAAGGTGGATCTTAGGGAGAGGGTGGTGGATGTCCCGCCTCAGGAGGTTATTACAAGGGATAACGTCGTGGTGACGGTTGATGGGATAATATACTACAGGGTTATAAAGCCCGAGGATGTGGTTTACAGGGTTCAGAATTTTCAGCTTGCGGCGGTTGCCCTGGCTCAGACCAACCTTAGGAACATCATAGGTGAGCTTACCTTGGATGAGACCTTGACGAGTAGGGAAATAATTAACGCGAAGCTTAGAACCGTGCTTGACGAGGCAACAGACCCATGGGGAGTGAAAATAACCAGGGTTGAAATTAAGAGGATAGATCCCCCCAAGGATGTTATGGATGCCATGCACAAGCAGATGAAGGCGGAGAGGGAAAAGAGGGCGATGATCCTTGAGGCGGAAGGTTTTAGGGAATCCCAGATAAAGAAGGCGGAAGGTTTAAAGGAATCCCAGATTTTGGAAGCGGAGGGTAAAGCAAGATCCATACAGCTTGTTGCGGATGCGGAGAAGTACAGCATAATAGCGAGGGCTCAGGGTGAGGCGGAGGCTATAAGGACGGTTTTTGGCGCAATAAAGGAGATACAACCGACGAAGGAAATACTTCTTATACAATACTTTGACGCTCTAAAGAAGATAGCGGATGGGCAAGCTTCAAAGGTTTTCTTCCCCGTTGAACTTTCAAACTTCGCTTCCGCTTTGGGATTGATAGGCGAAAACCTAAAGGGTAAGGAATAAAACCCCCTTATAATACCCGTTAAGGGATAGAAGGAGGTAGTTATGTCCCAGATGTATAGAGGTAAGGTGCGCTGGTTCAATCCTAAGAAGGGGTACGGGTTCATAGATATGGAGAACGGCGAATCGGTCTTCGTCCACTTCTCCGACATTGAGGGTGAAGGTTATAAGACCCTCAACGAAGGGGAAACGGTGGAATTCCAGATAGAGGAGACCGAAAAGGGAAAGAAAGCCGTTCACGTGCGTAGAAGATCCCGTAAATAGGATTGAACCTTTGGGGTGGGTTGGAACATACCCACCCCCCTTATGAATATCCTCCTTGCGATCCCAATCATTCTGATAATGTTGGTCTTATCCTGTGGGCAATCCGTAGATTATTCAAAGGCGAAGTTTGAGGATGTATTCAGGCCTTACGAGATAAAGAGCGGGTATATAAAATACAAGGTTTCTGGGGATGAGGAGGGGACGGAGGAGCTTTGGTGGGACGGGTACGGGCTTTATACCCATAAACACAGAAGCGTGGTGAACGTAAAGTACGGGAAGGTACCTATTGAGGGTTGGGACATAGGAACCCCAGAATACATATACTCTTACGGGCGGAGGTACCAGAAGAACTTCATAAGGGAGAAGCTAATCTACGAGTACATATCGGATTCCATAGTGGGTTCAATGAGGCCGAACAATCTGATTTTGCTCCTTAAGAGCAAATGGGAGAGGATGACGCCAGAACAGAAGAAGAAGTTGGGACCTTCAATAAGGAAGTTTGCGAGGGATCTACAGCTTGGGATCGTTTATAAGGGAAGGATATCAAAGCCAAACGAACTCTTCACCAAGCAGATAGCGGGTAGGAAGGCGGATGTTTATAAGGTTGAGGGGCAGGATATAAGGCTCTTTATGTGGAATGGGATTCCCTTGGGTTGGGAGGTAATAACGGGGAGGGGCTCTTTTATTTTAACCCAGGCGGAGGAGGTTAAGGAGAACATAAGCGTCCCCGCGGATAAATTCGCCCCCCTTCAGGGGGAGAAGGTATTGACGAAGGTTTATACTCAGGATTCCATAGCGGTACAGCAGGAGAGGATCCTGATAAATGAGCTTCTAAAGACTTACCTGCCCGAGCTCTTTGAGGAATAGTCATATAACCTCTTCGGAAGAGGAAACGTTTTTGCTCGGTTATCATACCGCATGTAGGTTTAAGAATTTCAAAACTTTTATACTCGTGGGGGATCTTGGGGTGGGAAAGACGGTTTTTGTTAGGGGATTTTGCGAATATCACGGCGTAAATTTCGTAAGGAGTCCAACCTTCCTCTTGATAAACAAATACAAGGGGATAAACCACGCGGACCTTTACAGGGTGGAAATCTTTGAAGATATTTACACCTCGGGGATCTTGGAGGTTTTAAATAGGGAGATCCTTTTGGTGGAATGGGGAGAAAAGCTATTACCTTTCTTGGGAAGCTCTCCTTACGTTTTGGTGGAGTTTAAGTTTTTGGATATGGAAAGGAGGGAAATAATTATTTCCCCAAGGCCCTCCTGACCCTTTCTAAAGCTTCCCTTGCCTTTTCGTGGTTCGGATCCACCTTTAAAGCCCTGTTGAAAAATATTTCCGCATTTTTATAATCCCCCTTGGAGAAGTAATCCAGTCCCCTCCTATAAAACGCCTCAGCCAAAGGATCTGGAGAAGATTTTACCGCTACCTCCAGCTTTTTCTCAACCCCCTTCAACCTCGCCTCCAAAATCTTAACCTCCCTATCTGCGGTTTTGGAAAGTTCCACCTTGGGGGAGGAAACCGCCCTTGAAAAAATAATCTCGGCGCTTAAAAACGTATTTTTATCAAGGCATACATAACCGAAACTCCTCCTTTTTAATAAGATCTCCAAGAATTTCGTGTTTGCCTTTCTATTGCTTACAGATCTCCAAAAATTTATATCCTTCTCTATGCATCTTTTTTCAAGGTAAAGGCTGTCGGCCTTTGAGGGTCCCCTAAACTGCCCAGCGCATAACTGTAAAGCACCGTAATAATCCCCCTTCTTCACCATTGATTTCCAATCCTTTGGGTTTTCCGCCAAATACACATCCCCAAGGATCTCTATTGAGGATGGGAATACCTTGACGGGTACGGGTAAAAAACCCTCGCAATATAGGGTGTCAAGATTTATGGAACACCTTAATGTGGTTCTTCCCAGTAGAGAATTTAAAAACAGCATCTCCTCAAACTTCCCGTAATTTATAATCGCGTTCCTATACCCCTTAAAATCCCCAAGCTTCCAACTTTCAAGGATCTTAATTATCCCCTCGTTTTCACCCTTAACCATAAAATTTAGCCAATAGAACACTCCAAAGCCCACAAGAATCAAAGGAACAAGGAAGATTATGAGCCTTTTCATGGGGTTATTTGGAGCATCCTCTCCACCGCTTTTCTGGCCTTTTCCGCAATTTCGGGGGGAACCTTAACCTCGTAAATCTCCTCCTCAAGGGACCTTACGAGCTTGTCAATTGTTATCATCTTCATATATTCGCAAACCATATCCTCCCTCAAAGGTTTGATCTCCTTCCCCAGGTTTTCCTTCTTTAACCTGTGAATTATACCTGTTTCCGTCGCAACTATGAATTTTTGCTTTTGGGAATTTTTTATATGCCTCACCATACCCCCCGTTGATAGGACGTAAAGGTCCAAATTTTTCTTCTCTTTCAGGTACAAACAGCTGCTTGTGCATCCGCATTCGGGATGTACGAGTAGGTCCGCATCCGGGTTTTTCTCAATTGCATCAACTATATCCGAGATCTTAACCTTTGCGTGAACGTGGCATTCCCCAGGCCAGATGTATATGTTATCCCTCTTCGTCACCTCCTTAACGTACATACCCAAATACATATCAGGCAAAAATAGGATGTCCTTGTCCTCTGGAATGGACCTCACCACCTCAACCGCATTTGATGATGTACAACAGTAATCCGAAAGGGCTTTAACTTCCGCTGTAGTGTTTATGTAAGATACGACAACCGCATTTGGGTGTTTTGCCTTCCATTCTTTTAGCTGATCAACGGTTATGCTATCAGCTAAAGAACAGCCCGCCTTTGGATCCGGTATTAAAACCTTCCTATCCGGGAGCAATATCGCCGCGGTTTCTGCCATAAAATGAACCCCACAAACCATCACTATTGGATGGTTTGTCTTTTTTGCTTCAAGGGCCATACCAAGGGAATCCCCAACATAATCCGCAACATCCTGAATTTCCGGAAGCTGATAATTATGCGCGATAACGTATGCATTTTTTATCTTCTTGAGTTCCAAAACCCTTTTTTGAAGATCTTTGATGGTTTCAAGGTCAAGCATAGAGGAATATTTTAAGGTTGGATAGATTTTGAACTTAAAACCTAAGAGGTTTTATTTGGGGGTTTTTGATAGAAGCCCTGATATTTTGGGAGGGGGCGAGGGAGGACGTTGGATCCCATACGCGCAAATAATACACGCTATGAAGAAGGCGGGATATACGCAGGAGCAGTTTGAGGAGGCTAAGCAATATTTCAATGGGGACGAGCTTAGAACGAGGGTTTTCATTGACAAATACGCCCTCAGGGATTACGATGGAAATGTTATTGAAACATCACCGGAACAGATGTGGAGGAGATTGGCAAGGGAGATAGCCAGCGTTGAGAAGGATGAGGAAAAAAGGAGGGAATGGGAGGAGAATTTTTATTGGATGCTGAAGGATTATAAGGTGATACCTGGAGGTAGGATAATGTTTGGGGCGGGAAACCCCAGGAAAGTCACCCTGAAAAACTGTTATGTAATACCCATAAAGGAGGATTCCATTGAGGGGATATTTGAAGCGGCAAAGGAGATGGCGAGGACGTATTCAAGGGGAGGGGGAGTGGGTATAGACATTTCTATATTAAGGCCCGCTGGGGCACCCGTGAAAAACGCGGCAATATTCTCTACGGGCGCGGTTAGCTTTATGGATCTATTCTCTCACGTCACGGGAACCATAGGACAGCAGGGGAGGAGGGGGGCATTAATGATCACCATAAACGACAACCATCCTGACCTTCCCGAGTTTATAACCATAAAGAACGATCCGGAGAGAAAGAGGGTAAGGTACGCCAACATTTCCGTCAAAATAACTGAAGAATTTATAAGGGCTGTGGAAAACGACGAAATATGGACTATGTGGTACGAAAGTGAGGAGGTTAAGAGGATAGAGAGGAAGATGCCCGCAAGGGAGATATGGAGGATGATCGTAGAAAACGCGTGGGCTTCCGCGGAACCCGGAATAATCCTTTGGAGCAACGTTAAAAAATACGATACCGGATGGTACTGCGCCCCCATTATAAGCACAAACCCCTGTTCCGAAATACCCCTTGAACCTTACGGCGCCTGCAACCTATCAAACATAAACCTCTCGTATTTCGTCCTTGATCCTTTTACAGATAAGGTAAGGATAGATTATGAAAACCTTGAGAGGGCTTTAAGGTACAACGTAAGGTTTTTGGACAACGTAAACGACTATAACCTTGATAGGGAACCCTTACCCGGACAAAGGGAGGCTTCAATTAGGAGGAGGAGGATAGGGGTGGGATTTACGGGCTTGGGTGATATGCTCGCAAAGTTGAGGCTAAGGTACGATACGGATAACGCAATAGAGTTTGTTGATAAGCTTTTCAGGTGGATAAAGCACGTGGTTTACGATGAGGGGGTGAACCTCGCCATAGAAAGAGGTCCTTTCCCCGACTTTGACCCAGAAAAGCACCTTGAAAACCCATATTTCTTGGATTTTGACGAAAAATTGATAGAGAGGATAAGAAAGTACGGTTTGAGAAATGTAGCGTACTTAACCGTACCTCCCGTGGGTTCCGGTTCCGCCCTTGCTGGGGTATCTTCGGGAATCGAGCCTATATTCGCCCTATATTACACCAGAAGGAGCGAGAGCCTAAGCAAGGAGTACTTTAAGGTTTATCACCCCCTTGCGAAGGAATATATGGAAATGTTTGGCTTGAAGGACCTTGAGGAAGATGAATTTCCGGATTTCTTTATAACCGCGCATAAGATAAAGCCAGAAAAGAGGGTGGAGATGCAGGCGGTTATACAAAAGCACATAGACCAGTCAATATCCTCAACCATAAACCTACCCGAAACTACCACACCGGAAGAGATAGGAAAAATATACTTTTTGGCTTCAAAGATGGGTCTGAAAGGGGTGACGGTTTATAGGGAAGGTTCAAGGGAGGGGATCCTCATAACCGAGAAGAAGGAGGAGAAAGAAAAGAAGGTGGTGGCAATATCCGGGAAAATCTTACCCAAACCGAGACCTTACGTTATGACGGGTAGAACATACAGGTTTAAGACGGATATGGGGACGGTTTATATTACGGTGAATGCTGAGAATGGAAATGGACCTAGGGAGGTGTTTATACATCTCGGGAAATCCGGTTCCTCGGTTATGGCGATGTCCGAAGCCATAGGAAGGTTAATATCTTTGGCTCTAAGGAGCGATATATCTCCGGATGCAATAATACATCAGCTTAAGGGAATAAAATCATCTTCGCCGGTTAGACAGCCAGATGGAAGTTTGATATGGTCCGTCCCGGATGCAATAGCGAGGGCCCTTGAAGAGTTTTTAAGTGGGGGAAAGGAGAACAAGATCTTGAAGTTTGAGGTGGAAAATATAACGGATGATGGGGATGTTTTGGAGGTTGCGGTATGTCCGGAATGCGGGGAGAAGCTAATAAACGAAAGTGGGTGCTGGGTTTGTAAGAATTGCGGTTATACGAAGTGTGAATGACGGTCTCTACTCGGAGGCCCGCCCGCACCACCTTTAGAATACTCCACTATGAGGGAATATGGGAATTTTATAAATGGGAAATGGGTGCCTTCAAAAAGCGGGAAAGTTTTTGAAAACAGGAACCCATCAAAACCTTCAGAGGTGATTTCCGTCCATCCTTTATCCACATCTGAAGATGTAAACGAGGCGGTTGAAGCCGCAAAGAAGGCATTTAAGCACTGGTCAAGGGTTCTGGCTCCAAAGAGGGCGGAGATAATAAGGAAGGCTACGGAGATATTGCTTTCAAGGAAGGAGGACCTCGCCCGCCTTATGACCATGGAAATGGGAAAACCCATAAAGGAGGCGAGGGGGGACGTTCAGGAGGCAATAGATACGGGATTCTACGCCTTCGGTGAGGGTAGAAGGCTCTTTGGGGTGACAACCACGAGCGAGCTTCCAAACAAGACAGCTTACGTAATAAGGAGGCCCGTTGGTGTTGTCGCAGCTATAACACCATGGAACTTCCCAATGGCAATACCTTCCTGGAAACTCTTCCCCGCCCTCGTCGCGGGTAATACGGTAATATTAAAACCCGCATCCGATGCCCCAGCTTCCGCCGCAGAGTTCGTTAAGGCACTTCAGGAGGCGGGGATACCGGATGGTGTGGTGAATTTGGTGACGGGTAGCGGAGAGGGGGTAGGTGAGGGTTTGGCTTCCCACCCGGATGTAAGGGTGGTATCCTTTACGGGTTCGAGCGTTGTTGGGGCAAGGATAGCGGAGATAGCCGGGAAAAACTATAAGAAGGTCGCCCTTGAGATGGGGGGAAAGAACCCGATAATAGTTATGCCTTCGGCAAACCTTGAGCTTGCGGTGGAAGGAGTCCTTTGGGGAGCATTTGGCACAACAGGTCAAAGGTGCACCGCGACCAGCAGGCTCATCCTACACGAGGCTATTTATGATAAGTTTATGGACCTTCTCCTTGAGAAGGTGAAAACGTTGAAGGTGGATGACCCCCTCCTTGAGGATACGAATATGGGACCCTTGGTAAACGAGGGTGCCCTTAAGAAGGTGGAGCTTTACGTTAGGTATGGGCTTGAGAGCGGTGCAAAGCTGGTTTATGGAGGTAAGAGGATAGATAGGGAGGGTTATTTCTTTGAGCCCACGATCTTCACGGATGTGGATCCTAACAGTAGGTTAGCCCAGGAGGAGATCTTTGGACCAGTACTTTCTGTATTCAAGGTGAGATCCTTTGAGGAGGCGATAGAGCTTGCAAATAATACAAAATATGGGCTTTCATCATCAATATACACCAACGATATAAGGGAGGCGATGGAAGCAATAGAGCTTTTGGAGGCAGGTATCACTTACATAAACGCCCCTACCATAGGCGCGGAGACCCACCTACCTTTCGGCGGGGTGAAGCAAACGGGAAACGGACACAGGGAGGGGGGATGGACAGCGTTTGAGATCTTCACGGAACTGAAGACGGTTTATATTGATTATTCGGGACGCCTCCAAAGGGCACAGATAGATACCTGGCAGAAGTGAAACAGCCTTAAAATAGACAATTATGATGCTACTTTTGATATCCCAAGAGAGTGTTGATGTGCAGAAGCTGACGGAAGGGATAAAGCCCGTAATCGGAGTTGAGAACGCACCAATAAAGATCGTACTATTTACGGATCCCGACTGCCCCTATTGTAGGATGACGCATGGAAATTTAATAGAGTACGCTAAAAACCGCCCAGATGTTGCCCTTTACGTAAGGTTATTCCCCCTTGTTCAGATACACCCCAACGCATATAGGAAGGCAGAAGTTTTGGCATGTACACCCGAAGATAAAATACCCGAGGTGATTAAGGCGATAGAGGAAAGATCCGCAAGGGAGCCCTTCAGTTGGGATTGGTTAAAATTTGACAAAAAGACCCTTAAAAATATACAGGATTGCGTAAATAAGGACCTCGGTAAAAAGAGGGTTGAAAAGGACCTTTCCTTGGGCTTCAGTCTCGGAGTTAGGGGGACACCAACGATGTTTATAAATGGGAAAAAGCATGTAGGTGGATTGCGCACTGTTGATGATGTTGATAGGGTGGTGAGATCCTACACTGAATAAAGGAATTTGAACAGGAGACTTCTCGCAATAATCTTTATAAGGGCTTTACTTTCCTTAAGTTTTGCCCTTTCATGGCCCTTCGTACCCCTATACCTCCACGATAGGGGTCTTTCGGTTTTCAACGTAGGTGTTTTCTTAACATCCGCGGCAATTTTTGGGGCAGTTTTCAGGTTCCTTATGGGAAACATTGGGGACATGGTTGATAGGGTTTTCCTGATAAGGGCGGTTCTTAGCTTTAGGCTCTTTGCTCTTCTCCTATTGGCTTTGCTTATATACCTCAACTCAAGCCTGTTTTTAATTTTCCTCGCGGTTTTCCTCGTTTCCGCAAGTTTTTCAATGTTCCTACCTATAGCGGATTCTTACGTAGCGGACGTTTCTGAGGATAGGGTAAGGGGATTTAGTTTAACAAGGATAGCAATAAACTTGGGTTGGGCGTTAGGGACCTTTCTAAGCTCCATTTTAATAAGGTTCGGGTACGTTTTCCTCTTTATTCTATCCGCCCTTGTCCTTATTGTTGCCCTCTACGAAAGCAAACATTTGAAGGAGGTTGAAAAGAGGGGAAAGGATATAAGGTTCAGGATGGTGCTTCCGGACGGTTCTTTTATAGTTTTTTCTTTAATAACCGCCTTTGCCTTTACCCTATCCGCCCAGCTTACGAGCAACCTAAGCTTATTTGCGGTTGAGGAGTTGAGGATCCAGAAAAATCTTATAGCTTATCTCTTCACGCTAAACGGGAGCCTAAACATCCTATTCCAGATGCCCCTCAGTAAGGTTTTGAATAGGCTCGGTTATAATAGGTCGGTGATAGCGGGGGGTTTGTTTTTCACCTTGGGTTTCCTTACCCTACTCTTCTCGGAAAACTACTTCCATATTCTACTTTCCGTTGTTTTCCTAACCTTCGGGGAGATGTTTATGTTTCCCATGCTTATGGCTTCCGCATCAAACAGGGCGCCAAGTGGAGAACTCGGAGCTTACGTGGGTTTCTGGAGCACCTTTCAGGGTTTAGGTTTTTCCCTTGGTCCTGCCTGGGGAGGTTTTCTCCTTGAGGGTATGGGGAGGGTAGCATGGTTGGTTATGTCCCTGCAATCCGCCCTTGTCTCCCTTTTCTTCACCCTGAACCCCGAAAGGAAGTGTAAGGTCACCGTATGATTATCGTCCTCTTCTCCTTTCCGATCAGAACCTTATAAACGCCCTTCTTTAAGGTTGCCCTTAACTCGCCTTTTGCTTTCAAAATGAGCCTTCCATCAACGGTATATACCGCAATATCTTTATTTCCGGCGCTAAATCTCAAATTCCCGTCCTCCGAAATGAAAAGCTCATCATCTCCCCCAAGGGGATCATAATCAAACCTAACGAAATCAACAATTGGGGTTTTTGTTGAATCCGATGAGCTGTAAAGTTCAAGCCTATATCGTAGGTACCTGTAATTCACCGCATCAAATGGGGATGGAAGGGGACGGGAGGAAGAGGATGTGTAATTTCCAACAAAGATCCAAGGCGTCCATGTTACAAGATCCCTTGAAGCCCTTACATAGAGCTTTACACGAACCCCGGATATTGCGCAAGAAGAAAATGCCACAGTTGCTGAGAGCCACCTCCTCTGTACCCCCGCATCGTGTATTGAAGATTCTATCCAGCCCGTTGGATAATAGGATAAAATTGTTTCATACCACCAAAGCCCCTCCTTTCCGGAAGCTGTTCCAGCCCTTACGAGGATATCTGGGTCCGCATCAGCATCGAGATCGCCTATTCCAACACCAAAATAATTTCTATTAGTTATACTTGGTGTCCTCCTTGTGAAGGTCATACCGGAGTTAATATAGACGTATATGGTTCTATTACCTTGAGAGGCTACTACTATATCCAAGTCCCCATCAGGTTCAAAATCCGCCACCTGAACCCCCATAGGAATATTTGCGCTGTTATCTATAACCCGCTTTGTGAAGCTTAGCCCCCCGTTGTTTCTATAAAGATAAACGTATCCACTTCCTCCCCTATCCGTTAAAACCAGATCCATCCTGCCATCCCCGTTTATATCTCCCATAGCCAACCCATAACCGTTGCTTAGGGTGTTATCTATTACAAAACTAGTGAAAGTCGGTGGAGTTCCTCCGTTGTTCCTGAATATATAAAGCCTGCAAGTGGTGGATAGGGCTATATCCTTCCTCCCATCGTTATTAAAATCCCATATTAACACATCCCGAGCTGAGCACCCTAGACTATTACTTATCAACCTCTTGTTCCATCCGGAGCCCGTGTTCCTATACCACCAAAGTCCACCCGCAAGCCAAGAAACCGCAATATCAACATCCCCGTCGTTGTCAAGGTCCCCGGCGTCTATTCCCTCCGCCTGGCTTGACCCACCCATATTTGGATCTATTACCACCGTAGAGAAGCTCATAGCTCCAGCGTTCCTGTATAAAACCACATCTTTACCGCTTGATGGATGAGAAACCGCAAAGACATCCATATCCCCATCGTTTTGATAATCCACCGCAACCACTTCATCTACACTTTCTATATTCGGATCTATTGTATACCTCGTGAAATTCCTACAACCCGAGTTTCGATACCAATAAACCACGTTTGGCCCGCTCTCATCGGATACCAAAAGGTCGTTTGCACCATCAAGGTTAAGATCCACTATATCGGGATCGTTATCCCAACCACCTATTGTGTTATCAACAAGGTGTTCCCTTAGATTCCTATAAACTCCCGCAAGCCTAAGATATCCGGGAAAGAGGTAAAAAACCGAAGATGAAGAGGAGCAGAAGGTTGAACCGAATGATGAAACCGTACCGCAAACACCCGGCCCACCCCTCCAATCGGTTTGTATAGCTTGTGAGTAGAGGGGGAGAAAACCCCCGAGTCCTGCCGCAATGGCGATTTTGAAAATTTTTTTCACACCTATATCTTATGGCTGAAGTTTTTGTGTCAAGGTGTCCTTTCGAGTATATAGGGTGTCCAGGTAATCAGATCCTTTGAAGCCCTTACATACGTTGCGGAGAACCACCTCCTCTGTACCTCATCACCGTACTTACGCATGGAAAAACCTTTTAAAAAGCCTTTCAACCCAATCCTTATCCTCTAAAAACAGTATGTTTTTTTTCTCGTATTCCTCTTTGGGTTTTATACTTGCTTGACCTCTTTGCAATTCTTCGTAAGGAGTGGTAGAGAGAATAAAACCCTTTACCTCAATTTGCCAGTTTTCATGTTCCTTTTTGAAGGTTTCCCTCAATTCCTCCGAAAGGAAAATAATCTTTTCATTACTAAGCACATCCCCTAACATCTTTAGTCCCTTTGGTTCCACAAAAACTATGTCCATTCTGTTTCCATTCTTTTCTCTTATCCAAAGGATAAAGTCGGGATAAAACTCTCCCCAGTCAAGCATAAAGCCCACCCCTTCCCTTGCCTCGTTCCTGAGTAAAACTACATGGTATTTATCCAAAAGTTCTCGGTTTTTATCTAAATAACCCCTCAGACCTTCCAAAAACCTTTTCTCCCCCTCGTTCAATCCCGGTGGAGAAATGTTTATACCTTCCTTTTCCAAAAGCAGTGGGACAAATACAGAATTATCTATAACAATCCTTGGCAATATATCTCTTTCATTCTGTTCATCCAAAAGGGCATCCATATTTTCAACAAGCTCTTTTATCTTTTCAATCAATTTCAAGTCCCTTGCAGGCACGGTCAGTTTATAGTATTCCACCTTATCGGAAGCAGATTTAACCAGGTTTAATTGTTCTCCCGCAGGCTTGTAAGTTATAATGTCCTTTTCAAACTTACCCTTTTCCCTCTTGTAAAACCTGTCTATATAGCTTTTTAGAAGAGAAATGGCTATGTTTTCCAAATTCTTCAGATCCTCCAAGTCCTTTACTTCAAAATCGTTTGGCACAACAACTTTGCATCTTTGTTTGAGGATTTCCTTTAAAGTCTCCAAATCAAAGCTAAGGTTTAAGTAGCGGATCTCCCTTTTGAACTCCAAAAGCTCTGTATAAATTCTCTCCCAATCAAAAAGCTCTATATCCACAAGCTCCGCGAAGCTTTTTGACGCAATCTGAGTTTCAACTTTAGAAGATTGGACATCTTCCCTTTGCTCCTGTGCCATATAGACCGCTATGCTTGGCACCAAGTTAATAGAAGCAGAAATTGTTGTATCCACTCTTAAGTGTAAAACCCTCTCCCTTTCAAACCTCTTGCTTTCGTCTTTGGTAGGATAAGGAAGGTCCTTCCAAATCTCTCTGTTTAACACACGCACAGGCACCTTTATTTCTTCAAACTCCACCTCTTCTTTCTTTATGGCATCTAAAAACTTACCTATGTAGTCTGCGGATATGCCGTATATGTTTAAAGTTTCAAGGGTTGAGATTTCAGGATTGCCAGACCTTTTGAGGGAAAGGTTTTTGCCCTTTAGCCTTACGCCCCTTCCAAAAAGCTGGATGATCTGCGGACCTTCGCCCTTTCCGATGTTCAAAAGTCCCATACAGGAGACCCTCCAAGTGTCCCAGCCCTCTATGAACTTTTTGGAACCGATGAGTATGTTAATGGTGGAGTTTTCCCTTTTTATGCCATCAAAGAGAGAATCGCTTATTGCGTCCTGTTCTATTTCAAAGCCCTTCTCTTTTAGTAGCTTTTTAAAGGCAGACACATCCCCGATATTTACCACGCCGAAGTATGCGTTCTCTCCAAGCCTTAGCCCAAACTCTCCCTCCGCCCTCTTTATCTCAAGCACTCTCAACTTCCCCCTGCCGTTGAAAACTTTTTCGTAAAGGTCCTCCAAATCAAAGCCCCTTCTTAACCTTTCAAACTTATGCCTAAAAATATCCTCTCCCTGTTGGTTTTTAAACTCTCCGTTTAGGATTTTGTCAATCCTCTCTTTCAGCCAATCCCTGTTTAAGCTATTTCTTATAAGGTCCAAAACCTTTACTATGTCTGAGTCTATGTTTTTACCCGACACGGTGGAACCTACGAATATCCAAAGTGGTTTTTCTATGTTATGCTCTCTGGCAAGTTTTCTTTTTTCTTCATAAACCAAAAGTTGTTGGTAAAAGTCCAAAAGGTTTGCACAAAAAGCCATTTCTGTAAAGTCATCAATCTTTGAGTTTTTGATGTTTAGCACCCAAAAGTCCTTTCCGTAGCCATCAAGGTAAAAGTATTTGTAAGAGTAATCAAAGATTATTGCCTTTGCGTATTCCTTTAGGATGTCTTCTTCATCTAATATTTGCCCAAAGGTGGCACTGTATTCAAAGGCAAAACCCTTTTCAATAAGCTTGTCCCTAAGCTTTGCCCACTTCTTTTCTTCAGACCTTTTGCCCTTATGCCCCTCATCCACAAAGATAAGATTTTTCCCCTCAAAGGCTGAAATGTTTATAGACCTTCCCCTTCCTCTTGTGTTTTCCGCTAACTTTGTGATCTCTATTATCAAAACTTCGTGTTCCCTTTGTCCGCTTGAACTGAAGCTTTCGCTGTAAAGCCTGCATGGAATACCGCTTTTTTGCATCTCCTCGTAATGCTGTTTGGAAAGCCCCTCGTTGGGAGTGATTAACAAAATGTTATCCGGTTCAAAGGGTTTATACCTCAAAAACTGCAAATAGTTTATGTGCATTATGAGGGTTTTGCCAGACCCCGTTGCCATCCAAAAGGCAAGCTTTTTAAGGTCCTCTTCCGAAAATTCGCCGACGGTTTCTCTTACCTTTTTCTCCAAACTATTAATATTAACAAAATCGTTTAACTCCGCCAAAAACTCCCTCTTTTGATTTTTTAGCCTGTCTAAGAATATCTCCGTGAACAAAACCGCCAAGTATTGAAAGTATTTAAGCCTTATCCTTTCCGGTCTGCTTTGGTTTATTTTCCGTAGGTATTCCTGTATATTTTGGTCGTATCTTTTTAGCTCATCCTTTTCGCCCTCTTTCGCCTCCCTTAAATACTCCAAAATTTTCTTGTTGTCTTCCCCACCAAAAAGCCATAAAAAATACTTGTTTAAGACCAAATACTTTTCAATGTTCATGGCTAAACATAAGCTTTTTGAATTCAGGTTCTACATTCCGCACATCAGGCTTAAAGCTTTCAAAGGCTAAGGCATGCTGTCCGTTTATGTATATAATCTCCGGGTTAAACTCCTTCAAAACCTCCTCTACAAAGTCCCTGTCCTTTTTGTAATCCTCCTCCGTCCATCTTTCCCAATAAACCCTCCAAACAACCGCCACGATTTTACCTTCCTTTTCTCCCAATATGAATGTGTATCTGTTCCCTTCCCTTTCCTTACGCATTACCTTGTTTATCTTTAGCCCAAGCAAGTAGTTAAAGGTTTCCATCACATCCAACACCATATCTTTTGGTTCCCCCACCTCAGAGAGATTAACCTTTAGTTTGTAGCTGTATGGGTCCTTTAACATTGAGATATTCAAAAGGTGTGGGTCATCCTTTGTTTCAAGCTCAAGGAAGTATTTAATAAGGTAGTCATCTTTGAAAAAGTCTTTGTGTGGTTTGCTTTCCTTTAGCTCAAGGTTATCAAGGGTGTCTTCGTATTGCTCAAGATATTGGTATTTAAAGAAAACACCTATTCCATCTTTATCTTGTGGTTTACCATCTTTCCAGTTGAAAGAATATGCAACTTTTTTGATTCTTGGAATAATTATTGTATCAAAGTAATCTGCCATCTCTACAAGAATGAATTTCCTTTTGCCACCATCTTCTTTGTTAAGTTTCATAACTGCATGAGCAGTTGTGCCTGAACCTGCAAAAAAATCAAGAATTAAAGAATCCCTGCAAGATCCTATTTTTAATAAATGCTTTATTAAATCTGAAGGTTTGGGATATTCGAAA
>QGLW01000104.1_pt1 | contig 24292 bp, 13 predicted proteins | sample 1725341 | NCBI WGS metagenome assembly QGLW01 (sample SAMN05439265, study PRJNA331180) | Hot springs metagenome, whole genome shotgun sequencing project. | isolation source: microbial mat of Apron and Channel Facies of Mammoth Hot Springs | place: USA: Wyoming, Yellowstone National Park | collected... | reverse complement strand
AGCACACAAATTGCTAAGGACGATATTTGCTATGAAGAAAAAGCGAGAGAAATTCAATATTGAGCATACATTTTCGTCTTCTACTCAAAATTTAATTTTACATAGTTGACTCCTTTCCAACGTTTTAGAGCTCTTTTAGTATATCAGCTATCCTTCCATTTACATTTTTAATAACTTCTATATGATTTAGTAAGAGCTCATTTCTATGTCAGCATTATCTACAACTGAAATTACGATTTTTTGTGCGTTGGTATTTTTGATAAAATCAACAAATTTTTGTGCATTTATTTCCTCTTCTTTAAAAAATGGATTTTCTACGTTTTTGACTTTCTTTAACTTACCATTTTCAATTTCTGCAACAGTAAAGTATTCTGATTAAGTAATACTATTTCCCACATCGCTATTTAAGCCTAGATGGTTTTTTGAGGCAAAAGCAATTTATTTTTATATTCGAATATTCAAATACATTGAGCAAAAAATTATTCTCTGGCAAGAAACACATTTTTCACTCCATCGATAATGTTTATAATATTTTCATCTGTTAAAGAATAATAAACCATGGTCCCTTCTCTTTTTGTTTTTACCATGTTATTTGCTCTTAATATCATTAGATGCCTTGATACATGAGATTGGTCTAAACCTAACGCTGCCATCATCTGACACACGCACATTTCTTTTTTGCTTAAAAGCTCTATTATCTTTATTCTTGTAGGATGTGATAATGCTTTAAAGTATTCAGCAGCTTTATTATATACGTCAGCTTTCACTTCTTTTCACCCTCTCATATAAATTATATTCGATCTTTCAAATAAAGTCAAGTTATTTTTTTCACTTTGATTTTTATGCTACTTTAACAAAATACTCTTTAAAAAACTCCTCTTCATAACTTAAAATTTGGTATCGACTTTGGGTATCGACGTTTTCTATAGTATCCGCATTCCAGTGGTAGTTACATAGTCTTCCTTTTTCATCTTTTTCAAGAAACGCTATTACATCAAATCCATCAGCCGTTGCTGGAAGAGCATCTGTCCTCTTTTCCCTGTCTCTTCACTGCCAGTAAATAAAAATATCACATCAACATTTAAATAGTCAATGCTCTTCAAATTACAAGCCACCTCTCAGTAAAACTATTTATTGCGATACCTATATATGTAACCATGTGCAGAATATATGTACAAATTCGAACCAGCCTCCGTAATAGCAATATCATAGATACTGCTTTAAGGTATATCAAAGGCATTTGTTATTTCTTCAAACCAACGGTTAAATACCTGTATGAAGCTTTTAAATTCATCAATTTCGCTTTCTTTAGTTAACTGCATCCATCTTTTTAGTTCTATTTTTGCTTCCTTTGAATTTTTGCATTTTACCCTCTATTACTAAATTCTTCTTTTAAAAAGTGTGCCATTCTTAAGTCAGCACTGTATCAAAACATTATTTCCAGCTTGTCTTTTTGTTCGGACGCTAAGGAACCATATTTTGCAAGAAGCAGCTTACTACCTCTTCTATAATATCTCCTTTTGTCTCTTGCTAGTTCTTTTTGCACTCTTTTCCTTACATTTTCTACCTCCCAACATATGCACCGTGTAAAGTGAAATTTGTCTATCGCTATCTTACCTCTTTTGAAATATGTTTTTACTGTCAACAAAAAAGTTGGTTCTATAATAAATGTTGTGTTGGGGAGAAAGAAATCTATAAAAAAGATAGCACTCATTCTGAATATCTGCTATAATAAAAAGTGCTCAAAACACTCTAACCAAAGGAGGTATCAGAATAACTGTAAAATAATTATATCACAAATTTCTTAAAATCTGAAGATATAATAGAGGATATCAAAAGAATATAGCTACATATATCTGCTTACATACTCCAACAATTGAAAAAACAACAAAGCATGAAAGAATATCTGAAGTTACACGAATATCGTTCACGACAGTGATGGGATTTTTAGATACAGTAGGAGTGGAACCTCATTATAAGATGTTGCATGAAGTTTTCAGTATAGATGAATTTAAGGGAAACTCTGGAGGTGGGAAATATCATTGTATCGTTGTTGATCCAAAAGGAGGAAAATGCTATGTATTCTAAAAGACAGAGAACAAGAAGATCTAAGTGAAGATCTTAAAAGATTTAAAGACAGGAAGAAAGTGAAGTAGCTTAAATGATGCGCTTGGGTGGCTTGCTTGAGAGCATAAATGTTGGAAACACAATTAAGTACAAATTGTCTGACAACGAATTACTACATGAAATACTGGAAGTAGTTGAAAAATACTCTGGATTGGAGGCCAAAGAACGTGAAAGATGAACTAAAACTATTTACCTTTCTTGTGGCTATTTTCTTAGTCTTCTACTTTGTTTCATTCGATACGCCTGTACTAAGTGAAAGCATCATTAACGGTTTCAAAATGCTGAACGAATACGCGCGCGAACATGTTCTGCTTTGTCTTGTGCCAGCATTCTTTATTGCAGGAACAATCTCTGTCATGCTGAAGAAAGATGCTATTCTAAAACTCCTTGGTCCTGATGCAAAACGATACATTTCCTATCCGATTGCTGCAATCAGTGGCGCCATTCTTGCTGTGTGTTCTTGTACAATTCTTCCACTCTTTGGTGGTATATACAAAAAAGGTGCTGGAATAGGGCCTGCAACGACATTCTTATTTGCTGGACCTGCGATAAATATCGCTGCAATATTCTTGACAGCACGCGTACTCGGTTGGGATTTAGGGATTGCCAGAATGATAGCAACAATTACAGCAGCGATAATAATAGGTCTTATTATGGAACTTTTATTCAAAGAAAAAGGCGTTGGTGGCTTTGTTCAAACAACCTCGGATGGTACAGATAACGTAAAAGCAATTGTTTTCTTCCTAATACAACTACTCTTCATCATTGTCTCAGGACTAAAGATTAATCCAACCGTTAAATATTCAAGTTTGGGTGTTCTTGGACTTAGCACATTAATAATGGCGGTATTTGGATTTGAAAAAGACCAGACAAAGAGCTGGATAGCTGAAACTTGGGACTTTGCAAAAAAAATACTTCCATATCTATTTGTTGGTGTATTCCTTGCGGGAGTAATTACAAACCTGTTGCCCCAAGATGTAGTTGTTTACTTGCTTGGAAAGAATAACATATTCTCAACTTTTATAGCTTCCGTTATCGGTGCACTAATGTACTTTGCAACCCTTACAGAAGTCCCCATAGTTCAGGCACTCACACAACTTGGAATGGCGAAAGGTCCAACACTTGCATTGCTTATGTCTGGAAACACTCTTAGCTTGCCAAGCATGATAGTTATAACAAAACTTCTTGGTAAAAAGAAAGCATTTACATATTTCGGGTTGGTTGTGCTCTTCTCAACTTTATTTGGAATGATATACGGGTTAATAGCCTAATATAACAAAACGATACAAGGAGGAGGAAGTTGTATGGCAAAGAAGATAGAAGTTCTCGGTGCAGGTTGTCCAAAGTGTAAACAAACTATCAAAATTATGGAAATAGCAATCCGAGAATTTGGAGTTGACGCAGCTATCGAAAAAGTCCAAGACATCAATGAAATCATTTCCAGAGGAGTAGTCGCAACTCCAGCAGTGGCAATTGATGGAAAATTAGTATTGAGTGGAAAGATACCAACGTTGGACGAGGCAAAAGCATTGCTAAGTAAATAAGACATTGTATAAAAAAGCTGAGCGGGACAATTTTCCGCTCAGCTTTTTTTTGTTCCACATATCATTATACTAAAGACTATCCCAATAACTTTACTGATTGACATGTTGAATTATGTTCTCTTTGCTTTTTCAATTTTTGCTTCCAGTTCACAACAGGCTAAAAATATGGGGAAGCAAAAAGTTTATGAAATGTTATCCTAACCAGGAAAAATAGAAAAACATAATTACCAGCACACCTTTTTTCCTAATAGCCCAGGCTAATCACATCTCTTGCGTCGGAGGTTCCTGTTTGATAGTAAACAACCCAATCATGCAAAGAATAATTCCAAAAAGTATACCTATCTCTCCTACTCCAAAAACAATCAATAGAATACCGCCCCATTTGAGCAATTTCACCGCTTCGGAGAAAATCTTCATGTTTGTAGCTAAAGCTAATTCTTTACATGCTTTGTAGAGGAAAACGTAATCCAGGATCATTAGTATTACATACACAATCAACGGTTCTGCCAAAATTCGCAACTCCAAAGGTCCATTTCTGAACGACGGACTAACGAAATACTCAATGAATGAATGAATAAAAAAACAGAGTCCACAAAATCTCAGCAACATTAGTAACAACCCTACCTACAAAATAGGATGTTATCTTCTTTCTGCCAGTTGCTTTTGCAAGCATGTTTGCTCTATCAACAAGCATTAATAGTCCTATTAAATGCAAGATTAAAATCAAAATCATAATAGATATCCCGCAGGTAAATTTCAGCAGAGACATCAAACCAGCAACTTGAGAGAACAAGAATAACCACAAGACTCAAGATTCCAAGAAGGGCACTAACAAACTTTTTCTTCATAAACTACGCCACTTCCTAAGCATCTTAAGATACACCAGATTAAGTGTTGTGAAGATTCCAACACCACGCAATTATCTTTCTTTATATTTCTTGTATACTTCAAAAGGTAAATTCCTAACAAAGCACCACTATTCAAAGCTAAAGACGGAATCTATAGTGCAAGTTTCATCCTCGCCAACTCGCCACTACAGTGTATCGGTATTATTTGTTCAATCGGCAAGCTTCTTAGAATTGAGACGACTTTGTCAACCTTTTCCTCAGATGATTTGTAAAGATGAAATCCACCAATAAGGAGTTTGATTTTCTTATCAAACAATTCGAGTGCATCAAGAACTATGTTTATTATCCCTCTGTGTGCGCATCCGGTTATCAACACTATTCCACCGTCTTCATCTATGACAAGGTTTAATTCTTCTTCAAAAAAGTCCCTGACCCTTTCGTTGTTCTTTATAATCTGGAAATTAGAATCTGGCTCTTCGAATTTGCTTCTCATCCGTGCGGGTCCAAAAGCATAAACAGAATCTGCAATTTTGACGACTTTGTCTTTGACAATGACAAATTCGAACCGGTCTTTTATCGCTTCCCAATCTATCCCTGTGAATCTCTCACCACTGTATTTTGGTAAAAATGCGTCCTGTCTAAGATGTACTTTGAATTTCTTGCCAAGGTTAGTTAAATATTTCAAACCTCCGGCGTGGTCGTAGTGACCGTGGCTAATGACAATATACTCTAACTTCGTAAGGTTTTTACCTATGGTACTCGCATTTTTGATGAATAAATCAGATGTACCAATGTCAAATAGCACAGTTGGTTCTCCAGCTTTTTCAACCAGCAAAGAAAAACCATGCTCAGAGTGTAGTGGCGGTTGAAGAGTATCATCGCAAAGGATAGTCAAATTAGTAGACCCAAAAGTAATCGACGAACTGTTGGTTTGCACTTTTAATCCTCCTTGTGGGTAATTCACTACTACAATTATACTACTTAAATTATACTACTTACAGAAATAAAAGTGCCCCGTACGGGGCACCGTTTGTTGATTAGATAATAAACTTGCAGATTTCCTTGTTCTTTTTACTCTTCAGCTTCCTGCTCAGGTTCAACGTGCAGAATCACACTTATTTTTCCGTTGATGATGTCTGAATTGATGTTTTTATCGTAGAGGAGTATACTCTGAATATTGCCTGGTTCGACGTCGTACTCTGAAACGTCAACATGTATAACAACATGAACCGTCCCATCGTTCATGACGACACCTTTTACATCGAAGTTGTTCGGTATGTAATCGATATAGCCATAAGCATTCAAGTCTTCTAAAGTAACCTCTTGTGGTCCTTGGGCACGGACGTAATCAGCACATGCGTTGAGTATTTTGACTATCTCATCCGCTATTTCGTATTCAAGCTCGGAATAGTTGATTTCTTCTGTTGTATCTTCTTTCTCATACCGTTCTTCGCTGTATTCTTCTTCATCTTCTTCCTCATTTTCTTCGTCATATTCTTCATCCCAATCCTCGTCTTCTTCGTATTCCCATTCCTCTTCATATGTTTCTTCAAAATATGGTTTTGCTAATTCTTCGAACTTTTCAAGGAACCAGGCTAAGTTATTAAATTCCCCAGTTATTGACAAGTTGCCGTTGTCTAAAATTTCAGTTTTTATACTAAGCATTGCCGAACTTTCTTCATCGGAGTAGTTTATGAACAGTATAAACGAAGCGTTTTCGGTTATCGACTTTAGCAGAGCTTTGTCTATCTGGCTTGGGTATATGTTTATTTTTTGATTTTCAACAACTACTTGATAGCCCATGTTTGAGAGTTGGTTTTTCAGTAGTGAGGATATAAATCTCGCATCTTGCTCGTTTTCGGGGTTGTATATACCTGAGAATGTGAAGTATCCATCAAAAGTTGTCGAAAGCGCAATTGAGTTAAAGATGTCTGAGAATTCGAAGACTTTTTGTATTTCTTGAGGAATATCCATATCCAAATGTTTACTTAACAAAGAAAGGTCTGCAATGTTGCTTGTGTCTAATGCGACAATGACGTTAGCTCCATTTAGATAGGAAAGTTCTTTCAGGATTCCTCTTCTGGTAAGTACTAGTTTTTTCTCGTAATCAGAAAATGTTTTGTTAACCGTCACGCTTAAGCTATAGTTTTCACCATTCTTGGTGATAATTAGTTCATCGGAAATAGGAATACCAAAATACTCACCGAACGTGTATAAAAATTCGCCTATGAATGATTTTTTGTATGTCTTAAAGTAAGTTATAACATTATCTTGTGTTGAAAGAGATATAGCTGAAATCTTGGCATTTAGCATGTCTTTTGTGAACATAGAAACGTCTTTGTTGAAACACAGATAAATGTTATCTTTTGAGAATACGATGTAGAGTTTTTCGTTATCAATTGTGACTACCGAAAGTTCGTTGATTGTTAGCTTCGGAATTTGGACGTTTGTATCAAACACGTAGCTAAGCAAAAACTCCAGGCTCTTGTCACCAATTTTTCCTGGGAGCACTATACATATTGGCGAACCGAACAAAACCTTAGGTGAAAAGTTTTCGAGTTCGTCAAAAAATGATGGGTTTAATGCACTACCAATTGAAAGCTTTCCATACACCGAAATTATTGGGGTAATACCCGCATCTTGGAGAGCAGTTGCCAGTTCTTGGTCACCGATGTTACTGAGGTTAAGGTACATAACGAAATCAGAGTTTCCAGGAATGGTTATGGTGATAGCGAATAGGTATAATGTCGAAAACAGCATGCCGAAAACAACTGTCAAAATAAACTTTCTTGCCATACCGATACCCCCTTTCTATAAGGTTTGGAACTTGCTTTGTGTTTTTGAACGATATGAAGCTGTCTATCCACTTATGGTCCAAGCTAAAGCAAAACATTTTAATTTAATTAAACCACTATTTTTATATTCTTTACAATTATCCTTTGGGCCTAAAATAACTAAAAATCCTGGGAAAAACCCAGGATTTTTTTATTCTTGCTTGAGAACTTTATTTATCTTGTTTTGCTCCAAATGCATCAAGCGCTTCAAGAACGAGAGTTATGTAAGCTATAGCTGGTCCGCCACCCATAAGTCCAGAAACATCTACTGCTTCAAGAATTTCTTCACGCGTTGCTCCCGCATCAAGCGCATTCTTAGTGTGGATGGCAATACAATAGGAACATCTTTATGCTATACTTCCAATTCTTGTATTCTTTCGCTTTTTTCACTCGAGCGATTACATTTTAATTATATCACAATAAATCACTTAGTCAAGCCTTAGTGACAGAAAAATATAAGAGGTCTGGAACGTACCAGACCTCTGAATTAGGTGTAGTTATTTCCTATTTAGTGTTCAGCACTTTGTGCAGATTTTTACAAGGGCATCAAGTGCTGCGGCATTGATTGGGTAAGCAACAGGTGAAGCAGTTACGAGTGGGTGAGTTGCAACTTGCATTGTGCTGAGTTCGTTAGCTGTTAGACCTTTTTGGATTGCAAGACTGAGTATATTAATCATTTCTCCAACACTGTCGCCTCCAACTACCTGAGCACCTATAAGAACTCCTGATGTTCTTGAGAAGATGAGTTTAACTTCGATTTTCTTTGCACCTGGTAAAGAACCTGGGTGTCTATCCGTAGACACGGCTTTTCCAATCACGTAGTCAAATCCATCTTCTTTGGCAAATCTTTCGATTATGCCAGCAACTCCGTAAGTTTTATCAAACATCTTTGTGGAGAAGGCGCTTACAGTGCCTCTGTTTTCTCTTATGAAATTGATACCATACAGTTTAGCCGCTGCGATTTTTGCTTCCATAGCTGCAGTTGATGCAAGAAGTGTTGGAACATGCCTGCTGGTGAAGAAGTCTCTTTTAAGTGCACAGTCACCTAAAGCAAAGATGTCTGGAGCACTTGTTCTCATGTATTCATCAACAACTATTGCTCCCTTTCTTGTGAGGTCAAGTCCAAGCTGTTTTGCAAGCTCTGCATTTGGTGCGACACCCACGGAGAGTATGACAGCTTCTGCTTTAACTCTTTCTCCACTTTCAAATTCCACTTCTTCTACCTTGCCATTTCCAAGGATTGCTTTGACTTTCGTTCCCAGTTTGAGTGTAACCCCATGGCTTTCAAGGTCTTGTTCTGCAGTTGCTGCGAATTCATCATCAAATGCTTGCCAGAGTATCTTGTTGGCTATTTCAACAAGTATTACGTGTTTACCAGCAAGCGCGAGTTGCTCGGCAAATTCCACACCGATAAAACCTGCATCAATTATAACAACTTCATTAATCTCTTTGAGCTTATTGAGCATGTTTGAAAGATATTCTTCATCTTTGATAATTGGGAAGACGTTTTCAAGGTCGTGTCCAGGTAGCCATTTTGGAATAACTAGCAGTGAATTAGTTGCAAGAACAAGTTTGTCCCATTTGATTTCTTCACAACTCTTCAAAACCGCTACCTTGCTGTCTTTGTCAATACCAATGACCTCGTCTATAATCAGTTCAACACCTGCACTTTTAACCATCTCATCTGGGATTCTGTTCTTTGAGGTGTCGTAGAGTGTTCCAAAAATGTAAGGAATTTTGCAAGGAACCATAACTGTTTTGTTTTTTCTTACCATGACGATCTTCTTGTCTGGATAGATTCTTTTTGCCGTGGTTGCTGTAAGTATACCTCCTGCTACCACCGATAACTAAAATGTCTGTTTCAATCATAAATAACTTCTCCTTCTAGTAAATGTAATTAACTGTTTATGAGATTAACACTTAACGAAAATCCATGTTATACGTCTCACATCTAGCTATGTGTTAATCGCTCGACCACCGAAGCTACTTGCTGAGACCATAGTTATCAAGTTCATTACTACAACTACATTATATTGTATCACCGAATTTCTTTTTGTCGACAGATATTATCTATTTTTCACAATTAAATACCAAAAAGTTCCTCACATAACGATAAGTAAGTCCCTAATGTTAATGCTCATAGTAGCGAGTAATTGCTTTCGACGCGAATGAAAACGATTGACTGGTGTTGACCGGTGTCTAGAAGTACTTATCCCATATCGTTCAAAAATAGTATGACTATCCAAAAATGTGTTTTGCAAGAAAGTGGATTAGTATATGCTAATTGTATTTGTTCTACCTAATGTTAAGTTGTATACAACAATTACTTTGCTTAGTAAAGTATATTTGATAGATTAATACGCTTTTGTATTACATAGTGAATTCTTATTCGATATGCAGTGTGCCATATCTAATATAAATAGTCTTAAATAAGTTCTTGATATCCGGCTACATCTTTCATATCCATTTTCCATTTGGCGCGACTTGTGTTTGAAAGATGCTGTTAGTTAACACGCTTCCTTGAACGCTAAACCACTTTGATAAAACTTGTCTGCTCTTGCACGCTTTGAAGTTTCAAAGGTTGTTCGGTAGATACATAAGCATGAGCGTTTTCTAATGGTGAATTTTCTCAAAACTTCCTTAATTCTGAGAATTTCGAACGGTCTTCAGAAAAGTCCTCCAAAGCACTCAGACACACACATTTTGTTTTTGCACCATACGGCGAGTACGCCAAGTCGGTTTACAACATTTAAAGTATTTGATGTGAGTCTGGTCTTGGTTCAAAAAGCCTACTGGTCAGCTGAAATAAAGCCAGGCAAGAAGACAAAATATAAGTCTTCTGGATGTGGACATTTATATGTTAGAACAATCATTTATTCATGCGCATCTACGATAAATCAGTATGCGGGTAAAAAATGCAATATAAGGTTTCTTATATTGCATTTTTTCTTCCCAATGTCAGTCTTCATATAAACAATCGATTTAAGATTATTTCAAGCTGATTTAAAACCCCATCCTTTTTATTTGACCTATAAAGTATTTCATGACAGCCGATAGTATTTTAATATATCTTCTCGCTTTTGAATGTGTTATAGGGCATTTTACAAGGATGCCGTTCAAAAACTTTTATTTATACTATTTGTTGTGCGGTATGTTATGTGATTAGCATATGGACAATTGAGAAGTGCGTTGCGAAGGATAGTACTTAAAACCGCGGTAGACAACTGTAAACGCGTACTATGTTTTCTTATTTGTCTGGAATAGAAACACTGACGAAATGTGAATTTAAGAGTGTACCAATAAGGGAAGACCATATTAATTAGGTGTAGCTATGTAATATTTACTATGGTAATTACACAGTTATCACTAAGGAAGTAATACTTAGGAAGTGTTTTTTGTTAAGTATAAATAAGTATCTAAAGTATGTATAGTGTGGTTAACCGTGATTACTTTCTGTTGACATACTAAATTACACCTGGTTATTATGATACATCTACTAAGTAAGTATTTGAGCACTAATGAAATTTATATCTTAAACAGTTGTCAAGTTTTGAAAATGGAATTTCGAAAATTGGCATACCAGTTGAATGAGGGGCAATCTCGTAATCTTGGTAGTATATTTGCAAGGCATCTTTTGTTATCGTAAATGGTCTTTGTGACAGAGTGTCTTTTTGAACATACTCAACGGCATCTTCGAAGTAAATATCTTTCTGCAAATTGATTTGGTTCACTATTTCTTTTCGTATTATCGCTTGATAATTACATGTATGGTCGAAAATGTCGTCTAAGGAGAGTATTTTACCTCGCTTGAGGTCTATATTATAGGTCGAAACTAATGTATTGCCATGAGCACCACCTGTATATGTGTAATAATACATTACTAAACTTACGAAGTCCTTTGAAGTGTACTTTAACTCGGTGGAGATGTGGACTTCATATTTGGTTCGCAAGATTCTATCTTTAAATGCCTCTTGTGCGGATGTTTTAACATCTTGAATGATACCGCTGACTATCTGCTGGATATGGCTGTTAAAGTCGTTTTCAAAGTCTGGATTTGTTGTATTCATAATCTTTGGGATTTGCACGTAGATTCGTGTAGTGTCATTTTCTGAGGTTGTTTCAATCAACTCAACCGTGTGTGATTTCATTGTTAAGACATATGCTACAATAGCAACTATAAATAAAAGTGCTAATATTACTATTCTCTTATCAGAAATTCTTTCCATAAATCTCCCTCCAGGTGAATTTTCGCTGATCTAAAAAAAGACACTTATCTATGTGCTAAAGTAAACCCACCATCTAAAACGATGGTGGGTTGTGAGAAGTTAAAATGAACCTATATCACTGCTTTGTTTTGTCCCTTCTGGATTACTTATTTCTCTTTTGGCTTCGTTGTTGGTTTCCTGTAATGAAGAGGTTTTTCCCGGGAAGAATACTTTCTCAAGTATTTGTTCAGTCGTAGTTGCATCTGCCTTTTTGCTTTCAACATATACTCCGTCCAACATTACCACATTGTTCTCGTCAACACTGAAGACAAATTTCATATCAACGATTGCGTTATTGTAATGTCCCTTTCCTGTTAAGACAACTTTACCCGATTTACTGTCGTATGTCCATTTCGGGTCATATAAATATGTATTAAAAGCCCTTTCGTTGTTAAGAAAACGACTTGCTTGCTGTAATTTAGACTGTTTTACAGCGTTTATTTTCTTTACTGGATCTACAGACCTTTTGGTTTCTTGCGTTATCCCTGCGCTATCTTTTGACGATTCCACACTCTTAGGAGGCAACTGCAGTTGCCTCCTAAGAGTGTGGAATCGTCAAAAGATAGCGCAGGGATAACGCAAGAAACCAAAAGGTCTGTAGATCCAGTAAAGAAAATAAACGCTGTAAAACAGTCTAAATTACAGCAAGCAAGTCGTTTTCTTAACAACGAAAGGGCTTTTAATACATATTTATATGACCCGAAATGGACATACGACAGTAAATCGGGTAAAGTTGTCTTAACAGGAAAGGGACATTACAATAACGCAATCGTTGATATGAAATTTGTCTTCAGTGTTGACGAGAACAATGTGGTAATGTTGGACGGAGTATATGTTGAAAGCAAAAAGGCAGATGCAACTACGACTGAACAAATACTTGAGAAAGTATTCTTCCCGGGAAAAACCTCTTCATTACAGGAAACCAACAACGAAGCCAAAAGAGAAATAAGTAATCCAGAAGGGACAAAACAAAGCAGTGATATAGGTTCATTTTAACTTCTCACAACCCACCATCGTTTTAGATGGTGGGTTTACTTTAGCACATAGATAAGTGTCTTTTTTTAGATCAGCGAAAATTCACCTGGAGGGAGATTTATGGAAAGAATTTCTGATAAGAGAATAGTAATATTAGCACTTTTATTTATAGTTGCTATTGTAGCATATGTCTTAACAATGAAATCACACACGGTTGAGTTGATTGAAACAACCTCAGAAAATGACACTACACGAATCTACGTGCAAATCCCAAAGATTATGAATACAACAAATCCAGACTTTGAAAACGACTTTAACAGCCATATCCAGCAGATAGTCAGCGGTATCATTCAAGATGTTAAAACATCCGCACAAGAGGCATTTAAAGATAGAATCTTGCGAACCAAATATGAAGTCCACATCTCCACCGAGTTAAAGTACACTTCAAAGGACTTCGTAAGTTTAGTAATGTATTATTACACATATACAGGTGGTGCTCATGGCAATACATTAGTTTCGACCTATAATATAGACCTCAAGCGAGGTAAAATACTCTCCTTAGACGACATTTTCGACCATACATGTAATTATCAAGCGATAATACGAAAAGAAATAGTGAACCAAATCAATTTGCAGAAAGATATTTACTTCGAAGATGCCGTTGAGTATGTTCAAAAAGACACTCTGTCACAAAGACCATTTACGATAACAAAAGATGCCTTGCAAATATACTACCAAGATTACGAGATTGCCCCTCATTCAACTGGTATGCCAATTTTCGAAATTCCATTTTCAAAACTTGACAACTGTTTAAGATATAAATTTCATTAGTGCTCAAATACTTACTTAGTAGATGTATCATAATAACCAGGTGTAATTTAGTATGTCAACAGAAAGTAATCACGGTTAACCACACTATACATACTTTAGATACTTATTTATACTTAACAAAAAACACTTCCTAAGTATTACTTCCTTAGTGATAACTGTGTAATTACCATAGTAAATATTACATAGCTACACCTAATTAATATGGTCTTCCCTTATTGGTACACTCTTAAATTCACATTTCGTCAGTGTTTCTATTCCAGACAAATAAGAAAACATAGTACGCGTTTACAGTTGTCTACCGCGGTTTTAAGTACTATCCTTCGCAACGCACTTCTCAATTGTCCATATGCTAATCACATAACATACCGCACAACAAATAGTATAAATAAAAGTTTTTGAACGGCATCCTTGTAAAATGCCCTATAACACATTCAAAAGCGAGAAGATATATTAAAATACTATCGGCTGTCATGAAATACTTTATAGGTCAAATAAAAAGGATGGGGTTTTAAATCAGCTTGAAATAATCTTAAATCGATTGTTTATATGAAGACTGACATTGGGAAGAAAAAATGCAATATAAGAAACCTTATATTGCATTTTTTACCCGCATACTGATTTATCGTAGATGCGCATGAATAAATGATTGTTCTAACATATAAATGTCCACATCCAGAAGACTTATATTTTGTCTTCTTGCCTGGCTTTATTTCAGCTGACCAGTAGGCTTTTTGAACCAAGACCAGACTCACATCAAATACTTTAAATGTTGTAAACCGACTTGGCGTACTCGCCGTATGGTGCAAAAACAAAATGTGTGTGTCTGAGTGCTTTGGAGGACTTTTCTGAAGACCGTTCGAAATTCTCAGAATTAAGGAAGTTTTGAGAAAATTCACCATTAGAAAACGCTCATGCTTATGTATCTACCGAACAACCTTTGAAACTTCAAAGCGTGCAAGAGCAGACAAGTTTTATCAAAGTGGTTTAGCGTTCAAGGAAGCGTGTTAACTAACAGCATCTTTCAAACACAAGTCGCGCCAAATGGAAAATGGATATGAAAGATGTAGCCGGATATCAAGAACTTATTTAAGACTATTTATATTAGATATGGCACACTGCATATCGAATAAGAATTCACTATGTAATACAAAAGCGTATTAATCTATCAAATATACTTTACTAAGCAAAGTAATTGTTGTATACAACTTAACATTAGGTAGAACAAATACAATTAGCATATACTAATCCACTTTCTTGCAAAACACATTTTTGGATAGTCATACTATTTTTGAACGATATGGGATAAGTACTTCTAGACACCGGTCAACACCAGTCAATCGTTTTCATTCGCGTCGAAAGCAATTACTCGCTACTATGAGCATTAACATTAGGGACTTACTTATCGTTATGTGAGGAACTTTTTGGTATTTAATTGTGAAAAATAGATAATATCTGTCGACAAAAAGAAATTCGGTGATACAATATAATGTAGTTGTAGTAATGAACTTGATAACTATGGTCTCAGCAAGTAGCTTCGGTGGTCGAGCGATTAACACATAGCTAGATGTGAGACGTATAACATGGATTTTCGTTAAGTGTTAATCTCATAAACAGTTAATTACATTTACTAGAAGGAGAAGTTATTTATGATTGAAACAGACATTTTAGTTATCGGTGGTAGCAGGAGGTATACTTACAGCAACCACGGCAAAAAGAATCTATCCAGACAAGAAGATCGTCATGGTAAGAAAAAACAAAACAGTTATGGTTCCTTGCAAAATTCCTTACATTTTTGGAACACTCTACGACACCTCAAAGAACAGAATCCCAGATGAGATGGTTAAAAGTGCAGGTGTTGAACTGATTATAGACGAGGTCATTGGTATTGACAAAGACAGCAAGGTAGCGGTTTTGAAGAGTTGTGAAGAAATCAAATGGGACAAACTTGTTCTTGCAACTAATTCACTGCTAGTTATTCCAAAATGGCTACCTGGACACGACCTTGAAAACGTCTTCCCAATTATCAAAGATGAAGAATATCTTTCAAACATGCTCAATAAGCTCAAAGAGATTAATGAAGTTGTTATAATTGATGCAGGTTTTATCGGTGTGGAATTTGCCGAGCAACTCGCGCTTGCTGGTAAACACGTAATACTTGTTGAAATAGCCAACAAGATACTCTGGCAAGCATTTGATGATGAATTCGCAGCAACTGCAGAACAAGACCTTGAAAGCCATGGGGTTACACTCAAACTGGGAACGAAAGTCAAAGCAATCCTTGGAAATGGCAAGGTAGAAGAAGTGGAATTTGAAAGTGGAGAAAGAGTTAAAGCAGAAGCTGTCATACTCTCCGTGGGTGTCGCACCAAATGCAGAGCTTGCAAAACAGCTTGGACTTGACCTCACAAGAAAGGGAGCAATAGTTGTTGATGAATACATGAGAACAAGTGCTCCAGACATCTTTGCTTTAGGTGACTGTGCACTTAAAAGAGACTTCTTCACCAGCAGGCATGTTCCAACACTTCTTGCATCAACTGCAGCTATGGAAGCAAAAATCGCAGCGGCTAAACTGTATGGTATCAATTTCATAAGAGAAAACAGAGGCACTGTAAGCGCCTTCTCCACAAAGATGTTTGATAAAACTTACGGAGTTGCTGGCATAATCGAAAGATTTGCCAAAGAAGATGGATTTGACTACGTGATTGGAAAAGCCGTGTCTACGGATAGACACCCAGGTTCTTTACCAGGTGCAAAGAAAATCGAAGTTAAACTCATCTTCTCAAGAACATCAGGAGTTCTTATAGGTGCTCAGGTAGTTGGAGGCGACAGTGTTGGAGAAATGATTAATATACTCAGTCTTGCAATCCAAAAAGGTCTAACAGCTAACGAACTCAGCACAATGCAAGTTGCAACTCACCCACTCGTAACTGCTTCACCTGTTGCTTACCCAATCAATGCCGCAGCACTTGATGCCCTTGTAAAAATCTGCACAAAGTGCTGAACACTAAATAGGAAATAACTACACCTAATTCAGAGGTCTGGTACGTTCCAGACCTCTTATATTTTTCTGTCACTAAGGCTTGACTAAGTGATTTATTGTGATATAATTAAAATGTAATCGCTCGAGTGAAAAAAGCGAAAGAATACAAGAATTGGAAGTATAGCATAAAGATGTTCCTATTGTATTGCCATCCACACTAAGAATGCGCTTGATGCGGGAGCAACGCGTGAAGAAATTCTTGAAGCAGTAGATGTTTCTGGACTTATGGGTGGCGGACCAGCTATAGCTTACATAACTCTCGTTCTTGAAGCGCTTGATGCATTTGGAGCAAAACAAGATAAATAAAGTTCTCAAGCAAGAATAAAAAAATCCTGGGTTTTTCCCAGGATTTTTAGTTATTTTAGGCCCAAAGGATAATTGTAAAGAATATAAAAATAGTGGTTTAATTAAATTAAAATGTTTTGCTTTAGCTTGGACCATAAGTGGATAGACAGCTTCATATCGTTCAAAAACACAAAGCAAGTTCCAAACCTTATAGAAAGGGGGTATCGGTATGGCAAGAAAGTTTATTTTGACAGTTGTTTTCGGCATGCTGTTTTCGACATTATACCTATTCGCTATCACCATAACCATTCCTGGAAACTCTGATTTCGTTATGTACCTTAACCTCAGTAACATCGGTGACCAAGAACTGGCAACTGCTCTCCAAGATGCGGGTATTACCCCAATAATTTCGGTGTATGGAAAGCTTTCAATTGGTAGTGCATTAAACCCATCATTTTTTGACGAACTCGAAAACTTTTCACCTAAGGTTTTGTTCGGTTCGCCAATATGTATAGTGCTCCCAGGAAAAATTGGTGACAAGAGCCTGGAGTTTTTGCTTAGCTACGTGTTTGATACAAACGTCCAAATTCCGAAGCTAACAATCAACGAACTTTCGGTAGTCACAATTGATAACGAAAAACTCTACATCGTATTCTCAAAAGATAACATTTATCTGTGTTTCAACAAAGACGTTTCTATGTTCACAAAAGACATGCTAAATGCCAAGATTTCAGCTATATCTCTTTCAACACAAGATAATGTTATAACTTACTTTAAGACATACAAAAAATCATTCATAGGCGAATTTTTATACACGTTCGGTGAGTATTTTGGTATTCCTATTTCCGATGAACTAATTATCACCAAGAATGGTGAAAACTATAGCTTAAGCGTGACGGTTAACAAAACATTTTCTGATTACGAGAAAAAACTAGTACTTACCAGAAGAGGAATCCTGAAAGAACTTTCCTATCTAAATGGAGCTAACGTCATTGTCGCATTAGACACAAGCAACATTGCAGACCTTTCTTTGTTAAGTAAACATTTGGATATGGATATTCCTCAAGAAATACAAAAAGTCTTCGAATTCTCAGACATCTTTAACTCAATTGCGCTTTCGACAACTTTTGATGGATACTTCACATTCTCAGGTATATACAACCCCGAAAACGAGCAAGATGCGAGATTTATATCCTCACTACTGAAAAACCAACTCTCAAACATGGGCTATCAAGTAGTTGTTGAAAATCAAAAAATAAACATATACCCAAGCCAGATAGACAAAGCTCTGCTAAAGTCGATAACCGAAAACGCTTCGTTTATACTGTTCATAAACTACTCCGATGAAGAAAGTTCGGCAATGCTTAGTATAAAAACTGAAATTTTAGACAACGGCAACTTGTCAATAACTGGGGAATTTAATAACTTAGCCTGGTTCCTTGAAAAGTTCGAAGAATTAGCAAAACCATATTTTGAAGAAACATATGAAGAGGAATGGGAATACGAAGAAGACGAGGATTGGGATGAAGAATATGACGAAGAAAATGAGGAAGAAGATGAAGAAGAATACAGCGAAGAACGGTATGAGAAAGAAGATACAACAGAAGAAATCAACTATTCCGAGCTTGAATACGAAATAGCGGATGAGATAGTCAAAATACTCAACGCATGTGCTGATTACGTCCGTGCCCAAGGACCACAAGAGGTTACTTTAGAAGACTTGAATGCTTATGGCTATATCGATTACATACCGAACAACTTCGATGTAAAAGGTGTCGTCATGAACGATGGGACGGTTCATGTTGTTATACATGTTGACGTTTCAGAGTACGACGTCGAACCAGGCAATATTCAGAGTATACTCCTCTACGATAAAAACATCAATTCAGACATCATCAACGGAAAAATAAGTGTGATTCTGCACGTTGAACCTGAGCAGGAAGCTGAAGAGTAAAAAGAACAAGGAAATCTGCAAGTTTATTATCTAATCAACAAACGGTGCCCCGTACGGGGCACTTTTATTTCTGTAAGTAGTATAATTTAAGTAGTATAATTGTAGTAGTGAATTACCCACAAGGAGGATTAAAAGTGCAAACCAACAGTTCGTCGATTACTTTTGGGTCTACTAATTTGACTATCCTTTGCGATGATACTCTTCAACCGCCACTACACTCTGAGCATGGTTTTTCTTTGCTGGTTGAAAAAGCTGGAGAACCAACTGTGCTATTTGACATTGGTACATCTGATTTATTCATCAAAAATGCGAGTACCATAGGTAAAAACCTTACGAAGTTAGAGTATATTGTCATTAGCCACGGTCACTACGACCACGCCGGAGGTTTGAAATATTTAACTAACCTTGGCAAGAAATTCAAAGTACATCTTAGACAGGACGCATTTTTACCAAAATACAGTGGTGAGAGATTCACAGGGATAGATTGGGAAGCGATAAAAGACCGGTTCGAATTTGTCATTGTCAAAGACAAAGTCGTCAAAATTGCAGATTCTGTTTATGCTTTTGGACCCGCACGGATGAGAAGCAAATTCGAAGAGCCAGATTCTAATTTCCAGATTATAAAGAACAACGAAAGGGTCAGGGACTTTTTTGAAGAAGAATTAAACCTTGTCATAGATGAAGACGGTGGAATAGTGTTGATAACCGGATGCGCACACAGAGGGATAATAAACATAGTTCTTGATGCACTCGAATTGTTTGATAAGAAAATCAAACTCCTTATTGGTGGATTTCATCTTTACAAATCATCTGAGGAAAAGGTTGACAAAGTCGTCTCAATTCTAAGAAGCTTGCCGATTGAACAAATAATACCGATACACTGTAGTGGCGAGTTGGCGAGGATGAAACTTGCACTATAGATTCCGTCTTTAGCTTTGAATAGTGGTGCTTTGTTAGGAATTTACCTTTTGAAGTATACAAGAAATATAAAGAAAGATAATTGCGTGGTGTTGGAATCTTCACAACACTTAATCTGGTGTATCTTAAGATGCTTAGGAAGTGGCGTAGTTTATGAAGAAAAAGTTTGTTAGTGCCCTTCTTGGAATCTTGAGTCTTGTGGTTATTCTTGTTCTCTCAAGTTGCTGGTTTGATGTCTCTGCTGAAATTTACCTGCGGGATATCTATTATGATTTTGATTTTAATCTTGCATTTAATAGGACTATTAATGCTTGTTGATAGAGCAAACATGCTTGCAAAAGCAACTGGCAGAAAGAAGATAACATCCTATTTTGTAGGTAGGGTTGTTACTAATGTTGCTGAGATTTTGTGGACTCTGTTTTTTTATTCATTCATTCATTGAGTATTTCGTTAGTCCGTCGTTCAGAAATGGACCTTTGGAGTTGCGAATTTTGGCAGAACCGTTGATTGTGTATGTAATACTAATGATCCTGGATTACGTTTTCCTCTACAAAGCATGTAAAGAATTAGCTTTAGCTACAAACATGAAGATTTTCTCCGAAGCGGTGAAATTGCTCAAATGGGGCGGTATTCTATTGATTGTTTTTGGAGTAGGAGAGATAGGTATACTTTTTGGAATTATTCTTTGCATGATTGGGTTGTTTACTATCAAACAGGAACCTCCGACGCAAGAGATGTGATTAGCCTGGGCTATTAGGAAAAAAGGTGTGCTGGTAATTATGTTTTTCTATTTTTCCTGGTTAGGATAACATTTCATAAACTTTTTGCTTCCCCATATTTTTAGCCTGTTGTGAACTGGAAGCAAAAATTGAAAAAGCAAAGAGAACATAATTCAACATGTCAATCAGTAAAGTTATTGGGATAGTCTTTAGTATAATGATATGTGGAACAAAAAAAAGCTGAGCGGAAAATTGTCCCGCTCAGCTTTTTTATACAATGTCTTATTTACTTAGCAATGCTTTTGCCTCGTCCAACGTTGGTATCTTTCCACTCAATACTAATTTTCCATCAATTGCCACTGCTGGAGTTGCGACTACTCCTCTGGAAATGATTTCATTGATGTCTTGGACTTTTTCGATAGCTGCGTCAACTCCAAATTCTCGGATTGCTATTTCCATAATTTTGATAGTTTGTTTACACTTTGGACAACCTGCACCGAGAACTTCTATCTTCTTTGCCATACAACTTCCTCCTCCTTGTATCGTTTTGTTATATTAGGCTATTAACCCGTATATCATTCCAAATAAAGTTGAGAAGAGCACAACCAACCCGAAATATGTAAATGCTTTCTTTTTACCAAGAAGTTTTGTTATAACTATCATGCTTGGCAAGCTAAGAGTGTTTCCAGACATAAGCAATGCAAGTGTTGGACCTTTCGCCATTCCAAGTTGTGTGAGTGCCTGAACTATGGGGACTTCTGTAAGGGTTGCAAAGTACATTAGTGCACCGATAACGGAAGCTATAAAAGTTGAGAATATGTTATTCTTTCCAAGCAAGTAAACAACTACATCTTGGGGCAACAGGTTTGTAATTACTCCCGCAAGGAATACACCAACAAATAGATATGGAAGTATTTTTTTTGCAAAGTCCCAAGTTTCAGCTATCCAGCTCTTTGTCTGGTCTTTTTCAAATCCAAATACCGCCATTATTAATGTGCTAAGTCCAAGAACACCCAAACTTGAATATTTAACGGTTGGATTAATCTTTAGTCCTGAGACAATGATGAAGAGTAGTTGTATTAGGAAGAAAACAATTGCTTTTACGTTATCTGTACCATCCGAGGTTGTTTGAACAAAGCCACCAACGCCTTTTTCTTTGAATAAAAGTTCCATAATAAGACCTATTATTATCGCTGCTGTAATTGTTGCTATCATTCTGGCAATCCCTAAATCCCAACCGAGTACGCGTGCTGTCAAGAATATTGCAGCGATATTTATCGCAGGTCCAGCAAATAAGAATGTCGTTGCAGGCCCTATTCCAGCACCTTTTTTGTATATACCACCAAAGAGTGGAAGAATTGTACAAGAACACACAGCAAGAATGGCGCCACTGATTGCAGCAATCGGATAGGAAATGTATCGTTTTGCATCAGGACCAAGGAGTTTTAGAATAGCATCTTTCTTCAGCATGACAGAGATTGTTCCTGCAATAAAGAATGCTGGCACAAGACAAAGCAGAACATGTTCGCGCGCGTATTCGTTCAGCATTTTGAAACCGTTAATGATGCTTTCACTTAGTACAGGCGTATCGAATGAAACAAAGTAGAAGACTAAGAAAATAGCCACAAGAAAGGTAAATAGTTTTAGTTCATCTTTCACGTTCTTTGGCCTCCAATCCAGAGTATTTTTCAACTACTTCCAGTATTTCATGTAGTAATTCGTTGTCAGACAATTTGTACTTAATTGTGTTTCCAACATTTATGCTCTCAAGCAAGCCACCCAAGCGCATCATTTAAGCTACTTCACTTTCTTCCTGTCTTTAAATCTTTTAAGATCTTCACTTAGATCTTCTTGTTCTCTGTCTTTTAGAATACATAGCATTTTCCTCCTTTTGGATCAACAACGATACAATGATATTTCCCACCTCCAGAGTTTCCCTTAAATTCATCTATACTGAAAACTTCATGCAACATCTTATAATGAGGTTCCACTCCTACTGTATCTAAAAATCCCATCACTGTCGTGAACGATATTCGTGTAACTTCAGATATTCTTTCATGCTTTGTTGTTTTTTCAATTGTTGGAGTATGTAAGCAGATATATGTAGCTATATTCTTTTGATATCCTCTATTATATCTTCAGATTTTAAGAAATTTGTGATATAATTATTTTACAGTTATTCTGATACCTCCTTTGGTTAGAGTGTTTTGAGCACTTTTTATTATAGCAGATATTCAGAATGAGTGCTATCTTTTTTATAGATTTCTTTCTCCCCAACACAACATTTATTATAGAACCAACTTTTTTGTTGACAGTAAAAACATATTTCAAAAGAGGTAAGATAGCGATAGACAAATTTCACTTTACACGGTGCATATGTTGGGAGGTAGAAAATGTAAGGAAAAGAGTGCAAAAAGAACTAGCAAGAGACAAAAGGAGATATTATAGAAGAGGTAGTAAGCTGCTTCTTGCAAAATATGGTTCCTTAGCGTCCGAACAAAAAGACAAGCTGGAAATAATGTTTTGATACAGTGCTGACTTAAGAATGGCACACTTTTTAAAAGAAGAATTTAGTAATAGAGGGTAAAATGCAAAAATTCAAAGGAAGCAAAAATAGAACTAAAAAGATGGATGCAGTTAACTAAAGAAAGCGAAATTGATGAATTTAAAAGCTTCATACAGGTATTTAACCGTTGGTTTGAAGAAATAACAAATGCCTTTGATATACCTTAAAGCAGTATCTATGATATTGCTATTACGGAGGCTGGTTCGAATTTGTACATATATTCTGCACATGGTTACATATATAGGTATCGCAATAAATAGTTTTACTGAGAGGTGGCTTGTAATTTGAAGAGCATTGACTATTTAAATGTTGATGTGATATTTTTATTTACTGGCAGTGAAGAGACAGGGAAAAGAGGACAGATGCTCTTCCAGCAACGGCTGATGGATTTGATGTAATAGCGTTTCTTGAAAAAGATGAAAAAGGAAGACTATGTAACTACCACTGGAATGCGGATACTATAGAAAACGTCGATACCCAAAGTCGATACCAAATTTTAAGTTATGAAGAGGAGTTTTTTAAAGAGTATTTTGTTAAAGTAGCATAAAAATCAAAGTGAAAAAAATAACTTGACTTTATTTGAAAGATCGAATATAATTTATATGAGAGGGTGAAAAGAAGTGAAAGCTGACGTATATAATAAAGCTGCTGAATACTTTAAAGCATTATCACATCCTACAAGAATAAAGATAATAGAGCTTTTAAGCAAAAAAGAAATGTGCGTGTGTCAGATGATGGCAGCGTTAGGTTTAGACCAATCTCATGTATCAAGGCATCTAATGATATTAAGAGCAAATAACATGGTAAAAACAAAAAGAGAAGGGACCATGGTTTATTATTCTTTAACAGATGAAAATATTATAAACATTATCGATGGAGTGAAAAATGTGTTTCTTGCCAGAGAATAATTTTTTGCTCAATGTATTTGAATATTCGAATATAAAAATAAATTGCTTTTGCCTCAAAAAACCATCTAGGCTTAAATAGCGATGTGGGAAATAGTATTACTTAATCAGAATACTTTACTGTTGCAGAAATTGAAAATGGTAAGTTAAAGAAAGTCAAAAACGTAGAAAATCCATTTTTTAAAGAAGAGGAAATAAATGCACAAAAATTTGTTGATTTTATCAAAAATACCAACGCACAAAAAATCGTAATTTCAGTTGTAGATAATGCTGACATAGAAATGAGCTCTTACTAAATCATATAGAAGTTATTAAAAATGTAAATGGAAGGATAGCTGATATACTAAAAGAGCTCTAAAACGTTGGAAAGGAGTCAACTATGTAAAATTAAATTTTGAGTAGAAGACGAAAATGTATGCTCAATATTGAATTTCTCTCGCTTTTTCTTCATAGCAAATATCGTCCTTAGCAATTTGTGTGCT
>QGLW01000099.1_pt1 | contig 25063 bp, 40 predicted proteins | sample 1725341 | NCBI WGS metagenome assembly QGLW01 (sample SAMN05439265, study PRJNA331180) | Hot springs metagenome, whole genome shotgun sequencing project. | isolation source: microbial mat of Apron and Channel Facies of Mammoth Hot Springs | place: USA: Wyoming, Yellowstone National Park | collected... | reverse complement strand
CCCCGCCCCCCCCGCCCTCCCCTCCACCGCCGCCACCACGGGCCTGGGGAAGTCCAAGGGCCCCAGGACCAGGTCCCGGGCCTCCCGGTAGACCCGCATCAGGGCCTGGTGGGAGGCGCGCATCTCCTCTATGAGGGCAAAGGAGCCCCCGGCCGAGAAGACCCCGCCCTCGCCCCTGATGAGGACGGCCCGGGCCTCCTCCACCTCCTCGAGGTCCCGCCACACCCGGGCCAGGGCCCGGTGGGTCTTGGGGTCCATGGCGTTCAGCCTCTCGCCCTTGAAGGTAATCTCCAGCACCCCGAGCCTGGGCCAGGCGAAGCCCAGGCTGGGGTAGCGCTCTTGGAGCTCCACCCCCTCATTCTAGGGGGGTGATAGAATCCCCTAGGCATGGCCCTCTACGCGGTGGACAAGCACCTCCACCTCACCTCCCACGACGCGGTGGAGGAGGCCAGGAAGCGCCTAGGCACCCGCCGGGTGGGGCACACGGGCACCCTGGACCCCCTGGCCACGGGGCTTCTCCTCCTGGTCTCGGAGGAGAGCACCAAGCTGGTCCCCTTCCTCTCGGGGGAGGACAAGGAGTACATCGCCTGGGTGTCCTTCGGGGCCACCACGCCCACCTTAGACGCCGAGGGCCCCGTGAGCGAAGAGGCCCCGGTGCGCTTTGACCGAAAGGACCTCGAGGCCGCCCTCCAGAGCTTCCTGGGGGTAAAGGAGCAAATCCCCCCCCTCTACTCCGCCATCAAGGTGAAGGGCAAGCGGGCCTACGAGGCCGCCCGGGAGGGGAAGCCTCTGGAGCTTGGCCCCAGGCCCGCCAGGTACCTGGAGGTGGAGCTTCTGGCCCTGGACCCCGAACCCACCCCCCACCCCATCGTGCCCTCGGCCAAGGGCTGGCGCCTGGCGGAGAAAGGGGGGCGGAAGGTGGAGCTTCCCCGGCTTCTCGGGGCCTACCCCACCGCGGTGATACGGCTGGTGGTGGGCCCCGGCACCTACGTGCGGGCCTTCGCCCGGGACCTGGGGGAGAAGCTCAAGACCAAGGCCTTCCTCTCCGGCCTGGTGCGCACCCGCATCGGCAAGGTGGGGCTGGAGCGGGCGGTGCCCCTGGCCGAACTTTCCCCGGACAAGGCCATCCCCGAGGTGGACGCTCTGCCCTTCCCCGTGGTGGAGCTCTCCCACACCGAGGCCAGGCGGGTGCTGGAAGGGGTGCCCCTCCCCATCCCCGCCCTGGGCTACGTGACCCTGGTAGACTCCTGCAGGCGGCTTCTGGCCATCGCCGAGGGCGACGGCTTCAAGCTGAAGATCAAGCGGGTTTTTGTGAAGGAGGTATAGGGATGGTCATCGGCGTGCCCAAGGAGATCAAGACCCTGGAGAACCGCGTGGCCCTCACCCCGGGGGGCGCGGAAAGCCTGGTCCGCAGGGGCCACACCGTCTTGGTGGAGCGGGGGGCGGGGTTAGGCTCGGGCCTGACCGACGCCGAGTACGAGCGGGCAGGGGCGGCCCTGGTGAGCCGGGAGGAGGCCTGGAAGGCGGAGATGGTGGTGAAGGTGAAGGAGCCCCTACCTGAGGAGTACCCCTTCCTGCGGGAAGGCCTGATCCTCTTCACCTACCTCCACCTGGCCGCCGACCGGACCCTCACCGAGGCCATGCTGAAAAGCGGGGTCACCGGCATCGCCTACGAGACCGTCCAGCTCAAGGACGGCTCCCTGCCCCTCCTCATCCCCATGAGCGAGGTGGCGGGGCGCATGGCTCCCCAGGTGGGGGCCCAGTTCTTGGAGAAGCCCAAGGGGGGCCGAGGGGTCCTCCTCGGGGGGGTGCCGGGGGTGGCCCCGGCCAGCGTGGTGATCCTCGGGGGCGGCACCGTGGGCACCAACGCCGCCAAGATCGCCTTGGGCATGGGGGCCCAGGTCACCATCCTGGACGTGAACCACAAGCGCCTGCAGTACCTGGACGACATCTTCGGCGGGCGGGTGGTGACCCTCACCGCTACCGAGGCCAACATCAAGAAGAGCATCGGCCATGCCGATCTCCTCATTGGGGCGGTGCTGGTGCCGGGGGCCAAGGCCCCCAAGCTGGTGACCCGGGACATGCTCCCCCTCATGAAGGAGGGCTCGGTGATCGTGGACGTGGCCGTGGACCAGGGGGGGTGCGTGGAGACTATCCGCCCCACCACCCACGCCGAGCCCACCTACGTGGTGGACGGGGTGGTCCACTACGGGGTGGCCAACATGCCGGGGGCCGTCCCCCGGACCTCCACCTTCGCCCTCACCAACCAGACCCTGCCCTACGTGCTCAAGCTGGCGGAAAAGGGCCTCCAGGCCCTTCTGGAGGGCGAGGCTCTGCTCAAGGGCCTCAACACCCACAGGGGCCTCCTCACCCACCCGGGGGTGGCCGAGGCCTTCGGCCTTCCCTATACTCCCCCTGAGGAAGCCCTGAGGAGGTAGGATGGCGGGACGCTTGACCATAACGGAAAACGCCCTGGCGGCCCTTCTGGCCCTGGCGGCCCACGAGGTGCCCGGGGTGGTGGGCATGGCTCCGGCGGGGCTCAAGGAGCAGGTGGTGCGCATCCTAGGGCGGCAGGAGGCCAGCGAGGGGGTGGTGGTCCGCCCGGACCCCGCCGCCCCCGGCAAGTACCAGGCGGACTTCTACGTGGTGGTGGCCGTGGGGGCCCGCATCCCCACGGTGGTGGAGTCCCTGGCCGAGCGGGTGGGCTTCGCCGCCAAGAGGCTGGCCGGGGTGGAGCTCTCCCAGGTGCGGGTCCACGTGGTGGGGGTGGGGCGTGGCTAGTTGGGCCCCGGAGGAGGTGGCCGAGGCCTTCCGCTTCGCCACGGACTGGTTCGGCGTCTACGTGGAGGAGCTGAACGCCCTCAACGTCTACCCCGTGCCCGACGGGGACACGGGCACCAACATGCACCTCACCCTCCAGTCCGCCCGGCGGGAGCTGGACCTGGCGGACACCTCCAGGATGCCCGAGGTGGCCCGGGCCATCGCCTACGGGAGCCTGCTGGGGGCCCGTGGGAACAGCGGGGTCATCCTCTCCCAGATCCTCAAGGGCTTCTCCGAGGCCATCCGCAAAAAGGAAGTCCTGGACGCCGAGACCCTGAAGGAGGCCCTGCGCCTGGGGGCGGAGACGGGCTACCGGGCGGTGATGCGCCCCGTGGAGGGCACCATCCTCACCGTGGCCAGGGCGGCGGGGGAGGGGGCCAGGGGGGATAGCTTGAAGGACGTCCTGGAAAGCGCCTTGGTGGCGGCCCGGGAGGCCCTGGCCAAGACCCCCGAACTCCTTCCCGTCCTCAAGCAGGCCGGGGTGGTGGACGCCGGGGGAGCGGGGTACGTGCGCTTTCTGGAGGGGATCCACGGCTACGCCCTGGGGCTTCCCCTGCCCGAGCCCCCCAAGGTGGAGCGCTACGCCCAGACCGCCTTCGCCACCGAGGAGTTCGGCTACTGCACCGAGTTCCTCATGGAGGGGGTGGGGGTTCCCATAGAGAAGATCCGGGAGGCCGTGGCCCCCTTCGGGAACTCTCTTCTGGTGGTGGGGGCGGAAGGGTACGTGAAGGGCCACATCCACACGGACGACCCCGACGGCCTCCTCGCCACCGTGGCCCGCTTTGGCCGCATGGTGCGCACCAAGGTGGAGGACATGTCCGAGCAGCACGCGGAGATCCTGGCCATGGTGGGCCTTTTGGAGGAGGCCCCGCCCCCCACGGGCCTGGTGGCCGTGGCCCTGGGGCACGGGGTGGCCCGGGCCTTCCGCTCCCTGGGGGCCCGGGTGGTGGCCGGGGGGCAGACCCAGAACCCCAGCGTGGAGGACATCCTCTCCGCCATCAAAAGCCTCCCCAACCCCGAGGTGATCCTCCTGCCCAATAACCCCAACGTCTTCATGGCGGCGGAGGAGGCGTCCAAGCTGGCCAGGGAGGTGGGGAAAGAGGTCCACGTCCTCAAGACCCGCACCATAGGCCAGGGCCTGGCGGCGGCGGTCCGCTATGAGCCCGAGCGGGAGCCCGAGGAGCTCCTCCCCGAGATGGCGGAGGCCATGGAGGGGGCGGTGACCCTCGAGGTCACCTGGGCCAGCCGCGACGCCGAGGTGGACGGCCTTAAAGTCCTCAAGGACAAGCCCATCGGCCTTCTGGACGGCCGGCTGGTCCTGGTGGGGGAGACTCCGGAGGAGGTCCTCGAGGGCCTCGTCCGCCTGGCCCAGGAGGGGAAGGGGGTCCTCACCCTCTTCCTGGGGCCCAACACCCCTAAGGAGGCCGCCGAGGCCGTGGCCCAGAAGTTCCCCGAGCTGGCGGTAGAGATCCTGCCCGGCGGCCCCGACCAGTACGCCTACCTGGGCGTGCTGGAGTAGCTAAAGAAAAGCCCAAGCCCTTCCCCCCTTTCCCGGGCTATCCTGGGGGAAAGGGGGGTTTATGCGGAATGCCTGGTTCGCCTTTCTGCTGGCCCTGACGCTGGCAGCCTGCAACCTGGGTGGAGGCCCGCCCGTGAGCGGGGATCTGCCCGTGGGTAGCTACCAGATCGCCAACCTGCCTGCCGCCCAGGAGGTGGGGGGAGGGGAGCTCAGGCCCGGGGTGGCCGTCTACCGGATTTCCCTTACCTCGGATGGGGCCGTGCGGATTTCGGCGGTCTCCACTCAGCTTGAGCTTGCCGCCCGGCTTCGCCTGGTCCTTTTGGACGAGAAGGGCGTGGTGCAGGCCGTGAGCGTGGCCCGGAACTGGTTCGCCGCCCGCCAGGAGCTCACCCCCCTGGCCCTGAGGCCCCAGATCACCACAGACCCCGGCTTCCGCCTCAACTTCCGGGGCCAGGCAGGGCAGGTCTTCTACCTGCGGGTGGAAAACTACGCCTTGAGCGAGGACCGGGTCACCCTCTACGCCGATGTCTTTACCCCTAACTCCCAGGGCCAGGGGGAAGGCTTCACCTTCGGCACCAAAGTGGGGGCCATAGAGTTCGTGGGGGAGTTTGATCGGTATAGGTATAACGTGGCCTCTGCCACGGGCTACCTGCGCCTCACCTACAGCGGCCCTCTGGACCTGGTGGCCTTCCTCTATAACGGGCCCAACGACGCCTATCCTCGCGTGCTGGACCCGGTGGTGAACTGTGCCCCCATCGCCTCCGCCACCCTTCTGGTGGTGCGGGACCGGGGCCTGGCCCGGGCGGGGTTTGACGAGGAGGGGAGCGGCCACTACACGCTGGAGATCTCCGGTACCCCTTGCCCTTAGGCCTTCTTTGAGTCAGGTGAGACCAGGCTAAAGGCGCTTAAGACTTTTCTCATCCAAGCCCGCCTTGGGACTCCCCTACCCGGCGGGGTTATTAAAACTGCAAAGCGATTCCAAATAAATAGGGAGCTTCCGGATGAGGAGGAAGCCTCATCCTTCTCAGCTTCCTCCGGAAGGCCCCGGCATACTCATGGACGCTATGCGGGGTTTTTTCCTTTCGCTTTATCTGGTTCTCGCCATTGCGGGAGCCTTGGCCCAGACCGGGCCCAAGAAGGTCATGGTCCTTCAGGCCACGGCCTACACCTCCAGCGTCCGGGAGACCGACAGCACCCCCTTTGTCACCTCCACAGGCATGCGCACGCGGCTCGGGGTCCTGGCGGTAAGCCCGGACCTCCTCAGGGTCCTTCCTTACGGCACCAAGGTGCGCCTCAAGGACCTGGGCACAGTCCAGGGCCGGGGCCGGGGGCAGTTCAGCTACCTCTTTGAGGGGCGGGTCTTCGTGGTGGCCGACGTCATGCACCCTAGGATGCGGGAGAAGCTGGACGTCTGGCTTCCCGACCGGTCCACCGCCCTGCGCTTTGGCCGCCGCCTGGTCCAGCTGGAGGTCGTGGAGTACCCCAGGCGCTGAAGCCCTTATCCTGAGGGCGTGCGCTTCGCCCTTTTCCTGGCCCTGGCCCACCTGAAGCGGCGCCCCCTGCAGACGGGCCTGGCCCTTTTGGGCATTGGGGTTGGGGTGGCCGTGCTTTTGGCCGCCCTCTCCCTCACCAACGGCTTCACGGACGGCCTGGTGCGGGCCACCCTCAAGGCCTATCCCCATCTGGTTCTCTTCAGCTTCGGCGAGGAGCTTCCCCCTCTTCCCCCCCACCCAGAGGTGGAGGCCAGCGCCCCCTTCGCCGCCACCAAAGCCCTGTTGGTGCGCCCGGCGGAGGGCGGGCGGGGGGCGGGGGGGGACTTCGCCACCCTGGTGGGCCTGGGGGAGGGCGGGGAGGCCCTCTACCCGGAGCTCGGCCTCGAGCTGAAGCCTGGAGGCATCTACCTGGGCGCGGCGCTGGTCCAGACCCTGGGGGTCTACCCCGGGGACACCCTCTTGGCCATGTCCGCCACCCAGGAGAGGGTCAGGCTTAGGGTCCTGGGTTCCTTCCGCACGGGCAACTTTCTCCTGGACTCGGGCTACGCCTTCGTGGACCTGAAGACGGTGGAGGCCCTCGCCGGGCTTAAGGCCCAGGGGTACCAGGTGCGCCTCAAGGACCCCTGGCGGGCCAAGGAGGTGGGGGAGGCCCTGGCGGGAACGCGCTTTTTCCCCCAGGCCTGGCAGGATACCCAGCGGACGCTTTTGGAGCAACTTTCCCTCCAGAAGCGGGTTCTGGGCATCCTGATCTTCCTGATCGTGGCCGTGGCCGCTTTGGGCGTGGCCAACCTCCTGGTGCTGAAGGTGGTGGAGAAGACGCCAGAGATCGCCCTCCTTAGGGCCATGGGGGCCTCGAGGCTCACCGTGGGCCTGGTCTTCGCCCTGGAAGGGGCGGTCCTGGGCCTTTTGGGGGTGGCCCTGGGCAACCTTATGGGCTACCTCCTCTGCCTTTACCTTTCCCTGCGGCCCGTGGGCCTTCCCGGGGAGCTCTACTTCCTCACCCACCTCCCCGTGGAGATGCGCCTTACGGACTTCCTGCAGGTGAGCGGGGCCAGCCTTCTCGCCACCTTCCTGGCCTCCCTCCTGCCCCTGGCCCGCGCCTTTAGGGTGCGTCCGGGGGTGGTCCTCAGGTAGTTGCGCCCCCGGGGTTTCTGCCCTAGACTCTTCTAGGGCGGGCCGGTGTAGCTCAGCGGTAGAGCAACCGCCTCGTAAGCGGTAGGCCGCCGGTTCAAATCCGGCCACCGGCTCCAATAAACCCCGCCCGGGGCCTTTCGCGGGCGGGGTTTGGCCTTTTCCCCCGTCTTGTCAAGAGGGGCGCGGTCCTGTACACTGGGCAAGTTGAGGGCCTTCAGGGCCAGCCCCTGGTCCTGAGGGCGGTGCCCTGTGCGGGCAAAATCGGGGAAGGCCTCCTTCCCCGGGCGGATCTTGAGAACACGGGGGCAAGTCCAAGAAGAAGGGAGTGGTGGCACTGCCGACGATCAACCAGCTGGTACGAAGGGGCCGCGAGAAGGTCCAGAAGAAGAGCAAGGTTCCGGCCTTGAAGGGCTCGCCCTTCCGCCGGGGGGTGTGCACCGTGGTCCGCACCGTGACCCCCAAGAAGCCCAACTCCGCTTTGCGGAAGGTGGCCAAGGTGCGTCTCACCTCCGGGTACGAGGTGACCGCCTACATCCCCGGCGAGGGGCACAACTTGCAGGAGCACTCCGTGGTCCTGGTCCGGGGCGGCCGTGTGAAGGACCTTCCGGGCGTGCGTTACCACATCGTCCGCGGCGTCTACGACACCCAGGGTGTGAAGGACCGGAAGAAGAGCCGTTCCAAGTACGGCACCAAGAAGCCCAAGGAGACCAAAGGCGCGGCTCCTGCCAAGAAGAAGTAGGTGAGGTATGCGCAGAAGAAGAGCAGAAGTACGCCAGCTCCAGCCCGACCTGGTCTACGGGGATGTGGTGGTCTCGGCCTTCATCAACAAGATCATGCGGGAGGGCAAGAAGAACCTGGCCGCCCGCATCTTCTACGAGGCCTGCCGCATCATCCAGGAGAAGACCGGTCAGGAGCCCCTCAAGGTCTTCAAGCAGGCGGTGGAGAACGTGAAGCCTCGGATGGAGGTCCGCTCCCGCCGCGTGGGTGGGGCCAACTACCAGGTGCCCATAGAGGTCTCCCCCCGCAGGCAGCAGTCCCTGGCCCTCCGCTGGCTGGTCCAGGCAGCCAACGCCCGCTCCGAGCGCGGGGCGGCGGTGCGCATCGCCCACGAGCTCATGGACGCCGCCGAGGGCAAGGGCGGGGCGGTGAAGAAGAAGGAGGACGTGGAGCGCATGGCCGAGGCCAACCGCGCCTACGCCCACTACCGGTGGTAAACCATGGCTGTTAAGGTAGAGTACGACCTAAAGAGGCTTCGCAACATCGGCATCGCCGCGCACATTGACGCCGGTAAGACCACCACCACCGAGCGCATCCTCTACTACACCGGCAAGATCCACAAGATCGGCGAGGTGCACGAGGGTGCGGCCACCATGGACTTCATGGAGCAGGAACGGGAGCGGGGCATCACCATCACCGCCGCCGTGACCACCTGCTTCTGGAGGGACCACCGCATCAACATCATTGACACCCCCGGCCACGTGGACTTCACCATTGAGGTGGAGCGCTCCATGCGGGTGCTGGACGGGGCCATCGTGGTCTTTGACTCCAGCCAGGGGGTGGAGCCCCAGTCCGAGACCGTCTGGCACCAGGCGGAGAAGTACAAGGTGCCCCGGATCGCCTTCGCCAACAAGATGGACAAGACCGGGGCCGACCTTTGGCTCGTCATCCGCACCATGCAGGAGCGCCTGGGGGCGAGGCCCGTGGTCATGCAGCTCCCCATCGGCCGCGAGGACACCTTCTCGGGGATCATAGACGTCCTCAGGATGAAGGCTTACACCTACGGCAACGACCTGGGTACCGACATCCGCGAGATCCCCATCCCCGAGGAGTACCTGGAGCAGGCCCGGGAGTACCACGAGAAGCTCATTGAGGCCGCCGCCGACTTTGACGAGAACGTGATGCTCAAGTACCTGGAGGGCGAGGAGCCCACCGAGGAGGAGCTGGTGGCGGCCATCCGCAAGGGCACCATAGACATCAAGATCACCCCCGTGTTCATCGGCTCCGCCCTGAAGAACAAGGGCGTCCAGCTCCTCCTGGACGCCGTGGTGGACTACCTGCCCTCCCCCCTGGACATTCCCCCCATCAAGGGCACCACCCCCGATGGGGAGGAGGTGGAGATCCACCCCGACCCCAACGGCCCCTTGGCGGCCCTGGCCTTCAAGATCATGGCCGACCCCTACGTGGGCCGCCTCACCTTCATCCGGGTCTACTCCGGCACCATCACCTCTGGCTCCTACGTCTACAACACCACCAAGGGCCGCAAGGAGCGGGTGGCCCGCCTCCTCCGCATGCACGCCAACCACCGCGAGGAGGTGGAGGAGCTGAAGGCGGGGGACCTGGGGGCCGTGGTGGGCCTCAAGGAGACCATCACCGGGGACACCCTGGTGGGCGAGGATGCGCCCCGGGTGATCCTCGAGTCCATTGAGATCCCCGAGCCCGTCATTGACGTGGCCATTGAGCCCAAGACCAAGGCGGACCAGGACAAGCTCTCCCAGGCCCTGGCCCGCCTGGCTGAGGAGGACCCCACCTTCCGCGTCTCCACCCACCCCGAGACCGGCCAGACCATCATCTCCGGGATGGGCGAGCTCCACCTGGAGATCATCGTGGACCGGCTCAAGCGGGAGTTCAAGGTGGACGCCAACGTGGGCAAGCCCCAGGTGGCCTACCGGGAGACCATCACCCGCCCGGTAGACGTGGAGGGCAAGTTCATCCGCCAGACCGGCGGCCGCGGCCAGTACGGCCACGTGAAGATCAAGGCCGAGCCCCTGCCCCGGGGCTCCGGCTTTGAGTTCGTCAACGCCATCGTGGGCGGGGTGATCCCCAAGGAGTACATCCCCGCGGTGCAGAAGGGGATTGAGGAGGCCATGCAGTCCGGCCCCCTGATCGGCTTCCCCGTGGTGGACGTGAAGGTCACCCTCTATGACGGCTCCTACCACGAGGTGGACTCCTCGGAGATGGCCTTCAAGATCGCCGGCTCCATGGCCATCAAGGAGGCGGTGCAGAAGGGGGACCCGGTGATCCTCGAGCCCATCATGCGGGTGGAGGTCACCACCCCCGAGGAGTACATGGGCGACGTCATCGGCGACCTGAACTCCCGCCGGGGCCAGATCCTGGGCATGGAGCCCAGGGGCAACGCCCAGGTGATCCGGGCCTACGTCCCCCTGGCGGAGATGTTCGGCTACGCCACGGATCTGCGTTCCAAGACCCAGGGCCGGGGCTCCTTCGTCATGTTCTTTGACCACTACCAGGAGGTCCCCAAGCAGGTCCAGGAGAAGCTCATCAAGGGGCAGTAGGAAGGCTTTGGGGGTGGGTCTCCTGGACCTACCCCACGCTTTGCGGAAAGGAGAACGAGGATGGCGAAGGGCGAGTTTATCCGGACGAAGCCTCACGTGAACGTGGGGACGATTGGGCACGTGGACCACGGGAAGACGACGTTGACGGCGGCCTTGACGTTTGTGGCGGCGGCGGAGAACCCGAATGTGGAGGTGAAGGACTACGGGGAGATTGACAAGGCGCCGGAGGAGCGGGCGCGTGGGATCACGATTAACACGGCCCACGTGGAGTACGAGACGGCGAAGCGGCACTATTCCCACGTGGACTGCCCGGGCCACGCCGACTACATCAAGAACATGATCACTGGGGCGGCCCAGATGGACGGGGCGATCCTGGTGGTTTCTGCGGCGGACGGCCCTATGCCGCAGACCCGGGAGCACATTCTTTTGGCCCGCCAGGTGGGGGTGCCGTACATCGTGGTGTTCATGAACAAGGTGGACATGGTGGACGACCCGGAGCTCTTGGACCTGGTGGAGATGGAGGTGAGGGACCTTCTGAACCAGTACGAGTTTCCTGGGGACGAGGTGCCGGTGATCCGGGGTAGCGCCCTGCTTGCGTTGGAAGAGATGCACAAGAACCCCAAGACCAAGCGGGGTGAGAACGAGTGGGTGGACAAGATCTGGGAGCTCTTGGACGCCATTGACGAGTACATTCCCACGCCGGTGCGGGACGTGGACAAGCCTTTCCTGATGCCGGTGGAGGACGTGTTTACGATTACCGGGCGTGGGACGGTGGCCACCGGGCGGATTGAGCGGGGCAAGGTGAAGGTTGGGGACGAGGTGGAGATCGTGGGCCTGGCTCCGGAGACGCGGAAGACGGTGGTCACGGGTGTGGAGATGCACCGGAAGACGTTGCAGGAGGGGATCGCTGGGGACAACGTGGGTCTTCTTCTGCGGGGCGTGAGCCGGGAGGAGGTGGAGCGGGGGCAGGTATTGGCCAAGCCTGGGAGCATTACGCCGCACACCAAGTTTGAGGCCTCGGTGTACATCCTGAAGAAGGAGGAGGGTGGGCGGCACACGGGGTTTTTCACGGGGTACCGGCCGCAGTTTTACTTCCGGACGACGGACGTGACGGGGGTGGTGGAGCTTCCCCAGGGGGTGGAGATGGTGATGCCTGGGGACAACGTGACCTTCACGGTGGAGCTCATCAAGCCGGTGGCGCTGGAGGAGGGTTTGCGGTTTGCCATCCGGGAGGGTGGGCGGACCGTGGGCGCCGGCGTGGTCACCAAGATCCTGGAGTGAGGTGAAGCATGCCCAAGATCCGCATCAAGCTTCGGGGCTTTGACCACAAGACCCTGGACGCCTCGGCCCAGAAGATCGTGGAGGCCGTTCGGCGTTCCGGGGCCCAGGTCTCAGGCCCCGTTCCCCTGCCCACCCGGGTGCGCCGCTTCACCGTGATCCGGGGTCCTTTCAAGCACAAGGACTCCCGGGAGCACTTTGAGCTTCGCACCCACAACCGCTTGGTGGACATCCTGAACCCCAACCGGAAGACCATTGAGAGCCTCATGTCCCTGGACCTGCCCACCGGCGTGGAGATTGAGATCAAGACCATAGGAGGTGGCAAGTGAAGGGGATCCTGGGCACGAAGGTGGGCATGACCCGGATCTACAGGGAGGACCGGGCCATTCCCGTCACCGTGATCCTGGCCGGCCCCTGCCCGGTGGTCCAGCGGCGCACCCCGGAGAAGGACGGGTACACCGCCGTGCAGCTGGGCTTTCTGGCCCAGAAGCCGGGGCGGGTCAACCGGCCCATGAAGGGGCATTTCGCCAAGGCCGGGGTCCAGCCCGTGCGCATCCTTAAGGAGATCCGGGACTTCAACCCCGAGGGCGACGTGGTGACGGTGGAGATCTTCAAGCCCGGGGAGCGGGTGGACGTGACCGGCACCTCCAAGGGCCGGGGCACCGCCGGGGTCATGAAGCGCTGGAACTTCGCCGGCGGCCCCGACTCCCACGGCGCCCACAAGATCCACCGCCACCCGGGCTCCATCGGCAACCGCAAGACCCCGGGCCGCGTTTACAAGGGCAAGAAGATGGCGGGCCACTACGGGGCGGAGCGGGTCACGGTGGTGAACCTCGAGGTGGTGGACGTCATCCCCGAGGAGAACCTGCTCCTGGTCAAGGGCGCCGTGCCCGGGCCCAACGGGGGGCTCGTGGTGGTGCGCCAGACCAAGAAGGTGGCCAAGTGAGGGAGGCGAAGGTGGAAACCGTTTACCAGATTCCCGTTATTTCCCCCGCCGGCAAGCGGGAGCTGGCCGCTAACCTGCCGGGGGAGGTCAACCCCCACCTCCTCTGGGAAGTGGTGCGCTGGCAGCTGGCCAGCCGCCGCCGGGGCACCGCCAGCACCAAGACCCGGGGCGAGGTGGCCTTCTCCAGCCGCAAGATCTACCCCCAGAAGCACACGGGCCGCGCCCGCCACGGGGACATCGGGGCCCCCATCTTCGTGGGCGGCGGCACGGTCTTCGGCCCCAAGCCCCGGGACTACGGCTACACCCTGCCCAAAAAGGTCCGGAAGGCGGGCCTGGCCATGGCCGTGGCCGACCGGGCTAAGGAGGGGAAGCTCCTTCTGGTGGAGGCCTTCTTTGGGGTTCAGGGCAAGACCAGGGAGTTTCTGGCCTGGGCCAAGGAGGTGGGCCTGGACGGCTCCGAGACCGTTCTCCTGGTCACGGCCGACGAGGCCGTGCGCCGGGCCGCCCGCAACCTGCCCTGGGTGGTAACCCTGGCCCCCGAGGGCCTCAACGTCTACGACATCCTGCGCACTGGGCGCCTGGTCATGGACCTGAAGGCCTGGGAGGTCTTCCAGGGGCGCCTGGGAGGTGAGGCATGAAGACGGCCTACGACGTGATCCTGGCCCCCGTGCTCTCGGAGAAGGCCTACGCGGGCTTTGCCGCGGGCAAGTACACCTTTTGGGTCCACCCCAAGGCCACCAAGACCGAGATCAAGAACGCCGTGGAGGCGGCCTTCAAGGTCAAGGTGGTGGGGGTCAACACCATGAGCGTTCGGGGCAAGAAGAAGCGCCTGGGCCGCTACCTGGGCAAGCGCCCTGACCGCAAGAAGGCCATCGTGCAGGTGGCCGCCGGGCAGAGGATTGAGGCCTTGGAGGGCCTCATCTAAACCCCGCCGGGAAAGGGAGCCCGGCCCTGATCCGGCAAGGGAGGAAAGAGGAATGGCAGTCAAGAAGTTCAAACCCTACACGCCGAGCCGCCGCTTCATGACGGTGGCGGACTTCTCCGAGATCACTAAGACCGAGCCGGAGAAGTCCCTGGTCAAGCCCCTGAAGAAGACGGGGGGGCGCAACAACCAGGGCCGCATCACCGTGCGCTTCCGCGGGGGCGGCCACAAGCGCCTCTACCGCATCATTGACTTCAAGCGCTGGGACAAGGCCGGCATCCCCGCCAAGGTGGCGGCCATTGAGTACGACCCCAACCGCTCCGCCCGCATCGCCCTCCTCCACTACGCCGACGGGGAGAAGCGCTACATCATCGCCCCCGAGGGGCTTCAGGTGGGGCAGCAGGTGGTGGCGGGGCCCGATGCGCCCATCAGCGTGGGCAACGCCCTTCCTTTGCGCTTCATCCCCGTGGGTACCGTGGTCCACGCCGTGGAGCTGGAGCCCAAAAAGGGAGCCAAGCTGGCCCGCTCCGCCGGCACCAGCACCCAGATCCAGGGCCGGGAAGGGGATTACGTGATCCTGCGCCTGCCCTCGGGGGAGCTGAGGAAGGTGCATGGGGAGTGTTACGCCGCCATCGGGGCCGTGGGCAACGCCGACCACAAGAACATCGTCTTGGGCAAGGCGGGCCGCACCCGCTGGCTGGGCCGGAAGCCCCACGTGCGGGGCGCCGCCATGAACCCGGTGGACCACCCCCACGGCGGCGGCGAGGGCCGGGCGCCCCGGGGCCGTCCCCCGGCCTCCCCCTGGGGCTGGCAGACCAAGGGCCTCAAGACCAGGAAGCGGCGCAAGCCTTCGAGCCGCTTCATCATCGCCCGGCGGAAGAAGTGAGGTGAGCCATGCCGCGTAGCTTGAAGAAGGGCGTTTTCGTAGACAATCACCTCTTGGAGAAGGTGCTGGAGCTGAACGCCAAGGGGGAGAAGCGGCTCATCAAGACCTGGAGCCGCCGCTCCACCATCGTGCCGGAGATGGTGGGCCACACCATCGCGGTTTACAACGGCAAGCAGCACGTGCCCGTGTACATCACCGAGAACATGGTGGGGCACAAGCTGGGTGAGTTTGCGCCCACCCGCACCTACCGGGGGCACGGCAAAGAGGCCAAGGCCACCAAGAAGAAGTAGCCATGGAAGCGAAAGCCATTGCCCGTTACGTGCGCATCGCCCCCAGGAAGGTCCGCCTGGTGGTGGACCTGATCCGGGGGAAGAGCCTCGAGGAGGCCCGCGCCATCCTGCGCTACACCAACAAGCGGGGGGCCTACCACGTGGCCAAGGTGCTGGAGTCCGCCGCGGCCAACGCCGTCAACAACCACGACATACTGGAGGACCGCCTCTTCGTCAAGGCGGCCTTCGTGGACGAGGGGCCCGCCCTGAAGCGGGTGCTTCCCCGGGCCCGGGGCCGGGCGGACATCATGAAGAAGAAGACCAGCCACATCACCGTCATTCTGGGGGAAAAGCATGGGAAATAAGATCCACCCCATCGGGTTCCGGCTTGGCATCACCCGGGACTGGGAGTCCCGCTGGTACGGGGGCAAGAAGCAGTACCGCCACCTCCTTTGGGAGGACCAGAAGATCCGCGAACTCCTCGCCAAGGAGCTTTACCCGGCCGGCCTGGCCCGCGTGGACATTGAGCGGGCCGCCGACAACGTGGCGGTGAGCGTCCACGTGGCCAAGCCCGGCGTGGTGATCGGCCGGGGCGGGGAGAAGATCAAGGTCCTGAGGGACGCCCTCGCCAAGCTGACCGGGAAAAACGTGGCCCTGAACGTCCAGGAGATCCACAACCCCAACCTCTCGGCCCCCCTGGTGGCCCAGCGGGTGGCGGAGCAGATTGAGCGCCGCTTCGCCGTGCGGCGGGCCATCAAGCAGGCGGTCCAGCGGGTCATGGAGTCCGGGGCCAAGGGGGCCAAGGTCATCGTCTCCGGGCGCATCGGCGGGGCGGAGCAGGCCCGCACCGAGTGGGCGGCCGAGGGCCGGGTACCCCTTCAGACCCTGCGTGCTAACATAGACTATGGCTTCGCCCTGGCCCGTACCCCCTATGGGGTACTGGGGGTCAAGGCGTACGTGTTCCTGGGCGAGGTGATCGGCGGCCAGAAGGTCAAGCGCCTCGAGGCCCCCAAGGCCGAGGAGCGCCCCCGCCGCCGCCGCCCGGCCGTGCGCGTGAAGAAGGAGGAGTAGGCCATGCTGATGCCCAGGCGCATGAAGTACCGGAAGCAGCACCGCGGCCGCATGAAGGGCACCGCCAAGGGGGGCGACTACGTGGCCTTCGGGGACTTTGGCCTGGTGGCCATGGAGCCCGCCTGGATCACCGCCCAGCAGATTGAGGCCGCCCGTGTGGCCATGGTGCGCCACTTCCGCCGCGGCGGGAAGATCTTCATCCGCATCTTCCCCGACAAGCCCTACACCAAGAAGCCCCTCGAGGTGCGCATGGGTAAGGGCAAGGGCAACGTGGAGGGGTACGTGGCCGTGGTCAAGCCGGGCGGGGTGATGTTTGAGGTGGCGGGGGTCACGGAGGAGCAGGCCCTCGAGGCCCTGCGCATTGCCGGCCACAAGCTCCCCATCAAGACCAAGATCGTGCGGAGGGACGCTTACGATGAAGCTCAGTGAGATCCGAAAGGAGCTTTTGGAGGCCCGCAAGCTCTCCCCTGCGGAGCTGGAAAAGCTCATCCGGCAAAAGAAGCGGGAGCTCATGGAGCTCCGCTTCCAGGCTTCCATCGGCCAGCTTTCCCAGAACCACAGGATCCGGGAGACCCGGCGCTCCATCGCCCGTCTTCTGACGGTCTGGAACGAGAAGAGGAGGCAGAATGCCTAAGAAGGTGCTGACCGGGGTGGTGGTGAGCGACAAGATGCAGAAGACCGTGGCGGTCCTGGTGGAGCGCCAGTTCCCCCACCCCCTTTACGGCAAGGTCATCAAGCGCTCCAAAAAGTACCTGGCCCACGACCCCGAGGAGCGGTACAAGGTGGGGGACGTGGTGGAGATCATAGAGGCCCGCCCCATCTCCAAGCGCAAGCGCTTCCGGGTCCTGCGCCTGGTGGAAGGGGGGCGGCTGGACCTGGTGGAGAAGTACCTGGTCCGCCGCCAGAACTACGCTAGCCTTTCCAAGCGGGGAGGTAAGGCATGATCCAGCCCCAGACCTACCTGGAGGTGGCCGACAACACCGGGGCCCGCAAGATCATGTGCATCCGGGTCCTCAAGGGCTCCAACGCCAAGTACGCCACGGTGGGGGACGTGATCGTGGCTAGCGTCAAGGAGGCCATCCCCCGCGGCGCCGTGAAGGAGGGCGACGTGGTCAAGGCGGTGGTGGTGCGCACCAAGAAAGAGGTCAAGCGGCCCGACGGCTCCGCCATCCGTTTTGACGACAACGCCGCCGTCATCATCAACAACCAGCTGGAGCCCCGCGGCACCCGCGTCTTCGGCCCGGTGGCCCGCGAGCTCCGGGAGAAGGGCTTCATGAAGATCGTCTCCCTGGCTCCGGAGGTGCTCTGATGCAGGCCAAGGTGCACGTGAAGAAGGGGGACACCGTCCTGGTGGCCTCCGGCAAGTACAAGGGCCGGGTGGGCAAGGTGAAGGCCGTCCTGCCCCGGAAGATGGCCGTGATCGTGGAGGGGGTCAACCTGGTCAAGAAGGCGGTGCGGGTCAGTCCCCAGCACCCCCAGGGCGGGTTCGTGGAGCAGGAGGCGCCTCTGCATGCCTCCAAGGTGCGGCCCATCTGCCCCGCCTGCGGCAAGCCCACCCGGGTGCGCAAGAAGGTCCTCGAGGACGGGCGCAAGATCCGGGCCTGCGCCAAGTGCGGCGGGTCCTTGGACGTGGAGGAGTAAGATGCCCCTGGACGTTGCCCTGAAGAAGAAGTACTACGAGGAGGTCAGGCCGGAACTCATCCGCCGCTTTGGCTACCAGAACATCTGGGAGGTGCCGCGGCTGGAGAAGGTGGTCATCAACCAGGGCCTGGGCGAGGCCAAGGAGGACGCCCGCATCCTGGAGAAGGCCAGCAAGGAGCTGGCCCTCATCACCGGCCAGAAGCCCGCCATCACCCGGGCCAAGAAGTCCATCTCCAACTTCAAGCTCCGCAAGGGGATGCCCATCGGCCTCCGGGTCACCCTCCGGGGCGACCGGATGTGGATCTTCCTGGAGAAGCTCCTCTCCGTGGCCCTTCCCCGCATCCGCGACTTCCGCGGCGTCAACCCCAACAGCTTTGACGGCCGGGGCAACTACAACCTGGGCCTGAAGGAGCAGCTCATCTTCCCCGAGGTCACCTACGACATGGTGGACGCTCTGCGGGGCATGGACATCGCGGTGGTGACCACCGCCAAGACCGACGAGGAGGCCAAGGCCCTCCTGGAGCTTCTGGGCTTCCCCTTCCGCAAGTGAGGCGAGCATGGCGAGAAAAGCGCTGATTGAGAAGGCCAAAAGGACCCCCAAGTTCAAGGTGCGGGCCTACACCCGTTGCGTGCGTTGCGGGCGGGCCAGGAGCGTCTACCGCCACTTTGGTCTTTGCCGCCTCTGCCTCAGGGAACTGGCCCACAAGGGGCAGCTCCCGGGGGTGAAGAAGGCCAGCTGGTAGGCCGTGGCCGGTCGGGGGGCTTCCCTCGAGACCGCATGGTTCAGGAAGAGGTAAAAGGAGAGAGGAAATGCTGACGGACCCCATCGCCGACATGCTGACCCGGATCAGGAACGCCACCCGGGTCTACAAGGAGAGCACCGAGGTGCCCGCCTCGCGCTTCAAGGAGGAGATCCTGAAGATCCTGGCGCGGGAAGGGTTCATCAAGGGGTATGAGCGGGTGGAGGTGGACGGCAAGCCCTACTTGCGCATCCACCTCAAGTACGGCCCCAGGCGGCAGGGTCTGGACCCCCGCCCCGAGCAGGTCATCAAGCACATCCGCCGCATCAGCCGGCCCGGGCGGCGGGTCTACGTGGGGGTCAAGGAGATCCCCCGGGTGCGCCGGGGCCTGGGGATCGCCATTCTCTCCACGCCCAAGGGGGTGCTGACGGACCGGGAGGCCCGGAAGTTGGGCGTGGGCGGCGAGCTCATCTGCGAGGTGTGGTGATGTCTAGGATCGGCAGACTTCCCATTCCCGTGCCCAAGGGGGTTCAGGTGCAGGTCTCCCCAGGGCTTGTGAAGGTAAAGGGCCCCAAGGGGGAGCTTTCGGTCCCCGTTTCTCCGGAGCTCAAGGTGGTGGTGGGGGAAAACGTGGTGCGGGTGGAGCGCCCCTCCGACGAGCGCCGCCACAGAAGCCTCCACGGGCTCACCCGCACCCTGATCGCCAACGCCATCAAGGGAGTCTCCGAGGGGTACGTCAAGGAGCTCCTCATCAAGGGCATCGGCTACAGGGCCCGTCTGGCGGGCCGCTCCATTGAGCTCACGGTGGGCTACAGCCACCCCGTGGTGGTGGAGCCCCCGGAGGGCATCACCTTTGAGGTGCCCGAGCCCACCAAGATCCGGGTCCTGGGCATTGACAAGCAGAAGGTGGGGCAGGTGGCCGCCGACATCCGGGCCATCAAGAAGCCCAGCGCTTACCACGAGAAGGGCATCTACTACGCTGGCGAGCCCGTCCGCCTCAAGCCCGGCAAGGCCGGGGCTAAGAAGTAGGGGGAAGCATGGCACGGCTAACCGCTTACGAGCGCCGCAAGTTCCGGGTGCGCAACCGGGTTAAGAGGACCGGGAGGCTTCGCCTCTCCGTTTTCCGGAGCCTCAACCACATCTACGCGCAGATCATTGACGACGAGAAGGGCGAGACCCTGGTGGCCGAGTCCAGCCTGGCCCTGAAGCTCAAGGGCAACAAGACCGAGGTGGCCCGGAAGGTGGGCCTGGCCCTGGCGGAGAAGGCCATCGCCAAGGGGATCAAGCAGGTGGCCTTTGACCGCGGTCCCTACAAGTACCACGGCCGGGTCAAGGCCCTGGCCGAGGGGGCCCGGGAGGGGGGCCTCGAGTTCTAAGGAGGAACCATGCCCGAGACCGATTTTGAGGAGAAGATGATCCTGGTGCGGCGCACCGCCAAGACCTACCAGGGCGGCCGCCGCTTCCGCTTCGGCGCCCTGGTGGTGGTGGGGGACCGCCAGGGGCGGGTGGGCCTGGGCCTGGGCAAGGCTAAGGAGGTGCCCCTGGCGGTGCAGAAGGCGGGGTACTACGCCCGCCGCAACATGGTGGAGGTGCCCATCCAGAACGGCACCATCCCCCACGAGATTGAGGTGGAGTTCGGGGCCTCCAAGATCCTCCTGAAGCCCGCCGCTCCCGGTACGGGCGTGATCGCTGGGGCGGTGCCCCGGGCCATCCTGGAGCTGGCGGGGATCACCGACATCCTCACCAAGGAGCTGGGGAGCCGCAACCCCGTCAACATCGCCTACGCCACCATGGAGGCCCTGCGCCAGCTCCAGACCAAGGAGGACGTCAAGCGCCTCAGGAAGGCTAAGGAGGAGCGATGACCAGGCTCAAGGTGAAGCTGGTAAAGAGCCCCATCGGCTACCCCAAGGACCAGAAGGCGGCCCTCAAGGCCCTGGGGTTTAGAAAGCTCCAGCAGGAGAAACTGCTTGAGGACACGCCGGCCATCCGCGGCAACATCCGCAAGGTGGCCCACCTTCTTCAGGTGGAGGTGGTGGAATGAAGCTTTCCGATCTCAAGCCCAATCCAGGGGCCAACAAGAAGCGCAAGCGGGTGGGCCGGGGCCCCGGCTCTGGCTACGGCAAGACGGCCACCCGGGGCCACAAGGGCCAGAAGTCCCGCTCCGGCGGCCTCAAGGACCCCCGCCGCTTTGAGGGCGGGCGCTCCACCACCCTGATGCGCCTGCCCAAGCGGGGCATGCAGGGCCAGGTTCCCGGGGAGATCAAAAGGCCCAGGTACCAGGGGGTGAACCTCGAGGCCCTGGCCCGGTTTAAGGGGGAGGTGACCCCCGAGCTTCTGGTCCAGGCGGGCCTCCTCAAGAAGGGCTACCGCCTGAAGATCCTGGGGGACGGCGAGGCCAAGCCCCTCAAGGTGGTGGCCCACGCCTTTTCCAAGAGCGCCCTGGAGAAGCTGAAGGCCGCGGGCGGCGAGGTCGTCCTTCTGGAGGCCTAAGATGCTGAAGGCCTTCCGGAGCGCCCTCCAGATCCCCGAGCTGCGCCAGCGCATCCTCTTCACCCTCCTGGTCCTGGCCGCCTACCGCTTGGGGGCCTTCATCCCCACCCCGGGGGTAGACCTGGACAAGATCCAGGAGTTCCTGCGCACCACCCAGGGCGGGGTTTTCGGCATCATCAACCTCTTCTCTGGGGGCAACTTTGAGCGCTTCTCCATCTTCGCCCTGGGCATCATGCCCTACATCACCGCGGCTATCGTCATGCAGCTTTTGGTGACCGTGGTGCCAGCGCTGGAGAAGCTTTCCAAAGAAGGGGAGGAGGGCCGCCGCATCATCAACCAGTACACCCGCATCGGCGGCATCGGTCTGGGGGCCTTCCAGGGCTTCTTCCTGGCCACAGCCTTCCTGGGGGCCGAGGGGGGCAGGTTCCTCCTCCCCGGCTGGTCCCCGGGGCCCTTCTTCTGGCTGGTGGTGGTGGTCACTCAGGTGGCGGGCATCGCCCTCCTCCTCTGGATGGCGGAGCGCATCACCGAGTACGGCATCGGCAACGGTACCAGCATGATCATCTTCGCCGGGATCGTGGTGGACTGGCTGCCGCAGCTTTTCCGCACCGCAGGCCTCATCCGCACCGGGGAGGTGAACCTGGTGGCCTTCCTCTTCTTCTTGGCCTTCATCGTGCTGGCCTTCGCCGGCATGGCGGCGGTGCAGCAGGCGGAGCGGCGGATCCCCGTCCAGTACGCCCGCAAGGTGGTGGGGCGCAGGGTCTACGGGGGGCAGGCCACCTACATCCCCATCAAGCTGAACGCCGCCGGGGTGATCCCCATCGTCTTCGCTGCCGCCATCCTGCAGATCCCCATCTTCCTTGCCGCCCCCTTCCAGGACAACGCCGTTCTGCGAGCCATCGCCAACTTCTTCAACCCCACCCACCTTTCCGGCCTCCTCATAGAGGTGGTCCTCATCGTCCTCTTCACCTACGTCTACACGGCGGTGCAGTTTGACCCCAAGCGCATCGCCGAGTCCTTGCGGGAGTACGGGGGCTTCATCCCCGGCATCCGCCCTGGGGAGCCCACGGTGAAGTTCCTGGAGCACATCGTCTCCCGGCTCACCCTCTGGGGGGCCCTCTTCCTGGGCCTGGTGGCCCTGCTCCCCCAGATCATCCAGAACATCACCGGGATCCACAGCATCTCCTTCTCGGGGATCGGCCTCCTGATCGTGGTGGGGGTGGCCCTGGACACGCTTAGGCAGATAGAGAGCCAGCTGATGCTCAGGAACTACGAGGGCTTTCTCTCCAAGGGCCGCATCCGCGGCCGCACGCGCTAGGAGGAGGCATGGGGGAAGCGGTGATCTTCTTGGGGCCGCCGGGGGCGGGCAAGGGCACCCAGGCGGCGCGGCTGGCCGAGGAGCTGGGCTTCAAAAAGCTCTCCACCGGTGACATCCTCCGGGACCATGTGGCCCGGGGCACGCCCCTGGGGCTCCAGGTGAAGCCCATCATGGACCGGGGGGACCTGGTGCCCGACGACCTGATCCTGGCCCTCATCAGGGAGGAGCTGGCCGACCGGGTCATCTTTGACGGCTTCCCCAGGACCATCTCCCAGGCGGAGGCCCTGGACCGCCTCCTGGAGGAGACGGGGACCAGGCTTCTTGGGGTGGTTCTGGTGGAGGTGCCCGAGGAGGAGCTGGTCCGCCGCATGCTGAAGCGGGCGGAGCTGGAAGGGCGCTCCGACGACAACGAGGAGACCATCCGCCGCCGCCTCCAGGTCTACCGGGAGAAGACCGAGCCCCTCATCCAGTACTATGAGAAGACGGGCGCCCTGAGGCGGGTGGACGGCCTTGGCACCCCCGACGAGGTCTACGCCCGCATCCGGGCCGCGCTGGGAATCTGATGGCCATCAAGCTGAAAAGCCCCTGGGAGATTGAGCGCATGCGGGAGGCGGGCGCCCTCCTCACCGAGGTGGTGGAGGAGGTGGCCCGCCACGTGGAGCCCGGCATCACCACCAAAGAGCTGGACCGGATCGCCTACGAGGCCATCAGGAAGCGCAAGGCCAAGCCCGCCTTCCTGGGCCTTTACGGCTTTCCCGCCACGCTCTGCACCTCGGTCAACGAGGTGGTGGTTCACGGCATCCCCTTGGAGAAGCCCCTCCAGGAGGGGGACATCCTCTCCGTGGACGTGGGCCTCATCTACGGGGGCTTCGCCGCCGACATGGCCCGCACCTTCCCCGTGGGCAGGGTCTTCCCTGAGGCGGAAAGGCTCATCAAGGACACGGAGGCCGCCTTCTGGGAGGGGATGAAGTACCTAAGGCCCGGCTACCGCATCGGCGACGTGGCCCACGCCGTGCAGACCTTTCTGGAAAGCCGGGGCTACGGGGTGGTGCGGGAGTTCGTGGGCCACGGGGTGGGGCGGGAGATCCACGAGGACCCCCAGCTTCCCAACTTCGGCAAGCCGGGAACCGGGCCCAAGATCCGCCCGGGGATGACCCTGGCCCTCGAGCCCATGGTCACCCTGCGCCCGGCGTCTGTGGTAATATTGGAAGATGGCTGGACGGCGAGCGCCGGAAGGGGCAACCTCGCCGCCCACTACGAGAACACCGTCTTGGTGACGGAAGAGGGCCCGGAGCTTCTCACCGGGGTTTCCTTGGTGCGGGCGCAGTAGGAGGGGTATGGCGAAGGAGAAGGACACCATTCGGGCGGAGGGCGTGGTCACCGAGGCCTTGCCCAACACCACCTTTCGGGTGAAGCTGGACTCGGGGCCGGAGATCCTGGCCTACATCTCAGGGAAGATGCGCATGCACTACATCCGCATCCTTCCCGGGGACCGGGTGGTGGTGGAGATTACCCCCTACGACCCCACGCGGGGCCGCATCGTCTACAGAAAGTAGGAGGCGAGATGAAGGTACGGGCGTCGGTGAAGAGGATGTGCGAGAAGTGCAAGGTGGTGCGCCGGCACGGCCGGGTGTACGTCATCTGCGAGAACCCCAAGCACAAGCAGCGTCAGGGCTAAGGAGGCAACGTGGCGAGGATCGCAGGCGTAGAGATTCCCAGGAACAAGCGGGTGGATGTGGCCCTCACCTACATCTACGGCATCGGGCCGGCCCGGGCCAAGGAGGCCCTGGAGAAGACGGGCATCAACCCGGCCACCCGGGTGAAGGACCTGACCGAGGCCGAGGTGGTGCGCCTCCGCGAGTACGTGGAGAACGCCTGGAAGCTGGAAGGCGAGCTCAGGGCGGAGGTGGCGGCCAACATCAAGCGCCTCATGGACATCGGCTGCTACCGGGGCCTGAGGCACCGGCGGGGCCTGCCCGTACGGGGCCAGCGCACCCGCACCAACGCCCGCACCCGCAAGGGCCCCAGGAAGACGGTGGCGGGCAAGAAGAAGGCCCCCAGGAAGTAAGCCCTGAACGCGGTTTAGGGCCAGCAGATACTCCGAGAGGGAGAGTATGGCCAGAAAAGCGACGAAGAAAAAGGTCAAGCGACAGGTGGCTAGCGGGAAGGCGTACATCCACGCCTCCTACAACAACACCATCGTCACCATCACGGACCCGGACGGCAACCCCATCACCTGGTCTTCGGGCGGGGTCATCGGCTACAAGGGGAGCCGGAAGGGCACCCCCTACGCCGCGCAGCTCGCCGCCATGGACGCGGCCAAGAAGGCCATGGCCTACGGCATGCAGAGCGTGGACGTGATCGTGCGGGGCACCGGGGCGGGGCGGGAGCAGGCCATCAGGGCCCTCCAGGCCTCCGGCCTCCAGGTGAAGTCCATCGTGGACGACACCCCTGTGCCCCACAACGGCTGCCGGCCCAAGAAGAAGTTCCGCAAGGCCTCGTAAGGAGTGAAGGATGGGTCGTTACATTGGTCCAGTTTGCCGTCTTTGCCGCCGGGAAGGTGTGAAGCTTTACCTGAAGGGGGAGCGGTGCTACAGCCCCAAGTGCGCCATGGAGCGCCGGCCCTACCCCCCTGGCCAGCACGGCCAGCGGCGGGCGCGCCGCCCTTCCGACTACGCGGTGCGCCTTAGGGAAAAGCAGAAGCTCCGCCGCATCTACGGGATCTCCGAGACCCAGTTCCGCAACCTCTTTGAGGAGGCCAGCCGCAAGAAGGGGGTCACGGGCACCGTCTTCCTGGGGCTTCTGGAGTCCCGCCTGGACAACGTGGTCTACCGGCTGGGCTTCGCTCAAAGCCGCCGCCAGGCCCGGCAGATGGTGCGCCACGCCCACATCACCGTCAACGGGCGCCGGGTGGACCTGCCCGCCTACCGGGTGAAGCCCGGCGACGAGATCGCCATCGCCGAGGGGAGCAGGAACCTCGCCTTCATCCGCGAGAACCTCGAGGCCATGAAGGGCCGAAAGGTGGGCCCCTGGCTCTCCCTGGACGTGGAGGGCATGAAGGGCAAGTTCCTGCGCCTGCCCGACCGCGAAGACCTGGCCCTGCCGGTCAACGAGCAGCTGGTGATTGAGTTCTACTCCAGGTAATCTGTCATAGGGATTGGCCCCGAAGGAGGCCTATGTTAGAGAGCAAGCTGAAAGCCCCGGTCTTCACGGTGCGCACCCAGGGGCGCCAGTACGGCGAGT
>QGLW01000098.1_pt1 | contig 25138 bp, 29 predicted proteins | sample 1725341 | NCBI WGS metagenome assembly QGLW01 (sample SAMN05439265, study PRJNA331180) | Hot springs metagenome, whole genome shotgun sequencing project. | isolation source: microbial mat of Apron and Channel Facies of Mammoth Hot Springs | place: USA: Wyoming, Yellowstone National Park | collected... | reverse complement strand
CTATGCGTAGGGAACGAACAAGGGGGGGGCTAGGTCTCCCCCTTTTTCTCGACTAACCCCTATGCGCAAGAACACACACTTCTCCAGGACGAAGAAAACTCCACCTCACCCCCTCTATCCCTTCCCCATGCGGTTTTTCAAGATCCCCTGACCCCTCGAGGGCCCCTTCTCCATCTTGGGAACTCGCACCCTACGCGCAGGGTGTGCGGCCAGGCCTCCCTACCCCACCTCCAACCCCCCCGCCTCTCGGGCCGAGGGCAACGGAATTTCGTCCCCGCACTCGTAGGCGGTCTCCAACCAGAGCCTCCGGGCTTCGGCCAGGTTGCTCAAGGCTTCCTCTGGGGTCTCCCCCACGGCCACGCACCCTCGAGGTCCGGGTGCAAGGCGGTGTAGCCCCCCTCCGGCTCCGCCACCAAAACCGCCGGGTACTCCAAGCCCAGGTAGTGCTCCAAAGGCCTCTTCATCGCCTCCTTTATATCACGGCCCAAAAGCCCTCGCCCCGCCGCCAAGAGCGCCACGCATCTTGCCCCTGTGATGCGCCTAACGCCGGGCGACGGGGGCAAGGAGCGCCCCACGCCCCTCCCCCGCAGAGCGCCGAAAGTCCCCGCCTCACCCCTTCGCTCTCCCCTCTGGCGTGGCGGGCTTAAGACCAGCGTGGGCCCCTTGTCCTCTACCCGCCCAAGACCCGCTCCCCCCCACGCCCTCGGCCGGGCCTACCCTCGAGGCCCACTGCCTTCCTCGCCCACAACTTCCAGAAAATCGCATTATTACTATCTTCTACCGACACTCCCCACAAACTTCCAAAGCTTCTTCAAGGTAGCCGCCCTCCTTAGACGAGGGGGCCCTCCTCCCGGTGCGCCCTCTTAGGCGAAGAGCCCAGTCCGCCACCCGCCGCTCAGCGCTTTGCCCTTCCCCTCCGCTCCAGACAATGTTGCGAGGTCTTACCCAAAGCCCCTTTGGCGGTCCCCCCCACTCCTCCAAGCGCCCTTTGCGCCGATATACCGGAACCCGCTCCGCTCCCTCCCTCTCTCGCAGACAAAAAGGCGGGGCACCTCACCTCCGCCCCCCTCTCGGGCACCCCGCCTATCCGCCAGATGAGGCCACCGCCTCGGCGGAAGGAACCCTCGCATAGATTCCCCTCCGCCTCTTCCCCTCTTCGGTCCAGGTTGAGGTGAAGGGTGGCCCCTTTCCTCAACCCCTAACTGGCCCCCTTTTGGCGGAGGCTCCCTTCGCCCCACACCGAAACCTCCCTCCGCCCACTCCCCTCCCCGAAACCCGTGCACCCCCCTCACTTCTCGAGGGTGTTGTCCACTCAGAACCTCTCCCTGCGAGCGGCTCCCACTTCGGCTTGCGCTCCGCAAATGGGTATCGTGGGGGCGAGTCTCTCGGAGGTGTCGGGGGAAGGCGTTGAGGTCTCGGCGCACCCTATTCGCAAAAGGGGTGGATCGGCGAGGCGGTTAGGGGGCGAGCTGTTTGCGAAGGGTATCGAGGGGGGGAGGGGTGTACTACCGGTTTTTGAAGGGGTAGGGCGGGCGAGGGCCAACCATTCCTGAAGACAAGATGAGAGCTGTCCCCCAGCGTAGCGCCGTGAACATTGTAAACTGGAGCGAGTAGAGAAAAAGACAGAAAGTCTTTATAATATAGCAAACTAAAGGTCAAATAAACGTTGCAAGGAGTTAGGTCAGTTTCTCAGGGTTTTCTCATAAGCGGAGAACTTTGGCGGACCGCAAAGAAGCCCATTTTGCGGGGCGAAGGGGTGTAGGGCTGGGGATTGTTCATTCCCCCCACCTCGGGTGGGAGGAGCGGATCAAGGCCGAAGAGGCCTTCGCTCGCCTCCTCGATGAGGTGAGGGCGGCGAAGCGTCGGCGCCGCCAAAATGAGGAAGAGGGGAGCGGCTTCGCCGCCCCCCTCGCTTTTTCTTCCACCCCTCGAGGGCGCCCCTGAAAAATCCAAGCCTCCTCGTGGGCCGCTATTCTAGTAGCGGGGACTTTATGCGTCCACACCTCGGTCAAAAAGGATTCACCATCGTGGAACTCCTCGTGGTGGTGGGAATTATCGCCGCTCTGGTCGCCGTCCTCCTTCCTAGCTTTCTCACCCCTAAGAAAAGAGCCGCCCTCGGTCAGGCTATCGCCTGCGCCAAAGTCCTCGCCACGGCCCAGGAGATGGCCACGCCGACTTCGGGACCTACACTGACGACATCGCTTTCCTCGACCCGGAGACCATAGCTCCCTGCGACAGGCTCCTCGTGATCCCCGGCGGGGCCACGGACTCCACCTACAACTTCACCGTCAAAAACGACCTGGCTACCGTGCTCCTCACCCAAGACGGCGTCCAACCCCAATAGATTCCGCTAGATCCCGAAACCCAAGAAAAGACGAAAGGCCAGGGGAAACCCCTGGCCTTTCCCCAGCTATCTTTCTATTCCCCGAATGAACCACCTCCAGGGAGGCTCATGCGGATGTAGACGGCTTCCCTCTCCAGAAGCGTGAGCTCGGGCCGGTCCAGCCCTACGGCCCCATCCGGGCTCAGGCCAAGCCCTTTTCTCAAGATGACCGGGGCGGCGTTCTGGTCCCTATCGCGAGTCCAGCGGCGCTCGCACCGGAGGACCCTGTCCCCAAGAGAGAGCTCGTGAAGCCTCCCGCAGGCGAAGCGCTCCTTGGTGGTGGGCTCGTACCTCTTCACGGGGATCGGCATCGCGAGGCTGTTCCGCAACCTCGCCTTCAGTCCTCGCGCTTCGGTTCGTGGACTCCGTGCCATCCCAAGTGGAACGACCGGACCACGGGCCGTGCCACACGGCCACCGCTCCCCTTGACGGGAGATACCTGGAAAGCCCGCTCGTAGATGTTCGGGGGGCCGTCGACATCCCTCAGGGCGAAGAAGCTTTTGTAGGCCTCTCTCACCTCCTCTCTCGTGAGCTGGACAGACATGGAGTAGTAGTCCTTGGCCCGGGGAAGCTCCTTCAGGACACGGTTGAGGTTCTCGCGGGAGAGGTCCACCTTCCCGGTCCCTCCGTAGACCTCCCGGAGGTGCTAGAGGAGCCCGTTGTAGACCTTGGTGGCGGAGCGCATGGCCTCCTTGAGGACGGCTTCCACCTCGGGAGCGGCGTGGATCTGGGCCTTGAGGGTCAGGAGAAGCATCTACGCCTCTTCCTCCTTTTGGGCTTCGATGTAGCGCCGGATGGTCTCGGCGGACCACCCTCCACCCCTCAGGAAAGCGCACGGCCACCCGGCTCTCGTTGACGGCGGTGTGCCTGAGGCCCCCTTCCTCCTCCGCGGTGAGGAGGAGGGTGTAGCTGAAGATGACCACGTCGCCGTAAAGCTGCAGGCGCCGCTCCAGGAGGTCCACCCGGTAGGGGCGGCCCCGGGTGGCCCACTGCCTTTCCGTCATGAAGAGGTGGAAGGGGGTGCCTTTCCAGAAAGGCCCAAAGCGCCTCTTCCACGCTCACCTCCCGGGCTGGTACTCCCCCCACTCCTCCCTCAAGACCCCGCAGACCTCGCCCAAGGTGGCCCGGCGCCGGAAGGCCTCCAGCACGTAGGGGAAGAGGTTCTCGCTTCCCCTTGCCGCCTGCCTCAGGTTCTCCAGGCCCACCCGGACGCTTTCCCCGTCCCGGTTGCGCTTAAACTCGGCCACTTCCCGCTTGCGCTTCTCGTGGAGCTCGGGGTCTATGCGCTGGACGGGGACGGGCTCGTTGAGGGGGCTCTTTGGGTCCTGGAAGCGGTTGACCCCCACGATGATCCTCTTGCCCTCCTCCACCTCCTTCTGGAACTGCCAGGCGGACTCCTCTATGGCCCGGTGGAAGTAGCCCGCCTCCACGGCGGCCACCGCGCCCCCCAGGGCCTCTATCTCCCTGATGAGCCTCTCCGCCTCCTGCTCCAGGGCCTCGGTGAGGTGCTCCACGTAGAAGCTCCCTCCCAGGGGATCCACGGCTCGGGTGACCCCGCTCTCGTAGGCCAGGATCTGCTGGGTCCTCAGGGCCAGGAGGGCGCTTTTCTCCGTGGGCAGGCCCAGGGCCTCATCGTAGGCGTTGGTGTGGAGGCTTTGCGTGCCCCCTAGGACGGCGGCCAGGGCCTGGTAGGCGGTGCGCACCACGTTGTTCAGGGGCTCCTGGGCGGTCAGGGTGGAGCCCCCGGTCTGGGTGTGGAAGCGGAGCATCCAGCTTTTGGGGTCCTTGGCCCCGAACTCCTCCCGCATGATGCGGGCCCAGAGCCTTCTCGCCGCCCGGAACTTGGCGGCCTCCTCAAAGATGTCGTTGTGGGCGGCGAAGAAGAAGGAGAGCCTGGGGGCGAAGCGGTCAATGTCCAGGCCCCGCTCCAAAGCCGCCCGCACGTAGGCCTTGCCGTCCGCCAGGGTGAAGGCGATCTCCTGGGCGGCGGTGGCCCCGGCCTCGCGGATGTGGTAACCGGAGATGCTGATGGTGTTCCATCGGGGCACCTTTTGGCTGCAGAACTCAAAGATGTCGGTCACGAGCCGCATGGAGGGGCCCGGCGGGTAGATGTAGGTGCCCCGGGCGAAGTACTCCTTGAGGATGTCGTTCTGCACCGTGCCCGAGACCTTTTCCCAGGGGACTCCCTGTTTCTCCGCCACCAGGAGGTAAAGGGCCAGGAGCATCATGGCGGGGGCGTTGATGGTCATGCTGGTGGAGACCTGGTCCAGGGGGATGCCCTGGAAGAGCTTCTCCATGTCCGCCAGCGTGGCGATGGACACCCCCACCCGCCCCACCTCCCCCACGCTCATGGGGTGGTCGGGGTCCAAGCCCAGCTGGGTGGGGAGGTCAAAGGCCACGCTGAGGCCCGTCTGCCCCTGGGCCAGGAGGTATCGGTAGCGGGCGTTGGTCTCCTCGGCGGTGGAGAAGCCGGCGTACTGGCGCATGGTCCAGGGCCTCTCCAGGTACATCCTGGGGTAGATGCCCCGGGTGAAGGGGTACTCCCCCGGGCGGCCCAGCTTTTCCCGGTAGCCTTCGGGCAGGGACTCAAAGAGGCCTTCCATGCCCTAGTTTTACAGGAAAAGGCGGAGGAAGAGAAGGAAGAGGAAGAGGGGGCCGAAGATGAGGAGAAGGGGCGGGAGGAGGAGGCTATATAGGGCTAGGACCATGGCCAGAAAGTCCTTCCAGTCGGGCTTCGCCTCCTTCACACCCCCATTGTAGCCCCACGCTTTCCCTTTTGATAGCATTAGGCCATGGCCCTCTCCAAGAACGCCCGCAAGGTCCTCAAGGTCCTGGCCCGGCGGGGGGCCCCGGAGATCCTTCTGGCCCTGGGCCGGGGGCCTTCCCGCTTTTCCGATCTGCAGGCCTACCTCCTCCTCTCCCCCCGGACCCTGGCGGAGAGGCTTCGGGAGTATCACCTTCTGGGCTTCGTGGAGAGGCGGGCCTTCCCCGAGGTGCCGCCCCGAGTAGAATACACCCTGACCGCCCGGGGTAAGCGGGTACTGGAGTTTTTACGCGCATTGGAGGAGACCTTGGATTCCGAGGAGGTTAAGCGGTGAAGGCGAGAGCCATCGTGGTGACATCGGGCAAAGGTGGGGTGGGGAAGACCACCACCACCGCCAACCTGGGGGCCGGTCTGGCCAAGCTGGGCGAGAAGGTGGCGGTCATTGACGTGGACGTGGGCCTCAGGAACCTGGACGTGGTCATGGGCCTCGAGGGCCGGGTGGTCTTTGACCTCATTGACGTCCTGGAGGGCCGGGCCAAGGTGCGCCAGGCCCTCATCCGGGACAAGCGGGTGGAGAACCTCTACCTCCTCCCCGCCTCTCAGACCAAGGACAAGGAGGCCCTGGACCCGGTGCGCTTCCAGGAGCTGGTGCGCCACCTTCTGGAAGAGGAGGGGTTTGACCGGGTCCTCATAGACTCCCCCGCCGGGATAGAAAAGGGCTTCCAGACGGCGGCCACCCCGGCGGAGGGGGCCTTGGTGGTGGTGAACCCCGAGGTTTCTAGCGTGCGGGATGCCGACCGCATCATCGGCCTCCTGGAGGCCCGGGAGATTCGGGAAAACTTCCTCGTCATCAACCGCCTGCGGCCCAAGATGGTCTCCCGGGGGGACATGCTCTCGGTGGAGGACGTGGTGGAGATCCTGGGTCTGAAGCCCATCGGCATCATCCCCGAGGACGAGCAGGTCCTCATCTCCACCAACCAGGGCGAGCCTTTGGTCCTCAAGGGGACAAGCCCCGCCGCCATCGCCTATATGGACACCGCCCGCCGCGTCCACGGGGAGGAGGTGCCCTTTAGGAGCGTGGACGAGGCCCAGGGGCTCATGGCGGTGTTGCGCAGGCTCTTTGGAGGGCGCTGATGTGGTGGCGTAGAAAGAGCAAGGAGAAGGCCAAGGAGAGGCTCAAGCTGGTCCTAGCCTACGACCGGGCCAAGCTGTCGCCGGGGATGGTGGAGAACCTGAAGCGGGACCTCCTCGAGGTCCTCCGCCGCTACTTCCCCGCCCAGGAGGAGGGCCTTTCCGTGGCCTTGGAGGAGCGGGGGGAGAAGATGATCCTCATGGCCGACATCCCCCTCAAGTGATGGTCCTGAGGCGCCCCAACCTCCTGGCCTACGATTTCGGCCTGGTGGCCCTGGTTCTGGCCATCCTGGCCCTGGGGCTTTTCAACCTGAGAAGCGCCCTGCCGGACCCAAGCCTCTTCTCCCGGCAGCTTCTCGCCCTATTCCTGGGCCTGGGCCTGGCGGTGGGGGTCCAGTTCCTCTCCCGCCGCCTGGTCTTCGCCCTGGCCTATCCCCTTTACTTCCTTTCCCTGGCTCTTTTGATCCTGGTCCTCCTCTTTGGGCGGGAGATCAACGGGGCCAAGGCCTGGTTCGTCCTGGGGCCTTTGCAGTTCCAGCCCTTAGAGCTGGCCAAGTTGGGCCTGGTCCTGGCCCTGGCCCGGCTTCTGGAAGACCGCCCCATCCGAAGGGTCTGGGACTACGTCCTCCCCGGCCTCCTCACCCTGCCCGTGGTGGCTCCCCTCCTCCTCCAGCCCGATCTTGGGGGGAGCCTGGTGGTCCTCTTCGGGTTCTTCGCCGTCCTCCTGGCAAGGGGGCTACCCTGGAAGCACCTCTTCTTGGCGGCCCTGGCCCTGGCTGTCCTGGTGCCCACCCTGGTCTGGCCCAACCTCAAGCCCTACCAGCGGGAGCGGGTCCTCATCGTCCTGGACCCTTATCGGGACCCCTTGGGCCAGGGGTTTCAGGTCATCCAGTCCACCATCGCCATCGGCTCCGGGGGGCTTTTGGGCAAGGGATACGGCCAGGGGACCCAGACCCAGCTGGGCTTCGTTCCCTTCCGCCACACGGACTTCGTCTTCGCCGTCTGGGCCGAGGAGTGGGGGTTCGTGGGGGTGGCGGCCCTCCTGGCCCTTTACGCCCTCCTCGTCCTCAGGATCCTCGCCCTGGCCCTGGAGTGCCCCAGGCTCTCCGACCGCCTCTTCATCGCCGGGGTGGGGGGGATGCTGGGCTTCCAGGTCCTGGTCAACCTGGGGGTGGCCCTGGGGGTCATGCCGGTGACGGGCCTCACCCTGCCCCTCTTCTCCTACGGGGGGTCCAGCCTCATGGCCACCCTCTTCTCCCTGGGACTCGTGCTCCTGGTGCACCGGGACCGGGCCGAGCCCTAGGGGCTTGCAGGGAGGGGCGGGGTTGCTAAACTTACCCCGTGGCCGGCGACGCTCTGGTGCGCCTGGAGGGGGTGCGGAAGCGGTACGGGGAAGTGGTGGCCTTGGACGGGGTGGACCTGGAGATCAGGAGGGGTGAGTTTTTCAGCCTCCTCGGGCCCTCGGGGTGCGGCAAGACCACGCTTTTAAGGCTCCTTGCTGGCTTTGAGACCCCGGACGCTGGCCGGGTTCTGATCGGGGGGAAGGACATGGCGGGGGTTCCCCCCTATGAGCGGCCCGTGAACACGGTCTTTCAGAACTACGCCCTTTTCCCCCACATGACCGTGGCGGGGAACATCGCCTTCGGCCTCAGGATGAAGGGGCTTCCCCAAGGGGAGATCCGCAAAAAGGTAGCCTGGGCCCTAGAGCTGGTGGACCTTCTGGGCCTCGAGGGCCGCTACCCCAGGGAACTTTCCGGCGGGCAAAAGCAGCGGGTGGCCCTGGCAAGAGCCCTGGTCCTGGAGCCCCAGGTCCTCCTTTTGGACGAGCCCCTTTCCGCTTTGGACCTGAAGCTCCGCCAAGAGCTCAGGGTGGAGCTCATACAGCTTCAGAGGCGCCTTGGCACCACCTTCGTCTTCGTCACCCACGACCAGGAGGAGGCCTTGGTCATGTCGGACCGCATCGCCGTCATGCGCGCGGGGCGCGTGGAGCAGGTGGGCCTCCCCGACGAGGTCTACGAAAGGCCCAAAAACCGCTTTGTGGCCGACTTCCTGGGCCGATCCAACTTCCTTCCCGCCCGGCCCCACCCCCTGGGGGCCGAGACCCCTCTGGGCCCCCTTCGCCTTAAGTCCCCCCTGGAGCGGGAGGCCCTTCTGGTCATCCGGCCCGAGAAGATCCGCCTCTACCCCAAGGAGGCGACCCCGCCCCGGGAGAACCTGGTCGTGGCCCAGGTGGAGGAGATCGTCTACACAGGGGCGGAAAACCAGTACTACCTACGGGCGGGGGAGGTGCGGCTTCTGGCCTACACCCTGAACCAGGACCTGCAAGAGCCCGGTTCCGAGGAGTTCGCCTACGGGGAAGAGGTCATCTGCTACCTCCCCCCGGAGAACCTGGTGGTGATCCATGAATGAGGCGGCGACCCCCCGGCAGCGCCTCCTCCGGGTCCTGGTGACCGTGGGGCCCGGGGGGCTTTGGCTCCTCCTCTTCGTCCTCCTGCCCACGCTCCTCGTCCTCCTGGCCTCTTTTATGCGCCGGGGGCCTTACGGGGAGCTCCTGGGGCCTTTGGGCCTCCACAACTACCAGAGGCTTTTGGAGGCCCCCTACCTGGAGGCCTTCGCCCAGAGCCTCTGGGTGGGGGCCCTAGCCACCCTGTTGGCCGCCCTCCTCGGCTACCCCCTGGCCTTTTACATCGCCCGCCACCCCAGGCGGGACCCGCTTCTCCTCCTCCTCCTCATCCCCTTTTTCACCAACTTCCTCATCCGGGTCTACGCCTGGCTGGTCCTGTTGCAGAAAGAGGGGCTTCTGAACGCCCTCCTCCTGGCCTTTAGCCTCGGTCCCTACGCCTTCTACCCCTCCTTCGCCGCGGTGATCCTGGCCACGGTCTACACCTTCCTGCCCTTCTTCGTCCTGCCCGTCTACGCCAGCGTGGAGCGCGTGGACTGGCAGCTTCTGGAGGCCGCCTACGACCTGGGGGCGAGGCCCTTTAGGGCCTTCCTTCACGCTGTGCTCCCCCAGACCTACCCCGGCCTCTTCGCCGGAAGCGTCCTGGTCTTCATCCCCGCCATGGGGACCTTCGTGGTGGCGGACCTCCTGGGGGCGGGACGGGTGGTCCTCATCGGCAACCTCATCCAGCAGCAGTTCGGCCTGACCCGGGACTGGTCCTTCGGGGCGGCTTTGAGCGTGTTTCTGATGGCCTTCGTTCTCCTGGCCCTCTACCTCTACCGGAGGCTCCAGGGGGAACGGGGTCTCGAGGACCTGGTATGAGGCGGCTTCTCTCCCTCCACGCCCTTCTGGTCTACCTCTTCCTTTACCTTCCCATCCTGGTCATCGCGGCCCTCTCCTTCAACGAGAGCCGCCGGGGGGTGCGCTTCACCGGCTTCACCCTGAACTGGTACCGGGCCCTATTCCAGGACCCCAGGGTCCTGGAGTACTTCCTCAACACCCTGGTGGTGGCCTTCACCTCCACCCTGGTCTCCACCGTGCTGGGCACCCTTTTGGCCCTGGGCCTGGTGCGCTACCGCTTTTGGGGCCGGGGGTTCCTCACCTACCTCCTCTACATCCCCGTGGTGGTGCCCGACGTGGTCATGGGGGTCTCCCTCCTCCTCCTCTTCGCCTTCGCCCGGGAGCTCCTCGGATTTCCCCGGCTTTCCCTCCTCACGGTGATCCTGGGCCACAACACCTTCCAGGTGGCCTTCGTGACCCTGGTGGTGCGCTCGAGGCTTCTCCTTTTGGACCCGGCCCTGGAGGAGGCCGCCCGGGACCTGGGGGCCAGGGGCCTCCAGACCTTCCTCTACGTGACCCTGCCCCTGGCCTGGCCTGGCGTGGCCGCCGGGGCCCTCCTGGCCCTCACCCTCTCCCTGGACGACTTTGTGGTCACCTTTTTCACCGCCGGGCCCGGGGCCACCACCCTGCCCCTTTACATCTACTCCAGCGTGAAGCTGGGCGTGAGCCCCAAGGTCCACGCCCTCTCCACCCTGTTGGTGGGCCTTTCCGCCTTCTTCCTGGCCCTGGGGTATGCTCTTAGCCGGAGGCGCCTATGAGCCTGAGGCTTGTTCTCCCCTTGCTGGCCCTGCTCCTCACCGCCTGCCCCAAGAAGGCCGAGGCCACCCTTTACTTCCTGAACTGGGCGGACTACATCCCCGAGGGGCTTGTCAAGAAGTTTGAGAAGGAGACCGGGGCCAAGGTGGTCCTGGACACCTTTGAGTCCCCCGAGGCCATGCTGGCCAAGCTGAAGGCGGGGGCCGACCGGGAGTTTTCCCTGGTGGTGGCCCCCGACTACTACGTCCTGCAGATGGCCCGGGAGGGCCTCGTCGCCCCTTTGGATAAGGGGAGACTGAGGAACCTGGCCAACCTGGACCCCTTCTTCCAGGATCCCCCCTACGACCCCGGCCTCCAGCACTCCGTCCCCTACCTCTGGGGCACCACGGGCCTCGCCTACCGGGAGGACCTGGTGAAGGGCCCTGTGGACTCCTACGCCGTCCTCTTTGACCCCAAGGCCCAGGTGGGCCCCTTCCTCCTCCTGGACGAGATGCGGGAGACCATCGGGGCCGCCCTCAGGTACCTGGGCTATTCGGTCAACACCACCGACCCAGAGGCCCTGGATAAGGCCAAGGAGCTCCTCATCGCCGCCAAGGCCCGCTCCGTGGGCTTCGCCGGAGGGGTGGAGGCCCTGAACCGCATCCTGGCCGGGGACGCCGCCCTCTCCCTGGCCTACTCCGGGGACCTCCTCCAGGCCCGACAGGAGGACGCGCGCCTCCGCTACGCCATCCCCAAGGAAGGGGGGACCATCTGGACCGACGCCATGGTGGTCCTCAAGCGGGGGCCTTCCCAGGACCTGGCCTACCGCTTCATAGACTTCCTCCTGAGGCCGGAAAACGCCGCCGAGCTCGCCGCCTACACCCGCTACGCCACCCCGGTGGCCAAGGCCATCCCCCTCTTACCCGAGGAGATGCGCCAAGACCCCGCCGTCTTCCCCCCGGAGGAGGTGCGGGCCAGGCTGGAGTACCTGAAGGACCTGGGTCCCGAGATCGCCCTTTATGACCGGGTCTGGACCGAGGTCAAGGCCCGCTAAAGGCGGAGGAGGAGGCCAGGGCCTATACTGGGCCTATGAAACGCCTCCTCCCCCTTCTCCTCCTCTTCCTGCCCGCCCTGGCCCAGGGGCCGGAGGCCCTCTGGGCCAAGACCTGCGCCCAGTGCCACGGGGAGAAGGCCCAGGGGGTGAGGCCCTACCCGGGCCTGGGGGGGGCGGCTTCCCTTTTGGCTACGCCAGAAGGGCGGCGGTACCTGATCCTGGTGGTCCTCTACGGCAAGAAGGGAGCCTCGGGGCTCATGCCCGGCTTCGCCCAGCTCAAGGACGAGGAGGTCGCCGCCCTTCTAAACCACCTGATGGCCCTTCTGAAGGCCAAGGGGGAGCCCTTCAAGCCCGAGGAAATCAAAAAGGAGCGAGGCCAGAACCTGGCCCCGGACCAGATCAAAAGGCCCTAGGTGGGCCTTCCGCCCCCATGCCAGCGTGGGGCGCTTAACCGGGGTGGGGCGTTTCCAGCACCGCGCCCTCGTCGGCCTGGGCCACCAGGGCGGCGTAGCGGGCGAACACGCCGTGGTGGAAGGCGGGGGGGCGTGGCTTCCAGCTTTCCTTCCGCCTCACAAGCTCCTCCTCGGGGAGGAGGACCTCCAGGAGGCGGTTTTCCACGTCTATGCGCACCCGGTCCCCCTCCTTTAGGAGGGCGATGGGCCCGCCCACAAAGGCCTCGGGGGCGATGTGCCCCACCATGAGGCCCCGGGTGCCCCCAGAGAAGCGCCCGTCGGTGAGGAGGGCCACCTCGGGGCCCAGGCCCTCGCCCACGATGGCGCTGGTCACCGAGAGCATCTCCGGCATGCCGGGGGCCCCCTTGGGCCCCACGTAGCGGATGACCACCACGTCCCCGGGGCGGATCTCCTTGGCCAGGACCTTGGCCATGGCCTCCTCCTCGGAGTCAAACACCCGGGCCGGGCCCTCAAAGTAGGTGCGCTCCGTGCCCGCAAGCTTCAAGACCGCCCCCCTCGGGGCCAGGTTCCCCCGGAGGACCACGAGCCCGCCCTGGGGCTTCAGGGCCCGCTCCACGGGGAAGACCACCTTTTGCCCTTCGGCCTCCCTGAAGGCCTGTTTCACCTCCTCCGCCAGGGTGCGCCCGGTGAGGGTCTTTTCCTCGCCAAAGAGGAGGTCCGCCTCCAGAAGCCTTTTGAAGACCAGGGGCGTGCCCCCCGCTTCATAAAGCTCCCAGGCGGTGTAGGTACCCCAGGGCCGGAGGTCGGCGATGACGGGGGTCTTGCGGGAGACCCGGTCAAAGTCGTCCAGGCTGAGCTCCACCCCCACCTCCTTGGCCATGGCCAGAAGGTGCAGCACGGCGTTGGTGCTGCCGCCCGTGGCGGCCACGGCGGCGATGGCGTTCAGGAAGCTCCTCCGGGTGAGGAAGTCTTGGGGCTTCCAGTCGTGCTCTATGGCCCAGGCCAGGATCCTTCCCGCCTCTTTGGTAGCCCTTGGCTTTTCCGGGTGGACGGCGGGGATGGCGTTGTAGCCCATGGGGGAGAGGCCCAGGGCCTCGAGGGCCATGGCCATGGTGTTGGCCGTGTACTGCCCCCCGCAGGCCCCGGGGCCGGGGATGGCCCGCTTTTCAATCTCCAAAAGCTCCTCGTCGGTGATCCTGCCCGCCGCCCGCTGGCCCACGGCCTCAAAGACCTCCACGATGGTGAGCTTGCGGTTGCCGTAGATCCCGGGGGCGATGGTCCCCCCGTAGAGGACCATGCCGGGGACCCCGCTCCTGATGACCCCCATGGCGCCGCCGGGGATGGTCTTGTCGCAGGCGGAGAGGACCACCATGCCGTCGTAGAGGTAGCCCTGGGCGACGAGCTCCACGCTGTCGGCGATGACCTCGCGGCTTACGAGGCTCGCCCGCATCCCCGGGGTGCCCATGCTGATGCCGTCGGAGATGGCGGGGGCCCCGAACTCAAAGGGGAAGACCCCGGCCTCCCTGAGCCCCGCCTTCAGGTCCAGGGCCAGCTGGCGCAGGTGGTAGTTGCAGGGCATCCCGTCGGTGAAGGTGTTGACCACCCCCACGAAGGGCCTCCCAAAGTCCTCGTCCCCCACGCCCACCGCCCGGAGCATGCTCCGGGCCGGGGCCTGCTGCAAGCCTTTCTTGATCCGATCCGACCTCATGCGTCCCTCCACGTGGCGATCTTGCCGTGAAAGGCCCTGGCCCTGGGCAGGAGCCGGACCAGGGCCCTCGCCGCCTCCTCGGGGGTGAGGAGGCGGCCTTCCTCCCGGTAGCCGCGGAAGACCCGCTGGAGCACGGGGGCCCCACCCCCCTGGGCCTCCCGGGCCGCCTTCTGCATGTCCGTCTCCACCACCCCCGGGCGGTAGACGAAGCAGGTGACCTCCGGGGCCTCGGCGGCCAGTTGCCGCGCCAGGTGCTCCTCCGCCGCCTTGACCACGGCGTAGGCCCCGATGCCGGGCAGGCTGGTCTCGGCTGCGCCCGAGCCCAGATAGACCGCCAGGCCCTCGCCCCTTTGGAGAAGGTGGGGGTAGGCGAAGCGGGCCAGCTGGTAGCCGGCGATCAGGTTGGCCTCGAGGACCTCCATAAAGAGGCTCTCCGCCAGCTCAAAGAGGAGGGGCCCCGGGTGGAGGACCCCGGCGTTGTGGATGAAGCCGGCGAAGTTGCCCAGCTCCAGGGCTTTCGCCACCAGGGCCTCGGCCACTTCCGCCTTCCCTGCGCTTCCCAGGACCATCTCCGCCCTGGCCCCCAAGGCGCGCACCTCCTCCAGCGCCGCCAAAAGCGGGGCCTCCCGTCTGGCGTTCAGGACCAGGTCGTAGCCCGCCTTGGCCAGCTCCAGGGCCAGAGCCTTCCCGATGCCCCGGCTGGCCCCGGTGAGGACCAGGGTCTTCCTCATAGGAGCGCCTCTACGGGCACCTTCACGCCCATGAACTCCGGGATCTCCCCCGGGCCCAGGGCCTCCACCTCCCCGTAGACCTCCCCCTGGGGCTTCCGGTGGACCAGAACCCGCCCGCCCTCTAGGTCCACCACCCAGACCTCGGGCACCCCCGCCCTGGCGTAGAGGGGGAGCTTGGTGCTCAGGTCGTAGCGGAGGGTGGTGTCCGCCACCTCCACCACCAAAAGGGCATCGGAGGCCTCGGGTAGTCGCTCTTCGTAGAAGTCGGGGCGGGGCTTCAAGAGGGCCAGATCGGGGTAGAGCTCGGATTCACCCACCACCAGGGGGTTTTGGGGCGAGATAAGGGCTTTTCCGGACTGGAGCAAAGGCAGGAGGAGGGCTAGAAGCCGGTTGACCTTGGCCGCGTGCCGCTTCTCTATAAGGCTCATTTCTACCAGATCCCCTTCCACCAGCTCCAGCCTCAGGTCCTCGGGAAAGACCCCGGCCTCCACCATGCGGTGAAACTCCTCCAGGGAGATCTTGTGGCGGGTCACGGCAGGACCTCCTTGACGGGCACCTTCAGGCCCAGGACCTCAAGCTTCCCCTCCTCGAGGGCCTGGGCCTCTTGGTACCCTGCCCCTTGGGGCTTGCGAAAGACGTGCACCCTGTCCCGCACCAGGTCCACCACAAGGACCTCCGGTATCCCGGCTTGGGCGTAGAGGGGGAGCTTCACCTTAAGGTCGTGGTCCAGGCTGGTCTCGGCCACCTCCACCACCAAGAGGGCGTCCTTGGCCTCGGGCAGGCGGTTGCGGTACCGGGTCCTCGGGGGCTGGAGGAGGGCGAGGTCGGGATAGACCTCGGTGTCCGGGAAAAGCACGAGGGGGTTTTGCACCGAGAGCACACCTTGATCCCGTAGGGCGCTCAAGAGGTCCACGAGAGTGTTCAGGACGTACGCATGCCGCTTCCCAATGGGGCTCAGCTCCACCACCTCCCCCCGGATGAGCTCCACCCGGTCGTCCTCGGAGAGGATCCCCGCCTCGGCCATGCGGTGGAAGTCCTCGGCGCTGAAGCGGTGCCGGATCATACCCCCATCTTAGCCCAGGTGGCGGAGGACCTCTTCCGTGAAGGCCTGGGTTCCGGCGCTCCCCCCTAGGTCGGGCGGGGGGGTTTCCCGGAGGGCCTTGGCCACGGCGGCCTCCACCCGCCTCGCCAGCTCCACCAAGCCGAAGGCGTGCTCCAGCATCATGGCGGCGGAGAGGATGGCGGCCGTGGGGTTGGCGATGCCCTTGCCGGCGATGTCAGGGGCCGAGCCGTGCACGGGCTCAAAGACCGGGGTGCCCCGCCCTAAGGAGGCCGAGGGGAGGAGGCCCAAGGAGCCCGGGAGGACGCTGGCCAGGTCCGAGAGGATGTCGCCGAAAATGTTGCCGGTGACCACCACGTCAAAGCGGGCGGGGTTCTTCACCAGGTGCATGGCCATGGCGTCCACGTACTGGTGCTCGAGGGCCACCTCGGGGTAGCCCTTGTGGACCTCCTCCACGGTCTTCCGCCAGAACTCCCCCACCTCCAGCACGTTGGCCTTGTCCACGCTGGTCAGGTGCCTTCTGCGCTTCCTGGCCGCCTCAAAGGCCACCTTAGCCACCCGCTCCACCTCGGGTTTGGAGTAGCGCTCGGTGTTCCAGGCCTCGGCCTCCGACATCCCCCTGGGCTCCCCGAAGTAGATCCCCCCGGTGAGCTCCCGCACGATCAGCACGTCCACCCCCCGGGCGATCTCCTCCTTGAGGGGGGAAAGCCTCTCCAGCCCGGGGAAGACCTTGGCCGGGCGCAGGTTGGCGAAGAGGTCCTGACTCTTCCTGAGGGCGAGGAGCCCCGTCTCGGGCCGGATCTTGCGGGGAAGGGCGTCCCACTTGGGTCCCCCCACGCTTCCCAAAAGCACCGCCTCCGCCGCCTCCACCCCCTTTCGGGTCACCTCCGGGAAGGGCTCCCCGTACCCGTCTATGGCAGCGCCCCCGAAGGGGAAGGTCTCGTATGTGAGGCCAAGGCCCTCCCGCTCGTCCAGGGCCTTAAGGACCCTGAGGGCCGCCTCCGTGACCTCGGGGCCGATGCCGTCCCCGGGCAGGACCGCCACCCTCATGGGGCCTCCTTGGGGTAGGGGAGCTTGCGGTCAAACTCGTCCAAAAGCTCCCCGGCCTCCAGAAGCTCGCCGATGGGGTCCCAGAGCCCCTCCACCAAAGCCTCCCGGGCCTCCTCCCGGATGAAGATGGGGGCGGTGCGGCCCCCGAAGCGGACCTCCTTGTTGACCAGGTCAATCTCCACCTCCAGCTCGGGGTTGGCCTCCACGGCCTGGAAGAGGACCGCCAGGTCCTCGGGGGCCATGGTCACGGCGGGAAGGCCGATGGCGATGGCGTTGCCGAAGAAGATTTCGGCGAAGCTCTCGCCGATGATGGCCTTGAAGCCCGCCCGCTTGATGGCCTGGGGGGCGTGCTCCCGGCTGGAACCGGAGCCGAAGCCCGACTCCACCAGGAGGATGGTGGCCCCCTGGTAGCGGGGGTCGTTCAGGGGGTGGGGCTTGGGGTTGCCCGCCTCGTCAAAGCGCTCGTCGTAAAAGAGGTACTGGCCCAGCCCCTCAAAGGTGATGCTCTTCATGAAGCGGGCGGGGATGATGCGATCGGTGTCTATGTCCTCGCCCCTGATGGGCACGGCGCGACCCTTGATGACGGTGAACTTCTCCAGCATGGCTCACCTCCCGATGCCGAACACTTCCCGAGCGTCGGCGATCTCTCCGGTCACGGCGGCGGCGGCTACCATGACCGGGCTCATAAGGACGGTGCGGCCCCTTGGGCTTCCCATCCTCCCCTTGTAGTTGCGGTTGGAGCTACTGGCCGCCAGCTCGTCCCCTTCCAGGCGGTCCGGGTTCATGGCCAGGCACATGGAGCAGCCGGGGTTCCGCCACTCAAACCCCGCCTCCCGGAAGACCTCGGCGATGCCCTCCTCCTCCGCCTTTTTAGCCACCCACTCCGAGCCCGGCACCACCAGGGCCCGCACGCCCCTTTTCACCTTGTGCCCCTTGAGGTAGCGGGCCACCTCCCGGAGGTCCGTGAGCCTGGCGTTGGTGCAGCTCCCGATGAAGGCCACCTGGATGGGGACCCCCTTGATGGGCTGGCCGGGCCTGAAGCCCATGTAGGCCAGGGCCTCCTCGGCCACGGCCCTTTCTTCCTCGGGGAGCTCCTCCAGAAGGGGAATCCGCCCGTCCACGGGGATGGCCTGGCCCGGGTTGATGCCCCAGGTGACCGTGGGGGCGATCTCCTCGGCCCGGAAGCTGACCACGTCGTCGTAGGTGGCATCGGGGTCGGAGCGGAAGGAAAGCCAGCGCTTCTTGGCCTCCTCCCACTCAGGCCCCTTGGGGCTATAGGGGCGGCCCTCGAGGTAGGCGAAGGTGGTCTCGTCGGGGTTCACGTAGCCGATGCGGGCCCCGCCCTCAATGGACATGTTGCAAAGGGTCATGCGGCTTTCCATGTCCATGGCCTCCACGGTGCTCCCGCCGTACTCATAGGCGTAGCCCAGGCCCCCCTTGACCCCCAGGGTGCGGATGATGTGGAGGATCACGTCCTTGGCGTAGACCCCGGGGTCCAGCTTTCCGTCCACGTTGATGCGCCGCACCTTGAGCTTCTTGGCGGCCAGGCTCTGGGTGGCGAGGACGTCCCGCACCTGGCTAGTGCCGATGCCGAAGGCCACGGCCCCGAAGGCCCCGTGGGTGGAGGTGTGGGAGTCGCCGCAGGCGATGGTCATCCCGGGCTGGGTGAGGCCCAGCTGGGGGCCGATGACGTGGACGATGCCCTGGTTGCCGCTGCCCAGGTCAAAGAAGGTGATGCCGTGCTCCTTGGTGTTGCGCCTCAAGGCCTCCAGCATGTTCTGGGCCAGAGGGTCCTGGAAGGGCTCGGTGCGGTCGTGGGTGGGGACGATGTGGTCCACGGTGGCGAAGGTGCGGTGGGGATAGCGCACCTTGAGGCCCAGGTCCTTCAGCATCCCGAAGGCCTGGGGGCTCGTGACCTCGTGGAGGAGGTGGAGGTCTATGAAAAGCTGGCTCTGCCCATTCCTGAGCTTTCGCACCTCGTGGGCCTCCCAAACCTTGTCGTAAAGCGTTTTTCCCATGCTCCCTCCCTAGAAAAAGCCCCCGGGTTCCTGGGCCCGGGGGAGTGCGGCGCAAAGCCTATCCCTAAACCGGGCCTGCCCGGTCTAGGGATAGAAGGACCCGCCGCATTGCCCTATAGCCTAAAGGGCCCGGGGCCCAAAGGTCAAGCTTGACGAAAGGGGCCTTCTTGCCTACAATGACCCTTGCGTCTGCCGGGGTGGCGGAATTGGTAGACGCGCACGATTCAGGGTCGTGTGTCCTCACGGACGTGCGGGTTCAAGTCCCGCCCCCGGCACCAGAAGGCCCCGCTCAGGCGGGGCTTCCCTTTTAGTTGACGGCTTTGGGCCTTGCCCGTACCCTAGGGGTAATGAAGCGCGTCCTCTCCGGCATCCAGCCCTCGGGGGAGATCCACATCGGCAACTACCTGGGGGCCATCAAGCAGTGGGTGGAGATCGGGGAGAAGCTGGGCCAGGACGCTTTCTTCTGCATCGTGGACTACCACGCCCTCACCAACCCCTTGGCCTACGACCCCGCCACCTTGGCCCAGCGCACCTTTGAGGCGGCCCTGGTCAACATGGCGGCGGGGCTGGACCCCGAGAAGGTGACCCTCTTCGTCCAGTCCCACGTGCCCGAGCACACGGAGCTGGCCTGGGTCTTCACCACCCTCACCCCCCTCGGGGACCTGACCCGCATGACCCAGTTCAAGGACAAGGCAGCCAAACAGGAAACCGTCTGGAGCGGCCTCCTCATGTACCCCGTCTTGCAGGCGGCGGACATCCTCATCTACAAGGCGGACACCGTGCCCGTGGGAGAGGACCAGGTCCAGCACATAGAGCTCACCCGGGAGATCGCCCGCCGCTTCAACGGGCTTTTCGGGGAGACCTTCCCCGAGCCCCAGGCCCTCCTCAACCCCAAGGCCCCCAGGGTCCCGGGCATTGACGGCAAGGCCAAGATGAGCAAGTCCCTGGGCAACACCATCGGCCTTCTGGAGCCCGAGGAGAGCATCTGGGAGAAGATCCGCCACCTTCCCGACGACCCCCAGAGGATCCGCCTCCAAGACCCCGGGGACCCCGAGAGGACCATCGTCTTCACCTACCTCTCCTACTTCGCCCCCGAGGAGGTGGTGGCGGCCCTGAAGGAGGAGTACCGCCGAGCGGGGGTCGGGACCCTGACCGTGAAGCGCATCCTTTTTGAACACCTGATGCGCGCCTTAAGGCCCATTCGGGAGCGGGCCGAGGCCCTGAAGCGGGACCCGGACTACGTGATGGACGCCCTCTTGGAGGGCGCCCGCCGGGCCCGAAGCGTCGCCCAGGCCACCATGGAGGAGGTGCGGGAGAAGGTGGGCCTCCTCCTGCCCAGGAAGCGCCCGGTGCTCCGATGATCCAGATCGCCTTCCCCGGCTTCTCCGGCACCCCCGGGGCCCTGAGGGAGGCCCTGAGGCGGGGCCGGATATCCCCCAGGGCGGTCCCCGTGCTGAAGGTCATTGAGGACGTCCTGACCCAGCTTCCTCCGTCCCTCAAGGAGAGGAGCGAGGTCCTGCCCATCCTGGCGGAGCTTCTCGTCCTCAAGCTCTCCCCGGAAAGGGCCATGGAGGCCGAGGAGGGCAAGGAAGCCCCCCTGGTCCAGGCCCTTCTGGACCTCTCCGAGACCGTGGCCTTTCTGGAAGCGCGGCTTAAGGCTCGGGCTAGGCTCCTTCCCGTGGCCCCGCCCCCTCTCCCCAGGCCCGCCCTCCGGCTTTCTCCCAAGACCCTCTGGCAGGCGGCCAGGCCCTTCCGCCGGGCGGTTTTGGCCCTTCCCCGGGAGACCTTTGGGCTGAAGGAGGCCTGGGAGCGGCTTCGGGAGCTTCTTCGGGGGAGGGCGGTCTTCCAGGCCCTGCCCTTGGGGAGCTGGGGGGAGCGGGCGGTGGCCTTCGCCGCTCTTGTGGAGGCCCACCGCCTGGGCCTCCTTCGCCTCCACCAGGAGGCCCCCTTTGCCCCCCTTCACGTGGAGGTTTTGCAGGAGCGGCAGGAGCTTAGCGCCTAGCGCAGGAAGGTGATGAGGGCCAGCACCGCTGCCAGGGCGGTGAAGTAGAGCATGGCCTTGTTGAGGGCGTTGCCGATCTCGGCCTTCACCTCCTGGCGGAGACCAGCCATTTCCTGGCGGAGTCCGGCGATTTCCGCATTCACCGCCTGCCGGAGGCCATCGTGTTTTTCTTCCATCTCTTGGCGGAGGGCGCTGAACCTTTCCTCCATTTCCTGGCGGAGGCCCCCGATTTCCGCCCTGACCTCCTGGCGTAGACCGGCCATTTCCTGGCGGAGGCCAGCGATCTCCTCCTTCACCTCCTGGCGGAGCCCGGCGATTTCCGCCTTCATCTCCTGGCGGAGCCCCGCGATCTCAGCCTTCACCTCCTGGCGCAGGAGGTCCATGCGGTGCTCCAGGGCGGAGACCCTCTCGGGCAGGACCGCCATGACCCCTTCCACGATGCCTTCCAGCTTGTAAAGGCGTTCCTCCGTGGTCATCTGCTCCCAAGATAGCAGAGTAGACTGGAACCATGGGCGAGGCGGCGAAGACGTTAGAGCTTCTGGACGCCGAGGCCTACCTAGTCCTGGAAGAGCGCGCCCCCGTGCGCCACGAGCTCCTCGAGGGCGTGCCCTACGCCATGGCGGGGGCGAGTCTTGCTCACAACCGCATCGTGGGCAACCTCTACGCCCTCCTCAGGCCCGAGGCCTTGGCCAAGGGGTGCCGGATTTACACGGAAACCGTCAAGCTTCGGGTTTCCGTAAGGACCTTTTACTACCCTGACCTCATGGTGGTCTGCGGGGGGAAGCCTCCGCACACCCACTACGAGGAGGCACCCTGCCTGGTGGTGGAGGTGGTTTCCGAGGCCACCGAGACCATAGACCGAAGGGAGAAGCTCTGGCGCTACCGGGAGCTCCCAAGCCTCCAGGGCTACCTCCTGGTGGACTCCCGAGAAAGGCGGGTGGAGGGCTACTTCCGCCAGGGGGAGGGCTGGCTCTACCGCCTTTGGGAAGGGGAGGGGGTGGTGGAGGTGCCCTGCCTGGGCGTGGGGCTAAACCTGGAGGCCATTTACGAGGGGGTAGAGGTTTAGGCGGTCCCGCGCATCCACTGACATAGCCGCGCCCGAAGGCGGTCAAAGCGTTCAGGGTTTACCCTCCCCAGGCTTCCCAGTAGGAGGCCCTTGTCCACCACGGCGAGGCGGCTAAGGCGCACTACGCTACTGCGCTTGAGGCCCGTTTCGGCAAAATCGGGGTCTGTTCCAGAACATACCCTCTAGTGCTCGGGGCGGTCCAGAGTTGCCAAGAGGGATTCTAGCTGCTCCAGAAGTGGGGGGAAGTCTTGTTCCAGGATGGCCGCCACCACCTCCATGTCCACGCCAAAGTACTCGTGGATAAGGAGATTGCGGGTGGCCACGATCTCGCGCCAGGGAATTTCAGGGTGGAGGCGCTTGAACTCCTCGGAAATGCCCCTAGCCGCTTCTCCAAGGATTTCCAGGAGGCGGACGAGGGCGAGGGACGTTTCTTCTTCTGGGGCCAAGCTTCTGAGGTCTTTGTTCTGCGTGATTTCCAAAGCGCGCTTGCAAGCGTCCCGCATGTGGAGGAGCCGGACACGGTCGGAAAGATTACGCCGCCTCATGGATAGGGCGGGCCTCCTTCAGGACTTCTTCCCGGAGGTAAGGGCTAAGGCTTCCCGGGGTGTGGAGGTCCACCCTGCGCCCGAAGAGGCGGGTCAGCTCTTCCTGAAGCCTCACGAAGCCCAGGCCTGGGGTGCGCCCGGGGAAGAACTCCACCAGGAGGTCCAGGTCGCTTTCCTCGTCGGCCTCTCCTCGGGCGAAGGAGCCAAAGAGGAGGAGGCGCTGGACCCCGTACCGACGGCAGACCTCTGCCAGGGCTTGGGAAGGGATGGACACCCCTAAGCTCATCGTCAGGTTCATTTTAGGGCTAGGAAGCCCAAAGTGTCCGCGAGTCCGTCCCCCTTCCGACGGGCCGGGAAGTGGCCCCTTGCTCTAGGGCCAGGCACTCCTTTAGGCCGAGGGGCCGCACCGCCTTGGCCGCGCAGGGCCCCCGCCCTGGCTACATCCCGTTGACTTCGGGCGCAAAAGGGCCTACCCTGTAGCTAGGGACTGGGCCCGGGCTTTGCCCGGGCTTAGTACGTTTTGATCCTCTTCAAGACCTCCTCTCCCACGGGGTAGAGCGCCACCTTGCCTCCGAAGAAGCGCTCAAACCACTCCTCCATGTGGGGGCGGCGTCTTCCAACCCCCAGGGAGCGCTTGAGATAGTCGGCCAGGACGTAGGCGGGGAAATCTGCCGCTGCCAGGGGAAGGTGCTCTTTCTCCACCAGCGCCGGGACCCCTTGGAGGCGAGGTGTGGGGTGCGTTGCCCGCAAATGGGCCAAGGCTTGCCGCCACAGGCCGTGGTCCTGGGCCGGGTAGCGAGCCTCGGCGAGAAGGAAGCCGTATCCGGACAAACGGTCCAGCTCCTCCCGAAGCCTCTCTAGAAGAGCCTGTATCAAGTCCCGGCGGAGCCCTTCGGCTAGATTGTGCCCTTTCCTGTCCCCCAGGATATCGGCCATCTCCCTCTTGTTCGCATAGACGCCCACCCACCCCGGCACCACCTGGGCCACGGTTTGCAGGACCCGCTGGAAGTAGACGAAGGCCTCTTCCGGGGAAAGGGGAAGAGGCGCCCTCCGGAAAAACCCCGTGCGCTGGTAGAGTTCCACGGCATGAAGCGGGACGGGGTGGCCCAGCTGGAGCCTTTTTTGGAGGTCCTGCGACAGGGCTTCCAGCTGTCTAGACAGAGCTTCATAGTCGGGGCCCGCTGGAACCAGGGCGGCCAGGAGCAAATAGAGGGGCTGTTGGGGGTTTGCCAGGTCCAGTCCTGTTTCCCCGGACTCGTCCACGTAGATCAGGAAGACCCTCTCCACGCTTACAGCCTAAGGCCCGCTTTCGCCCAGTCTACCCAGGGTGGTCCCTAGACGATCCCCGAGGCCGCCACAAGTGAGGCCTGCCCGGGACTCCCCATGCGGGCCCCTCCGCCCCCGGCTAGGGCAGGGTGAAGCTCCGGCCGGAGCGGTTTCGCACCTCCACCCGGCCCTTTTCCCGGGCCAGGGGGCCCAGGGCCAGGACCAGGACCAGGTTCACCACCACCCGGTTGTGTCGGTCGCTGGCCCCGGCCATGGCGTGGGGGAAACCTTCCACCAGCTCGTGCTTCACCGGGGCTTCCCGCTCTAGGGCTAGGTACTCCTCCAGGCTGAGGGGCCGCACCGCCTTGGCCGCGCCCATGCCTAGAGTGTAGCCCGGCCTGCCCCAGGAGACTGGGGTGCGCTCCAGAGAGGTCCAGGTGGCGCCTCTCTGCTTCCGGGTGTGCCTAGCCCCCTTCCTCTCGGCAAGCCGGGAGGGTATTTCCCCAAAGGGCGTGCCGCCTGGCCCCCGGGCTGGTCCAGAGTTGCCAGGAGGGCTTCCATCGGCCTCGCCCTGGGCGAAGGAGCCGAAAAGGAGGAGGCGCCGGACCTCAGGTCTGGAAACGTCTGGATCTTGTAGCATGACTCTATGCGACCCCCGCTTGAGAGTCCCCTGTTTTGGGCTAGCATGGTTGGCGGATACAGCCTTCTGGTTTGGCCCGGTGTGCCGAGTCGCACGGAAAGTTATTTCTTAAAGCTGGCTTTTGTGTCCCTAGGTCTTTTCATTTTTCTTGTTCAAGTTCTTTGGCAAAACCGCCACCTTTCTCTGAGGGCTTTGGGGAGCAGAGCATTAAGTCAACTCCGCCATCCATTTGTTGCCCTAGCCCTTTTATATGCTTCTTGGACGCTAGTCGCTTCTGCCTTCTCTCCTTTCCCAGCACTTAGCCTCCTCGGTTCCTCAGACGATTATCAGGATGGCTCTCTAGCTGAAGTCTTTTTTGTATTTTTGGCCATAGCGGCGTACTACGGAGGCAGAGAAGCCTTGAAAGGGATTAGATGGGGCCTTATCGGGTCGGGGTTGGTATTGGCCCTGTGGGCTTTGGTGGAGGTTGTGCTTCATAAGGGGCTTTATTATCCCGTGGCCACGGCAGACCTGCCCTTGGGAAGTTTTCCTGGAAAAGGTCATCTTGCAGGCTTCTTACTGTTCGCCCTTCCTCCAATGTGGGCCGCCTGGGGGCCAAGCCTCCTTACCGCCCTGGCCCTTGGCGTGACCTACACCCGGGCGGCCCTTTTGGGGCTTAGCCTAGCGTATTTCGCGGGGATGTGGCGTCCCTTTTACGGTTTAAAGCGCCATCTAGCATTAGGTGTAGGCCTGATTTTGGCTGTGATGGCAGGGCTGCACTTAGGTCGCTATACGCAAGTAGCTGGAAGCAAGGAGTTGGCGAGCGGAACGACCTGGGAAACCCGCCGCATCCTGTGGACCACGGCTTGGCGGGGTATTATGGAAAGGCCTTGGGGGGGGGTTGGAGGGGGGATCTTTTATATATACTGGCCACGCCTTGCCACAAAGGACGAGGTTGCTCGCCTTCTGTGGTTAGAAAAAGGCTTTAAAGTTCTGGGAGTTCGCGGGATGGCGATTCTGGTCCAGAAGGAGGACGGCCAAAAGGTTTTAGCACGCACTGGCGGCTGGAAAGCCCACAATGAGTTTTTAGACCTTGCCCTGATGTGGGGCGTTCCCGGGGCTGCGATCTTTGTCGTTCTTGCCCTAGGAGCCCTCGTCCGTGGGTTCCGAGAAGGGGAACCTCTCCTGGCCTTAGGCCTTGGGGCCTATCTGGTTTTTTTGCTTCTTTGGTATATGCCCGCCGAGGTAAAAGGAGCGTTTTGGCCTGTGCTTGGAGGGCTCTGGGCTTTGAAGCTAAGTGCCCATGCATTAAA